>ERZ1673743.738-NODE-738-length-44576-cov-8.608881_pt1 | contig 44576 bp, 36 predicted proteins | sample MGYA00580197_ERZ1673743 | MGnify/ENA primary metagenome ERZ1673743 (study PRJEB41218, sample SAMN15661795) | gut metagenome | host: Homo sapiens | place: Canada: London | collected 2015-08-20/2019-03-30 | study: EMG produced TPA metagenomics assembly of...
ATCCCGAACATTTTGTTCACTATCTGGGCTTGACAGAGTCGCCGCACCCTACAAACTGAGCATCAGCAAACAGCAAAAATACCGCAGGGCTTTTGCTCTGCGGTACTTTGATTTCAGGCTTTATTTATGCTCGGCGAGGTATCTGTCCACGACGGACTCGACATAATCGGGGCGGTCGGTGATGATACCGTCAACGCCGTTTTCGAGCATCTGGATAACATCCTTTTCCTCGTCAACCGTCCATGCGTTGACCTTAATGCCGGCGGCATGGGCGCGGCGGACGAGCGCTTTTGTCGCAAACGCCTTATGCGGATGCAGTGCGTCGCAGCCGATTTTCTGCGCGAGGTGCAGAGGCTGGAAGAACCATCTTCTGACTACCTGCCCGTAAATCGGATAGAGATACGCCGTCTTGCACTTGGGATCGTACTTCTTCGCCTCAACAAGCATCTTATAGTCGAAGCTCGAAATGAGAAGCTCATCGAAAAGTCCGTAGTCCTTGACTGCCTCTATCGTCTTGCGCACTATGTCTTCGCGCTCGGACTTGTTGGGCTTTATCTCGATATTCATAACGCTCAGCTTGTCGCTCTTCTTCATGCACTCGAGGTACTCCTCGACGGTGGGCAGAGTGACGCCGGCGAAGTCCTTTGAGAACTTGCTGCCGAAATCGAGCTTGCGGATATCGTCAAACATATAATCGCCGATAGCGCCGGTGCCGTTGGACATCTCGTCAACGGTGTCGTTATGGCAGATGACTATATGCCCGTCCTTGGTGATATGGACGTCGGTCTCGGTTCCGTCCGCCCCGAGCTCGACTGCTTTTTCAAATGCGGGTATCGTGTTCTGGGGAGCATAGCGGTTAGCACCGCGGTGTGCGATTATCTTTGGCTTATTCAACACTGTTCACCTCTGAAAAATTTCTGAGGACATTATAGCACTTCGCCGCTGAAAATTCAACAGGAATGTGATAACGCTGAAATAATTATTAAATTTCTGCTTTTATTGTACTTAAGTCCAAAACGCTGTTGCAAGCTATTAATATTTTTGCTATAATGATAAGAGCTTTTATGCAAATTGTCGATGCTTCCCGATTGAATTTTTTCATATCGGGGGGCTAAAACAACTGTCTGCGGGCGTATTTTCCCTGCTTCGCCGCGGACCTGAAGGAGTGTTGAAATGGGAAAGAGTAATCTCAAGGAAAAGGTCAGCACGACATGGAACAATGTCGTACTGCACTGGAAAACACCCGCCTTGGGCAAATATGTCTCCTACAAAGAGATAATTGCCTACGGCGTCGGAGGAATGGGCGTTCAGTTCGTCATGTTCTTCTGCTCGCTCATCGCGCTTTCCGCAACGAGCTTCCTTGTCGGAAACACGATAGGCATCAAGCCGATGCACTTGCAGTATATGGCGGTCGCATCGACTATTATCGGCTTCGGAATCACTATCGGACGCTCTTACATAATCGACAGCGCCCGCTTCAAATCCGGAAAATTCCGTCCCTGGCTTGCGATAACCGGTATTCCCACCGTTATTATAGCGGTCGTGTTCGTCTGGCTGCCATATGAGACGATGTCGTATATGCAGAAAGTCATTGCGGTTTTCCTCTGCTATAACCTTCTGCAGTGCTTCTATCCTTTCTTCCAGCAGGCATACACAGACCTTGCAAACGTCATATCGCCCAACTCCCATGAGCGTACCGATATCGTTTCGGTCTCGTCGATCATCTACTCCATGGCGCCGTCCCTCACGGGTCTTTTCGTGCCGATGCTCTCGACACTCACGGGCGGTCTGAACTCCATCACCACATACCGTATAATCCATCCCCTCGTCGCCGTTGTCGGACTTCTTCTGTCCTATGTGGCATACGCGGGAACGAGAGAGAGAATAATCGTGGCAGAGAGCCACGTTACCCAGTTCAAATTCTCCGACGCATTCCGCGCCGTTGCAAAGAACAAATATTTCTGGATAACTTCCCTTGCAGGCTGGCTCGGCTTCCTTGAGGGCGCAGTCGACGTTATCGTCGGCTGGACATTTATATATGCCTACCCCGACAGAATGGGTCTTTACGGAGTCGCAACAACGCTCATCGGCAACGCGGCGCTCTGGGCAATGCTCATCTGTCCGATAGCGATAAGAGTTATCGGCAAGAGAAACCTGCTTATCTGGTGCAATGTTACAAACGTCGTGCTCATCGGACTGCTCTATCCCCTTTACAACAACATCCCCGCTCTGATAATTCTCTATTATCTCAACAGATTCGTCAATTCTTTCGCCATAGTCTACACCCCGGGAATCAACGCTGATATGCGTGACTATCAGCAGTATTTCACCGGCGAGCGCATCGACGGAATGTTCGGCGCCGTCGGCATAATCGGCTCGTTCATCGGAATGTTCACCGGCATGGTGCTCCCGACCATCTATCAGATGCTCGGCCTTGAGGACAACTACGACGTGCTCGAAGTCGCTTCGTTCAGGGAGGATATGTTCGACGTGCTCATCATCGCCGCAGCTATCGGCGCGGCGCTCAACTTCGTCCCCTACCTCTTCTACGATCTGACCGAGACCAAGCAGCGCGGCATAGTCAAGGTGCTCAAGATACGCGCGATGTTCGAGGACTACGGCAACGGTATTCTCCGCGACGAGAGCATCGTTGAAGCCATAGACATAATCGACGAAGCAAATCTCCTCTACAAAGACAGAACCCTCATGACCACAAAGGACGACATCAAGAAGGCAGAGAGACTGCCCGCGAGAACGCCCGAGGAAAAAGAGTTCAAGAAGAACGAAATCAAGCGACTGAAAGCCGCTTACAAAGAATTCAACACTCAGAACCGCGGCATAAAGAAAGACCGCATAAATCAGGCAAAGGCCATGCCCAAGAGCACCGACGCCGAGAAGGCGGCGAGAAAAGCCGCGATAAAGGCCGCGAAGAAAGAGAACAGAGAGCTCAACAAGCTCAACGCGGACATCTCCGTGTGCGATTTCATCATCGACGAGATGAACAAATACGACACTCTGCGCATCAAGAAGCAGGTCGAGCGTTCCCGTGCGCTTGAGGCTGCCGGATATGCCGGAATATTCTACTACAGCAAAGAGGACATGGCTGAAGCCAAGGCTCTGCCGAAGTCCACTCACGAGGAGCGCGAGATTCGCAGCGACGCCATAGTCCACGCCCGCGCACTCAAGAACGCAAGAAAAGCAATGATAAAGTTCTACGGCTCGCCCGAAAATATCGTCGAGCCTTCAGACGATGCGTTCAAGGCCGCAGAGGCTCTGCCGGACGACACCTTCGCGCATCAGCTCGAGAAGAAGAGAACCGTCAAGAAGCTCGTCAACGAGAAGTCGAAGTACATCAGAAGCGTCAAGCCTCTTCTCGACGCAAAACGCCAGCTGACGGAAAAAGAAAATTATGCGCATCTTGACGATATACGCGCAAGATACGCCGACGCAAAAGCGAACACCGACGCCGAGTATGAGGCGCGCAGAGTCGAGATTGAGAGACTCGAAGAGGAGCGCAAGGCAGACCTCGAGCGCAGGAAGCAGGAGCGTCTGGCAAAGAAGAACGGAAAGTGAGGAACAGACGATGAAAAAATTCAGTAAAATAGCAGCCGTTGTTGCGCTGATGCTCGTTGTCTGCCTCTCTTTCACAGGCTGCGGCAATCTCGGCAACGCGATAATCTCCGCCCTCTCCCTCGATGTCACGGTCGACGACCCGGCGCTCATCAAGGTTGAGGATATACTCGACAAGACCGTTAAGACGGAATCCGTCAAGAGCGGCGACTTCACCTATACATTATATACCGACAACACCGCCTGCATCACGGGCTACACAGGAAGCAACCCCGTTGTTTCCATTCCCGCGGAGATAGACGGCGCAAAGGTAGTCGGTCTCGAGAACAAGGCTCTCAAGAGCAGCAGCACGCTCAAGGAGCTCATCCTCCCCGACTCTGTCGAGGCAATCGGCAACTATGCCGCGATGTACTGCGACAGTCTTGAGAAAGTAACCATCGGCAAGAACATCAAGCACATCGGCATCAGCGCGTTCGAGGGCTCGCAGGAGAACGCCTACACCGGAAAGAGCAAGCTCAAGACCGTCATTTTCAACGGCGCACCCAAGACAATTTCCGAAAAGGCCTTCTATTTCTGCTCCGCGCTGACCGAGATAGTCCTGCCCGAGGGCGTTGAGACTATCGGCGAATGGGCATTTGCGAAGTGCTTCGGCGCAAAGAAGATAATTATCCCCGAGGGCGTCACTCAAATTGACGACCACGCGTTCCTCAAGTGCACCGGAGCGGTCGAGATATCGATTCCCGGCACGGTTGAGAGCATTGCGGTGAGCACATTCTACCGCTGCTCCTCTCTCGAGAAGCTCACCATCGGCGAGGGAGTCAAAAAGCTCGAAAAGGGCGCGTTTGAAGAGTGCAAATCGCTCAAAACAGTCGTCCTGCCCGAGAGCATGGAAGAGCTCGGCAAATATGCGTTCTACAACTGCTACGGACTTGACGAGATAACCGTTCATTCCGGAGTCAAGGTATTCGGCGGCGAAATATTCAAGGCTGTCGGCGAGCTTACGGTTATAACCGAGAGCGGAAGCGGCGCCGAGAAATATGCTAAGGATAACGGCTTCAACGTGAGCATTATCGGCTGACGGAGGACGAATGGGAACGATAATCGCACTCGGCGGCGGCCGTTATGACGACGGCGAGGTCATGCCGATATTTGAAAGAATAGTCCGCGAATCGGGCAAAGAAAATCCTCACGTTGTGTTCCTGCCGACTGCCGGGCACGACGACACCGAGGGCGACGAGCCCATATGGGAGAGCTTCGAAAAGCTCGGATGCACGGTTGAGACGCTCAAGCTGACCGACCCCGCTAACTCCCGCGAGCACATATACAATACGCTCGTGAGCACGGACATTGTCTACGCCGGCGGCGGAAACCTCGAGTTCATGATGAACACATTCAAGGCGACCGGCGCGGACGAGGCGCTCAGAGAAGCGTATAAACGCGGAAAAGTCCTTTCGGGGCTCAGCTCCGGCGCGATGTGCTGGTTTGACATGGGATATGACGACTGCGGCGAAAACGGCAGCTTCATGTTCATCGACTGCATCGGACTTCTCCCCTACTGCTACTGCCCGCACTTCATCAGCGAACGCTGGCAGAGTTTCGGAACAGCCGTAATAGGCTGCCGAGTCTCGGGCATCGGAGCCGAGGACGGCGCGGCGCTCATATTCAAAGACGGTCATTTCTCCGCCATGTGCGGAAACGACGGCGGAAGCGTGTTCTATTTTGACAAGGACAACGGCTTTACAAAGAGCGACATAACCGAGGATGCGTCTGCGCTGGATATATAAAAATCATGCAGGGAAAACGGATGATATCTGTTTCCCCTGTTTTTTATTGGGGTATTGATGACAGCCGTCATTTTCGCATATCCCGTCAGTTGAGCGTATGCGAGTAACCCCTCAGTCACTTCGTGACAGCTACTCTGCAGGGGAGCCTGCGGACAGGTTCGTGCGTGGTTGCTCTTTTTATAGTCGGCGGCGTCGGGGTCGCCGTACCCTACAAAATCAGACTTTATTATTGGGCGCAAGCGAGGCAATTAACCAACAGCACCGACTCCGCATATTCTTATAGTAAATGAATATGCGGAGGTATTTTTATGCCCGATGTCTATCTCAGCCCCTCAACTCAGGGCTACAATCCATATATAATCGGCGAGAGCGAGAAATACTATATGAATCTCCTCGCCGACGCGATGGAGCCGTATCTCGCCTCAAGCGGGATAAGCTACGGCAGGAACGACCCGAACGGCAACGCCGCGGCGGCTGTCGCGCGCGGAAACAGAGGAAACTATCGGCTCTATCTCGCCCTGCACTCAAACGCCGCGCCCGCCATATATGAGGGCACTCTGCGCGGACCCGATGTCTACTACTATCCGACGAGCGCGCAGGGAAAGCGAGCGGCGGAGATAATCGCGAACGGACTGCGCGAGATTTACCCCGAGCCCGAGCTTGTGAACACGCGCACCTCAACAACACTGCTCGAGCTAAAACGTTCGAAGGCTCCTGCGGTTTACCTTGAGCTTGCCTACCACGACAACGAGCAGGATGCGCGGTGGATAGCCGACAACATCGACGCGATAGCCGAAAATCTTGTCATAAGCATTGCGGATTTTCTCGGCGTGCCGTACTATCCGCCCGTTTTTCCCGCCACGGGTACCGTTAGCACGCGGGGCGGGGTTCTGAATGTCCGACGCGCACCGAATACGACCTCCGCCGTTATCGGCACTCTCCCCAACGGACGCACCGTAAAAATAATCGGCGCACTCAACGGGTGGTATGCCATAGAATTCAAAAACACAACAGGTTACGTTTTTGCAGGAAACATCAGCAGAAACTGACACAGTTTGTACACAAAATTGACATATTTATACACTTATACGCTTTTTTCCGACGGCGTTTGTATAAAATGCAGATTTTTAAACTTTTCCTTGCTTTTACCCCCAAAAAGCCCTATACTATTATTGTATTTTCACCGAACTTTTCTTTAGGGGGAACGAGGATTTGAAGCTGCTTGAGGAGCGCATAATTGCTGACGGCAAAGTGATCGGGGACGATATTCTCAAGGTGGATATGTTTCTCAATCACCAGATCGACGTGCACCTTCTTCAGGAGATCGGCAAGGAGTTCAAGCGCCGTTTTGACGGGTGTAATATAAATAAAATTCTGACTATCGAAGCATCGGGCATAGGGATCGCGTGCATAACTGCGCAATATTTCTCTGTGCCTGTTGTTTTTGCCAAAAAGGGCGCGCACAAAAATGTGGGCAGCAATGTCTACTCCTCCGTTGTCCACTCCTTCACAAAGGGCACGGACAGCAACGTTACAGTGTCGAAAGACTACATAAACAAGGGCGACAAGATACTCATCATCGACGATTTCCTTGCAAACGGCGCCGCCGTTTCAGGACTTATCGATATAATCAACCAGGCGGGCGCCGAGCTTGAGGGCGTCGGCATCGCCATTGAAAAAGGCTTCCAGCCCGGCAGAAAGGTTCTCGAAGAGAAGGGCGCGAGAGTCGAATCCCTCGCCATCATCGAGAAGATGGGCAACGGAACAATAACATTCAAAGAACAGGACGACTGAGTTATTTTTTCCCGTGCAGGACTGCGGGATAAATATAAAAAATTTTTTGGAGGTAAGTCAAAAAATGAAGAAATTCACAAGAATCCTCGCGATCGTTCTTGCGCTCGCCACCATTTTCAGCTTTGCAGCTTGCAGCAGCAAGGACGGCGGCGAGAAGAAGATGAAGGTTGGTTTTATCTTCCTTCACGACGAGAACTCGACTTATGACAAGAACTTCATCACCGCAGCTGAGGAAGCTTGCAAGGAGCTTGGCGTTGAGATAGTCAAGAAGACCGGCATCGGCGAAACTCAGGCTTGCTACGATGCAGCGGCTGACCTTGCTGATCAGGGCTGCTCAATCGTTTTCGCTGACAGCTTCGGCCATGAGAGCTTCATGATCCAGGCTGCCGAGAAGTATCCGGACGTTCAGTTCTGCCACGCTACCGGCACCCAGGCTCACACCAAGGGTCTCAAGAACTTCCACAACGCTTTCGCTTCCATCTACGAGGGCCGTTACCTTGCAGGTATTGCCGCAGGTATGAAGCTCAACGCTATGATCAAGGAAGGTAAGTTCGAAGCTAAGGACGCTAAGATCGGCTATGTCGGCGCATTCCCCTATGCAGAGGTTAAGTCCGGCTACACCGCATTCTTCCTCGGCGTAAGATCCGTCTGCAAAGAGGCTACCATGGAAGTCCAGTTCACCGGTTCCTGGTACGATGAGGCCAAGGAGAAGGAAGCTGCTACCCTGCTTATCGGCAGAGGCTGCAAGCTCATCAGCCAGCACGCTGACTCCATGGGCGCTCCCACCGCTTGCGAGAACGCAGGTGTCCCCAACGTTTCCTACAACGGCTCCACTCTTGACGCTTGCCCGAACACCTTCATCGTTTCGTCCAGAATCAACTGGGTTCCCTACATGAAGTACATGATCGAGTGCGTCAGAGACGGCAAAGAGATCGACACCGACTGGTGCAAGGGCATCAACGAGGGCGCTGTTGAGCTGACCGCTATCAATGATAAGGTCGCAGCTCCCGGCACCGCCGAGGCTATCAAGGCTGCCGAAGAGCAGTTCAAAGCCGGCACTCTTCATGTTTTTGACACCTCCACTTTCACTGTTGGCGGCAAGGTTCTCACCAGCTACAAGGCTGACGTCGACACCGACGAGAACTACACCCCCGACACCGAGGTTGTTTCCAACGGTTACTTCCACGAGTCTGAGAAGCGTTCCGCTCCTTACTTCGATGTTGACATCGACGGCATCACTCTTCTCAACAAATAATTAAGCTATAACTTTCATTCAGACGGGGCGACGAAAGCCGCTCCGTCTGAAGCAGTTCAAAAGACAAGATTTTTAAGTTTGAAAAGCCGATTATCCTTCCTGTTTTAATCGGCTTTTGAGATTTAAAATAGGAGGATAAGTGGGCTTGAACGCAGCAATTGAACTGAAAAATATTTCAAAAAGCTTCGGAAGCATCATCGCCAACAAAGATGTATGTCTGACCGTCAACCGCGGTGAGATACTCTCCATTCTCGGCGAGAACGGCTCCGGAAAAACAACGCTGATGAACATGATCGCCGGAATCTACTATCCGGATCACGGTCAGATTTTCATCGACGGCAAAGAGGTAGTCATCCGCTCCCCCAAGGACGCGCTCGACTACAAAATAGGCATGGTCCATCAGCATTTCAAGCTCGTGGACGTGTTCTCTGCAACGGAGAACATCATTCTCGGACTTGACGAGGGCAAATTCAACGTCAAGAAGTCCGCCGAGCGCATCAAAAAGATAAGCGAGCAGTACGGCTTCGACATTGACCCGAACAAGAAGATATACGAAATGTCCGTCTCGGAGAAGCAGACCGTTGAGATAATCAAGGTGCTTTACAGAGGCGCAGATATCCTCATTCTTGACGAGCCCACCGCCGTTCTCACCCCGCAGGAGACGCTCAAACTCTTTGACATCCTGCGCCGCATGCGCGACGACGGCAAGGCTATCATAATCATCACCCATAAGCTCCACGAGGTGCTCTCCCTCTCCGACCGCGTATCGGTTCTCAGAAAGGGCGAATACATCGGCACGGTCAACACCGCAGAGACGAACGAATCAGAGCTTACAGAGATGATGGTCGGCAAGAAGATAAGCCTCAACATCGACCGCAGCGATCCGGTTGACCCTGTGGACAGGCTCGTTGTCAAGGACATCAGCTGCATCAACCGCGACGGAGTCAAGCTTCTTGACGACATCTCGTTCACCGCGCGTTCGGGCGAGATTCTCGGCATCGCGGGCATCGCCGGAAGCGGTCAGCGCGAGCTGCTTGAATCCATCGCCGGACTTCAGCATCTCAACAGCGGCGAGATTATGTACAACAACCCCAAGACCGGCGGTCAAGACAACCTGCGCGACAAGACGCCCATGCAGATCCGCGAGCTCGGCGTGCGCCTGTCGTTCGTCCCCGAGGACAGACTCGGCATGGGACTCGTCGGCAACATGGATATCATCGACAACATGATGCTGCGAAGCTACCGCAAGGGCAAGGGCGCGTTCCTTGAGCGCAAGAAGCCCAAGACGCTCGCAGAAAAAGTTATAAGCGACCTCGAAGTTGTAACCCCGAGCGCGAATACACCCGTCCGCCGTCTCTCCGGCGGCAACGTGCAGAAGGTGCTCGTCGGCCGTGAGATTGCTTCCTCCCCCACGGTCTTTATGGCAGCTTACCCCGTGCGCGGACTCGACATCAACTCATCTTATCTTATATACAACCTGCTCAACGAACAGAAAGAAAAGGGCGTCGCCGTTATCTTCGTCGGCGAGGATCTTGACGTTCTGCTCGAGCTGTGCGACCGAATCCTCGTCATAAACTCCGGCAAGATAACCGGACTCGTTGACGCGAGGAATTCCACAAAGGAAGAGCTCGGTCTGCTTATGACCAAAACCGACGGAGGTGAAACCCATGAGTAAGTCAAACGGACAGAAGCGCGAGCCTCTTTTCCACATAGTCAAGCGCAGCGCCGTTCCCTCATGGGCGGCATGGCTCATCAGAATCGGCGCGGTCGTGCTTGCGCTGCTCGTCTGCGCGGTCGTGACCGTCGTCATCACCGGACAGAATCCCGCGGAGGTCTATTCCGCGATAATCTTCGGCGCGGTCGGCTCGCCGAGGCGTATATGGAGCCTGCTCCAGAATCTTGCAATGCTCCTGTGCGTTTCGCTCGCAGTCACCCCCGCATTCAAGATGAAATTCTGGAACATCGGCGCAGAGGGACAGGCTCTCATGGGCGGCTTCGCGACGGCGGCGTGCATGATCCTCTTCGGCGACAAGCTCCCGTCCTATCTCCTCTTCCCCGTTATGATTATAACGAGCATTGTTGCGGGCGCGATATGGGCTTTCATCCCTGCGTTCTTCAAGGCAAAGTGGAACACCAACGAGACGCTCTTCACGCTGATGATGAACTACATCGCAACGCAGATAGTCGCTTACTTCTGCTACAAGTGGTCGAACCCCAAGGGCTCGGGTCACATCGGAGTCATCAACAGCGTAAGCCACAACGGCTGGCTTCCGAGCCTCGGCGGTCAGGACTACCTGCTCAACATACTTATCGTTGCGGCTCTGACCGTTTTCATGTACATCTATCTCAAATACAGCAAGCACGGCTATGAGCTCTCCGTCGTCGGCGAGAGCGAAAACACCGCGCGCTACATAGGCATCAACGTCAAGAAGGTTATCATGCGCACGATGCTCCTCTCCGGCGCGCTCTGCGGCGTCACCGGACTTCTGCTCGTCAGCGGCACCGATCACACCATCGCGACAAACACAGTCGGCGGACGCGGATTCACCGCGATAATGGTATCGTGGCTCGCGAAGTTCAACCCCGCTTACATGATCCTCACCTCACTGCTCATCGTCTTCTTCCAGAAGGGCGCAATTCAGATATCGACGAGCCTCGGACTCAACGACTCGTTTGCCGATATCATCACAGGAATCATAATCTTCTTCATTATCGGCAGTGAGTTCTTCATCAACTACTCTGTCAAGTTCCGCAGCAAGGAGGCGAAGGCATAATGATAATCACATTCATTCAGCGTGCTATAATGCAGAGCATTCCTCTGCTCTTCGGCTCAACGGGCGAGACGATAACCGAAAAGGGCGGCAACCTGAACCTCGGTATCCCCGGCATCATGTATGTCGGCGGCATCTCCGGCGTTATCGGCGCGTTCTTCTATGAGAAGAGCGTCGAGACGGTGAACCCGTTCCTCGCAGTGCTCATTCCCCTGCTCTCGAGCATTTTGGGCTCGGCGCTCATGGGTCTGCTCTACTGCTTCCTGACCGTCACTCTGCGCGCAAACCAGAACGTCACTGGTCTTGCGATGACAACTTTCGGCGTCGGCTTCGGCAACTTCTTCGGCGGCTCGCTGATAAAGATAACCGGCAGCGACATCCCCTCGATAGCGCTGAGCGCAACGAGCAACTGCTTCAAGACAACGCTCCCGTTCGCCGCAAAGCTCGGAAAGGTCGGAGATATATTCTTCTCCTATAGCTTCCTCGCTTACGCCGCGATAATCATCGCGCTCATCACCGCCTATTTCTTCAAGCACACGCGCACAGGGCTTCAGCTGCGCGCGGTTGGCGAGAATCCCGCAACGAGTGACGCGGCGGGCATCAACGTCGGCAGATACAAATATGTCTCGACAATCGTCGGTAGCGTTATAGCGGGTCTCGGCGGTCTCTACTACGTCATGGACTACGCGAACGGCGTCTGGTCGAACAACGGCTTCGGCGACCGCGGCTGGCTTGCAATCGCGCTCGTTATCTTCGCCGTCTGGAAGCCCGATCTCGGCATCCTCGGCTCGTTCCTCTTCGGCGGTCTCATGGTCGTTCACAACTACATCCCGAACCTCAGCTTCGGCGCGCAGGAGCTGTTCATGATGACTCCCTATGTTGTTACGATAATCGTCCTTGTCGCGGTCAGCATGCGCCGCAAGCGCGAGAATCTGCCGCCCGCGAGCCTCGGACTTTCTTACTTCCGCGAGGATCGATAATATTGATTTTTTGAAACTCATGGTGTATAATAAAGCCATAAAACTTAGGAGGTTTTTACTATGTTAGTTTCCGCAGCAAAAATGCTCAAAGATGCAAAGGCCGGCAAATATGCGGTCGGTCACTTCAATATCAACAACCTTGAGTGGACAAAGGCAATCCTTCTCACCGCTCAGGAGCTCAACTCGCCCGTTATCCTTGGCGTGTCCGAGGGCGCAGGCAAGTATATGTGCGGTTTCAAGACCGTCACCGCCATGGTTGACGCTATGGTCGACGAGCTCGGAATCACTGTTCCCGTCGCTCTTCACCTCGATCACGGCTCCTATGAGGGCGCGCTCAAGTGCATCGAGGCGGGCTTCTCCTCCGTCATGTTCGACGGCTCTCACTACGGCATTGAGGAAAATATTACAAAGACAAAGGAAATAATCGCTCTCGCTCACTCGAAGGGCATTTCCGTTGAGGCTGAAGTCGGCGCAATCGGCGGCGAAGAGGACGGCGTTATCGGCGGCGGCGAAGTTGCTGACCCCAACGAATGCAAGATGATCGCTGATCTCGGCGTCGATATGCTCGCAGCGGGCATCGGCAATATCCACGGCAAGTATCCCGCGAACTGGAAGGGTCTGAGATTCGACGTTCTCGCCAACATCCAGGAGCTCACCGGCGAGATGCCCCTCGTTCTCCACGGCGGCACGGGTATCCCCGCAGACATGATAAAGGAAGCTATCTCCCTCGGCGTTTCCAAGATCAACGTCAACACCGAGTGCCAGCTCGCTTTCGCTGACGCTACCAGAAAGTACATCGAGGCAGGCAAGGATCTCGAGGGCAAGGGCTTCGATCCCAGAAAGCTTCTCGCACCCGGCTTCGAGGCTATCAAGGCTACCGTCAAAGAGAAGATGGAGCTGTTTGGATCGGTCAACAAGGCATAAGAAAAGCTTCAAAAAAACAATTTACCGGCAGAGTAAAATCTGCCGGTTTTTTCATTTGGGGAGATGATAAAAATTGCCGCCGACTGACAGTCGGCGGCTTTTGCATATGAGAATGAAGTTATTAAAGCTTCTCCAACAGCTTCTGACGCTGTTCGTCATACTGCTCCTTGTCGAGAGTCCCCGCGGAGAACTCGGCGTTCAGTTTCTTGAGCTGTTCTTCGATGCTTGGCTCCGGACTGAATACCTTGAATAATAAAAGTGCATGTGCGGCAACGGTGATTACGGGGAGAACTAAAGCTGCAATTCTCAACCACATTCTGTTTATATCTTCGAACCCTGACAAATCTTCTATGATATATGTAATTTCCTCTATAAAATCGGCATTACTCTGTATCCATACAATGCACGGAAATACTAAGAATATAACACACGCCACTTTAAACAACTTATATTTACCATTTTTGAGGAAATATAAACCTACGGGTAAAGCGGCAATGGGCAACAGCAAAAACAGGAAAACCATAAAATCCTCTATATCCGGAGAGCTAAAGGAAAAAACTTCACTGCGAATCAGCTGATATATTTCCAGCACTACTTCAGTTAACACAAAAATTTTAAAGAGTCTATACGGATCTGCCTTTTCGTCTTTTCCTTTCACATATATGTATATGCTCACCCCAAGAGGCAATCCATAAGCAATAATCGAATTTATTACACCTTCCATTACATTTTGTGTAATATCATATATGTCATCTGCTTTATAATAAGGGTCTTCATAATATTCGGAGTATTTTGCAACTGCCGAGCCAATTTGACTAATCAAAACTATAGCTACCGTAATCGCAAGCAGGATACAAACCAACTTCATTTTATCCGCATGATAGCTTAATTTTTTATTCACTTCTTATTCCCCTCTCTTGATTTCTCTAAGATACTCTTCTTCTGTTATGAGTCCCTGATCTTTTAGTCGTTTAAGCTCTGTCTTTCTATTACTTTTATCCGTTCCTTTATTATTCCCTGCGCCTAAATCACTTTCCGGTTTTGTGCTCACGGAATCAGAATTTGCCTTTTTCCGATATTCTTCTTCGGTTATAAGCCCCTGTTCTTTTAAGCGGTCGAGCTCGGCTTTCTTCCTGTCTGTATCACTACTTTCTTTCATTTTTGTCCATAAGCTTTGCTTTTTATTGCCACTGTTTACACCAAAAATCACCTCTGAAGCACCAACTGTTCCTGCACTCTCCAAAGAAATCTTTCCTGCTGTGATAGTACTGTTTTCCACAAGCTCACCAAAGGCATATATCGGAAGATTCGTCACATATGCCACGAACGGAGCAAGTAATGCCGTAAACAAGCTGCCAATACAAAGCCCCCACAAATCTTCACTATATATAATTCCGGCAAAAAACATAACAATTCCGCCTATAAATAAAACAACGGTATCAAACCACATAAAATTTTGAGCTATTCTTTTTATTTGCCCTCCAATATTCTTTTCACTGCTGTACCTAAAAATTTTTTCTTTCAACACCCAAAATCCTCCTCTGCGTATTTCTAACCATATAAGGTTAGTTTTATTTTATAATAAACCACATATGGTTAATTGTCAAGGATATACTAATCACATATGATACAATTCAGCAAAACTTACAAAAGAGAGCTGCTGTAATTATGCAAAAATACTATTATCAGAGACTGCGCGACATTCGTGAGGACAGAGAAAAAACGCAAAAGGAAATTGCGGAAGTGCTCAACACGACCTACCAGTATTACAGCGCATACGAGCGCGGTGTGCGGGACATACCGAGTCACCATATAAAAACTCTTGCGCTCTACTACAATATCTCCGCAGACTACCTTTTGGGACTTACGGACGAGCCGAGAAGAATCAAATGACCGCCGCACGGGCGGTTATTTTTTTGCGTATGCCGATTGAAAAAATCCGATTGATATTTGCGCACCGCAATAGTATCATTCGATATTACAGCTTTAATATAACACCGTTTGGTGTTAAAGTCAATAGTATCGTTTGATATTATGATAGGATTGTGACAGTATACAAAACGAAGGAGGCTTTTTCGTGAAACTGTCACAAAGAATACGGGCAATGCGTGAGGATCACGACCTGACCCAGACGGACATAGCAAAACTGCTCAACACCTCGCAGACGGTATATTCACGCTATGAGCGCGACGAACGAACTCTGCCGACCGAGATGCTTTATACTCTTGCGCTCTACTACAATATCTCCGCAGACTACCTTTTGGGACTTACAGACGAGCCGAAAGCGCTGAAATAAAGTTTAACGCCCGAGTGCGGATATCTCTATTGACTGCACTCGGGCGTTATTGTATAATCAACTAAAAATCTTAGGGGGAACAGAATAAATGCTCACTATAAAAGACGGCGAGTTCAAAATGGACGGCAAGAGCTTCCGCATATATTCCGGCTCGATGCACTATTTCCGTATCATGCCCGAATACTGGGAGGACAGGCTCAGAAAGCTCAAGGCGGCGGGTTTCAACACGGTCGAAACCTATGTCTGCTGGAACATGCATGAGCCGCGGAAGGGCGAATTTGACTTCACCGGCAGGTTCGACATCAGGCGTTTTATCAAGACGGCGCAGGAGGTCGGGCTCTATGCGATAGTCAGACCCGGTCCGTATATCTGCGCGGAGTGGGACTTCGGCGGACTGCCCGCATGGCTGCTCAAGGATAGAAACATGCGTCTGCGCTGCGCCTATCCCGAATATTTGCAGCATGTTTCGGACTTCTATCACAGGCTGTTTGAGGAGATCGGCGATCTTCAGCAGAGCGAGGGCGGCAACATAATCGCGATGCAGATTGAGAACGAATACGGAAGCTACGGCAACGACAAGGAATATCTCAGATATATCGAAAAGCTGATGCTCGACTGCGGCACAAAGGTTATGCTCTTCACCTCCGACGGCGACGACAACAGCATGCTCTCCGGCGGCACGCTCCCCGATGTGTTCAAGACGCTGAACTTCGGTTCGCGTGCGTCCGAGATATTCAACGCCATGGACAGATTCCATGAGAACACCCCGAAGATGTGCACCGAGTTCTGGTGCGGCTGGTTCGACCACTGGGGCGAGGAACATCACACTCGAGGCTCGGACAGCGTTGCAGGCGAGATTAAAGATTTTCTTGACATTGACGCGAGCTTCAATTTCTACATGTTCCACGGTGGCACGAACTTCGGCTTCACTGCCGGAGCGAACTGCTATGAAGAATATCAGCCGACGGTCACGAGCTACGACTACTGCGCGCTGCTGACCGAATGGGGCGACTACACGCCCGCATATTATGCAGTCAGAGAGCTTCTGCTCAAGGCTCAGAACCTGCCCGAGACCGAGCTTCCCGCATCGCCGGAGCTCCAGACGATAGGCAAAGTCGAGCTTGACGAGAGCACCTCGCTGATGAGCAACTTCAACAATCTCGGCGAGCGCCACTGCGTTCCCCTGCCCGAGAGCATGGAATATTTCGGTCAGAACAGCGGCATGATCTATTACGAGACAAAACTCGAACAGATATATGACCCGCGCGAGCTGCGCGTTGCGAATGTCCACGACACTGCGTATGTCTATATAGACGGCGAGCACAAGGCGACTATTGACCGCCGCGACGAGAACAAAGTCAAGGGCTACGACACATTCAAATTCGACGGCTGCACGGACGGCTGCACGATAGGCGTATTGGTTGACGCGATGGGACGAGTGAACTACGGCGAGCACCTCTACGACCGCAAGGGCATTGATGCCATCCGCTACGGCAATCAGAATCTCATGGGCTACGATGTTGTCACACTTCCGCTCGACAACCCCGAGAAGATAGACTTTTCGCTCGAGGGCGGCAAGTATCCCCTCTTCATGCGCGGACACTTCAAGGCGCAGAGCCAAAATGACTGCTTCGTTCACCTTGACGGGTTCAAGAAGGGCTGCGTATACATAAACGGCTTCAACATCGGCCGCTACTGGGAGATAGGCCCCCAGCGCGCGCTGTACATTCCCGGAGTCCTGCTCAAGGACGAGAATGAGATAATCATACTCGAGCTTGAGGGCTGCGAAAAGGCGGAGGTCGAGATAAACGCCGAGCCGGATTTGGGATAAAAAATATATAAAAGACAAAACCCCGGGCTGTAAAATACAGTCCGGGGTGAGCTTTATTTAAGATAAAATTTACTGCTTTGCGCCGTTATCGAACATCTCGAGAGCCTTGACGCTGATTGCGAAGCAATCGGCAAGACCCTGCTCGTTCATGTTGTCATAGGTGTCTCTTCTGGTGTGATAATAGTCCTCAAGCTTATGGTTGAGTCCGGTGACGCCGGTCGCTCTGAAGCCCGCCTGCGCGAACGCTGCGGAATCGGTAGCGCCGCCGAGAGGCGGAACCCAGCCCTTCTTGCAGGAGATATCAAGCTCCTTAGCAGCCTCCATAAACAGGTCGGAGACATCTTTATCCGCCTTGACCGTGCCGTTGAGGTCGCGGTAGTTGGTCATAAGATACTTGGGATCGTGAATCGTATCATAAGAGAAGATGAAGGTCGGGACATCGTCGAACTCGCCCTTATGAGCCGCGCACCACGCTTTTGCGCCGCGCAGACCCGCTTCCTCGGAGCCGGTGAGGATAACGCCGACTTCGGTGTTTTCAAACTCGATGCCCTCTTCCTTGAGAGCCTTGAGGATGGCTATGCCCATATAGCAGCCGGAAAGGTTGTCGTTCGCGCCGTCAACGATGCGGTTCTCGTTCCACATCCAATAAAGACCGATAAGGAACGGGACGAACACAAGGCCGATGAGGCGAAGAAGTCCGAGGGTCTCGTCTGCGTCAAACGAGACATACTCGAGTCCGTTCTTTGCTACGAGCATTATGGAAATGACAAGATAATAGACAGCGCCGATGCCGCAGATAACTGCGTGACCCTCAAAGCCGACACCGCCGAGCTTATAGTTGACAGGCCACTCCCAAGCGGCATCCGGATGGCCGTTGAAGAATATGCGGCGCTTGACTTCGCCCTTGCAGCTCTTGACTGCGGTGACGTTATGTCCGGTCTTTTCGGGGAAGAAGCGATCGATAAACTTCTTATAGAGTCCGAACTGCATAAAGACTATAAGCAGGCCGACGACGATAAGAATTATCGAGACGAGCGGATAGAAGAACGAAATAGCTACCGCCGCGAGAACGAAGGTAATCGTGAAATATATCCAGCCGAAAAACGAACCGGGGTTCTCTTTGAACGACTCGACGTCGGCTCTCTCGCATCCGCACTCGTTTTTCAGTACGTCCGCCATATACTCACATGCCTGCTGCTCGCCCTTGGAGCCGGGATCGCGTTTTTCGAAGTCCTTGCATATGTGGGTTATCTCGCTCACCATATACTCGGCCGCTTCTTTCTTCTTGTCAATGATTGACTGAAGATTCATTTTTATTACCTCCTTAAATATAAGTCAAGCGGCCGCCCGAAACCGCAAATACGGGTCGCGGCAGCCGCTCAAAACAGTCTTTTATCTGCGGGGACCGGTAAAGCCGTTCGCCTGCTGGAACTTGTCGATCTTGTCGATAACGCCGAGGACAACATCGAAGCCGTCGCCGACGGTGTCAACGCTGAAGCGCTCGGGCATATCGTGCCAGGTGTGATAATAATAGGTCAGGGTCGGATCCTGAGCCGCAAATGTAACGGACTTCATGCCCGCCTTGGTCATCGGAGTGCTGTCGCAGCCGCCGACGGGGTTATGTATGCAGCCGTTCGACTTGCTCTGAATACCGAGCTCCGAGAAAGTATCCTTGAACATTGCCTCAAGATCCTTGTCGAAGCGGCAGAACTGCCAATCGTCCTTGATAACAACCTCGAAATAGTCCTTATCGGCGACGGAGTCCAGATTTATGTTCCACGCGTTCTCAAGAATAGCCTCGCCCTTGTGAGCGCGAGTGAAAGCGAGAGAACCGCGGAGTCCCGCCTCCTCGGAGCCGCAGTTGAAGTCGATGATGCGGCAGTTCTTGGGCATCTTGTCGGGATTCTCTTTGAAATACTTTGTAACAGCATAGCTGATAGCGCAGCCGGAGGCGTTATCCATAGCACCGCGGGATGCGTTGCGCGGATCGGGATCAGCCCACATGACAAGGAACGCGCAGCCGATAGCTGTAACGAGGGGCAGGAAGCGCATAGCGAACATGAAGTTCACGAACGCGGGAGAAGCGAAAGCTTCCACTGCCCAGCTTGCGCCGAAATAATAGCCGGTGTAGAGGGTCGCGACGGCAATCGAAGTGCCTGCAAGGAAGAAGAAGCAGAGAGCGCCGAAGCCGACCTTGACGAAGGTGGCAACGAGGCCGAGTGCGGGGTTTGTCTTAGCGAACTTCGAAGCGTGCTCGGAATGACGCCAGTTCCAGCTGGTGTCGGTATGGCCGGAGAGGATGATGGTGTAGTCATACTTGCCGTCCTCCGGGAGCAGCTCGCCATAGGTGTTCTGCGATACTTCCTGCTTGAAGAACATATCGAACCAGGTCTTATAAAGGAAAACGCTGCAGACAAGCCAGACGATGCATGCCGCCGAAGCGAGAGCCATGCCGTACCAGACTGCGGGGATGCCCATTGCGATATAGACAAGGGCGCTCAGCGCGAGACCGAGCCAGCCTGCATAGGGGATTCCGCCGATGGACGCACGCGGGGAAACCGCAAACTCTTCGCGAACGGGCTCGATGCCGATCTCTCTGAGCTTATCGCCCATATAGGCAGCAAACTTTTTTTCGCCGTCCGAACCCGGCAATCTTGCGCCGATGTTCTTCGCGGCATGATTGATTATGTCGTATACCTCTTCGGCATACTTTCTGTGTTCTTCTTTCATGAAAAAGCAATACTCCTTTTGAAAATGTGCCATAATTATACAATAATTAGACGCAAAATTGCAATAGAGTTTAAAGAGAATATAAAAATTTCTTTAAATCTTTGTGAACGAGTAAATTTTTTCGGCGTCGGGCGGAAACGATAATAAATGCAAAGGCGCTTTTTTCTATCAGAAAGGATAAAATTAAAATGAATAAAGAAAACGACAAAAAATTCGACGGCAGCCACTGCCCCACCCCGAGCTCTGAACCCGTCATGGGCGAACCCGAGGACTCATTCGACATGGTGAACAAATACGGAACTTACAACATTCAGCCAACCTCGCAGACGGAAAATTCTTTTCCGCATATTGCGCAGGGACTGCCGAAAAAGCGCAAAAACGGGAAGAAGAATTAAAAGGCTACCCCCTCAGTACGAACATTACTTTTTTCGGTATTAACTAAATTTTTTTGGGCAAAGCATCCAAATTCATTGACAGAAATTGTTTAAAGTATTAAAATGCAATAGGAAGTTTTTTGTTCTTTTTTGGGGGTAGATTATATTGAGAATTGCGGTATGTGACGACGATTTGCGGGAACTTCGGGAGATAATGTCGCTCATTGAAGAATATCCGCGAAAGGCAGCCTACGGAATAAGTGCTACGGCCTTTTCAAACTCCGAGGAGTTGGCGGAGAGAATCGGTGAATTCGATGTTTTTCTTCTCGATTACCGAATGCCGGATATAGACGGGTTCGAGCTTGCAAAGCGTATCAGAGAAGAATATATGACAACGAAGACTATTATATTCATCTCGCAATACGACGACATCGTCTACGACGCTTTTGAGGTTCATGCGCATCGCTATCTCACAAAGCCCGTTGAGAAAGAGAAACTCTACCGTGCGCTCAACGAGCTGGACAAGGACGCATATTCATTCCGCCGCCTGCTCGTCAGAAACGGCGGGGATTCAAAGCTCATCGACATAGACAGCATATATTTTATAAAAGTCGAGCGTAAGGACGCATATATCCACTACGACAGCGGCGGCGAAGAGAAAGTGTTCGTCTGCAAAAGGTCTCTCGACAGCCTTGAAAAGGAGCTTACGCCTTTTCACTTTTTCCGCACGCACCGCAGCTATCTGACGAATCTGTCGATGATAGATTACCTTAATACGGATGGTATATACATAAAGAACCGTGAGGAGAGCATTCCTATCAGAGCGAAAAGCTTAAACAAGATATCCAGAAAGCTTCGCGAGCTGGCACGGCAGCGCAACGCACTTTAAAGTATAGGGGTAACAGAAGATGAACAATGTTAAGGTGCTAAACGCCGTTTGCCCGCCGCTGAACCTCATCAGCTGCGTGTGCTGTATACTGCTTGTGCACACATTTCTGCATTCGGTCGGTTACGAAACGAAAACGAGGAAAATCCCGCTCGACGTTTTCTGCCTCGGCCTCGCCGCACTGAGCTTCGCTCCGGCATTTTTGCCGAAATACCTCGATGTGGCCGACACCGTTGACATGACATCGACTCTGTGCCACATCGTCTATCCCTATCTGATGTTCAAGTCGCGCAAAAAGACGGCCTTTTTATGGATAGGAATAGCCATGGTATCGAGCCTTGACTACCTGGCGTTCATATTGAACTATGCCATGAGGCTCGGCGTCATAGGTCAGCTGATAACCCGTATTGTCATATATCTAATTATATTCGCCGCCACCGCGCTGATCGTCAGAAGGCGCGGACGGGCAGACCTCACGGAAGCCTTCGACAAATTCCCGCCTGTCGCAAGCCTGATGATATACGCGGCTTTTCTCGCCGCATATTACAGCGTCACGGTCTCATTCAACGCTGAATATACAAAAGAGACGGCAAACGCGCTGACTATGCTTTCGTCCGTGCTCATCGTCGGATGCATAGCGTATCTGGTTACAAAATATCTTATCGCTTCGCAGAGAAAGCGCGCGACGGAGAAGCAGCTTGAGCTCGAGCTCAACCACTACAATAATATGGTTCAGAAGAACCGCGATATGCGTGTGTTCCGCCACGATTTCAAGAACAATCTCACCTCCGTCAGGGCGTTGATATCCGACGGGCAGTACGGCGAGGCGGAAAAATACATAGACGAGCTTTACGGCAGGCTCGACGCGACGAAAAGTGCATTTTCGACAGGCAACCACTTTGCCGACGCCATACTCGCCGAGAAGAGCGCCGCTGCGGCAATTTGGCAGACTAAGCTTGATTTCGACGGAATAATACCCGCCGACGGGATTGAAAACATCGACCTCTGCACTATTCTTGCGAACGCGCTGGACAACGCTGTTGAGGCAAGCAAGCTTGTTGGCAACGCGGTCATCAGCGTTCACGCCGTTCAGGATTCGGCGGTGTTCATGCTGACCGTCAGCAACCCCACTCTCCACCCGGTCGAGATAAAGAACAACACTGTCAAAACGACGAAGCTCGACAGCGTGAACCACGGGTTCGGCATCGGCAGCATAAGAAGCGCCGCAAAGAAATACAACGGCGAGGTCAATCTCAAATATGAAAACGGATATTTCACTGTTGAAGTGATGATGATAATGAGAAAGGGTGCAAGAAACGATGAACAGTAAAATCAAAGCAACGCTCAGGAAATTTTTGAGCATTGCTCTCGCGGCGCTTATTCTGGCAGGCTGCGCGGGTGCGGCTTTCGCCGACGGCTCGGACGCAAGCGGCACAGTCAACGGAGTCGATTGGGTCTACACCTCGGCCGACAAAACGCTCGTTTTGAGCGGCAGCGGCACACTCGGCGAAGATGTTGCCGACTTCGGGCTTTTCGGCGGCTCATGGGTCGCCGAGCATGTAAAGATCGGGGCGGATGTAAATATCACAACCGGTCGCGTCTTTGAGAACTTTGACTTTGTAGATGAATATGAGGTAGACGCGAACAATAAATATCTCTGCAACCCCGACGGCGTGCTTATGGACAAAGATAAGACTGTGCTCATAAAATACCCAGCTGGGAGCAAAGAATTTTCGTTTTACACCGTTCCCGATACCGTGAAAACCATTTCTTACCGTGCTTTTGAGTTTTCTTCCGCTCTCAAAACAATATTCCTTAACGACGGTCTTGAGACAATAGAAAACTTTGCGTTTGACAACTGCGGCAATTTGCTCTATATCACAATACCCGGCACGGTGACCTCGATGGGCAAAGGCGTTCTGGCTCAGTGCAATCTGCTCAACAAGGTAACCATTGAAGAGGGCGTTACCGCGATACCCGAAGACGCATTTGACAGATGCAGAAGTCTCGAAACAGTAAATCTTCCCGATTCACTGACAACTATAGGCGACATCGCATTCTTTGGCTGCACCAAGCTTAAAACCCTGAAGCTGCCGAAAAATCTTCAGACATTTACCGACTCCCCCGGAAGAAATTTCGGCGGACTCAATATTGCCCTGACAGTCGACCCCGAAAATCAGTATTTCTGCACGGACGATCTGGGCGTGCTCTACAACAAAGACAAGACTCTGCTCTACTTCTGCCCGAATCTTCCGTATACATTTGATTACACCGTCAGATGCAATCTCAACGAATATGCGTTCAGCGGCTGCGAAAATCTTAGAAACGTTGACATTGACTACAACCTGCGAGCCATACCGAAGAACGCATTTTACAACTGCAAAAATCTCAACACCGTGACCCTCCCCGCAACGCTCCAGAGAATAGACGGCGCGGCATTCAATGCATCGCTGAAAACCGTAAACTACCGCGGCACGGAGGAGCTTTGGAAGCTCATAACAATAGACAGCTTCTCAAACGACGCTATTAAGTCGGCGACAGTCGTCTATAACTACGGCGAGCCCGAGGAGCCTGACGAGATAACTCTCTCCTACGACCAAGCCTCCAACACCTTGACAATAGCGGGCAGCGGCGTGCTGACGCTCAATGACATAAAAAAGTGGAACTACACAAATCTGAACACCTCCGGACTCAAAGTCAAAATCGGCAAAAACGTCAACATAACCGACGCTAAAGTGTTCTGCGACACGCTATGGCCGTTCTACTATATGAAATCGTTCGAGGTCGATTCGCTAAACCCGTATCTCAGCTCGCTCAACGGCGTGCTCTATAACAAGGACAAGACAAAGCTCATCAGATTCCCCTCCGGGAACACAACGGCGGATTACGATGTTGTCGAATGCTCGGTGGCCTCAACCGTAAAGGAAATCGCCCCCTATGCGTTCAAGAGCGCGGGCGTTACCGACGTCTATCTCCCGAACGGACTTGAAACTATAGGTCAATACGCTTTCGACGGCGCTTCGAAGCTCATTGACATAACAATTCCGTCATCCGTAAAAACAATAGGCTTCGGAGCATTTAGGGATTGCGCGAAGCTGACAAGGGCGGTTATTTCCGAAGGACTCGAGACTATACCCTCGGAATGCTTCTCGACGTGCAAAAAACTCGAAAGCGTAACTATCCCCGATTCCGTCACAAGAATCGAAAAAGGCGCCTTTACGGGCTGTGCACTCAAGGAGATAAAGATATCTAAGAATCTGACAAATATCGTCGTCCCCGGCTACACCTTCGCAGGATGCCCCGCGGCGGTCACGGTAGACGCAGACAACCCGAGCTACAGTGCAGACGAGCGCGGAGTGCTCTATAACAAAGACAAATCGCTCCTGCTCCACTGCCCGAACTTTGAAAAGGCATTTACTTTCGACATAAGCTGCGGCATAGAGCAATATGCGTTCTCCAGCTGCTCGAACCTCACGGACGTGACCTTCTCCTTTGCAATCAAAAAAATCCCGTTCGGCGCGTTCAGGAACTGCGGCTCGCTCAAGATAACCACAGTCCCCGACACAGTCAGAATGATAGACCAGGTAGCATTCGACGGATGCGGAATGACAGAATTCTATCTCCCCGACTCGGTTGAATATGTAGGAACCCAAGCATTCAGCAGCACACCGCTGACACATTTTGAGTTCAACGACATAGTAGACACTTTCAAAAATATATTCTCTATATGCCCGAAGCTCAGAACCGTCGTTGTCGGAAAGGGCATAAAGAAGATAGAAATCGGTGCGCTCGGCGGCACGAGCAAGATAGACACGATATATTACCGCGGCAGTAAAAGCGACTGGGAAAAGATAAACGTCACCGACGTTGCCTCGGCGCTCAAAAATATCAAGATTGTCTATAACTACGGCCAGACGAGCGGCGTTTGCGGAGATAACCTCACATGGAGCCTGCAGCCAGATCTCTTCCAAATAACTGTTGAGGGCAGCGGCGACATGTATTCCTACGACAACGCTGAGGACTTCACCTGGAGCAGCAACGCCGATCTGGTCACGGGAGTTGTATTCGACAACGGAGTGACCTCCGTCGGCAAGAATGCGTTCAACAGCTTCCCCCATCTCAACGAGGTACTGCTCGGAAGCGATGTAAAAAATATAAACTCCCTCGCATTCGCAAACTGCGGCGACCTCATGACCGTTGCGATAACAACGGAGGGCGACACGGAAATAGAGTACGATGCGTTTGACGGTCACAACGAAAAATTCCTGCTCATATGCGACGAGAAAAACACCGCCGCGCAGGCTTTCGCCCTTGATAATGAGATGCCGCTTGTGACAGTAAGCTACGACGAGGAGAAGAAGGTTATAAACTTCAAGGGCACGCTCACCGTTTTTGACGGCGTCGCCGGAAGATACCTCGCCTACTACGCGTCGAGATACCCCGACGCCATGTATCTCCACTTCGACGTTCTGACCTTCGACGGAATCAAGACGGCAGACTCGACGGACGGCAAGAGATTCGAGTGCGTCGATCCCGACTCCGAGTACCTCACCTTCAAGGATATCTATGTGAAGATAAGCGTTATGAAGGACGGCGAGGAAAAGGACGTCACCTTCGGCGAAATGCTTGAAAGATACGAAAACGGCGACTACGACGCTTTCTATGCCGAAATAGAGAACGACAAGGGCACGGATAAATCGCTCGTTGTCAAGGCTTTCCAGGCAATCTTCAAGCCGATTCTTAAAATCACGTCATCTATAATTAATTTTATAAAGAAGCTGTTTAAATAACACAGACGAGCCGCTCTGCAAAACTCGCAGGGCGGCTCTTTTTGCGTTTCGTTCGCGCTTTTTATTGATTTTCTTCCCGCGAAATGATATTATAAAGGGCAACAGATTTTCGGAGATGAGTTTTGTGTTTATTCTGACGCTCGGCGAAAGCGATCCGTTTTTCAATCTGTCGGCGGAGGAATACTTTCTCTGCGAAAAGGACGAAGATTTTTTCCTGCTCTGGCAAAACGAGCCGTGCATTGTAATCGGCAGAAATCAGAACGCGGCGGACGAGATAAACGGTGATTATGTCCGCACCCGCTCGCTGCCCGTTGTCAGGCGGATGACCGGCGGCGGGGCTGTCTATCACGATACGGGCAACCTCAATTTTTCGTTCATTATAAACGGCGAAGCGGACAGAGTTGAACTGTGCCGACCCGTTATAGATGTTCTTCGCTCCATCGACGTTGTGGCGGAGATATCCGGGCGAAACGACATTCTTGTCGGTGGCAAAAAAATCTCCGGCACGGCGATGTGTTCGCGCGGCGGCAGGTCGCTGTTTCACGGCACGCTGCTGATAAGCACCGACCTTGAGGCTATGTCCGAGGCGCTGAAGCCGGACGAAACCAAGCTGATCGGGCACGGAGTTAAATCAGTCAGAAGCCGCGTTGCGAATCTATCCGAATACACGGAAGAAGTCAGCCCCAATATTATCGGCGCGATGCTGGCTGGATATATGACAGAGCGCGGCGGAGAAATATATGAACTCGGCGAAAGCGATATAGATGCCATTGAGAAGCTTCGGGACAGCAAATATTCGACCGACGAATGGAACTGCGGCGCCGAGCAGCTCCAAAAATCCGAGCGATCCCGTCTTAGCTGCGGAACGGTTTATATAAAAAAGAAAAATATCTGCGGGCGGATAGAAGATATACGCATTTTCGGCGATTTCATGAACAGCGGAGATATTTCAAAGCTCGAAGCGCGGCTTTGCGGGACGGAGCTTCGGCGCGATAAAATAACATCGGCGCTCGAATCGGTTCAAACGGAAAAATATATCCCCGGGCTGACAGCCGGGGAGCTTGCGGACATCATAACAAAAAGCGAGTGATACACATGGAGAGACTCAAAAGAACGGCCGCCATACACGATATATCGGGCTTCGGCAAGTGCTCGCTGACAGTCGCGCTGCCGATAATCTCCGCTATGGGCATTGAAGTGGCGGCCATACCCACGGCCGTGCTCTCTACGCAGACGGGTGGGCTCGAGGGCTTCACCTACCGCGACCTCACGGCAGATATGCGCCCGATAGCGGCGCACTGGAAAAAGCTCGGAATAAAATTTGACGCGATATACAGCGGCTTTCTCGGCTCTCTTGAACAGATAGACATAGTGACGGATTTCATCGATGACTTCAAGGAGAAAAACACCGTTGTGCTCGTCGACCCCGCGATGGCGGACGGCGGGAAGATGTACACGGTGTTCGACATGGACTTTGCAAAGCAAATGACGCGCCTTTGCGCCAAGGCGGACATAATCGTTCCGAACTTCACGGAGGCGGCGTTCATGCTCAGCGAGGAATACCGCCCTGCCCCCTACTCAAAAGAATATGTTGAATCGACGCTTCGCAGGCTCTCTTGTCTCGGACCGTCAAAGGTGGTTCTGACGGGCGTTGCATTCGACAAAAAACAGGTCGGCTCGGCTACCTATGACCGCCTGACAGATAAAATAAGCTACGCGCTTTCGGACACGGTAGACGGATATTTTCACGGCACGGGTGACGTATTTGCGAGCGCTCTGCTCGGCGCGTACCTGAACGGACTCACCCTCGCCGAGAGCGCGAGGATAGCTGTTGACTACACCCACGGCTGCATCGTGAGAACGAAAGAGGCGGGCACGGATCTTCGCTACGGCGTTGATTTTGAGCACGGAATACCCGATCTGCTCCGGCAGACAGGAATAATATAAATAAAGAAAAGGCAAAGAGGAGAGGAAGAAATGAGCTACGCAGACGAGGTATTTATCGCCAACTGCAAGGATATACTCGAAAACGGCACATGGGACACGGACTACAACGTCCGCCCGCACTGGGAGGACGGCACGAGCGCGCACACGATAAAGAAATTCGGCATCGTCAACCGCTACGACCTTTCAAAGGAGTTCCCGGCGATGACGCTCAGAAAAACTTTTATCAAGAGCGCAACGGACGAGCTGCTCTGGATATGGCAGAAAAAATCGAACAACGTCAACGACTTCAAGGGGCACGTCTGGGACGCTTGGGCTAACGAGGACGGCAGCATCGGCAAGGCATACGGCTACCAGCTCGGGGTCAAGCACCACTATCCCGAGGGCGACTTCGACCAGGTTGACAGGGTTCTCTATGACCTCAAGCACAACCCGCTCAGCCGCCGCATACTGACAAACATATATGTCCACGCAGACCTGAGCGAGATGAACCTCTACCCCTGCGCCTACAGCATGACTTTCAATGTCACGGGCAAGAAGCTCAACGCGATACTCAACCAGCGCTCGCAGGATATGCTCACGGCAAACAGCTGGAACGTCTGCCAATACGCGACGCTCGTTCACATGATAGCGCAGGTCTCGGGACTTGAGCCGGGCGAGTTTGTTCATGTCATTGCGGACGCGCATATCTACGACAAGCACGTTCCGATAGTCGAAGAGCTGATAAAGCGCGAGCCCTACGACGCGCCGAAATTCGTCCTCGACAAGTCGATAACAGATTTCTACAAGTTCACGCCCGACAGCGTGCATTTTGAGGACTACAAATATCACGAGTTCACCGAGAAGATACCCGTTGCGATATAAGGAGCGAAGATGAAAGCAATAGTTTGTGCCGACATAAACTGGGGCATCGGCAAGGGCACGGGAATGCTCTTTCATATCCCCGCCGACCTCAAGTTTTTCAAAGAGAAGACCATGGGCAGCACCGTTATCATGGGACGCACGACATTTCTCTCCCTGCCGGGGCAGAAGGCTCTGCCGGGCAGGAAGAATATAGTGCTGACGCGAGACGAAAATTGGAGCGCCGAGAATGTCACGGTGTGCCACGGCATTGACGAGCTCGCAGACATTATTGAAAATGGCGAAAATGTATTCCTCATGGGTGGAGAGGCGGTCTACAACGAGCTGATCGACTCATGCGATGAAGCGTATGTAACACGAGTCAACGCGGACGGAAAGGCGGAGAAGTTCTTCCCCGACCTCGACGCCCGCGCAGGCTGGAGGCTCGTCGAGCGCTCCGCCGCGCAGGAGAGCAACGGATACGTTTTCACGTTTGACAGATATGTAAAAGAATAAGATAGACGAAAAGGGATTGACGGACTGACCGCCAATCCCGTTTTTTTGTTTTATTCGGTCGGGTCGAGCTCCGGCTCGTTTTCTTCTATATCGCCCGCGAGACCTAATTTCTGTTCGAGCTTCGACTTTTTCTTATATGTCTCATTCCACTCCTGCTGAGTGAACTCATAGCCGTATGCAAGGAAGAGATCCTCGCCGCGCTTCTCCTGCTTTGAATAGCGCGCTTTCTTGAGCAGGACTACAATCCCCACGCCGAGCAGCGAACCGACGAGCGCCGCCGCGAACGAGAGCAGAATAACTTTCGCTCCCCCGCCGGCATAGAGCGGAGGCAGCAGCCCCGCAAATGCGTCGTATTTATCAGTGACGACGATTGTGGAAGTGCGGAGAAGCCCGTATTTCCGGGCATAGTCAGTCAAGAATGACTCGTTGCAGATGCCGAATGCTGCGGCGAGAATGCCAGTGAGCGTTGTACCGCCGATGAGTGCAAAAGGCGTTGTCTGCGGCTCTCTGACGCAATAGACCATCGGCGACATAGCCATGAGCCTGACATTCTGGAACACCTCGTTAATGAAGCCCGTGTTGAGCAGGTTTTCATCATAGACGACCATCGGCCAGGACTTGAACTTCTTGCCGACGAAGAGATAAATCATGCATATCCACGACGGGGTTATCATCGCCGCGGAGAACACTGTGAGCAGTCTTGCGCTCTCCATTGAGCCCGCCAGCACACCCTTGAATATCTCATCGAACACCGCGAGCGAGAGCGGACCGCCGACATCGAAGCCGAGTGCGAAGCCTATCACGGCGCCTTTGAGAATGATATTTGCGGAGGAGGCGACTATTCCGGCGAGCTTATGCGCGAGCAGGGTCATCGGCAGAGCGTAGGCATAGTTCATAACGAAGAACACCGCGAACGCAGAGAGTCCGATAACAACGAGCGAATCGCCGAGCAGAGTCATATTTTTGAGCTGCGGGCGGAATGTGCATATAAGTTCCTCGCGCTTTGCTTCGTCTTTTATTTTTGAATGGGCAAGCTTCAACAGCAGACCGAACGCCCATTCTATAACGATGACGCAGACCTTGTGCAAGAAGGTCACGCACACGGTGCTCAGCAGAGCTATCAAATAATAGCCCATGAAGCCGATAACAGACGAGCCGCCCACTGTTTCAACGCCCGCGACCTGAGTGCAGAAGAGACCGAAATACACTGCGAGAACGCCCGAGACAAGCGCGGAGAAAAATCCGCCCGCATAATACGCCATACATATCGACATACCTATGCCGAAAAGCTGGACGGACATATACGAGACCCAATAGAGTCCGTCGAGCAGGGACGGAAAAACTTTTCCGAGAATAAGTATTATGAACGCGAATATCGCGGCGAAGAGCATGAACGGGAACAGCGCGGTCGAGGTCTTGACCGCGGCGCGTCTGAGCTGATATTTTTCAAACAGCGGCGCTTTCAGATACTCCCCCGCGCTTTTGTACGGATTTTCTGTGTTATACATCTTTACCCTCCTGCTTGTTTTTTCTAATCATAGCATTATATTAGCGATATTGCAACATATTCACTTATTTTATCGTATCTTTTTGTATATATTTTAAAAATTTCTTGCAATCTGCACAATTTAAGCTCAGGACATTTGGGAATATTGACAGTCGGCAGAATAACTCTTTGCTGAAATTTCATTCCGCTCGCGCGGCAGCGATGTGTTGAGTCGCCGAGGCGATTATCAAGCAAAAAATCCTACCCAAGGGAAAACCGTGGGTAGGATTTCTGTTTTTCGCTCCCATGCAAGACACGGGGAAAATTATATTACAGCTCGTTTATCATCGAGAGCAGGTCGACATAGAACACGCGGACATTATGGTTGACAAACAGACCACCGTTTATCGAGAGGTGGTCGCCGCTGAATGTCGGCATGATGTTCCAAACGCCCGTTGCGACTTCGCCGCCGCTGTAAACGGCAGAAGGTGCATTGAACGGAGCGAGAGCGGAGATTTTGTTGACGAGTCCGTCGTTCTCAAACCACTTCTCGTCGACGACATAGCCGCCCTTGGTTGTACAGGTGAACTTGCCCATTCTGACTGCGCACGCTCTGAAGAGCCTATCTATATTGCCGTCGACCGGGCTGTAAGTGCCGTCCGCATTGCGCTCGGTCGCGCTGCACGGATAGGAGAAATAATAGACATTTTTGAGCGTCGAGATATTCTCATTTATCGCGAGAGCGTGGTCGATGTCCATATCATATTCCGCGCTGTCCGAAAGCGCCCTGTCGAGATGCGGAGCGGTGGCAACGGTGAGCATGGCAACAACCGCGCGCTCTTCGGCGGTGGCGTTGACATCCTTTATTATAGCATCGCGCACGAGATAGGCGGTCGTGCCGTTATGCGGAGCGGCGAGCGCTGTGACGGAATATATCCAATCTGCCTTTCCGCCCGTGAACAGGTCGGAGACATCGCTGCCCGAAGCCTCGCGCTCGGCCTCGCTGCCGTTTGCCATAAGCTCTGCCAGAAGTCTGACGGTCACGCCGCCGAATGAATGACCGAGAAGATTTATCTTATCCTCGGCGCTCCACTCATCGATAAGCGGATCGGAGGAATAATCCTCGCCGTATCTGTCGTGGCGGCAGCGCTTTGAATGCTCCTCGCCGTAGTCGGTGACGGTGCCGGTCAGCTGGGCGTAGAGCTCGCAGGCTCTGTCCCATGCGCTTCCCGTCGGATCGACCGCTGCAGAATAGCACTCGAAGCCGCGGGCGTTGAGATATTGCATCAGATCGCCGCCGAACATACCCCAATAGGGCAGAAAATCGTTATACCAAGTGTAGCTGCCCCAGCCCGCAAGACCGTGAACGAAAACGTTGGCATACTCGGTATTGAACTTCGTATCGTCAACCTTGACGTGCGGAATGTTGAGCGCAGGGAAGCAGAACATAATTACAGATACAATAAATGAAATTATTTTTGCCACATGACCATCCCTTTTTCATTGTTTTTGTCAGCGGTTATTCTCCGAACGCGCCGTTTACAAGACAATTATATATGGAATTTATTCCCGTTGTCAATCGGTTTTATGAAATAAAAACGGCTGTGGTCGGAGCAAATATATTGCCCGATCACAGCTGTTTTTCACCATTTTTCGCGCATGAGGCGGAGATTCAGAACTCTCAGCTCCTCTTTGCGCTTTTCATAATCCGGGCACCGCGAACCGACAAGCCGCCAGAACGCCGCCGAATGATCCATGTGTTTAAGATGCGAAAGCTCATGGATAATGCAATAATCAACCGCGCCCTCGGGCGCCATGACGAGAAACAGCGAGAGGTTTATATTCCCCTTTGAGGTGCATGAACCCCAGCGCGTTCTCGCGGAATTTATCTTGACCGAAGCGACCGTTTCGCCGAACTGATCGGCAAGCTCATATGTCCTGCGGACGAGATAATTCTTGGCAAGCGAGCGGTAGATTTCCTTGAGCGCTGCCGCCGTATCATCAACCGAGAGCCCGTCGGGAACAAAAAAGCTGCTGCCGTCAAATCCTGCGCGTTTCCCGGGAACTTTTATCATCGGATACTCGCGCCCGAGCAGGAGAAGTCCGGACTCCCTACCCGGGACGAACGAATCGGAAATATCTTTTCGCTCCTGCACCTTTGCGAGATTTTTGAGCACCCACGCGCGCTTTTCAAAGAGAAAATCTTCGATATGCTTGAGGCTCATGCGGCGCGGCGCATAGACCAGAACCTTTGCATCGCGCGATATTTTTATGCTCAGCGTCCTGCGGTCGGAGCGCGTTAATTCATACTTAAAACCGAGTTCGGGCATTATTCTATACCCATATCTGCCTTGAACTGTTCGGTCAGCTCGCGCATCTGATCTATCTCCATGCGGCGGCTTAGAGTGAACGCCGAGGCGTCCTTTGAGCGGCAGTTATAGCCCATGGGCACGCCCTCGAGGGAGAGATAATATTTGGCGTTGACGGGATAGAGCTGGCACTCGGCGAGAGAGGCAAAGCCGAGGAAAGCCTGGACTTTCTTCGCCTTTTCCGGCTCTTTTTCAAAGTTTTTGCACAGCCACGAATATATCTCCGGGTGGAAATTCGCCATAACGCCCGAGAATCCGGCGCAGCCCATTTTCAGCGTTTCGAGCAGGCTCGCGGAGTTGGCGTTGAATATCTTGAGTCCCATGCCGTCAACGGCTCTGAGTTTTTCGTTTATCATGCCGGGGTCGCAGCAGGTATCTTTGAGAAAAGTGAATCTGCCGGACTCGGCGAGCTTTTTGAGCACTGCGGGGGTCATAATGCGCTTATAGGGATAGGGGCACTCGTAGATGCCGAAATTGACATCGCCGACGGATTCGACAGCCCTGTCGATATTTTTAAGAAACACGCTGTCGTCCTCATCGGCTGATGCAAATCTGTTCGAGATAAACACATAGGCGTCTATCCCCTCGTCTATGAAAGCCTTTGCCTCTTCTATCTGAGTGTCGAGATTATCCGCGACATGACCGGACGCGACTATTGAGATATTTTTCGGCGTATGCTGCATGACAAAATGTAGGAGCTCGAGTCGCTCTTCAAACGAGAGAAAGAATATCTCGCTCGACTGGCAGATGGCGAAAATTCCGTCGACTTTCTTCCCGGCGTACCAGTTTATAAGCGCTTCGACAGCCGCATAATCTATCTTATTGTCCTTTGTGAACGGCGTTATCATGGTCGGATAGACGCCGTTGGGAATCATCTTTTTCATTTTTTGTCCCTCCAATATGATCTCAGTTAAGTTTATCACATCGACGGGAATTGTCAAGAAAATCAGGCGGACAGGTTGCGCCGCAGGAGCGCGAGCACGGCTTTTTCGCGCCGCGACACCTGCACCTGCGACATACCGAGCAGCTCGGCAGTTCGGCTCTGGGTCATGCCGCGATAATAGCGCAGGCTTATCATCTCGCGGTCGCGGTCATCGAGCAGAGCAATGACTTCGCGCAGGGCGATAAGCTCCGAGGCAGCGTTCTCGGGCGACTCAACGGGCAGGTCTATCTGCCCCTCGCCGTCGTCCGTGCATGCGGTCAGCGACACGGCGGGCATTGCCGCATTGAGCAGTTGCGCCGTCTGGGCGACATCGCTGCCGAGGCGTTCGGCGAGCTGACCTACAGTAGGTTCGCACCCGAGCTCGGCGGTCAGCGCCTCCTTTTCGCGCATCGCGGCGCGCGCTTTTTCTTTCAGTGCGCGTCCGACTTTGACGCTGCCGCCGTCGCGGAAAATGCGCTTTATCTCGCCGAGAATGACGGGCACGGCATAAGTCGAAAAGGAGAATCCGCGCTCCGGGTCGAAGTTCTCGGCGGCTTTTATAATCCCGACGCACCCCGCCTGAAATAGGTCGTCGTACTCCGCACCCTTGCCGCGGAATTTGTTGGCGCAGGCATGGACGAGACCGATATTCTTTTCAACGAGTTCATTGCGTTCAGCCCTGTCCATCGCCGCGTCCTTTTATAAATTTATCCATGGTGACGCTCGTTCCCTTGCCCGGGACTGAGCGCACGCGCACTTTGTCCATAAAGCTCTCCATGACGGCGAATCCCAAGCCCGCACGCTCGCCGCCGAGGGTCGTAAACAGCGGCTCCATCGCCTGGCGCACATCGATTATGCCGCACCCGCGATCCCTTATTCTGATGCGGACGAGTCCGTCGTCAAACAGCCCGACCCATATGTATATCTCCCCCACGCTCGCGGGATAGGCGTGGACGATGCAGTTTGTGACCGCCTCGCTGACGGCGGTTTTAATATCCGATATTTCTTCGACCGTCGGATCCTGCTGAGCCGCAAACGCCGAGACTGCGACGCGCGCGAAGCTCTCGTTGACGGAGCGGCTCTCTATTTTCAGGCTCATCTGATCGACAGGCTTTTTTCTACTCATGTTTATCCTCCTTGTTCCTTTTCTGCGACAGCGTACACAGCGCCTGCATACCCGCAAGGCGCATCATTTTATAATTGCGCTCGCTGAGATTCGTGACTTCGAGCTTCCCCTGCCAGCCCTGCAAGAGCCTATAGCGACCCATGACAAGACCGACGGCGGAGCTGTCCATAAAAGTGACATCGGCGAAGTCGAGGCGCAGTATCTTCGGCTGCTGAGCCGCGGCGGCGGCATCGATATCCGCGCGCATTGCGGCGGCGGTATGGTGGTCTATCTCGCCGGAGAGCAGCGCGCTGACGCTGAGCGGATTTGAGATTATTTCAACACCCATGTTTTTTCCTCCTTTGGGGTGATTATCAATTAACAGTTTGTCCGGGATGAGTGGGATTATTCTCGGATTTGTTTGAATTTTTTGTTGACGATATCAGTACATTTAAAATTTTGTATCGGTTGCCGCCTATATCGGACAGCCGCAAGGGCTGTCCCTACAAACCGTGCACAATTTTTAATTGCAGCAAATCTTATGAAAAATCTGTGCCGCCGTTGGTCGGCTCTGTGCGGAGGGTCATTTTGATATTATCAAAAAATCGGACACGGCTTGTACAAAATAAAAAACAGGACGGACTATTATCATCAAAGATAATAATCCATCCCGTTTGAAAATCCTGCCGAAATGCGGCGGGTTAAATATTTTTATTTTTCAAAAGATAACCGCGAACCTCGCCTGCGAGATAGAACGAACCGCAAGTAGCGAGCGTTCCGCCGTTTTGCTTTATGTCATTTATTGCCATGCGGCAGGCTTCTGTCGGGTCGGACACAGGCGTACAGTCGGCGCAATATTTATTGGCGAGCTTGCTCAGGGCTTCGGGGTTCATGCTGCGCGGATTGTCCGGGGCTGTCAGATACATTTTTTCAAACAGCGGCGCGGTCAGGCGCAGATATGTGTCGCAGTCCTTATCGCCCATGAGCGCGCACACGGCAACGCGTCTGCCGCTTGTGAAGCGCTCCAGAAAGGCTTTAAGCGCCGAGGCGCAGCCCTCGTTGTGACCGCCGTCAAGAATAATATTTTCGCCGATAAGCTCCATTCGCGCGGGCATCACGGCGTTTTTCATTCCCTGCTCTATCGCTTCGCCGCTGACATTCAATCCGCATTCGCGAACGGCGGTGACGGCTGTCAGCGCATTTTTTATCATATGGTCGCCCGCGAACGGTATGCGGAGATTCAGCGAGCCGTAGACTATATCTGTGCCGCGTATCGTCTCGTCAACAACGCGGCAGGCGGTCATATCCGGCACTGCGAGCCTATTTTTCTCGCGCCGAGCGGTTTCTTCTATAACACGGCGTGCATCAGCAGACTGCTCGGGATACATGACCGTCACGCCGCGCGGCTTGATTATTCCGCATTTCTGCGCGGCTATTTCAGCGATTGTATTGCCGAGTATCGCGGTGTGATCCATGGAAATCGAGGTTATGACGGAGACGAGCGGAGTTTTTATAATATTCGTTGAATCGAGCAGCCCACCGAGCCCGACTTCGAGCACGACAACATCGCATTTTCGCTCTTTATACCAGAGAAACGCGGCGGCGGTTAGGGTCTCGAACTCGGTTGCGACAATTCCGCGTTTATCGAGCTTGTCGCACGCCGATTTAACGCGCGCGACAACAGCTGCGAGCTCATCGGGAGGAATCATCTCACCGTCAATTTGCATGCGCTCGCGGAAATCGATGACATAGGGCGAAGTGAACAGCCCGGTTCTGTACCCGGCGGCAGAGAGCATACAGGATATCATGGTGCTTGTCGAGCCCTTGCCGTTCGTCCCGGCGACATGGATGAAGCGAAGCTCATCCTGCGGGTTGCCGAGCGCGGCGCAGAGCGCCCTGATACGCTCCATGCCGGGGTGTATGCCAAAGGTCAGGCGCGAATGGATATATTCGATTGCTTCGGTTGGTGTCATCAGTTTTCCTCCGTAAAAAATCAAAGGACGGGACACGCCCGTCCTTTGCAGGTTAGTTTTTATGTGCGGGAGAACATACGCAAATGTAAACGAATACCGATTTTACGGGCGGATGATATCCGCCCATACACCGATAACCGAGCGGGCACGGTTCTCACAACGCAACTATGTGCAATTTCTCCGCGGTTCACACGAAAAGGCAGCCAATAGCGGAATTTTGTGCGAAACAAGGCGTGGGGTTCTGCGAACGATGGAGCGCACGCGGGTGCGTGACTGAGTTCGCATGGTTTCCACAACGCAGTATCACGCGAAATTACGCATTGGCGCCAAAATTACGCACAGACGAGCCAATAGCGGAATTTTGGGTGAGACAAGGCGTGGGGTTCTGCACGCGAGGGAGCGCACTTTGTGTGCGTGACCGAACGGGCATGGTTCCCACAACGCAGTATCACGCAAAATTACGCATTGGCGATCTTAGAGAGGCTGTCATTAAGCATTGCTATCTTCTCGTTCAGCTTTCTCGCCGCTTCGCGCTGAGCCTCAACGACCGGCGCGGGAGCTTTGGAGACGAAGTTCTCGTTGGAGAGCTTGGCGTTGATGCCGTCGAGCTGCTTCTGAGCGGAGGCGAGCTCTTTGTTGAGTCTTGCGCGCTCGGCTTCGAAGTCAACGAGGTCGCCCATGGGGATATATATCTTTGCGGCGTCGGTGACGATGCAGACTGCGCCATCTATCTCGATGCCGTCCTCAACCTCGACCTCGGACGCGCCCGCGAGCTTCTGCATGAACTCACCGGAAAGTCTGAAGGTATCGACATAGGAGGTACTGATATATATTTTCGCTCTCTTTGAATGAGGAACATTCATCTCGGCGCGGCGGTTTCTTATCGCCCTGACCGCGTCCATAATCATGTTCATCTGCTCTTCCTCTGCGCTGAAGTTCAGAGCGTCGGAATACTGCGGCCAATCGGAGACCATTATGCTCGCGCCCTCATGCGGCAGGGACTGCCAGATCTCCTCAGTCACGAACGGCATGAACGGATGGAGGAGCTTCAGGACGTTGGACATGACATATATGAGCACGCGCTTTGCGCACTGTGCGGGCTCGCCGCCCTTTTGCAGGCGAATCTTCGCAAGCTCGATATACCAATCGCAGAAAACATCCCAGATGAAATCATAGAGCTTCTGAACTGCGATGCCGAGCTCGAATCTCTCGAGATTGTCCGTAACCTCTTTGACGAGGTCGTTATAGAGGCTGAGCACCCACTTATCCTCGAGCGCAAGCTCATCGGGCAGACCCGCTTCTTCGGAGCCGTCGAGGTTCATGAGGATAAAGCGTGCGGCGTTCCAGAGCTTGTTCGCAAAGTTGCGGCTCGCTTCGACCTTTTTGTCGGAATATCTCATGTCGTTTCCGGGGCTGTTGCCGTTGGCAAGAGTGAAGCGCAGGGCGTCTGCGCCGTACTTGTCAATGACCTCGAGCGGATCGATGCCGTTGCCGAGCGACTTCGACATTTTTCTGCCCAGCTCATCGCGGACGAGTCCGTGGATGAGGACGGTATCGAACGGAACCTGACCGGTCTGCTCGATGCCGGAGAACATCATTCTCATGACCCAGAACGGGATTATATCATAACCTGTGACAAGGGTGTTGGTGGGATAATAGCGCTTGAAGTCCTCGCTGTCGGTATTCGGCCAGCCGAGGGTCGAGAACGGCCAGAGAGCCGAGGAGAACCATGTATCAAGCGTATCGGGGTCCTGATGAATATGGGTGCTGCCGCACTTCGAGCACTTGTCGGGAGCAGTTCTTGCAACGGTTATCTCGCCGCAATCGTCGCAATACCACGCGGGGATGCGGTGACCCCACCAGAGCTGACGGGAAATGCACCAGTCGCGGATATTCTCGAGCCAATGGAAATAGACCTTTTCAAAACGCTTCGGCACGAACTTTGTCTCGCCGTTCTTGACAGCGTCGATAGCGGGACCCGCGAGGGGCTTCATGCTGACGAACCACTGCTTTGAAACGCGGGGCTCAACGGTAGTCGAGCAGCGGTAGCATGTGCCGACATTGTGGTTATAATCCTCGACCTTGACGAGAGCGCCCTCAGCCTCAAGATCCTTGACGATAGCTTTTCTCGCCTCGTATCTGTCCATGCCTGCGTACTTCGGATAGTCGTCGACTATCTTTGCGTCATCGGTCAGGACATTGATAACGGGCAGGTTATGGCGCAGACCAACCTCGAAGTCGTTCGGGTCATGTGCGGGGGTTATCTTAACGACACCGGTACCGAAGTCTATCTCGACATAATCATCGGCGACAACGGGTATCTCGCGGTGGACTATGGGCAGGATGAGCGTCTTGCCGACGATATCCTTATATCTTTCATCATTGGGGTTGACGGCAACAGCGGTATCGCCGAGCAGGGTCTCGGGTCGGGTCGTTGCAAGCTCAAGATAGCCGCTTCCGTCCTTGAAAGGATAGCGAAGATGCCAGAAGTGACCCGCCTGATCCTCATATTCGACCTCGGCGTCAGAGATCGAGGTCAGGCAATGGGGGCACCAGTTGATTATTCTCTCGCCCCTGTAAATGAGTCCCTTTTCATAGAGGTTGCAGAAAACCTCGTTGACCGCCTCATTGCAGCCCTCGTCGAGGGTGAAGCGCTCGCGCTCCCAGTCGCAGGACGAGCCCATCTTCTTGAGCTGTTCAATTATTCTGCCGCCGAACTTCTCTTTCCACGCCCATGCGCGCTCGAGGAAGCCTTCACGGCCAACATCGTCCTTTGTAAGGCCTTCCTTTGCCATAGCCTCGACTATCTTCGCCTCGGTGGCGATAGAAGCGTGGTCGGTGCCGGGCAACCAGAGGGTATCATAGCCCTGCATGCGGTGGTAGCGGATAAGTATATCCTGAAGAGTATTGTCAAGAGCATGACCCATATGGAGCTGACCCGTGATGTTCGGAGGGGGAATAACTATAGTATAGGGTTTCTTCTCCGGGTCGGGTACGGCGTGGAAGAAATTGCCGTCGAGCCAGAATTTATAGGTTCTGTCCTCCACTTCCTTCGGATCATACTGTTTTGCGAGTTCCTTTGCCATAACATAATCCATTTCTCCGGCGAATAGATTTTACATGAACGCTGATTGCTCCGCGCCGGAGGAGCAGCGTTGATTTTACATTTCAAAAATCGGCGGCGATGCGGTACTCGGCACTGCATACGCCTTTTTTGGGGATTCCCTCTTTTCCGATGAATTACTCTATATTATCACATTCAGAAGCGTTTTTGTCAAGAGATTTAACGCTTTTTGACTTCTCCGGAGGCAAAAATGAAGAACACGAAACGGCTTCTCATAAACACGCTGACGCTCGCCGCGACATCGTTTCTCATGCGCACGGTCGGCGTTGCGTTCAATGTATATCTGACCGGTCGGCTGGGCGCGGCGGGAATAGGACTTTTTTCGCTCGTCACGGACGTGTACGCAATGGCGCTTACATTTTCGTTTGCGGGTCTGCCGCTCGCATCGACGCGGCTCACGGTCGAAGATTCCGGAAAAAATGCCGGTCAGGGAGCATGGATAATGCGGCGGTGCGCGCTCTACGGGCTGACGGTCGGGTGCATGATGCTCGCCGCCGTATGGTTCGGCGCGGAGCTGATAGCAAAATTGTGGCTCGGCGACATACGCACGGCGTCGTCGCTTCGCATACTCGCGCTGAGTCTCCCCGCGGCATCGGTCGGCTGCGCGTTCAGCGGATATTTCACGGCGCGGCGCACGGTGCTCAAATATGCGGCGGTGCAGATATTCGAGCAGGCGGTAAAAATAGCGGTCTCTGTTCTGATGCTTCGATTCTGGGCGGCAAAGGGCGCAGAATATGCCTGCGACGCGGTGGCGCTCGGCATAACGATATCGCAGATAAGCTCGCTGCTATGCGCCTTTTTGCTCTACAAGTCAACGAAGCACCAAAAGCCGAAAGAAAAAACGCCCGGCGGGCTTCGGGCTCTGCTGCGCATTGCGCTCCCGGACGCCGCCGGATCGTGCGCGCGCTCGGTGCTGCTGACGATAGAACACCTGCTGATTCCCGTGGGCTTTCGCAAATCGGGGCAGAGCGCGGGCGGCGCGATGACGCTCTACGGAGTCATTCACGGCATGGCTCTGCCGGTTATCCTCTACCCCGCCGCCATAATGACAGCTCTCGCGAGCATGCTCGTGCCTGAATTTGCCGAATGTGCGGCGCGCAGCAACAGAAACAGGATAGACAGCATGGCGGCGCGGGCAATAAAAATAACCGTGCTGTTTTCGATGGGCACGGCGGGAATAATGTTCATTTTTTCCGAGGGGCTGTCGCAGTGCATCTACGGGGACGGGCAATGCGCGGAATATCTGCGCGTGCTCGCGCCGCTTCTGCCGATAATGTACACAGACACGACAGTTGACGGAATACTCAAAGGGCTCGACCAGCAGGTATATTCAATGAGATATAATATAATCGACTCCGCGATGTGCGTCGTGCTCGTGCTGATACTCATCCCGAAATATTCCGTAAAGGGCTATGTCGCGATACTTTTCATCAGCGAGATAGTAAACTTTTCGCTGAGCATACACAGGCTTTCAAAAGTTTGCACGCTCGAAATAAATATCATGGATTCGATAATAAAGCCCGCCGTCTGCGTGACGGCTTCGTTTCTCGCGGGCCTGCTGCTCTCCTCGGCGCAGGGCAGCGGAAAAGCCGCGCTGACAATCATAATAACTGTCAACGCGGCGGTGTATATTCTTCTGCTGATGCTCACGGGCAGCATCTCGGCGCAGGATATTATTTGGTTCAAAAACATCTTTTCGCGCGGCTCAAAATCTGAAAAAAGAGGGCTCTGCGTTGCTCGGATAAACGACCGTCAGCGTTCCCTGAGCGACTGATATTTCGCTTCTTTTGCCGACAAATTCATTGCTGACGCCGAGGGCGTATGTGTTCTTCAAGGTGCCGTTTTTGAGCTCATATTTGAGCCCGCTTATAGTGACACCCGATGAGATATCCGAATGGGATAATACGGAGATCATGCCCTTTGCGTTCTCGTCAAAAATAATTCTGCCGTTTGTTATCGAAGTGAACGAAGTTTCGCGCGCGTCGATAATCGCGGTCATTCCGCGCCTCGACAGAGACGAGATGAGCTGGATATTCGCCAGAGTATGGTCGGCTCTTCCGCCGGATGCGCCGTAGAGAATGAAATTTTTATATCCGCGCATCACGCCCTCTGCGACCGCCGCCCCCATATCCGTATCGTTCTTTTCGCAGGGCAGGACGATAATATTCCGCCCGTTCGGAGTGTGTCCGAGGGAATCGAAATCGCCTATAACTAAATTCGGCGTTATACCGAGATTCTGAAGATACAGCAGACCTTTATCGGCAGCGATGATGAAATCGCCCTCCCCTGTCGGGCGGATTCCGAAGAAGTCGCCGCCGCCGACTATATGACAAACTTTGCTCATAATATCACCGTCCGTTTGTTTCTCTGACAATTATATATCATCAATCATAATTTTTCAATCATATACGAAAAGCCGCCCCGGAATATATCCGGAGCGGTAATTTTATGCTGCATCTTCGTCTTCCGCCGGCGAAGTTGAGCCGAAATCGGGAAGAGTGAACGGGAAGCGGCGGGTCGTGCTCTCTGCCTCGGTGAGCTCGCTCACCGCCTCGGAAGTATGCTCATGAGTTACAGGCTCTTCGCTCTCCGCCACAGTACCGACATCGGTGTGCGGACGGGTCGACGCAGAATATGAGCCTGAGCCGCTGTTGTTGCTGCTCGGGACTGCGCCCTTTTTCAGCAGATCGACAGCGGAGACATGGTTATCGCCGATCTTTATATTCGTGTCGCCGTAGAGAGCGAGCTGGAGCTCACGCGCAACGACGGGATAATCGACGACCCAAACCGAAAGGCGCTGGTTGATTATCTTGCCGTAGTAGGTATAGAGCTGAGCGGAAGTGTAGTTGCCCTCGGTCGGCATGACTATCTGCTTTATCTCGTAGTTCATCCAGCCCTGAGAGAGCGCCTGGGTCATGAGAGAGAGAATCTCACTGCGCTTGTAGTTCGTCACGACATTGGGAAGGACGATATCGAGCGCGTTGTTGAGCTGACCCGCAGAGGCGTTCTGCGCGCTCTTGATGAGAGCCATGATAACGGTACGCTGTCTCGCAGTTCTGCCGACATCGCCCTCGTTGTCAACGTGGCGGATACGGCTATAGACCAGCGCCTGTCTGCCGCTGAGCTTGACGGAATCGCCGGAGGTTATCTTCTTTATCTTCGTTGTGGTGCGGTTGATATAATCCGCCTCATAGGGCTCAATCGGAACGGACACGCCGCCGAGAGAGTCAATAAGCTTCGGGAAGCTCTTGAAATCGACGCTGATATAATGATCGATCTCAATCTTGTAGTTATTCTCAAGCGTCTCGATAAGTGCCGCGGGACCGCCCCAGAAATAGGCATGGTTAGTCTTGCAGCAGCGCTCGGAGCCGTTGATGTTCATATAGGTATAGCAGTCTCTGAGGAAGGACACGAGCGTTATCGTCTTGGTCTTTTTGTTGAGCGAGAGCAGGATGATGGCATCCGAACGTCCGCCCTCTGCCTTGCCGGTCTCGCTGTCAACGCCGAGGAGCAGAACATTGATTATATTCTTGCTCGAATACTTCGCGCCGCCGTTCTTCGCCCACGCAGTTATGAGGCTGTCGATGCTCGAAGCGTCGCTGACATCGTACATTGCATCAAACTGCTCCTCGGGCGCAAAGGTGCCCTCGGGATCGCCGTTGCTGCCGTGGTCGATGGTAATAAGTCCGAGCTTATTGCCGATATAGATGCCGCCGCCGATTATAGCAAGGGCGAGCACCACGCAGACAACGGTAATCGTAATTTTTAGATTGCGTTTGTTGTTGTCCATAAAAAACTGTTTGAATGTTCTTTTTTCTTTCTTTTTCATAAAGCAGCTCACTTTCAACAGTATTCGGCATATTGTATCACTTTTTGCGTCAAAAAGCTATACCAATCCCACAAATTTATTGTTTCTTTATTTTTGGCTGTTTACACAAAGCGTGTAAAATATAAAACGCGCGAATTTGAGATTTTACTGCACGGCGGCGGAAAAACTTTTTGAGAGGATGATATCGCCGCCGAAAAAGTCCAATTGATATAACGCTGAGCATACATAAAACGGATTGACAAATTAGGATTTGTCGCAGAATCTATTTTGGCTCCCCTGTAGGGGAGCTGGATACGCGAAGCGTAGACCGAGGGGTTAGTTTTGTTTTGCTCAAATCAATAAATAAAACATATACAATATGGACGAATATTATTCGCCCGCGAATTTGCGTGATTTATTGGCGCGCAGTTTGTAGGGTGCGATGACCCCTGTCAAGCCCAGATAGTGAACAAAATGTTCGGGATGATTGTTAACACTTTAAGA
>ERZ1673743.739-NODE-739-length-44512-cov-15.308703_pt1 | contig 44512 bp, 31 predicted proteins | sample MGYA00580197_ERZ1673743 | MGnify/ENA primary metagenome ERZ1673743 (study PRJEB41218, sample SAMN15661795) | gut metagenome | host: Homo sapiens | place: Canada: London | collected 2015-08-20/2019-03-30 | study: EMG produced TPA metagenomics assembly of...
TGACTGGTGCCGGGCCAATATCAAATGGCTGCATGACACCTTCGGCAAGGATAATCTTGTGTCATGTGTGCTCCACATGGATGAGAAGACACCACACCTTCATGCAACGGTTGTTCCCATTGTAACGGCACCCCGCACACGCCGTAAGCGCGAGGGTGAGCAGAAGTACAAGGAGAAGACCCCGGCACCAAGACTATGTGCCAATGAGCTGTTGACACGCGGCAAGCTCCGGCAATATCAGGATACATACGCAGGGGCAATGGCCGGATTCGGATTGAAGCGCGGTGTCGTTGCAAGTGGTGCGAGACATCAGACGCAACAGCAATACAACCGTCAGCAAGCACTCGAACTTCAGTCAGACATCGAAAGACTGACAGCCGAGATTGAGAGACTTGCAGCCGAAAAGGAGAAGGTCGAGAAAGGAGCGAAGGACGGCAAGAACCGTATCCTGTCGTGGCTCGGAACCGGGGAACTACCGAAACTGGAGAAAGAAGTGGCCGACAGGGACAGGCAGATTGCAGCATTACAAAAGCAGCTCACCGAGATTCAAAAGCGGTACGATGATCTGAAAGCCAACTCGCTTCGTGAACACAACTCTTACCAAAAGGAAATCGATGCGGCGACCAAACGAGCTGCCAAATGGGAGGCGCGATATAATGCCGAACACATCCGAGCGAAGGAACTTCACCGCAAGGCATACCCCGAGCGATACCGCCTGTCATCAGGAGCAGAGCTTATCAGCGGCTGGATTCCAAACCGTATGTATCCCAGTCTGTCAATCACGACGCTATTTCATGGCAACGAGTTCAAGAACACCTCTTATAATCTTCCCCAAAATCTTCTTGACAAGTACGACAGCGGCACGATTACACTTCATGAATTGGTCAACGAACTGTTTGAGCCGTGGGAGCAGGTCGATGAATCACAGCATAGCCTCCTTGCCGTCGCCCTCCAGACTGCAGCCGGAGGAGTCCAGACGCCGCACGTCGGCACCGGCGCAGGCGGTTCATCATCCGATTCGCCGTGGAACGATAACGACAAGGAAAAATTCCAACGACCGAAATCCAAAGGTCGGAGATAATAATATGCAATATCGCATTCGATATATTATTCACCAATTCCTTTGAGACAGAACCAATAACACTTATTTATTGTTATAATCTAAAACAAACAAATTATGAAGAAATCTATACTCATACTATTTGCATTGACTTGCTCTGTTTTGGGCACTTATGCTATGAATTTGAAGGAGGCTTATAATGCGCTCTCGAATCTTCCGAAAATCACGACCGAACTTAATGACACAATTACTGTGTCGGTCAACAATAATGTTGTGGAAAACAACGGCGTTATAAAAGTTGCCGGTGTACACGGCCTAAATAGAGAAGAGATATGGACGGTCGGAAATGCCACTTATGCGATATTGAATCAAATCCCGTTATCATACATGATTAATGGTGGAAATAACTGTTTGGTGGCGGCATTTGTATATTGCACTCCAAATGAAAAAGGCTCGAATGATATGCTGATAGTCACCATGAGCGGTGAACAGGGTGATTTAACTTACATGTACGTGACAGATGTGAATGAGGCTTCAAAGTTGTGCATTCAGGAAGGAAAACTGACCCTCAAGGGTAGTTCACTTTCGATCATTCCAAGTAATAACAATGGCATTATCGGGGAGATAAAGGTCAACTGCAACTAAGGCGTATTTTCCTCACATCATACAGTCCATAACTTTGTGAAAAAAAACGCAAATTATGGACTTTTCTTTTCAATCCATTGTCGCTTGGATTATAATGTTAGCCATCTTCGATCAAGAGATAAGAAGGTCGTAAATAACCCAACAGATTACGGAAGAAATGAGAAGAACGATGAAGATACGTAAGGGCTTCGACTTCAGAATTTGCAACTTGTCGCAACCCCAATACATAAAGAATGCAACTACCGCAATTACTATATATACAAACCAATTTTCATTCATGGTGGTTATATGATTGAAGTTTATATTATAGACGCAAAGTCAAGTAAATAGTTACACATAGGCTGGAAATAATTTACTCAAACGAGCCACAAAGTCTCATTTGACTTATTGGCGAGTATTCACAAATTCTCGTTCATTATGATTTCGAGGACTTCGTTGAGTTTGTTGGTTGGAAGCCGTTTGATGTACTCGGCGCGGGCATTGATGTTGCCTCGTATGTGGGCGAGGACAGCGAGGTGGGCGTTGACAGAGGCAGTATCCCCTTCGAAGATTTCAAGATAGATCTCTCGGGTAGGTAAGTCAAGCCGAATACGCTCGTCATCAGTGATGGTGTGGTCTAAGACGGTTTCAACTCCTGATTGTGCGTTCTCGTTGAGAATACTCATCTTCTCACGCTTGCTTTCATCATCGACTTGAACTTGATACTTTATTCCCAGATACTAATAATCCCGATAACACAACCGATAACCTGTAAACATAAACTCATGTATATTAAAGATCTATACTTCATATTGATTTCCTGTTTCTGCTTGTCGGTATGCCCCATATTCTTAAATTCATTATACATCTTGAATTTAAGAATATATCGAATTATGAATCCGATTGCAAAAACTATTATGCCTATCCAAAACAGGTTCATCTTAATCCTATTGCTAATCCTATCCCAGTGATTATAAAACCAACAATCATTACTGTGCCCCAAATGGCAATTAACTTTTTCATACCAGGGCTAACAGAGCCAAACTGAAAGCTGAACATATTTTGTATCTCAGAACCGTTGCCTTTTCTACTTCTTATGCCTTTGACCGCAATACAGACCCCATATAATGCTCCTAATAGCATTATACCTATTCCTGTATAGATGAAAATATTTGCCATAGTGATGCTGTAATTATTTCTCTTAAAACAAAATGGCCGACAAAAGAGTTTAATTAACAAGTTCCAACGCCTCACACTACCGTTATAGTCACAGGCGACGCACCGGCAAGACGGACAGAGTTGCTATTCAGTTTGTTCTGCGCAATTTACTATGCATGTCTGTTCCGCATTTGGCATCATCTTTATGCTTATCTAACCATATATAAAACAAAAGAGGGAATTTAGGTATGTATATTTACAGATAACCTTTTATGATGGTTTCGAGGACTTCGTTTAGTTTGTCGGCGGGGAGGCGTTTGATGTACTCTGCGCGGGCATCAAGGTTCCCTCGGATGTGAGCGAGGACGGCAAGATGAGCATTGACAGAGGCTGTGTCGCCCTCGAAGATTTCAAGATAGGTCTCTTGGGTAGGTAAATCGAGCTGAATACGCTCATCATCAGTGATGGTGTGGTCGAAGACCGTCTCTACTCCTGATTGGGCGTTCTCGTTGAGGATGCTCATCTTCTCCCTCTTGCTCTCATCGTCGAACTTCACATACTTCATCATCATATCGGCGGTTGTATGTCCTGTTACAGCACGAATATCTTCCGGCGACATACCTTTGCGCAGACACATCGTTACGAATGTACGTCGTGCTACATGCGAAGTCAACAGCTCATACTTCGGTCGCACTTCCCTGGTCTTGGTTCGTCCGCTCTGCTTCTCGGTAATCCAGTCTCCCGTCATACCGGCAAGTTTGCCAACCTCTTTCAAATGAGCATTGTATTTCTGATTGGATATAGTCGGGAAGACGCGCGGATCTTCTTCATCAGGAGCTTTCGGATATTTCGCAAGTATTCGTAGGGCTTCGTTTGCCAATGCAAATCTCTGGCGATGATTAGTCTTTTTGGCTACAAGATCGAGTATATCACCGTTTATATTCGACCATCTCAGCGCAATAACATCCGAAAATCGGAGACCTGTATAACATGCAAATACAAAGATATCCCTCACTCTGTCAATGGCTTTACGGGAAGTCGGGAAAGTCTGAATTGCCATAAGTTCTTCTTCGCTCAATGCATAGAGGTTAATCGTGCTGTCCGATTTAGTCTCATCGCGGAATCTCTGTGAATACGACTGATATGCCATATTCTTATTAAAGCCCCTCTTGGTCGCCCAATTAAAGAATGTTTTGATATCCTTCATGGACTTATAACAATAATTGTTCGATAACCCCTTGTTAATCAGGAATAATTCAAACCGTGCAAGCAAATCATCGTTGACATCCTCAAAATACAGAGTCGCCTTAAACTCGCTTAGATGCCGAAGCATGGTTTTGTGTTTAGTCAGCGTCCCTTTTGTCCACAGAGCAGTAGCCGGAGATGTCTTTAGTTCATTTTCCCTTTCATTAATCAGAAGTTGATAGACTTGGGCAACCGTCAGCCTCGTTGATTTCTCTTCATTAAGTATTCGTTTTAGCTCATCCCGGACTGTTGTGGGCGTGACTTCTTCCTCCCGTAGTTCAAGCTGCGCGAAAGCATCGTCAACTGCAGATGCAATTTTCACAAGACGCTGGTTGATATCCGCCGCCGAAACATCGTCGGAATTGAAATTATTACGCTTCACCCTCTGAGCTTTCTCATCCCACTTTGCAAGAGCGATACGGTATCCGGAATAATACCATATACGCTTGCCGCCAAAGGTGATGTCGGCATTGATTGGCAACTCTTCGGGAAGATTGCCGCTTTTATCCTTGCGCTTCTCCAATCGGAAGCTGACGCGATGCCTGTATTTATCCATGAGAGAGAATTTTTGTATGAGCCGGTGATACTATGTTTTTCACATACAAAATTACATACAAAAATTGAGTTAATCAAGGAAATTCAAAGATATTTCATTTTACATCAAATCTACATACTATTCTATTTATTAGACTATTATATTAGTCATCTCTACTTGCGTGATTATTAAATTTACAATAGTTTCATATCTCTCTCCGCAATTGTAAAATCGAATCCGCTGTAAGCCGATGGCTTATGGCGGATTCGACAAATTAATTTCCCATTCGGTCAATGAGCTAAAGGTTGTCGCCGACCCATGGAATATAGCTAAGGTTATCGTCTACGATAGTTGGCACAATATCCACGTCTTCCTTGAACACGGACGAAGAATTGACGGTGAACGCTGCACGGCCTCGAAGCCCGGAAGTGTCTCGACGGAGTTAAAATTGATGGGCGGAAGCCAGTCCATAACTTGCTGGTTTATGTAGCGAAGTTATGGACCGTATGATGTACGCGAAAAGACGCCTATTTTACAAGAAAATCATAAAACGGGGTATAGTAGAAATTGTTCGGTTGTAGATAAAGTTTGTTATTCTTGAAATCAATAACAATGTTAAACCGCTTAAGAAAATTATTGCCAATCATGCCGTCAATATCTTCTTTGCTTTGCATTCCAGTTGTTAGAGTAGAGAATGCTCCCGCTATTTTGGGCATTATATAAGGGCCGACAATCACTTCATCAAAAAATACATTTTTCAATTCGCCGCTACCTCCGTCTGAACTTGCAATGCGAGAAATCGCAAAAGGTTTCTGTGTTTCAAGAAGATTGTTTTTATTTACGAAGGGGGTATTTAAGTCAATTATGCGGTCGGAACCGGTATCTACTTCAAGTAGAAGATTATGAGTTCTACCATTCAGTTTGACATTAAGATTGATAAACGGCACATCATATTTATATACAAACGGAATTGACACATAGGAATTATCAAAATTGAAAGTGTCTTTGGGATAGCAATATATTTTGAAATCGTCATAATTTATTTCAATATTGAAGGCAGACAATCCGTTGAGACCGAAAACTCCATCCCAATATTCGGGTGGATACGGTATGTGCGCGCACCCGGCTTTGTCATATTGTATAGAACCGACTATGACAGAATTGTCGTTGCTGTACTGTATGGAATTCTCGCCGGAAGTTCCCAAATTATCAGCAACTTCTCCGTCGTGAATAAAACCTTTGAGTTTTGGAGAGTTTGTGTTAAGAACTATTGAAGATGCACCGGTGTCAACGAGGAATCTTAGAGAATCAGAGCCATTTACAAAGGCGGTAACGTATATACGGCTGTCTCCGGCTATGGCAAATGGTATTTCTCCAATAGGTGTATCTTTTATCATTCTTGCATTTGCGTTGAATGACATCAATACGAAAATGAATACTACGAAGAAGTGTTTTATTTGTGATTCCATGATGCAAATTAACGAATAATCTACGAGATATCAAAGAAAATGCAAAAAGACTTATTTGCTTGGTGAAAAAGTTGGAGGGAATTTTCTTGTTGGTAATCAAATTTTTGTATCTTTGCGGTCGATTGTCGGACGGTCCGGCGATCGCTGGACTTCTGATACCATGAGATTTTTACTGACAACCGTATTCTTTTTTTTGAGTATAGCTGTTGCGTTTGGCTCTGACGTCAATCTGACCGAGATCGCCCGGCTGCGCGAAAGCGCCGACAGCCTCCACAGCATCGGCCGCACAGATTCGGCTGCCGTAGTGGGCCAACAGGCGATTGATCTGGCAGTCAAAAGCGGTGACCGGACGCAGATCGTAGGGACGCATGCCGCGCAGGGTGTGTTTCTTCGCTCACTCGGCCGAATTGACGATGCTCTGAAGCATTATGAAGCCGCTCTCGAGATTGTCACTTCGGAGGAATTCCGCACTCACCCGGATCAGGAAGCGGTTGAGGAAACGGCTTCGCTGTACATCAATCTCGCTGTTCTCAATCTTGATACGCAGAACAAGGGGCTTGCAGCCGCGAATGCCGAACTGGCAGGGGAATGGGCTGCAAAGAGCAGTGATCCGGCTCTGCGAAGCATGATATATGGAGTCGCGGGCTCGGTGCTGACCGGATGCGGAGCAGCCGACAAGGCTCTCGGATATCAGGAACTCGCATATAAAGATGCCCTCGAGGCTGGCGATAAGGAATCGGCCTTCCGTGCCGCGGCTTACACGATGCTTATCGCTGACCGCCTCGGCGACAAAAAAACAGCCGCAGAGTGGCGCGAAACCTGTAACGGTCTGTTGCCTGAAATAGAATCGACGATGGCCAGACTGGTCTATTATCAGGCTGAGTGTTCGATTTGCCTCGCCAACGGCGACACCAAGGATTCGCTGGGGTGGTTCAACAAGATACTGTCGCTCGATGGTATTGACAATCTGCCGTTTGTGAAGTTTGACTGCTACAACAACATGCACAGGGCCTATGCCTCGTTGGGCGATTATGAGAACGCCTATTCGACACTAATGCTCAGCAATGAGCTGCGCGATTCGCTGTGGGCACAGGAAAAGGAGGAAAGCCTGCGCGCCCTGACTGTCAAATATCAGACCAAAGAGACGGAGCTGGCTCTGGCGCAGAGCGAGGCCCGGGGGGCGCGCACGCTCATGTGGCTTTTCGCGGTGGCAGGTGCGTTGCTCATTGCTGTAATTATTTTTATAATATATGCCGACCGCCAGCGCCGGCGCCGGATGAAGAAGGAGATCGAATTTGCCAATCTGCGCCAGGAGATCGGCCGGCAGCTTACCGAACAGTATATCGAAGGCCTTGAATACGAGCGCCAGCGAATGTCGCGCGAGCTTCATGACGGTGTGTGCAACGATCTGCTCGGAATAGGCATGAATATCCGCAATGGCCGCCCGCTCGAAGAGACTGCCGTACTGATTGAAAACTGCCGCGAGTCGGTGCGCCGTATCTCACACGAACTGATGCCGCCCGAATTCGAATATGCCGACATCGACACCGTGCTTCGGTACTTTGTCGCTAAACAGAACAGACATAGCAGTAAAGTCAGAGTTACATACGACGCTGAGAGTGTTTGGGGAGGTGACTGGAGCGAGGTCCCGGATGCCATAGCCCTGGAGGTTTACCGCATTGTCCAGGAGGCTACGGGAAACTCACTTAAGCACTCCGGCGCTTCCGAAATTAGTGTGCGTGTGATTCGCGACGACAACAAGCTTGAAGTCATGGTCTGCGACAACGGCACGTGTGCGCCCGGTACAAAGAAAGGGCTCGGACTGGACTCAATCAGAAAACGCGCACGTTCGATCGGAGGCGATATCTCCGTCGAACATCCTGACGGACGTGGCACCGTGGTGCGTCTGTCAGTAAAATTTTCAGCAGCCGGAGCGATTGCAGATAAAACTACGGAAATCCGTAATTGACAGGCACCGACAGGACGATTAAATTTGCATCTGAAATACTGAAGCAAAACAAACGCCCTGAAATATGTCTGAACAACCGATCCTGACGAAAGTGAAAATAGCCGTAGTCGACGACCACGATCTGATCCGCGAGGGGCTCGGCAGCATCCTCGCGCGCGCCGGCGCCGACCACGTCGAAACATACAGCACGGCCATGGCGCTTGTGTCGCAGCTCGACGCCGGGCTCACGTTCGATTTCTACATAATAGACCTCGAGTTGCCCGATCTCGACGGCTTTGTGCTGATTGAGATGATCCGTGCTAAAAATCCGTTCGCACATATTATTGTCAGCACTGTCCACGACGAAATATGGACGCTTCGCAAGCTGCTCGCACGCGAAGTGAACGCTATTATCTATAAATCCGACGCCGGCAACGAGATTATCACAGCCATCGAAGAGATTATCAACGGAAACAACTATTACTGCGAGTCTGTGCAACGGGCCCTAAAGGCGGCCGGTGACACTTCGTCGCATCCGTCGACACGCGAACTTGAAGTGCTCCATCAGATAGCTCAGGGCAAGACTTCGCGCGAGATCGCTGCCGCAATGTTTGTCAGCGACAACACCATCGAGGCGCACCGCAAATCGCTTTTCTCAAAACTCGGAGCCGTAAATGTCGCCGATCTGATCGTAAAAGCCATCGGCAAAGGCTATCTGAAGAAATCAGGTCTCAATCGATAAACGAAATAACAGCTGCGGCACCCTGCCTGGATCAGGGTTCGCCGTAGGCCTACGCATACACTTATTATAATAAATATAAATTACAAACTTATGAGAATCAATTATTTTATGGCAGGATTATTCCTGCTCGCCACAGCCGCAATGACATCGTGCGGTGGCTCGGGCGCATCGTCGTCATCGGACTGCTTCGGAGGTATCCCCGAAATGCTCGCATCGTATGAACAGGAGTCGGATGAACTCCAGGGCAAATCCGAAGAGACCAAAGAACTTAAGGAAAAGACGACCGCCGAGGTCGAAAAGGCCGCAACGGAGCTCAACGGAAAGGAAATCAGCTGCGCGGTCGACGAAGCACAGCTCAAGGTCGAGGCTCCCGTCACTCTCGCCTATGAGTCGATGAACAACGTACGTCCCGTGTTCAGATTCGGCGGCAAGGTCGTTGCCGCAAAGGACCTGACTTTGAAGGCCGATCCGTCGGATCTCGCCGGCGAAGAGCTTCTCAGCGGCGCCCAGGTAGTGATTTCGGTCAAGATGCCCGTCGCCGTTGACTTCCTCGACAAGGACGGCAACGTCATCCATCACATAAACGACATCGGTACGCTTGAAGCCGCCAACGACGGCACGACGGCTGTGGTGAAGGCGGGAACTCCGATCGATTTCTGCCGTACATTTACGGTCGATGACAAAATGGGCGGCGTAGCTTCAATCCGCCTTTCGGTTGATCTCGACAAGGCTCCCTACACCTCGCGTTCACTCCGGTAAACCGCGATATGAAACGTTTTCTGTCAGCCCTTGTTCTTATTATAGGACTTGCGTTCGGTGCCAAAGCCACCGTGCTTTTTCCTCATTTCGTGGACATAGCTCCCAACTATGAGGATGGAAACACCCGGGAACTGATGGCAGCCGGCGTCGACTGCGCCATGTACCATTCGACCACGCCGGGCTTCATGGCGTCGAATTTTGATGAAGCAGAGGCTTTTTTCAAGGACACTCTGCCTTCGGATGTGACAAGGACCGAACGCAAGATCGGCGACGCCGTCCTCGTAATCTATACATCAACAAATACGCCGGATGATAATATAGATAACGACGACCTGATCAGCACTATCTATATCCTTAAGCAAGCCGACAACTCCTTTGCTGCCGCATACTGCGAGCAAAGGGTAGGGCAATAACCAATCTACGACCTAATCTTCAATGAGAAAAATATTTGCAACAATTTCTGTCCTGGTCCTCGGATCGGGACAGATTTTCGCGGCTGATATCTCGATGCCGTTTAATGAGACATTTGGCAATGTCACCGGTTCCCCGGAAGCGACCACGCCGCTCGACATGTCGAAGCTCGACAATCCGGCCGGCTGGACCTTTACGGATGCCTTTGCCGGTCCGCAGTGCGTCATCATAAAGAAGGGCGGAACTGTCACGACTCCGCCCATTGCCGATCTGACCGGAAATGCGACTTTCTACTATGAGATTGATCGTTGGGAAGATCCGACGGGCAAGACCGAGCTCAATCCTGATGACATGAAGCCGCATCAGCTCTCGCTGTCGAAAGGCACACTCGCCGTCAGCGAATACGACGGCATGTCGTCGGGTGTGGCGACACCTTACGTTATATATGATGTCGATGCGACCTCGCGTCTGACACTGACAGCAAGCTATGACATCCGACTTTTTAAAGTACAGATTTATTACGGGAGTAACGATAGCGGTGTAATAATTACAGAGGATTTCACCAAATTCTCCCATGAGAGCGGTGATTATTTCTCGCCGTTCGATCTGACACTGACCAAAACTACGTCAACCGTTTGCTACGACGACGGACAGCACAACATCCTCGTCTATACGCTCGACGGCTCGGTGCCTGCGCGCACGTCACGGCGATACAACGGCGAAGCCATCCATATCGCTTCGACAACGACTGTGCGCACGGCAACAATCTTCGGCAACGGCAGTATGTATGCTGACAGTCCGCGCATGTACAATTTCCCGACAGCCGAGAATCCTGTCGTACCGACGGCTACTTATGAGGTGACCGTGAGCAAGCCCGGCAATCTTAAGGCGCAGCTGCTCGACCTCGATGCCGACGTGATCGAAGGTCTGACGCTGAAAGGAAAGATCAACGGCGCTGACCTAAACTATCTCGTATCGGCGGAAGGCCGCACAGCCACCCTTAAGTATCTCGACTTATCCGAAATCACTTTTGAGTACGACAACACGGCGTACCGGACCGTGGTCGATGCTCCAGAAGGAGGAATGGGTACAACTTACGTCTATCAATATTTCCTAAGCGATGTAAACGGCGACGAAAGAGTGTCTGCCTCACCTACGAGTGCCACCTACAACTGCTATCGCAACGATCTGTCGGCGGCTTTCCGGAAACACTCAACCATCGAGACCGTCTATTTGCCCAAAACCATTACGGCTCTCGGTGAAAGGATGTTCGAGCAGTGTGGCGAACTGAAATATGTCGGCTTCCAGGAAGGACTTACCGCCGTGGGCGAACAGGCATTCTACTACTGCACGAACCTTAAGCTGTATGACTTCCCGACTACCTTCGAGAAGATAGGCAGAGGAGCTTTTGCGGGCGTTAAGCTGGGCAATGTGCGTCTCGAAAAGAAAACCGTCATCGGTCCGGCCGCTTTCACAAATACCTCTATGGCAAGGCTTGAGGTTCCGTTCCCGACCGATACGATTCCTGACGATGCTTTCTCATATTGCAGTGATCTGAAGACAGTGATCATCGGCGAAGGATTGAAGTATCTCGGTAAGGCCTTCTCTTACTCAAAGGTCGAGGAAATGCAGCTGCCTTCGACCCTGCAGGAATTCGGTGGAGATCCCTTCTACGCCTGTCCGTTTGTAGAAAAGATAGAACCCGAAGGCGGCATCCGCTATATAGGCAGGGTGGCATACGAACTTGCCGACCGCGACCTGACCGAATATACCGTTAAGGCTGGAACGGTATCCCTCTCGAACGGGCTTTTCGCTTTTTCCTCGGCGACGAAGTTCAATATACCTGCTTCGGTCGAGATAATGGGTGATGAGGCATTTGCCTGCACGCAGATCACCTCGATGCCTGAGATGCCGGGCCTCCGCAGAATAGGCCGGTATGCTTTCCGCGACTGTCAGAAACTCGGCCGAGCAGTCATCCCCGAAACGGTAGAATATATCGATGGGTGGACATTCGACAACTGCAATGCGCTGTGGAGCCTTACTTACAATGCCATCAACGCTAATTGCCCCTATGGCATAAACGCACGCGACATCGAGCGGATCGTGATCGGAGATAAGGTTCGCCGACTGCCTCGCGGTCTGTACACGAACAATACCAATGTGACCGAACTCACACTGCCGCAAAGCCTCGAAATCCTTGATGAAAATGCGTTCAGCGGCTGTTCGAATCTCCGGTTCATACGTTTGTCTGACAATATCTCGATTGTCTCTAATTATGCGTTTGACGGCTGTACTGCACTTGCCGACCTCCATTGGCCGGCCTCGCTCAGGGAAATCGGCGACGCCGCCTTCCGCAACTGTGAATCGCTAAAGGTTGTTTCTCTGCCCGAAGGTACCGAAAAGGTCAATTATTATGCCTTTGGAGGCTGTAAGAATGTGGAGAAACTCTACATAGCCTCTACGATAACGGAGCTCGGGTCGGCCTGCTTCGAATTCAACAGCACCGAGGTGCCTCTGACCATCACGGCAACTGCCGACGAGCCGCTTGACTATGGCTGGAACTGGCACGCTGTCGGTCCTGCTACCATCAAGGTACCCGATCAGAGCATAGACCGCTATATGAACAATCCTGTGTGGAACGGCTCGATGAACGGCAAGAACAATGTCATCGTTACAGTCAGCGGCATTAGCGCTCCGACTGAGAGTACGGTGACGGAGTTCCGGAACGCCGCCGATACGGATCTTAGCGACGCAGTCCTCGGCGATGTATACGTGACAATCGGCGAAGGCGACAGCTACGACGCCACCGACGGCGCCATCGTGCTGAATTCGGCAATGGATGCGGAGTATGTCGAGGCAGTCGGCGGTATGGCTCCCGGCGAGTCGGACATCGCCAACCGTTTCAACGGCCTTGTGGTGCAGGTGCCTGCGGGCGACGGCAAGGTGACCGTAAACTGCCTGACACTCGGGGCGAAAGTCGTTGCCGTGAAGATCGGCGAAACCGCTCCCGCCTACTACACATAGAGCAGCAAGGGCGATGTTACGGTTCCTTACAATGTGACGGCCGACACGTTCGTCTATATCTACGCGAGCGAGGCTTCGACACCTCAGGGCGTCAGAAATCTGCGGGCGGCAGCTCTAGCCGAGAACGGCAGCATCCGCATCTACTCGGTGGGCGTCAATCCCGAGAACCTGGGCGTCAGCGACATCGAAGCCGAAGGCAGCGATTCGCCTATCGTCGGGTATTACACAATCGACGGCATAAAGTTGAGCGAACCGACCGCTCCCGGGCTGTACATAGTGCGCCGCGCCAACGGACAAGTATCGAAAATCCTTATGCAATAACCTGAAAAGGGCCGGGTGTGTCGCAGAGCCGATGCGCCCCGCCCGTTTCCTTCAAAAAAATCAGGAGGCAGATGCGGTTGACGCCTGCCTCCTGATTTTTTAATGTGTAAAGCTCAGTAGCTGTTATTCGGCCTTTCCGGCGCTGCCGAGAACGTTTACGATCTTGTGGCGGTAGAGCTTCTCCATGTTGTCGCGGGCCGGACCGAGGTACTTGCGGGGGTCGAATTCGGCGGGCTTCTCAGCGAAGACGCGGCGAACGGCGGCGGTCATGGCCAGGCGGCTGTCGGAGTCGATGTTGATCTTGCAGACAGCGCTCTTGGCGGCCTTGCGGAGCTGCTCTTCGGGGATGCCGATGGCATCGGGGAGCTTGCCGCCGAACATGTTGATGGTGTCGACTTCTTCCTGGGGAACCGACGACGAACCGTGGAGCACGATGGGGAAGCCGGGGAGTTTCTCCATGACGGCGTCGAGTACGTCGAATGCCAGGGGCGGGGGAACGAGCTTGCCGTCGGCGTTGCGGGTGCACTGTGCGGGAGTGAATTTGTATGCGCCGTGCGAGGTGCCGATCGAGATGGCCAGCGAGTCGCAGCCGGTTCGGGTGGCGAAGTCGATGACTTCCTCGGGATCGGTGTAGGTGTGGTGGTCAGACGAAACTTCGTCCTCGACGCCGGCGAGGACGCCGAGCTCGCCTTCGACCGTTACATCAAACTGGTGGGCGTAGTCGACAACCTTCTTCGTCAGGGCTACGTTCTCCTCGTAGGGCAGGTGCGAGCCGTCGATCATCACCGACGAGAAGCCGAAGTCGATGCAGCTCTTGCAGAGCTCGAACGAATCGCCGTGGTCGAGGTGAAGAACGATCTGGGGCTTCTCCCAGCCGAGTTCCTTGGCGTACTCGACGGCACCCTGAGCCATGTAGCGCAGCAGTGTGGCGTTGGCATAGTTGCGGGCGCCTTTCGACACCTGAAGGATCACGGGCGACTTCTCGGTTGCAGCGGCCTTGATGATAGCCTGGAGCTGCTCCATGTTGTTGAAGTTGAAGGCGGGGATAGCGTAACCACCCTTGATGGCCTTGGCAAACATCTCGCGAGTGTTTACAAGACCTAATTCTTTGTAATTTACCATGTTGGATTGATGTATTTTTGTATGACTGAATTCGCGGTGTTTTCAGCTGCAAAGGTAGCAATTTTTCGCGGACATCGGTCAATATTTTATTTAAAATTTTCTAAACGGCGCCTTGCGCAGGCCATCACACATCCCGCGGCGCGGAGAGTGTGCCGGCGCAGGCGATGAATGCGAGGGGATCGCGGATGATGCGCTGGTTGGAGGAGCCGCGGAAAGGCAGGCCGGTGTCGCGCATGGCTTCGATGAAGGGACCGTCGACCACGGTCTCGACATACCGCAGCAGCTCACGGGCGTCGGGCATCGCGGCGAGCTGCTCAATGGTGAAGCCGGTGTAGAGCCAGATGGTCTTGCCGCCCTCGCGGATGCGCCGGGCGAGCGGGATCAGCCGCGCGGCCTGGTAGACGGGGTCGCCGCCGGTGAACGTCACGTTGAAGTCGGCCTCGGCGACTGCCTCGGCGAGCTCGTCGACCGTCAGGTCGTGTCCGGCCTGAAAATCCCATGTCTGCGGATTGTGGCAGCCGGGACACCGGTGGTCACAGCCCGCAAAGTAGATGGATGTGCGCAGCCCGGGGCCGTCGACCGACGTACCCTCGACGATGTCGACCACGCGAAGAGTGTCCTTCGACATTATTTGTGGACTATGCGGTCGTTGAGCTCGGCCAGCTTGGCATTGTTCCAGCGGTCGGTAGTGCCGACGAGGTAGCCGGTGATGCGCTGCAGGCGGTCGATATTGTGCGAGTGGCATTTCGGGCACTCGTGCAGGTCCTTCGAGGCGTCCTCGTAGCCGCAGTCCATGCAGCGGTTGCGGTTGTGGTTGACGGAGCAGTAGCCGATGTTGTACTTGTCCATCAGGTCGACGATGTTGGCGATGGCCTCGGGGTTGTGGGTGGCGTCGCCGTCGATCTCGACGTAGAAGATGTGTCCGCCGCGGGTCAGTTCGTGGTATGGCGCTTCGATCTCGGCCTTATGGCGCGGCGAGCAGTGATAGTAGACCGGCACGTGGTTGGAGTTTGTGTAGTAGATCTTGTCGGTGATGCCGGGTATTATGCCGAACGACTTGCGGTCCTTGGCCGTAAATTTGCCCGAAAGGCCCTCGGCCGGGGTGGCGAGTATTGAGAAGTTGTGGTTGTAGCGTTCGGAGAATTCGTTGGCGCGCGAGCGCATGTGCGACACGATGCGCAGTCCGAGCTTCTGCGCTTCAGCCGACTCGCCGTGATGCTTGCCGGTCAGCGCGACAAGGCACTCGGCCAGGCCGATAAAGCCGATGCCAAGGGTGCCGTGGTTGATCACCGGCTCTACGGTGTCGGTCGGACCGAGGCTGTCGGCTCCCGTCCAGAGCTTCGACATCACCAGCGGGAACTGCTTGACCAGGGCGGTCTTCTGGAAATCGAAGCGGTCGCAGAGCTGCCGGGCTGCTATCTCGAGCACGCGGTCGAGCTCCTTGAAGAACTTGGCCACACGCTCTACGGGATCCTGAATGCTCATGCATTCGATGGCGATGCGTACGATGTTGACGGTGGTGAAGCTGAGGTTGCCGCGGCCTATCGAGGTCTTCTCGCCGAAGCGGTCCTCGAACACGCGGGTGCGGCAGCCCATCGTGGCGATTTCGTACTTGTAGCGTTCGGGGTCATCGGCGCGCCATTTTTCGTGCTGATTGAACGTGGCGTCGAGATTCACGAAGTTGGGGAAGAACCGGCGCGCGGTCACCTTGCAGGCAAGCTGATAGAGGTCGTAGTTGGGATCGCCGGGCAGGTAGCTGACTCCGCGCTTCTTCTTCCATATCTGTATGGGGAAGATGGCCGTGGCGCCGTTGCCGACGCCTTCGTAGGTCGAGTTGAGCAGCTCGCGGATGATGCAGCGTCCCTCGGCAGATGTGTCCGTGCCGTAGTTGATCGAGCTGAAGACCACCTGGTTGCCGCCGCGCGAATGGATGGTGTTCATGTTGTGGATGAATGCTTCCATCGACTGGTGTACGCGCGCCACGGTGCGGTTCACGGCGTGCGCCAGCACACGCTCGCGTCCCGTCAGGCCGTCGAGGTCGCGCTTCTCATAGTCCTTCAGCTGCACGTTGTAGAGGTCGGAGAAGTCTTCGCCGTAGAGCTTGCCGAGATTCTGCAGCTCCTCTACCAGCGACGAGCGTACGAACGGAGCCAGATAGAAGTCGAACGCCGGGATGGCCTGGCCGCCGTGCATTTCGTTCTGGGCGGTCTCGAGCGAGATGCAGGCGATGACGCTCGCCGTCTCGATGCGCTTGGCCGGGCGCGACTCGCCGTGCCCGGCGATGAAGCCATACTGCAGTATGCGGTCGAGCGGATGCTGCACGCACGTGAGGCTTTTGGTCGGATAGTAGTCCTTGTCGTGGATGTGGATGTAGCCGTGGCGCACGGCGTCGCGGGCTTCCTCCGTCAGCAGGTAATCGTCGACAAAGGGCTTCGTGGTCTCCGAGGCAAACTTCATCATCATCCCCGCCGGTGAGTCGGTGTTCATGTTGGCGTTCTCGCGGGTGATGTCGTTGCTCTTGGCCTCGATAATTTCATGAAACATGTCGCGCGTCTTCGCCTTGCGCGCTATGCTGCGCTGGTCGCGGTAGGCGATATAGCGCTTGGCCACCTCCTTGCGCGGGCTCTTCATCAGCTCGAGCTCCACCATGTCCTGGATCTCCTCCACGGTCATGCGCTCGTTTCCCCGCGAGCCGATGCGGCAGGCGATCTTGTCAATCAGCCCCTCGTCCTCGCCCGTCTCGGTGGCCAGCATCGCTTTGCGGATGGCCGACTTGATCTTCTCTTCGTTGTAGCCGACGATGCGTCCGTCGCGCTTCACTACAGTCTGTATCATAGTTTGTGAAAATTTTCTTGTTTCCGGTTGTGTCTGCAAAGCTACAAACTTTGCAACATTATTCCAAACAAATTCTCACAAATTTTCGTTTTCGGAAAACAATTTTTGTACGCAAAAATTTCATATCCCTAATAATAAATATATTACAAATATTTTCGGAAAACTTTTGCTTAAAATTATTCGTAGGAGATGTGATTTTTGTCGAGCTGGTCGAAATCGTAGTCGCGCAGGCCCGAGTGGCGCAGGGGTACAGCCTCGTTGTAGTCGTTGAGGTAGAGGCGTGGGCGGTCGGTGTAGCGGGGGCTTACGACCGAGCGCGTCGGGTCGGCGCAGGGCGTCCGGACGGCGGCCAGGCCGGTGAGCGTGTGGAAGACGACGTCGTTTGACGCCACATCGCGGTGTCGTGCCCGGATGGCGGCAGCGTAGAGTGATGGGTCGAGCGCATCGAGCTGAGGCGAGATCCACAGCACGAGCGGCACGCGCAGCTGCCAGTAGGTAGGCACGGGCGAGGCGTGGAGGAAGCGGCCGCGGGCGTCGTCGAAGATGTCCTCGCCGTGGTCGCTGAGATAGATCATGGCGGCGGGGCAGCTGAGGCCCTGCAGGATGCCGATGACGCGGTCGAGCAGCGCGTCGGTCGCAACGATGGTGTTGTCGTAGGCGTTGAGGAGCTCGGGGCGGTTGTCGGGCTTGGCGGCGGCCTTGCCGTAGGGGCGGAAGACGGCCTCGGCGGGTGCGAAGCGGTCCTTGTAGTTGAAGTGCGACCCGTAGGTATGGAGGACGACGAGCACCTTGCCAGGGCTGTGGGCGGCGATAAAGCTGCTCAGATGGGGCAGCAGGTCGGCATCGGTGTGGCGGCGGCCGTCGTCGCGGATGAAAACGGTCGAATCGGCTTCCCGGGCGAAGAAGTCGATGAACGAGTGGTTGCGCGCCTGGTTAGAAAAGAATGCGGTGGCGAAGCCGGCCTGGGAGAAGGCGGCGATGAGGCTGCGGGTGCAGTAGATTGAGTCGCCGAACGTAGCGGGAGTGAGATCCGTTAGCAGCAGCGGCACGCTCTTGTGGGTGGTATTGCTCTGCGAGAGGGCCTTGTCGAAGACGATCAGCGAGTCGCGGGCGGCCAGGCGTGGATTGGTGGGGCGCCCGTAGCCGTAGAGCTGCCAGTTGTCGGCCCGGGATGTCTCGCCGATGACCAGGACGTAGATCTCGGACAGGCTGTCGGGACGGGCCGAAGCGGCGCGGAAATCGAAGCCGGCCGATGTGCGGGGGTAGTTGCGGGTCTTTTCGGTGCGTACGGCGGCCGTGACGGTGTTGTGGATGACGTTGGCCGGAAATATGTCGCGGACGGCGCTGTAGGTCGGCAGGAAAATGTAAGCCGCCGCCATTGCCGCCAGACCGGCGGCAAGGACTGCCAGGCCGCAGCGGCGGGCGGCAGCCGTCAGCCGCGCGGGCGCCCTCAGCCGCCGGCACACAAGCACGGCGGCCCATACGAGCGGGATCAGGTAGAGTACGATCACGGTCATGATGGCGAGCGAGAGGTTACCGAGCAGCTCGGTGGCCTCGCCCACATTGGTGGTCACGACGTTGAGGAACATGTCGACGGCTATGATCGACTCGCCGTAGAGATACAGCAGCACGACCTGGAAGGCGGCGTAAAATATCAGCGGGAACATCAGCAGGGCGGTACGGCCCGTATTGCGCGAGAGCCCCATCAGCCACAGATAGAGGCCGAAAGGCAGCAACACGTTGGCTGTCTTCTCGAGCCAGTTGCTGTAGTCGGTGATGTCGAGTACGATATTGGGTATTATAAGGGCGCAGGGAAGCACCCACAGCAGCACTGCCGGGTCGAATATCTTCAGTGCCTGCCGGGTGTCAGAAAGCTTCATTGATGTTGAATATTATGCCGGTCTGCCGACGACCGAAACCGATGTCGACCCTGACGTTAACGTTTTTCTTGAATTCCCAGCGGTAGCCTATGCCGGCGTTGGGCAGCAGGCGGCGCAGGCGGATGTCGGCCGGCCGGGAGAAGACCGATGCCACGCCGAGCCACACGACGGCCGAGTTGCGCCGCCACACGTGCTGGCGCAGTTCGGCGCAGAAATCGGCCTCCGACTTGTCGCGGTAGCGGCCCTCGAAGTATCCGCGCATATTATGGCTGCCGCCGATGTACGACATCATGCCCCAGGGCGTGTCGCCCCAGGTTATGCGCCAGTGGAGCTGCGCGGCCAGCACGCCGCCGCGCCACACCGGAGCGTAGCCCGCGAGGGTCATCTCGTTGACGCTGTAGCCGTGGCGGTTGCCCATCCAGCGGGCGTCGAAAGTCTGATCCATGCGCACTACCGCGCCGCGCGACGGGGCGGTAGTGTTGTCGCGTGTGTCGTAGCGGACAGATACGCCAATGCCGTAGCTGAACAGGCGGCGCGGCAGCCCGGCCCAAAGCTGAGGGTGCTGAAAATCGCGTGCGTGGACGTAGTTGAATGTCATCACCGGCCCCAGGTAGAAATGACTGCCAAGATTACGGGCGAAGATCACCCTGGCGTTCGAAGCAAGATATTTGTATTTCGATTCGTTGGCGTCATTCTCACATTGGTCAAAGCCGATACCCCAGTATTTTGTGTCGATGTAGGAATAGTCGACCTCATACGACAGGCGGTAGACGTCCTTGGGCGATATGTGTTCGCCACTGACGGTAAGCGTGAAATGCGCGGCAGTGGTGGCATCGGCCTTGATCGAAAGGTTCGACGGGGCCAGCGCGGTGTCCTGCGGATTGGTGGTGTAGATGCCCGAAGCGACGACGCCGACGCCGAACTTTGAATCGGTCGAATAATGCGGGCCGCCGATGAAGCTGAAGTCCATCCGGCCTGTGGGCCGTGACTTGTTTGACTCGTTGAAGTAATTGATTACCCGCTGGATCAGTCCCGGACGCTTCTCGACCCTGACGACAGCCGTATCGGCTGCCTGCGCTGTATCGCCGGGCGCGGCAGACGGAGCTGAAGCCAGAACGGCTATTGGCAGAGCTATCGTCATAGTCAGGAATTTTCTAAACATGATGAATTTGTCTTTGCAAAAATAACAAAAAAATGTCGTACCTTTGTTTGCTGATTGGTAAAAAATGACAACAACCGCGAAAAAAGTATGTGTTTTTCTTGCCGACACCTTATTTAAAAGGGGCGTCAGGCGTGTTGTCGTATCGCCCGGCTCGCGCAACACCCCGCTGATCGTCGCCTTTTCGCGGCATCCCGGTCTGGAAGTTTTTTCGGTGGTCGACGAGCGTTCGGCCGCGTTCATCGGCCTCGGGATGGCCAGGGCGTCCGCGCGGCCGGTCGCCGTCTGTTGCACATCGGGTACGGCCGGCCTTAATTTCGGTCCTGCGGTTGCCGAGGCGTATTACAGCTCCGTTCCGCTTATTGTCATCACGGCCGACCGGCCCGCCGGACTTGTCGCGCGCCGCGCTCCGCAGACTATTGTTCAGCCAAGCATCTACGCCGGATTCATCAAGAGCTGTGTGGATATCGCCTGCGAGGACGGCTCGGATGCATTCATCCGCGACGCTGTTTCGCGCATGGATTCGGCGGTCGCTATGGCGGCCGAGGGTGTCCGCGGCCCGGTACACATCAATGTGCAGCTTGCAGCTCCGCTGGGCCAACTGGCCGAATTCGAACCATGCGATCTCGACGTTGTGGCGGATGCCCCCTATGCTGTCCCGTCAGAATTTGACAAATCCAAGTATGCCGGGCGGACGTTTATCTTTGTCGGGGCCGGGGCGAATGTCAGCAAGAATATTTTGAGACAAGCTTCCGAATTGCCCGGAGTTGTTGTTTTCGCCGAATGCTATACCGGCTTTGCACAGACCGGCGATAGCATCATTTCAAACGTCGGCCCGGCTTTGGCAGCCGGTCTGCAGCGGAGTGGGGCGCCACGGCCGCAACGGGTCATCAAGGTCGGCAATTCGCTGCTTTCCAAGACGTATTACGACCGGTTCGACAGCGAGGCAATTTGTGTCAACGATGATGCTTCGCTGGCCGCCCTGCTTCCATATGGCTATGCCGGTGGTGAGTATTTCAAGACATACTGGTCCGAATGTTCCCGCAAGGCATATTCGGATGCATTAAGGCTGGCCGCCAACGCGCCCTGGTCGCAGTTAAAGGCTACTGATGCGGTCGTGTCGCGATGCGCACGCTGCAACGTCCAGATCAGCAACGGCATGAGCATCCGCTATGCGCAGATCTTCGACTGGCGCCGCGCCGAAAGCGTAGGCTGCAACCGCGGTGTGAGCGGCATCGACGGATCGGTATCGACGGCAATCGGTTTTGCCGCAGTTTCTGAACGGCCGACGGTGCTGATTACCGGCGACATGAGCTTCCAGTACGACATGGGGGCGCTCGCCACAAACTTCATCCCCGACGATTTCGTCATTATCGTCATGAACAACCGCGGCGGAGGCATTTTCCGCTACATTGATACAACCAGGCATCTCGACGAACTCGAGCCGCTGATCTCCGGCCCTGTAAATCTTCCCGTCGAAGGGCTCGCCCGGGCTTTTGGCTTCGGGTATCGGCGCGCCGATTCAGTCACGCGGCTTCTTGAAGCGCTGAGTGACGCCCGGGCATCAAAAATGATCATTGAGGTTGTCACCGATACTGTGACTGACTGCAAAGTACTGAATAACTATTATAATACGATATGACTATGGCTAAAAGAGAATGGCGGACAATCAGAGAATATGAGGATATCCTCTTCGAAGAATTCGAAGGTATCGCCAAGATCACCATCAATCGCCCCAAAGTATATAACGCATTCCGGCCGAAGACCAATTTCGAAATGCTCGACGCCTTCAACTACTGCCGCGACCACTCCGACATCCGTGTTATCGTGCTCACCGGCGCCGGAGACAAGGCCTTCTGCTCGGGCGGCGATCAGAACTACAAGGACCGCGGCGGCTACCGCGACGCCGACGGTACGCCTCGGCTCAACGTGCTCGAACTCCACAAGACCATCCAATCGCTCACCAAACCCGTAATAGCCATGGTCAACGGCTACGCGATCGGCGGCGGCAACGTATTGCAGGTTATCTGTGACCTAACCATCGCTTCCGAGAACGCCCGCTTCGGCCAGACCGGTCCGAAGGTCGGCAGTTTCGACGCCGGATTCGGTTCGTCATACCTCGCCCGCTGCGTCGGGCAGAAAAAAGCCCGCGAGATCTGGTATCTCTGCCGCCAGTACACCGCTCAGGAAGCGCTTGAGATGGGGATGATCAACAAGGTCGTGCCTTTCGACCGCCTCGAGGACGAAGTCGTGGAGTGGTGCGAGACTATCATGAAGCGCAGTCCGTTCGCCATCCGTATGATCAAGCGCGCCCTGAACGCCGAACTCAACGGCCAGCACGGCCTGATGGAGTTTGCCGGTGACGCTACGCTGATGTATTACCTGATGGACGAGGCACAGGAGGGTAAGAACGCATTCCTCGAGAAGCGCGACCCCGACTTCGGCCAGTTCCCCCAATTCCCCGGCTGATGAACGCTGAGTGGGCATCCTACAGGCTCGGCTTCAAATTCCTCGCCCGGACATCGCGCCAGGCCATGACCCATAAGGATACGTATCTCATACGTATTCCGCGGCCCGACGGCCGCGGCTACGGCTACGGCGAGGCGGCGCTCTTCCGCGGCCTTGGGGCCGACGACCGCCCCGACTATGAGGAGCGGCTCACGGCTGCCTGTCGGGGCGAAAAGCCATCCTACAGCTCGATAATCTTCGGCCTGGAGTCGGCGATGATCGACGCCGGATATTCCGAGGTGCCGTCGACACCCTTTCTCCGGGGCGAGGCCGGCATCCCGATCAACGGGCTCATATGGATGGGCGCCCGCGAAGAGATGCGACGCCGCATCGACGCCAAGCTCGACGCCGGATTCCGTGTGCTCAAGCTCAAAATCGGGGGCATCGACTTCGAAAGCGAGGTGGAGCTGCTGCGCTACATCCGTAGCCGCTACACCCCCCGTGTACTGGAGCTGCGTCTCGACGCCAACGGCAGTATGTCGCCCGCTAATGCCATTGAAAAGCTTAACCGTCTCGCGGAGTTTTCAGTCCATTCGATCGAGCAGCCTATACGCGCCGGGCAGACCGAAGCTATGGCCGCCCTGTGCCGCACGTCGCCCATAGCCGTCGCGCTCGACGAGGAGCTGATCGGAACTCCCGACGCCGACTCGGCGGCGCGCCTCCTCGACACCATTCGTCCGCAGTATATAATCCTGAAGCCGGCCCTGTGCGGGGGATTGTCGGGCGCAGATCTGTGGGCCGATTTAGCCGAAGAGCGCTCCATTGGCTGGTGGGCTACTTCGGCGCTCGAATCGAACATCGGCCTCAAGGCCATCGCCGCCTGGACAGCACGGCGTGGTGTGTCGATGCCGCAGGGGCTCGGTACAGGTCAGCTTTATACCAACAATATCCCGTCGGGACTCGTGCTGCGCGGCGATCGGCTGTACCTCAATCCCGACGCGGATTTCACACTTCCCGACCTGCCGTGGAACCCCTGAACGATTTTTTAGAAGAGTGGCACAGCAACTCGCCCACCGTCGTAGCCCGTACGAGCGGCTCGACCGGTACGCCCAAGGAGATCCGCCTGCTCAAAAGCGACATGGAGGCTTCGGCCCGCGCCACCAACAGTTTCTTCGGCATCGGCCCCGACTCAGTGCTCGGCCTGCCGCTGTCGGTTGGATACATTGCCGGCAAGATGATGGTGGTGCGCTCAATCGTCGCCGGCTGCCGCCTGCGGCAGTTCCCGGTGTCGAACAAGCTGGGCGTCGACAGCCCCGTCGATCTGCTCAGCGTCGTGCCCAGCCAGGTGCCGTCGCTTCTGGCCGACCGGGCTTCAGCCGTCAATGTAGCCAATCTGCTGGTCGGAGGCGCGCCGCTCAGTCCGGAGCTCGAGCGGCAGATAGCCGTGTCGGGCATACAGGCCTATATCGGCTACGGCATGACCGAGACGTGCAGTCATGTGGCCCTGCGCCGCATCGGCTCGACCGAAGTAGCCTACCGCGCAATGCCCGGAATCCGGTTCTCGACCGACGGCCGCGGCTGCCTGGTCATATATTCCGACCGCTTCTCGTGGCGTACACTCACCACCAACGACGTCGTAGACCTCACAGGTCCGGAATCGTTTGTGTGGCGCGGCCGGGCCGACAATGTCATCAACAGCGGCGGCATAAAGCTCCATCCAGAGGAGATCGAGCGGCGCATTGGGCCCTTTATCGGGCGGCCGTTCTACGTCGTGGGGCATCCGTCGGCGAAGTGGGGCGAGTGTGTGGCCCTCGTTTTCGAGGGCTCCGAAGCCGAGAGCGGACGGATCGCCGACGAGCTCGCGGCGCTCGACTTGCCGCGCGGCTGGCGTCCGGCCGTCATAGCCGCCGTGCCCGCGCTTTCGCGCACCGCCACCGGCAAGCTCCGCCGCCGCCCCGTGGCCGACCTACATGACGTCAGCCGAACTTGCTGATCTTGCGCAGCTGCGCCTCGTTGATGATGCGGATGCGGCGTCCGTCTACGGCGATGAGCTTCTCCGCCACGAAGGTGGAGAGAGTGCGGATGGCGTTGGCGGTGGTCATGTTTGAGAGATTGGCGAGGTCCTCGCGGGCCATGTAGATCTTCAGCGTCGATTCGTCGTCCTCATAACCGTAGTTCTCGCGCAGGACCATCAGCGCCTCGGCAAGGCGTCCGCGGATATGCTTCTGCGTCAGGTTGACAATGCGGGTGTCGGATCCGCCGAGGTTGCGCGAGAGCTCGCGGATGAAGAACCATGCCAGCTCGCGGTTGGAATCGATCATACGGCGCACGAGCGTCAGCGGCAGGGCTCCGAGGGTCGACGGCTCGAAGGCGGCGGCGCTGGAAACGTAGGGCTCGCTGGCAAAGTAGGCACGGTAGCCGAAGTATTGCACGGGCCGTATGAGGCGGAGTATCTGCACGCGGCCTCCGACACCTTCCTTGAACTTCTTGACCTTCCCCTTGAGCAGGCACCACAGGAACTCGGGGTCGTCGCCCTCGGCGTAGATGAACTGATTTTTCTTGAACGTCTGTATGCTGAAGTTCTCGACGATCAGGCGCTTCTCATCCTGGCCGAGTATCGACCATATCTCGGCCATATCGTCGTTGATCACTTTTTCGATAGCGGATTTAATCATTCCCATGTCCGGAGGTGCGTAATTTTGATGTTGTACGGCATGATTTCAGAACACAAAGTTATGAAATTTCAATCAACCGTCAAAAAAAACGAATATTTTTTCATAAAAACACATAAAAAAGTCACATACAGTTGTTGAAAAAATTAAAAAAATATGCGCATCGGGAAGATTGGTAAATATTGCGGTAATATGGGTAAGGGGACGGTGGAAGATGTGTGCGCGGAAATGTATAAATTTGCGCGATGGAAAACAAGAATGAAATCATGCTGTCCGATTCGATCACGGGAATAGGGACAGATGCATATCACGACTATCTGGCCCACGCCCTGTGCCTGGGCGGAAGCTGCACGTTCACGTTCAACGGCCGCGCGTTCGAGCTGCGTGAGGGCGATCTGATGATCGTAAGGAAGGGGAAGCTGATGTCGGACGTGGCGCAGTCGGACGATTTCAGGGTGCGGTGCCTGTATGTATCTTCGCCGTTCGTAGAGCTGTGCACTCCTCAGACCAACTATGGCATGCGCGGACAGATGGCGCTGTTCCTGAACCCTGTGATGCATCTCGACCAAGAGCAGATGGCAATATGCGAGCGCGACTTCCGGTGGATCGAATACCGGCTGGGGCAGACGTCGCACCGCTTCTACCGCGAGCTGCTGGTCAACGCAGTGCAGTCGGCGATTCTCGATTTCTTCGATTTCCACTCGTCGATCTACAGCATGGAGAGTATCTCGACGCAGAACGCGTCGCTCATGAACCGCTTCGTGGCGATGCTGGAGGACGGAGCGTACCGCCGCCACCGCGAGGTCACATACTATGCCGACGCGCTGTGCGTCACGCCGAAATACCTGTCGGAGGTGTCGAAGCGGGTGAGTGGCTATGCGGCAAACTACTGGATCAACCGCTACACGTCGCTCGATCTGGCACGTATGCTGCGCGACAAGAGTCTGAGCTTCGTTCAGATCTCGTCGATGTTCAACTTTTCGTCACCGGCATATTTCAGCCGGTACGTGCAGCATAATCTGGGCATGAATCCGACCAAATACCGCGAGTGACGGCAAAATTCGCGGCGCGGCAATCAAAGGCAGCGTTTGTTTGTTATAGATATTGGTGACTGAATCCATCAATATGCTTAAAAGAATAAATGTATGAGCCTTAAAAATGAACTTGCCGCCATAGTGGGGCGCGACAGGGTGTTCGCCGATGATCTGTGGCGCGAAATATACGCCCGCGACGCTTCATATCTCAACATAAAGCCCAAGGCTGTCGTGCGCCCGCAGAATGCCGCGGAAGTAGGCATGATTCTGGAACTGGCCCGTAACAGGGGCATGGGTGTGACGTTCCGTACCGGCGGCACGTCGCTTTCGGGACAGACTCTGGGCGAAGGGATCATATGCGAGCTGCGCACTGCCTGGAAGGACTGTGAAGTGCGCGACCGGGGCGCGCGGATATGGTTCGAACCCGGCATCACAGCCGATCAGATCAATGCGTATCTCAAGCCCTACAATACGCATATCGGACCTGATCCGGCCAGCTCGTCGGCGGCGATGATGGGCGGCATACTGTCCAATAACTCGAGCGGCATGCAGGCAGGCGTGGCTCACAATTCATATCATACGCTAAGTTCGCTGAAGTTCATGCTCGCCAACGGTCACGTCTACGACAGCGCCTCCGAACGCGACCGCCGGCGCTTCGCCGACGACGAACGCGACCTCTGCCGGGGTCTGCTCGAGATACGGGAGCGCATCATGGCGGACAGCGCTCTCAAGGAAAAGATCATACGCAAATACCGAATCAAGAATGTGACGGGCTATGCGATGAACTCGTTTGTCGACTACGATGATCCGATGGATATATTCGTCCATGCGCTGATCGGCAGCGAGGGTACGCTCGCCTACATTATTTCGGGCGAGCTGAACACCCTGCCGCTCTACAGCGACTACAGCAGCTGCATGCTGTATTTCCCGGATGTGACATCGGCGGCGGCCTCCGCGGCGTGGCTCGGCGAGCAGGGCGCCCTGGCCGTAGAGATGATGGACTATGCCTCTATAGTGAGCTACAGGGGGAGACGCGACGATATGCCCGCAGGCACGACGGCCATGCTGGTCGATTTCGGCGCCTCATCGCGGCCTGAAATGGACGATCTCACAGCGCGTCTCGCGCCCGAATTCGCCCGGATAAAAAATGTGGGCCGCATCGAGCCGTTCACTAAGACGGTCGCCGAGCGGGCCAGTCTGTGGAAGATGCGCGACGGCATATTCCCCTGCGTAGCCGGTGTCCGCGTGCCTGGTGCCACGGTTATCCTCGAGGATGTGGCTGCGCCAGTTGGCGATCTCGACCGCCTTGTCGACGGCGTACAGCACCTTTTCAGAAAATACGGCTACGACGGAGCTATATTCGGCCACGCCCGCGACGGCAACATACACCCGATGCTGACCTCGACGATCAATAGCGGGAAAGACACCCTGCGTTTCCGTAATTTCATGGACGGTCTGGTCGATCTGGTCATAAACCTCGACGGGGCGCTCAAGGGCGAGCACGGCACGGGGCGCGCCATCGCTCCGTTTGTCGAAAAGGAGTGGGGCCCTGAGATTTATGCGCTGATGAAGCGACTCAAGCAGCTCGCCGATCCGAGCGGCATTCTCAACCCCGGCGTCATCATCAACGACGATCCCGACTGCTTCATGCGCCCTATGAAGGACATGACTCTCTTCGGCGCGGCGCTCGGATACGACCACGCCGACAAGTGTATGGAATGCGGGTACTGCGAGCACGTATGCCCCTCGCGCGACATCACACTGACGCCGCGCCAGCGGCTGCAGGCCCTGCGCGTCATCGCCTCCGATGCAGGCGGCCGCCTGCGCAGGCAGTACCGCTACATAGGCGAACAGACCTGCTGCAGCGACGGCTCGTGCGAGATGCCCTGTCCGATGCACATATCGACGGCCGAGGTCACTGACCGCATCCGCGCGGCCACCGATCCGTGGCTGATGGAGCGGGCGCTGAGTGCAGGCGCAGGCAATTTCGGCGCAGTCGAAAGCGCCATCCGGGGGCTGCTACGGGCGGCTGTAGCGACCGAAAAGGTAATTTCTCCATATCCGCTGATCTGGGCGACCGATTTCATGCACCGTATCTACAGCCAGGTTCCTCACTGGTCGCGCCACTTCCCGTTCCCCGCACGGCTGCACTGGCAGCAGACCGACAACCCCGACTGGCTATACTTCCCTGCCTGCGTGACACGGATCTTCGGAGGTTCGACCCTGGGCAAAGACGACCTGATCACTGTAGTCATGCGTGTGGCGGCCCGAGCCGGGCTGCGTCTGTCGCTCCCTCGCGACATGCACGGTCTCTGCTGCTCGCAGATATGGCAGCACAAGGGCGATCCTGCCGGGCAGGCCGAAATAGCAAACCGCACCGTCGAGGCCTTCTTTCGGCTGTCAGACCATGGCAGCGTCCCCATCATGTGCGACACCACCTCGTGCACCCATACAATGCTTAAAGGCATGCGGTACGCCCTGACCGACGAGAACCGGACGAAGTTCGACAGCCTGACAATAGTCGACATCACCCGCTGGCTCGACGAAGCCGTGATGCCGCGCCTCGAGGTCACGCGGCCAAAAGACAGCGTGCTGCTCCATCCGACCTGCGCCGCACGTCTGCTCGGCCTTGACGACGCCATGCGCCGAGTCGCCACCAAGTGTGCCCACCGCGTCACCGTGCCCGTCGACTGTCAGTGCTGCGGCGCGGCCGGCGACCGCGGGTTCATCTATCCTCAGGTGGCCCGAAGCGCCACCGCCGACGAACGCCGCGAAATAGCCTGCGACCGCTTCGACGGCTGCTATTCGCTGGCACGCACATGCGAGATTTCCATGAGCGACACCATCGGCCGTGAGTATGAGTCGATTGTCTACCTCGTCGACGAGACTACAGAACCGCGCCACGCTGCCCCTGAGGGCCAATAAGTAAATCAACAATAATAAGTAGTAAGCCAGAACATATGAATTCATCACTGAAGAAAATACTCTCGTACCGGCGCCCGTGGATATGGATCGCAGCCTCAGTAGTCATCGCAGGCCTCGCTGCGGGCGCCGCGGCACTCTTCCGCGAAGAAAAGCGCGACGCCGAGCGGCCGGTAGTCGAGGTCCAGCGGGTCTTCCCGGCCGATGTATCGGTTTACGGCGAATATGTGGGGCGAATCCGCGCCAAGCAGTATGTCGAGGTGCGTGCCCGCGTCGAAGGATATCTCGAATCGATGCTTTTTGCCGAAGGCACGTTCATCAAGAAGGGGCAGACTCTGTTCGTGATAGACCCGACCGTCTACCGCGCCCAGGTCATGAAGGCTCGCGCCCGGCTCAACAAGGCCCGCGCCGTACTGCAGAAAGCTACCCGTGATCTCGAGCGCATACGGCCTCTCTACGAGCAGAACGCCGCCTCACGTCTCGATCTCGACAATGCCGAGGCCGCCTATGAATCAGCCGCTGCTGACGTCACCGTCAGCGAGGCAGAGCTCACTCAGGCCGAGCAGACACTGGGCTATACAACCGTGAAATCGCCGATATCGGGCTACATCTCCGAGCGCGGCGCCGATATCGGCACGCTGGTAGGCCCCGGCGCAAAATCACTTCTTGCGGTGGTTGTGAACAGCGACACCGTGAAGGTCGACTTCTCGATGACTGCTCTCGACTACCTCAACAGCAAGTCGCGCAACGTGAATTTCGGCCAGACCAACAGCAACCGCTCGTGGTCGCCATACGTGACGGTCACACTCGCCGACGGCACGGCTTATCCGTACCACGGGCTTGTCGACTTCGCCGACCCCAAGGTCGATCCCAAGACGGGAACATTCTCCGTGCGCGCCGAGATGCCCAACCCCGACCATACGCTGCTGCCGGGCGAGTTTACGCGGGTGCGTCTGCTGATGGATGTGCGCGAGGAGGCCATTTCTGTGCCGGTCAAGGCCCTTGAGATCGAAAAAGGCGCCACGTACATCTATATAGTGAAACCCGACAGTATTGTCGAGCGCCGATACGTAGAGACAGGCCCCGAATTCGATAACTCCATAATAATCGAACGCGGACTCGAATCTGGCGAAAATATCGTGGTCGAAGGCTTCCACAAACTCAAGCACGGAATGAAAGTCGTTCCAGTCGAATCAGATTCCGTACAGGTAAACCGAGATCAGCATGAAGAATAATTTCTTTCTCAGCCATCCCGTATTTGCGATAGTCCTGTCGCTGGTCATAGTCATAGTCGGCGGCATTGGACTGGCGCTGCTGCCGGTCGACCAGTACCCTCAGATAGTTCCGCCCGTCGTCAGGGTATCGGCATCGTATCCGGGAGCCGACGCCGTTACGGTCACGCAGGCAGTAGCCACGCCGATCGAGCAGGAAATCAACGGCACTCCGGGCATGATATACATGAATTCGACGTCATCCAATTCGGGCGGCTTCAACGCGCTGATCACATTCGATATCGACACCGATCCCGAACTGGCGGCGGTCGACGTGCAGAACCGCATTAAGAAAGCCGAGAGCCGCCTCCCCGCCGAAGTCGTACAGAACGGCATCTCCGTGGCCAAGGAGACTTCGACAAGGCTAATGACCATCACTCTGATGTCGTCCGATCCAAAATATGACGAAGTCTACCTGAGCAACTACGCCACCCTGAACGTAGTGGATATGCTTCGCCGAATCGAGGGTGTCGGATCGGTCAGCTCCGTAGGCTCGCGCTACTATGCCATGCAGCTGTGGCTTATGCCCGACAAACTGGCCGACCTTGGTCTCACAGTCAAGGACATCCAGAACGCGCTGAAAGATCAGAACCGCGAGTCAGCCGCCGGCGTCATAGGCCAGACACCGGCCGAAGACATCGACGTGACTATGCCGATCGTGGCCCGCGGGCGCCTGTCGGGAGTCAGTGAATTCGAGGACATTGTTCTGCGCGCCGATGCGTCCGGATCGATAATCCGTCTGCGCGACGTAGCCCGTGTATCGCTCGAGGCATCGTCATATGCCACCGAAAGCGGCATCAACAGCGGCAACGCGGCCGTACTCAACGTCACGATGCTTCCCGGTGCCAATGCCATGGAGGTGGCGGAAAACGTCCGAAAGGCCATGGAGGAAATATCAGCGTCGTTCCCGGCCGGAATATCGTATCAGATTCCGTTCGACATGACGACGTATATATCCGAATCGATCCACCACGTCTATCGTACGTTCTTCGAGGCGCTTCTGCTGGTGATTCTCGTCGTGTACCTGTCGCTGCAGAACTGGCGCGCTACCCTTATTCCGGTCATCGCCGTACCCATATCGCTGATAGGCACATTCGGCGTGATGCTTGTTTTCGGCTTCTCGCTCAACCTGCTGACGCTGCTCGGCCTTATCCTGGCCATCGGCATTGTGGTCGACGACGCGATAGTCGTGGTCGAGAATGTCGACCGCATCATGAACAAAGAGCACCTGCCTCCGTTGGAGGCTACGCGCAAGGCCATGTCCAATCTCGGCTCCGCGCTGATAGGCATGTCGCTCGTGCTGTGCGCGGTCTTCATTCCCGTGAGCTTCCTTCCGGGCATCACCGGGCAGCTCTACCGCCAGTTTAGCATCACCATTGCCGTATCTGTGATCATATCCACCGTCGTGGCCCTGACGCTCTCGCCGGTGATGTGCGCCAGGCTGCTCAGGCCGGCAAGCGGCCGTCGGCGTCCGAAATTCTTCCGTCTGATCAACCTGTGGCTCTCGCGCGGCAACCGTTTTTACGGACGGCGTATAGCCGGCGCGCTCCGCTTCCCCAGGAGGATGATTGCATTGTTCGGCGTAGCCCTCGCCGGCATATACATCCTGAACCGCACTGTGCCGATGAGCTTTATGTCGCCCGAAGACCAGGGATATTTCACCGTGGAGCTCGCGCTGCCTGAGGGCGCTACCATCGAACGTACGCGCCGGGTGACCGAGAGGGCCATGGCGTTTCTTGAAAGCGATCCCGACGTACGCTACGTGCTCAACGTCACCGGCTCGTCGCCGCGTGTCGGTACGAATCAGGCGCATTCGACTCTTACGGTCATACTCAAACCCTGGGGCGAACGTAGCGGCGGCGACATCGACGATGTGCGCCGGCGCGTACTCCGCGAATTCCGGGCCTACGCCGAAAGCGACGTACATGTGTCGTCGCCGCCCATCATTCCCGGTCTCGGGTCGTCCGGCGGTTTCGAAATGGTGCTCGAAGCCCGCGGAGAGACGACTTACGCCCAGCTTCAGGCAGCTGTCGACAGCATCCTGACCCATGCAGCTTCCGTTCCGTCACTCGCCGGTGTCGCCGCCTCCGTTCAGCCCGACATACCGCAGCTCTACTTCGATGTCGACCGCGACAAGACGCGGCTGCTCGGCGTCGACGTAAGCGACGTGTTTTCGACCATGAAGGCTCTGTCAGGCTCGCAGTATATCAATGACTTCAATATGTACAACCGCATCTACCGCGTCTACATGCAGGCCGATGCGCCGTACCGCGGCACGCGAGCCGACCTGAATCTGTACTTCGTCCGCGGCCGAGACGGCGTCATGATTCCCATAACCGCCCTCGGCAAATCGCGCTATACGACCGGTCCGGGCACCATGTCGCGTTTCAACATGTTCAGCGCCATCACCATTACCGGCGAAGCCGCGCAGGGCTACTCGTCGGGCGAAGCCATGGAGGATATCGAGATGCTGGCCCGCGAATACCTCGGTGACAACATCGGCGTCGAATGGAGCGGCCTCTCGTATCAGCAGAAGCACGAATCGGGCAACACCGGTCTTGTCCTGGCGCTGGCTTTCCTATTTGTATTCCTCGTGCTGGCCGCTCTTTACGAAAGCTGGAGCGTGCCCGTGGCCGTGATTCTGTCGCTTCCGGTAGCCGGCCTGGGCGCTTATCTCGGCATATGGCTGTGCGGCCTCGAGAACAATGTCTTTTTCCAGATCGGACTCGTGATGCTTGTCGGACTCGTCGCCAAGAACGCGATTCTGATAGTGGAGTTTGCCAAGGAAGGCGTCGAGCGGGGCATGCCTCCGGCTGCCGCTGCCCGCAATGCCGCCGCGCTGCGCTTTCGTCCGATCGTCATGACGTCGCTCGCCTTCATGCTCGGGCTGCTGCCGCTGCTGTTCGCCTCCGGCCCTGGCTCGGCCGCCCGACGCGACATCGGCACGGGCGTATTCTTCGGTATGCTCGTCGCCATAACTGCAGGTATCGTGTTCGTGCCGTTCTTCTTCGTCCTTGTCTACAACATCAAAGGAAGGCGGCTGCTAAAAAGAAAGGAAAAGAAATGATGAAGATTACCCGATATGCAATAGTCGTTATCGCCGTGACCTTAGCTCTCGCCTCATGCTCGGGCGTGAAAAACCTAAAGGCGCCCGAACTCAACCTGCCACCCGCCATAGCCCTGGCGAGCGTCGATTCGGCCACTATCGCCGACGCCGACTGGTGGCAGATCTACTCCGACTCTACACTTACAAGAATAATCCGTCGCGTCCTTGCCAACAACCACGACTTGAAAATCGCCGCCGACCGCATCGAGGAACTCCGGCAGCTCTACGGCATAGACCGCCTCGTCTATACTCCCACCGTCACAGGCCTCATCGGGGCCGACCGCGAGACAAACCATTACAGCGGCGAAAAGCCGAAAGCCGACACCGAGACCGACCTAAAGGTGACTCTCAACTGGGAGATCGACCTCTGGGGCGGCCTCAGCCAGCAGCAAAGGCGCTCGGCGGCTCTATACAACGCCTCCGTCGAGGACCGCCGCGCTCTGCAGATGACCCTTATCGCCGAGACCGCCACAGCCTACTTCAATCTCGTAGCGCTCTCCTCGGAGCTCGATATCGTGCGCCGCACCCTTGTCACCCGCTCCGAAGGTGTCGAGAAGGCCCGGCTGCGCTACGAGGGCGGCCTCACCTCCGAGGTCGTCTACCAGCAGGCCCAGGTCGAGTATGCCACCACGGCCGCTCTCGTCCCGGCCCTTGAAAGCCGCATCGCCAGGGCGCGCAACGCCATCACTCTGCTCATGGGCGAGTTTCCCGACGCCGAAATCGGCACTGTCAACCTCGACCTCATGCACCGTCAGCCCGACCAGCTTCCTGCCACCGTATCATCCTCCCTGCTCGAGCGGCGCCCCGACCTGCGTGCCTCCCGCGAGCGCCTGCGCGCCGCCATGGCCCAGTGCGGCGTGGCCTATTCCGACCAGTTTCCCCGCCTGCGCATCTCACTCACCGGCGGGTGGGAGAACGACGGCCTCGCCCGCCTGCTCGCCTCGCCGTTCTCATACATTCTCGGCAGTATCACCGGCACCGTATTTGACTTCGGCCGCAACCGCCGCCGCTATCGCGCTGCCGTAGCCGCCTACGACCAGGCCCGCCACACCTACGAGCGCACCGTCACGGCGGCCTTCACCGAGGTGGCCGATGCCATCGCCGTCTACAACAGCGTCCGCCTCACCGTCGAGCGCCGCATCCAGCTCCGCGACGCCGCTTACAAGTACGTCACACTCACCAACCGCCAGTACACAGCCGGATCCATCAGCTACATCGACGTGATGGACTCCTACCGCCGCTATTTCGACGCGCAGACCTCTCTCGTCAACGCCGTACGCGACCAGTACCTGGCCATGGTAAACCTCTACAAAGCTCTCGGCGGGGGCGCCCAATGACACTCCGCCTGTCACCTGCAAACAGACCAAGCAGCTTGTTGCAGGACCCGTGTCGCCGACTCCGTTACATCGAAGTTCTCCGCAGGCTCGGAGTGCCTGCTTTCCATATTCCTCGGCAATGCAAAGGAGGCCGGAGCGGTGTTCACACACGGCCCCGGCCTCCGGAAACAGAAAAATTGTATGTTCAGATATTCGATGCGTCAGGGCATGTAGACCCGGGAAGCGGATCCGTCGGAGCGGACTACGATGTTGAGGCCCCGGAAAGGCTCCGCAGAGCCGATGCCCTGAAGGTTGTAGTATCGTACGGGCGCCGGTGCGGCAGGTATCACGATCGCGGGAGCACTGACGCCGGTCTCGTTGAAATAGCGGCCGGCAGCCTCGTCGTAATAAACGGCGGGAGCCCCGAAGCGCGGGTGCGGGTCAGTGCCGATGAGCTGGCCGAACGGACTTCCGAGACGGAAAGCGACCTCGCCCGATGCCATGACATCAGCAGCGACTATCGACGAAGGGTCAGGTACCTCGCCCGCCTCGAGCGCCCAGGCGCCGGTGATGCCGGTCTTGTCGGCCTGCGAGCCGACACAGGCCGATGCCATAGGGCCGGGGCTGACGGCGCCGACGCTGAACACGTCGGAAACGGCTGTGCAGCCGGCGTTGATCGCTCCGACGATACCGGCATGCGCTTCGGCAGACGTCACCGAGCCGGCGTTGTAGCAGCGCCGGACTGATGATGTGCCTGACGAGAGGAAACCGACGATGCCTGCGGCTCCCTTACCGCGGGAGATGACGTCGGCGTACGATGCACATGTGTCGACGCGCACGTAGCGACCGGCGCAGCCCAGCAACCCGGCCACGGAGCGGTTACCGGACACACGGCCCGCTACAGTGACGCCGGTGATGGCGGCGGGCGTCTCGGCTGTACCCTGGGCATAGCCGAAGAGGCCGACATTGTCGGCATCCGCATCGACGGCACAGAGGCCTGACACGGTGTGGCCGCCGCCGGTGAATGTGGCGGCGAACGGCTCGGCGTAGCTGCGGCCGATCGGAGTCCAGTCGTAGTCGGCAAGGTCGATGTCGGCCGTCAGGACGGCGCCCGGGCTGCGGTCGGCTGCCGCAGCATACCATGCCAGCTCGGCGCCTGTGCCGATCTCATACACTCCGGCTTCGCCGCGGCGGGGTTCGGTGAGTGTGACGCCGTCCCACGCTCCGGCGGGGGCTTCGGTCAGACTGACATCGAAGATCTGCAGCCCGGAGGCGCTGTCGCCGATGGTGAATGTCGAGGCAAAGTGGCGGTATCCGGCCTTCCCGGCCTTGACAGTGTAGGTGCCGTAGGTGCCTGCATAGTTGCCTGCGGCGTCGGGTACCAGTTGGCTGCCGTCGGGAGCCAGGACCGTGACCGCCGCGCCGCCGACATTGCAGCGCACTTCGATATCAAACTCGCGGTAGGGCGTCAGCGGTATGGTGACGTCGGGGATCGCGCCGAAATATGTCTTGTGAGGCACGGCGGTGAAGTTGGGCGATCGGCCGGCCACACGGTCGATGCCGCGGTGGTTGCCGATCGGGTCGCCGTAGCCGTTGACCTGGATCACACCTTCGTCAAGGACGATCTCGGAAGTTTCAGACAGGTCGACGTCGGCGGGTATGTCGACGGTCACGGCCTGAGCCGACGGCACAGACCCGAAGGTGTATTGCCCGGCGCCGAGGATCAGCGACGAGCCGTTGGGGATGCCGTTGTAAGTGACGTAAGCCGACATGTTGTAGATACCGGCGAGCTTGTTGGCCGGGTGGCGCAGCCCTGAATACTGGATAGTGACCCGGTCGCCGGGCTGGAATACGGAGCTGCCCGGACGCGAGGCGTTGGCGATCTCGCGATGGCACGGTTTAGCCGTCAGCACCTGATAGACGGCATGGTCCGACGCATCGGCAAGCCGCACGATCTGACGGCCTTCTTTCAGAAGGACAGTGTAGGATCCGTCGGCATTGGCCGTGACGCCATCCGATCCGAAACCGGTGTAGACCGCCATATGCTCGCCTACGGTCGGATAGGCGACAGTAACCTCGGAGGCACCCCGGGGCGTGAACGTGTAGCTGTAGCCGGGCTCTGTGTCGAGGTAGTAGAATACGTCGTGCTCGGCATCGACATACTTTCCGGCGAGCTTCTTGGCCCCGTCGTTATACGCTTCGTTGATGAGCATGTTCGGCTCTATGGCGGTCGTTTGCTGACCTACTGAGACGACATAAGCCGCAGTGTTTTCGGGCCATATGGCGCCCCATATCTCGCCCCCCATGTAAGGCGTGCGTACGCCCGACGAGGTGAAGAAGTTGAGAGCGATGGCGTCGTACGTAACCAGGACGATAACCGTACCGGGAGCCTTAGCCGAAATATCAGCCCAAGCGGAGCCGGGCTTTTGCTTCACCTCGATCACATCGGACGACGGCTTCCCGTCAAGACCGATGACCGTGTAGTGGAAGTCAGGCTCCATGAAGTAATTGTTGGTCTGATTTTCGGTAAGCTGCCAGGTGCGCATGGCCAGCGCGGAAAACACTTCGCCGGGCTCCAGCTCGAGGTGGCCTCGCGGGTTGATATTGACAAATATGTCGCCGGTCTCGAAGCCTTCGTTGGCCTGGACGGAATGCTTCACCTTATCGGGCTCAGCGGCATGGAAATCGGATTCGGTAAATGACAGATCCGGCGCCTTGTCGCCGGCAGCCATCGTAAAATAGCCGGCGTGTGTCAAACCTCCGGCGAGCGACGCGCGGTAGTTGTAGACCTGGCCTTCGGCAAGGCTGTAGCTGTACACGGTGCGGTCGCCTTCGTCGCTGACCGATTCGGCCGTCACGGGAGTGAAATCGACAAAATGGGCGAACTTCACTCCAAGCGCCAGAGTCGCTCCATGCGGCAGCGAGACTTTAAAAGGCGCCGCCTTCGGAATCGAACAGGAGACGTTCACGTTCCAGTTGAGCGTTCCGGACTTGTAGACGTCAGTATATCCTTCGGCGCGGTGAACTTCCGAAGGCGAGAAAGTGGCATAGTAGGTATGGCCTTCGAGAGCCAGGAAGGTAAGGCGCCCGGGATTGATTGAATGGCCGGGGACCATATCCTGGAATTCGCCCTCGCGGGTCGACACTTTCACGTCGAGTGTGTAGTCACCACGATCGACCGACCAGTCGCGGTTGGTGGCATATGCTGTACATGTGATCAGCTTGAGCTGCTGCACGTCATAGCCGTCGTAGTCGGGCGTGGGCTGAGGATTGGCCACAATCTCAACGACGATGGTGCCGTTGACGGTAGAACCGTCGGTAGCATAAGCCGTTAGCAGATACCTCCCCGGAGTCGCATCGAACGAATAGCGCATGCTTTTGTCGGGCGAGCCGATTGCGACCGGCTCGCCGGTCTCCACCGACTCCAGGGTGACAGAGGATGATACTTTGTTCACCTCCAAACACACCTGTGTAGCGTGAGACACGGCGATGCCGGCGCAAAGGGCGGCAAGAGAGATTAAAAATCGCTTCATCTATCAGAGATTAAAATGGATTTTGCGGACTGAACCGTCGGAATATACTACAATATTCAGACCCCGGAAGGGTTCGGACGACGAAACGCCCTGAAGATTGTAGTACATGACAGGTTCGGCGTCAGCATCGCTGACATTTTCAACGCCTGAAGTGCTTTTCGGGTCGATAGTCAACGACGGGAGCGTGCCTAACAGTGCCTTGTGCGATATGGCTGTGAAATTGGGCGAACGTCCGAATTCAGGCGATACGCTGCGATGGCTCCCGAAAGGATCACCAAAGCCGCTTACCTGAATGGCACCCCCCGAGAAAGTCAGTTCCTCGCCTGAGCGCGCCATAGTTTCGGGTACTGTGAAGGTGAACGACTGAGCACCCTTGGCTGAGCTGAACTGATACTGGCTGCGACCCGGGTTGATAGTAACGCCGTCGGGAAGTTCTTTGTAAGCAATCTGAGCCGACATATTATAGATTCCGGCGAGTTTGTTTGACGGGTGACGGAGTCCTGAGAAGCATACCTCAACCTCATCACCCGGCTTGTAACTTTGAGTGGGATTTGTAAGGTTGAACATGTCGACGTTGCAGGCATGAGCCGTGATCACCTGATAAGTCGACCGTTTGGCCGCACTAACAAGGCGGATAATATTACGGCCTTCGCGCAGCATGACATTGTAAGTACCGTCGCCGTTGCTCTCACAAGGCGTAAATTCTGTGTATTGGACGCCGTCCTCGGTAATGACAGGACTCGAAATCCAGACGCCGTTTTCTTTCTTCAACACGTTCCAGGGCTTTACTGTGTAGACGCATCCCTCCTCTGTGTCGGGGAAGTAGAATATATCGTGCTCTGCATCGAGGTTGAAGCCTGCGACTTTTTCGGACTCAACGTTTATGTCATCGTGCAGGAACATGTCAGGACGCGATGGGTTCCCGAACTGCTGACCGACAGTTACGACAAATACAGCGGTATTCTCGGGCCAGATAGCGCCCCACAGGTCTCCGCCCACAAACGGCTTTGCGTTACCTGTCTTGTCGAAGTACTGTGCGCGTATTGCGTCGTAGGTGACGAGTACGATTGCCGTGCCGTTGCCTACAGCTTTGATATCGGCCCAGGCCGAACCGGGCTCATGCGATACGCTAACGACTGTTTCCGAAGGTTCAGCATCGATCGTGGCTGTGCCGGCATTGGTGTCAATCGTGACATTATATGCTGTAAAGTGGAAGTCGGGTTCCACGAAATTATTGCTCGTTAGGCCGTCGACGATCTGCCACGAACGCATGGCGTGGGCGCGGAAGGTCTGCCCCTTGTCAAGGCTCAGATGACCCCGCTCGTTGACGTTTATAAGAATGTCGCCAGTTTCGTAGCCATCGTTTGATGCGAAATCGTGGTTGTACGTATCTGGTGCCGTCTCCGAGAAGGACTCCTCTGTGAATTCGAGGCGCGGCAGAACCTCTGTGCCGGCTGTGAAGTATCCGGCCTGCGTCAGGGCGCCTTCGCGCCATGTGCGGTAATAGAAAGTTTCCCCCTCCGGCAGACGGTAAGTAACGGTCTGCTTGCCGTCGGCCATAGCTGTGGATGCGGCTTCAACGGGAGTGAAATCGACGTAATGATTCGTCTTACGGGAGATCTGCAGGGAAGCGTCAGCCGGAAGTAAGAATTCCATGTAATTGGCCTTCGGAATTGATACGGAGACAGTCGCATCGTAAGTAAGAGTACCGTTGCGGTAAATGGTAGCGTAGTCTTCGGCTGCACGGGCTTCGGATGGTACGAAAGCTGCGCGGTACGAGTCGCCCTTCAAAGCCAGGAAATGCTTGCGGCCGGCCGTGACGCTGTTGCCGAGAGTTATCTTACGCAGTTCACCTGCAGCCGAGCTTACTGCGACATCAAACGTATAATCAGTGCCGTATTCCCAGTCTGCGTTTTTCACGTAAATTGTCGGAGCCTGCACGGTGATGGTCTGTTCGTCGAAGCTGTCGGCAACTGTGATGTCGATAGAACCTGCCTCCTGGCCATCCTTATTGTATGCAATAAGTGTATAATCGCCGCTATAAATATCTACAGTGAAAGTGGGGGTTCTTCCGGCCGATTCATTGAGTTCAATCTTTTCGCCGTCTTCCTTTGAAACAAGCAGACCTGTAGGCGTATTGCTGCTGAGTACAAACTTCACCGGCATTTTACGCGGGGCCACAGCGAGTATATGAGCCGGGAACACACCGACGGGATATGTGCCAATCAGCTTGCCTTCCGGATCCCATTGATAAAGTTTACCTCCGCTTTCATCGCCTGAAGTGCCTCCGGCTGCGTCGGTCGCATAGTAATATCCGGTGTATGGATTCTGGTAAATATCATACGGATATTCGAACTGCATTATATCGTCAAGCATGGTGCCGGGCAATTCTGCATAGATACCGCTGTAGCTTTCGTTGCCGCTGATCTTTCCATCCCAAAACTCCTGCGGGTCAATGGTGACATACTTGTATTCGTATCCCATCGTGTTGTAGGAGAATGCCGAGCCAACGGCCAGAAATTTGCCGTCGAGCGTGGCTGTGCTGTAGGTCGAGGCATAGTTCGAATTGTAGACGTAGCATTCGTCGTCGGGCTCTCCTTCGAGTACTTTGTCACAGTCGATGAGAATCATCGACGGGTATGTTCCATAATAGTCGCCTGCGGAGTTGGCCAGCAGCCATTTGCCCGACTGGCTCAGGCCGCGGTAGAGGTTGATGCGCGTTGTATCGAGCACTCTGTCGACCGTCATAGTTCCCGGATCGATGATCGAGACTGTCGTCTCGTAGTCGCTATGATCGTTGCCGCCGTTGGGATTTCCGACCGGAGCATAGCCGCCCGAGTTGAATACGAACAGTTTGCCGCCGTAGATTGCGATGCGGTCGGGCTCCCATCCTACCGAAGTGTATGCGATGACCTTGAAGGTCGTGGGGTCGATCTTGGCAACATAACCGCCTTCGTCCCAGGAAGCCTCTTCCCAGGCGTCGGGATTCTCTGAATCGGGATACCAGTAGAGACGCTGGTCGTAGCCGGTTAAATAGAGATATGTTCCGTCCGAGACAAGGAATCGGCAGTTGGGCGTTGCGCCGTCGCCGGTGTCGCCGTCGAGAAGCTTGCCAACCATGTGCCCCGAGGCGTCGATGAACACTACGGTATGGGAATAGTTGACGGCTATGGCAAAGAGGTTGTCATTGACCTGAATGATGTCGTTTGGCGTATAACCGAGTTCTTCGCCGTCGTTGACTTCCTCAAACCAGTTGTTGGAAATCATGCGGTTCCCGTCAAAGTAATTGATGCTACCGATGCCATTGGGCCAAATGGCTTCGTTGAGCGACAATATAGTCTCCCTCGCGGTTGTCGGCGAAGCAGCCGCAAGAGCTAAAATCGCGGAAAATAATAATGATTTGGTTCTCATATTTTTATATTAAATATTGTATTTCTATTATTTGGCAATGAACTTGCGTCCACCATGTATGTAGAGCTGACCGGGAATCGTGCGCGAAACTTTAATACCCTGCATATTGTATATGGCTCCGTCGGTTTCACGCTCAGGCACGGATATGTCGCTGACGCCCTGGAAGTGCCCGTCGGGCGGCAGGGCCAGGAAGTGCGCCGGATTAATGTAAACGCCCCACGTTCCGAGAAGACGTCCTTGCGGATCCCACTGATAGAGAGCGCCCCCGGCTATGAACTCGCCGGCATCTGTAGCATACATGTAGCCTGTGTAGGGATTGACATATATACCGTAAGGCTGCGCCATCTTCTTGATGTCGCTCTTCATGGTGCCTGGCATCGATTCCTCTACTCCGGCGGAGCCTCCCGAGTCCATCACAAGAGCCGGATCGACAGTGATATAGTTGAATGTATACTGCATCGTGTAATAAGAGAATCTGGAACCGATGGCGAAGAATTTGCCGTCAGTAGTCGTGGTGCTGTAAGTGCTCGCATATTCCAGACGCGTGAAGCATTCGTTGTCGGGACGGCCGTCGAGAGCGGCGCGGCAGTCGAACACCATACAGCAGGCGGGAGTGTCGTAGTAATCGCCGGGCGAATTGATCAGCAGATAGCGGCCGCTCTGCGACATCTTGCCGTAAAGGTTAATGATACCGGTGTCGACGGTACGGACAATTTTCATCGTCTCGGCGTCGATTACCGATACAGCCGTCTCGTATTCGTGATCCTCGTTGAAAGCATATCCGCCTGTGTTGGCCACGAACAATTTGCCATCGTAAAGAGCTATGCCTTCGGGCTCCCATCCGACCTCAACTGCGGCTACGACCTTGAAGTCGGTGACGTCGATTTTGGCTACAAATCCGCGGGTAAAGGTCTCGAAGCGGTTGCCGACTTTGCATTCATGTCCGTAAGAGGAAATGTAGACGTAGCGGCCGTCGGAGGCGAGCTTCCGGTTGTTCGGAACGTCCTCCGTAGCGGCCACTGCCCGACCTTCGGGCGTAATGAACTGCACAATGTTGGACCAGTTGATGGCAATGGCTATAAGATCGTCGTTGATCTGGATAATATCGTTGGGAGTGTCGCCGAGCTTGATGCCGTTGATCTCCCGGAACCATTCGTTAGAGACGACACGACCGTTCTCGAAATATGTCATACGGCCGTTGTCAGTCTGCCAGTTACCCTCGTCGAGAAGAATAATTTTTTCCTGCGCCTCACCCGTTAAGAGAGTGGCCAGGAAAGCAAACAACAGAGTAAAATGTTTCATGAATTATAGCGAATAAGTGATTGTGAACGTAAAGTTGCGTCCCGGCATGGGATAGCGCGGTATGTGTTCGTACTGCTCGTCAAGCAAATCATTTACCTCGAACGATGCCGTAAGCCACCGCCACGAACCGGTAAGTTTTAGATCTATATTGTTGTACGGAGCCAGCATGTCGCGCGGATCGGCATACGACCACATGCGCTTGTCCACGTGCAGATCCGATATGGTGAGACTGACAGACTTCCATGCTACGATACCAGTCACGCCGCATGAAAAAGCTGGTGAATAGCATATAGGCCGGTTGTAGATAGCCGATTCCGGATTCGTACGGTCGAGGTCTCTCTGCCAGGTGAAAGATGAAAGCAGCGAAAACGACCAGTCGCCGGGAAAATAACGGCCCGATACGGTGGCGTTGAGACCGCGGCAGAAAGTCTTACCGTAGTTCATCATCGACCAGGTGTACGTACCCTTGACAGGGAGGCAGACGATGCGGTTGTCGATATGGTTTATGTAGACATCGGCCTGAACCGAAGCCAGCCACTGCGGAGCGGCATAATGATACTCCGCACCAAGATTCCACTGACGGGTATACTCAGGTTTGAGATTCCGGTTGCCCACCTGGGTGTAATAAAGGTCATTGAGGGTAGGGGCTCTGAATATACACTTGTACCATGCACGAAGCGACAGATCTCTGTAAGAATATCCGAGCGTGACCGACGGCGTGAAGCGGTGTAGCGGGTCAGCGGCTCCTACATGTTGCTTTGTGTGATCGCGGTAATGCTGGAAAAGTACCGAGCCCGCGAGGCGGAGGCCGCGGTAATGAAGCTGAGCCGCTGCGACTGCCTTCTGATCCAGGCGTCGCACGAGACTGAAGCGCTTGATGTCAGCAGTGAGCCACGACATACGGGCGTCGTAGCCGAGGTTGACCGACAGCCAGCGCCAGGGCGTTACGGCATACGAAGCAGATGCATAGGCATCATTCTGGCGGTAACGGTTATCGGCACGGACGGTATTCTGGTTATCCGGATAGTCGGTATTGTACCGAAGAAATTCGTGTGCGTACTTGATGTTGAACTTTAACTGATGGATGTGACCAAGCGTGCGCGTATACGACGATTGCACGAAAATATCAGTATCCCACTCGCGCCCTACATTAATAACGCGAGTTCGGGATAAGAACCTTAGATTTTCAGTTAATCCAAAGGACA
>ERZ1673743.745-NODE-745-length-44014-cov-5.991151_pt1 | contig 44014 bp, 44 predicted proteins | sample MGYA00580197_ERZ1673743 | MGnify/ENA primary metagenome ERZ1673743 (study PRJEB41218, sample SAMN15661795) | gut metagenome | host: Homo sapiens | place: Canada: London | collected 2015-08-20/2019-03-30 | study: EMG produced TPA metagenomics assembly of...
ATGCGGTAGTAGCTCAGTTGGTAGAGCATCAGCTTCCCAAGCTGAGGGTCGCGAGTTCGAGCCTCGTCTACCGCTCGAAGAACAATACGTTGAAAATCAGATAGTAAAACCTGAATTTCGACGCATTTGTTGTGTCAAATACTGTCAAGTACCGTAAATTTCTGTTAAACTTAGTACCGTATTATGCCGTTTTTTTTATATTTGTTCCAAAATGTTTCACTCATGTTTCACTGAGCATCCGAAAAACGGCCTGCTATAAGGTACTTTGTTTAATTTTAATTAACTTTACTATACAAATCTTTACAATGCTGACGACTAAATTTTTTATTACTACAGATGGTCGGTCAATGCTTAGACTTCGTATTATAAACAATCGAAAGAAAACGGAACTGACAATGGGTTTTGAAATCACGCCGGAAGAATTGGAACTGGCGCTTAATGGGCAGTCAAAAGACATCCGGCTTGTAAAGACACTTGCAGTATGGAATGCAATAATACGAGAATTAAAAGTCGAGCTTGCGGAATCACACAAAACAGATATGGATGTGAAAGAAGTTCGAAAGATTCTCAAGTATCGTTTGCTTGGAATTGAAGTCAAGGAGAAAGCTTCCCAAGGCGATTTTACGCGGGAATTTCAATCATTTATCGACGGGAAAGAAAAGCCAGGAACAAAAGGTGTATATAAGCATACACTTGATAAAATTCGAGCCTTTGATTCAGATATAGACCGGAAACAATTTGAAGATATAGATTTGAAGTGGCTTACGGCTTTTGAGGCATATTGTGCAAAAACCGCCACGAAAAACGCTCGAAACATTCATCTACGCAATATTCGAGCTGTATTTAACCATGCCATTAACGATGAAATAACAACGGCATATCCATTTCGACGTTTCAAGATTCGTCCGGAACCAACGCGTAAACGCGCGTTATCGGTAGAGGAGTTACGCAAACTGTTTGATTACCCGTGTGAGCCATATGCGGAGATATATCGAGATATGTTTAAGCTGATTTTTATGTTGATTGGAATTAATTCGGTGGATCTTCATGGACTAAAACGTATTTCTAAAGAAGGCTATATCGAATATAAAAGGGCCAAAACGGGCCGTTTGTATTCGATCAAAGTTGAGCCGGAAGCAATGGCGATAATAGAATAATATCGCGGAGAGAAAGGCTTGCTCTGTATCGCAGACCGCTGGAGTGATAGCAGGAATTTCAGCCATCAATGTAATAAAGCTTTGAAACTAATAGGTGCAAAAAAGAATAAGGGCGGTCGTAATAAAGGCGGTACGCCAAAAAAAGCAGATAAAGAGAACGCTCCAAAGGGAATTTGGCCGGAATTGACTACATATTGGGCTCGCCATTCATGGGCAACTATAGCACGTAGTCTCCGAGTCTCGAAAGATGATATTGCTCTGGCGCTTGGCCATGGGGCCAAAACGGTGACAGATATTTATATTGATGATGATATGACATTTATAGATGAAGCCAATCGCAAAGTATTGGATTGGGTGCTATATGGCAAACGATAGCATATAGCACCCAATTGGACTGTCGGCTCTATTGTTGAAAAGTCGGGGTTATTGAATAAGAATTTTCGATGCTATTCCGTCGCGAACCTTGATATAAATACCGGGTACGGATGGTGTTCCCTTTATTGAAGCGCCAGCAAGGGAGAAGTATGTTGTGCCGCCGATAGACGAATCTTCAGAATCAATTTCTATAACATCAGTTATTTTAGAAAAAACAGGGTGGGATTCCACGGCATCCATCCTGGCGGTCTGCAAAGGAGCTTTTGTAATAACGTTCCCCTCCATATCTCTGATTTCATAGAAGAATTGCAAAAAATATTCGCCGGGAACATCGCAGGAGAAACAGTCCGTTTTGTCGTAAGTTGCTGAAATCATCCACCAGCAGCCTTCACAATTGGTTGAGTACCGATTCCAATCCCCTCTGATTCCTTTGCCGAGAATTTTGGAATCATAGCTAATACCTGTGCCATCGACGATATCAACTCCGAGGAATGCTTCTAAGATTGGATTGCACCAAGGGCGCTCACTCGATAGGATTACGTGGTCAACTGAGATTTTTGTATCCGTTTCAATCAGGTTATTTGTCAGCATCTGCCTTACTCCTATTATCGAGTTGTCAAGTTGGGCGGTTTCGTTGGGTTTAACACCAATAAAAATGTATGGGTTTGACCAGACGTCAGAATGTTGGTTGTATGGAGTTCCACCTACAGCCGATAACAGATAGTAACCATCGGATGCTCCGCTCCAACCCATGTTGAAATGAAAATATTCTTCTCCATCAATAAGTTTTACGCCATCACATATAAACATGTGGCCGACTTCGCTGCTTTTATCAAGACCCGCATACAGAACGGGGCGCCCTTCGGCCAACTCGTTGTAAATTGTATTTTTCCATATGTCGGGTGTTACATAATTTCTATTTATAAGTGAGATGGACGGGTCGTAGTTGAATTGGTGTATCAGCGCATAGGGGATAGCTTTTGTGTTTGCTGAGGTTGAAGACACTCCAAAGTTGGAAGATAGGCTTACAGCCGTATAATACATCAGATTGGAAACTGCATCTTTTTGAATTGATGTTGCACTCTCGCTATATATATCAATCATATTTTCCCAATCGAAAGAAACGTTTTCAAAATTGGTGGGATAACCATTGTAACGGCCTCCAAACTCTCCATAGGCGTGTTCTTCCGGCCATTGCCAATAGTTCATTATTTGAGCTACAGCGATTGCAGTGCATCCGGGAACGCATTTTTGCTTGGTATAATAGTGATAGCACTTGTCATTGAAGGGAGCCGCATACCCCCATTTGGTGGTGATGAGAGGCGCAATGTCGTGCATTTCAAGTGTAGGAAAGTTCTCATCACAGCAATCTGCCGAAAAACAATCATCGGCATTCAGGCGAGAGATTTCCTGAGCGTAATACTCAATCCAGTAATTAGATGGTGCATCCGGAGCCTCCGATGCGTCGTTATCATAGATGGCAAGAATAGGGGCAGTTCTGTCGTCAGCAGAGAGCGCCAACATGTTATTTGCATTATTCCCAAATAAGTAGATGCAAGGCATTGAATCAACCGACACAGTTTGTTTGAGTTCATATTGATTTGCCGACTTGATTTTTTTTACGGTCGATATAGAGGAAGATAAGACTTTAGAATAAGCCTCCTCCGGCGATATGGTTTTAGCAGCAGCAAATTGAGAAGAAGCGGCTATTACAAATTCGATGGATAACAGAGTGGCGAAAAAAGAGTAGGAAGCTTTCATAATTCTACGGTTTTTAAATTGTTTTCCCTTTAGTAGGTTTTAATCCTGCTGTTGAAGGGTTTACTTGTATGTCGAGCCATAGAACTACGATGAGAGAAGGGCAAACGAGCTTACAAGAGCAGAGTTATAAGCGTCGGTGGAATACCCTATTTTTGTGTAATAAAAATAGGGAAGGCTGCTGCAGACCTTATAAAAGCTATTGCAAGCTAATGCCTCATCGTAACTTTGCGAGAAAATACAAGTAAACCATTCGGCAGCAAGATTTGGGAATGTCCAATCTGAGAATTTTCGTGGGTGAGCAAAAGTATTATTATCTATTATCTTATATTAGCCGATGCAACATCAAAATACTTCTTGGATTCGATGCGTCAGGTGTTGATCGGAAGATATTGAAGTGTGAAATGTATACTTGTTCCGGCTTCGGTAATATAGAAAGTCGAAGCGACAATAAAATGTCGCTTCGACCGCCGGCCTCGGTTGTGATTCATTCTCGATGTGGTGTAAAATATTTGCGCCCGACTGAGAAGTCGGGCGCAATCGTCTTGACAAAATCTATCAAAAATTTATCATAGAAGAATAAGTGTTAAGTATGAGGAACCCCCAAACCCTCAATAAACTACAAGCGGATACCGTTTAAAGATTATGGAATGCTTTATGCAACCGTGACCGACAATCCTCTTACCGAGGTGTACCATCTTCCATTATATTCCCGGCTTTCCAGAGAATAGGAAAGATGCACATTCTGTCCGATTTCAATCGGATTCTGTTCAATTCGTTCATTGAACAATTCAAAATATACCTTTTTGGGGTATGTTTCGATTGTTTCAAGAACGGCACCTACTTTTTTCCATTGTTTGGTTGCATCTGTTGCCGAGCTTTCCTCCGGAAGAATTTGAATGATTTTACCTGTAATTTCCATATGATTAAATTGTTTATAAGTGAACATGCAAATATATGGGTTAAATAATCGAATCCACACAAATGCAACATATGTGTTGTTGGAAATATCTAAAAATGCTGAGTAGAAGGGAGATTCCCACTATCAACCGTCACTTATGAAATCGGTATTATGGCGACAGCCAGGAAAGAATCCAATAGAACTAAGCCGAAGGCTTCACTTCATCGGGATTGCGGGCTCCGGGAGCGACCGCGGGTATATCTGACAGTGCGGGGGTAGGATTCGGGAAGCTCCGGCGGAAAAATGCGTGGAATTTGGTATGGTGTCGGAGGCGAGCCACGCACTACATGTACGGCACCTGAAAGGTTAAGACGTTTGTCAGTGAATGACCAAAGGGAAAAGAGGCTGACAATGGTCTTAAAGTGCACGTAGCGCGGAAAGGAGAAGCCGTAGACTACATGCCGAATCGAACGTTGCCGCCAGAGCGGATCCCGGATGCTCCCCGCACGATTAGCCTCATGAGGCTGGCCACATAATCAGATAGCCCGGCTTCCAATCGAATGTTGGAGGCCGGGCCGGCGTGATACCTGTTGACGGATGATTACGAGTTCGGACAGGATTCTGTCACACTTTCTTTCTATGCGATCAAGCCTTGACTGCTTGCGCTGATTATACTGTTTTCGTTTATTCATAACATCTTGCTGTTTTTGCAAGGTGTTACTAACGAATAAACAAATAGTACGGTCAGTATGAAAGAAAAAAGCCGCGCCCTTATTAGGACACGGCCAGAGTTCTTAATGTATGAAGTCTACCCTCACGGGCTGGATTGTTTTTGAGAAATCCGGGGGCATCCGATCGGACACCCCCGGAGGGTTGTAATTAAAAAGCACATTGACACTATAAGGATGCGGCACTCATGGCCGCTCCCATAGTCTTAATGGTCGCAAGAATTTTTGCGAGAGTCTTTTCGGAGGCTGTGGCCAAACCCGATTTATATGCTCTCATTTTCGACTCGTTTATACCGGCTTGTTTGGCGAAAGCCGAAATATTTATCCAGTCGAAGTAGTTGAAGAATGAGGGTATGTCGTACCTAAACTCCACCTCGATTTCTTCGGGGGTAACGGGCACATCTTTCCCCATCTCCCTGGCGGTTTCCAAGGATTCGGCGATGCCTTCCATGAAGTCGGCTTTGGCTTCTTGAGCGGAATAGCCGTAACCTCCGAAATGGCATCCTGCAATCACATCATCGCAGGTGATGGCGTAAAAATTGTTGTCGTTTCTTTCAATGACTGCCTTTATCTTCATCTTCTATCGGTTTTAAGTAATCTTAAAGCACATTGTATTACTCAATCTCCAAGTTGGAGAGAGAAATGAGAGGGGTTATTCAACCCCGGCCCATTTCTTTGCTGCTTTTTCAAGACCCTTGGGGACTTCTTCTGATTGGTGACGCGGTATGAGGAATGTTTCACCCGTAGCCGGGTTAATCCAAAGGTCATGCCTTGTCTTGTGTTTCAGAAGATAACATCCGGCTCTTGAAACGAGTCTCGTTAACTCTGAGATTTTCATAATTTCAATGTGCTTTAGAATTACAACACGAAGGTAACATTTTTGTTGCTTTTGTGCAAATTTTTCGTGAGAAAAATGCACTTGCACCCTCATTTTTTCTTCATCGCGGCGAGCCGTGTCTGAGAAGAGGAACGCCTGGCGTTTCGTTCATTCTTTTTTTGTCGGATGCGCAGCACACGCGCGGAGAGCCGTGGTCGTTTGTCTGTTCGTAAAATCTAATTTGTGCCATCGGTGATTTTTTATTGGTTATTAACTCCCGGCGGTCAATTCGATTGCAGCTCCATGAAGAGCGCCGCCGGGTGGGGGGTTAGTAGTTTGTTATTTCCATTTCGGCAATATTGCCGGTGTATATGGTTAGCGCGGATTTAGTCCCGGTGGCTATCGTTTTGGCAAACGCTTTGCCCGCTTTCTTTGAGTTTGTGAACATTCGGCAATATCCATCAAATTTGCCAAGCGTTACGGGAACGTGTAATATATATCTTTTCATTTTCTTTCTCTTTGTGGCTGTGCCGGGGTTAGAATGCTACGAAATGAATTCTTTTGTGGATGATGTTAAAACTTATTCCCCACACTCGCTTTTCGTCTGCGCCTGGTGCTGACACTTCATAGCGACACAAGTCGCCGTATTTGGCAGAAAGGCCTTTGACGCTTGCAATAATATAGCCTTTGCCGCCTATCCATTCACGGGCTATTTCGCGCATTGCGCGGTTGTGTTTGTTTCTAATACGCCAATCTTTCATGTTGGCGGCTCTCGAAGTCCACAGCTTTGCTGCTTCGATCCTTTTGCTTAATGTTATTGCCATATCTTTATCGTTATATTTCATCTTTCAGAGTTTTTGAGGGTGTTACATTGGAGTTCCGCAAAGTTTGTGCTATCTTTGCGAGTGAATTAAAAGCCCTTGGGAAAGTTTGCGGATTCGATCGCTTAGCCCTTTGGCAACTTTCCTGGTAAGGTATAAAGTAGTGTTATAGTGAACTTCACTACCTTAAAACGTCCCACCTTGATAGCGATTTCAAATACTATCATAAGCAAAGGCATTTGGCACAACACAATTAGGGTTTACTCAAAACTGAGTGCCTTTTGTCTTGAACCCTACCTCGACCGCTGCAACGGTTCGGGGTTTTGTTTTTACGGGAGTTTAAGGAGGCATGGTAGAGAAATTAGTAAAAGCTGATACATTTCCCTTTTGTTTAAACCTTGACGGCTTGGGAGAAGGCGAAACTCCCTTTTCGTGCAATGTGTAAAAGCGCAGGGCGAGCTACAAGCCAAAAGCAGAGTCAGAGATAAGACCGGAATACCCAATTTTATAGCGAAGCCATGAAATTGAGGAAGGCTGCCGGTTGCAATCTCTGAAAGCTTATGGCGAAGGAACGTAGCGTGAGCTAACTTTGCGGGGAAAGGGAGATTAGCCTGCTATAGGCCGGCATTAACAAGAACTCCGACATTACGGACACAGCCGTGTAGCCCGCCAGGAATCGTTGAGGAGATTCAGGCCGAGATGAAGTCAGCCGCAACTTCCGGAAGTTGCGGCTGACTTATTAATCCCGGAGAGCGTTAAGCAGTCAAGCAACAGCTCGGTGAGGATAATCGAATGAAGGTTGGCTTAGATATTTGAGGATGAACCATTGTTCATGTCGCTTGAAATTTTTATGGAAAGGGATTTGTCTGTGCCACCAAGAAGTTCTGATCCGTTTGACGAGCTGCCGGTACCACCTGTAATAAAAATATATCGAGTATTTGCTTTCAGCTCCGAAAACTTCAAAGGAGCCTCAAGCGTTGGATTTCCGCCGAAGCCGGTGCTCGTGAAGCAGAGGTTGTTGTCTTCGCCTGAGCGGGCGCCGCACAATACAAATCCGCGATAAAGCACTTTGTAATCGGCGTAATCGCCGGTCCCCCCAAATGATTCCATCGGAGTGTTTTTGGGGAGATAGTACGCATACTCATTCCAACAAATATAATCTTCATTAGCTCCATCGCCGTCTATCTCGCCGGTTAGAAGGTTTAAAACGGAATCAATCCAATATTTGTCACCTGCTCCTCGGAGTAAAATATTACCATTGACTTTATTTAAATACTCCGCAGATGCGTTGATAGTCGCCTCTGAGGCGAGCAGCACGATCTCTGCATAGGGGCGGGTAAGCGTGAACGAAGTGGGGCAATCCGCTTTGTTGATGTCCACCACTTTTGTAAAGTCGCGATACAGAAACATTTCCGTTTTATTATAATTCTCGTCGTTTATGTTATGATCATCATACGATCCGTCAGCACTGAGGTACACCTTGTTTTGGAACACCTCATAATTGGCCTTTGCTGGGTTAAATGTTGTAATCCAGTTGCCGGGAATCCTTCCGGCTTCGGCAAACGATGCTGAGGCCATAAACACCGGGTAGTATTTCTTCTGCGGATCGAGTGACACTGTCAGCTTGAAACCGTCGTCTGTTTTCTCAGCTTCGGGCGCGCCATCCTGGCCGGTATAGATAAGCGGTTCTTTGGTATCGGCGTCGTAGAAGCAGTAGCGCAGCTGCGTTGCGCCGGAGCCGTCACCTTTAACACGGGCGGGAGCTCCTTTTGCCGGTGCCTTGGCTCTGACCCCATCCTCGGAGGTAATGGCGAAAGTTACGGTTTTGCCGACGGCGGGAGCTGCCGGTTCTTCGTTCATGACGGTGCTTTCATCGGCGCAGCTTGCGAGTGCGGCGGCTACGCCGAAGGCGAGGAATAAATTGAAAAATGTTTTTTTCATAAAAGGATAAAATTTGAAGTTATTAATGGTATGATAATTAGTCGAGAGTTATGATTACATCCGGATTATATGAGGGGTCAATGCCTATGCCGCTGTTTTCGTTTGTGGGCTTATCATCCGGATCTTCTTCGAGAATAGAGAAAAATGGCGCTTTGACGGTGGTAATGTGCCCTCGTTTAATTGGAATCTCAAAAGGCATTTTTCTGGCCAGAATATTGCCATCGCTATCACGGATTGTCACCTTCAGCTTTACGGTATTTCCTACCTCATCCGTCGGGATATAGTCATATCCCAAAAGGATTCCATGAGTAGAGATGGCCGGTTTGGGCTTCAAGTCAGACTTCCATCCACAATCTGCCCACCAATAGGAAACTTTTCCTGTGAAACCATTAATTGCAGCGGGAACACGGGGTGAATATTGGAACTGAACCGTTTTTGCGTAAGCGTCCTTGTCGTCGGTTGCATACACTTCCAAAAGGGCGGTAGCGTTTGACACCTTAACATCAACAAGAGAAGTTGTTGCGGTAAGGGCGAACTTCTCTTTGCCCCAGAACGCAGCCTTATAGCGGTTGTTGCTTTGGTAGTCGTCTTTGGAATAGACCAGGATTTCGTTCCAGACATCATTAAAATAATAGGTGTTTCGTGTTGATTCGGGTGCGGCATAATCGACCCATGCCGAAATCTCAACCTTCCCGATAGGGAGTTTGAGTTCCACGTCAGGTTCCGTTGAGCATGCCTTTGAGATAATCTCGTTGGATCCCGGACGGGTAGCAACAGCTGTGTACCGCAAACGAGGCGTCGCATAAGTGCTGCGGACTTTTTCGGGAATAACTACAGGCTCGTCTTGAATCATATTGTCGGTAATATCAATATGAACAGACACTTTGTGCACCTTGGATAAATCTCCGATACAGTAATCCTCGTTGTCTTCCGGATACTCATGGCTGCAGGAGGAAATCCCGACCGCGCATGCCAATAATCCGGCAAAAAAGTTAAACTTAAATAGAGTCATATATCAGAGAAATTATCGGGTTATTGTAATAATCGGTCGTATTTTGTGGGGAACGTTTTTGGGCGTTTCCAGAACCGCACCCGAGTGGATTGAGAAAAGCCAGGCTTTATGAGTGTTTTGGCCGGATACTTCGGTGGAACTCCAGTACCAGCATTCATCCGCGTCGTCGGGCAGCGGGTCGCCTCCGCACAAGGCGATGCGCTCATTGATATTGTCTTTTGCCTCGCGAAGCAGGCGTAGCTGTTGCACCGATGGAATATACGCGGATTGTTTGTGGCTCCAGATGGAAAAGACCTCTTCGGCCATAGGAGATTTGACGTCTTCGGCGCTATATATGGCAAAAGTATTGGCATTCCCGTCGAGCTTGGAAAGGCTGCAGGATGTTCCCTGCTCGAATCCGAGTTCTTCGGCAAATGCAGCCGGTTCGAGGTCGTTCAGGTAAACGGCAAAGCCTTTATTTGCTGCATCAGGATTGTTGTTCAGATAAAAAACGATTCCGATAGCTTCCTTGGAAGATTCAAGGAATTTGCAAAGTGGCATTACTTCGCCATCGGTACAAAGTACATGACCGACTTTCATAGTTACAGGCGGCTCGTCAAAATGGTGACATTCACAAGAGCATAATCCCATGAATGCGGCGAGAGCCAGCAGGCAATAACATAGTTGAGATTTCATGTTATGGAAAAATAAAGAAATTAGGAATGAATATTTGTGGTTTTTACATTTTGATGATGGACTTCTTATCCGGGGCTATTCCGAGCCGGCGTTTGTAGGTTGTACCGTCTTTGGCAATGAAGTCGATTTCTGCAGAGGTGAACCCACGTTCGCATATTTCCTTTACTTCTTCCGGTGTGACGGAATGGCCGCAGATATTTCTCCATATGGAGAAAGTGCATGGTCGTTCGGCGTTTTTATAGTTGGAGCAGTTGTAAGCGTGCACGCCAACAAGAACCAGACCTCCGCAGGCGGGGCAAATAGCGACCTCCGAATGGAGGTATATATGACCTTGCGATATGCCGGCGATTGCCGAGAAAAGTTTCATTTCGTAGTTGGCGAATCCATCGAGCAGCAGTGTATGTCCGGCCAGAAGTGCGCCGACTTCTTTATTGGAGAGAGTCCTGTTGCTTAGTTTGTGAGGAATAAAAAAAGAGCACTTATGAGATGGAAGAAGCGCATTATTGCAAATCCATCCTTGCCCGTTGCGGATAACATCTCCTCCGCATAGAGGACATTTACCCACAATCTTTACAGAATCAATATGTGTAGACAAAACTTTAGTTTTGAATTGAGGTTAAATAAACAGTAGGGAAAACGATAAATCCGGTATGGAACATCCGCTCAGAATCCGAATATATCTCTTTGCGGGGCGCCTTTGTGCGAACATTTCCAATCCGCTTTCAGCTGATCGGCGATATTTTGGGCTTTATTGGCTTGATAGACCAGATCCGGCGCGATATTTTTCAGAGTTTTGGCCAATGAAATTGTCCGGATATATCGTTCAAGGCTTTTTAGCTCACAATTGATATTGTCAAGTCGAGATACTACGCTGTTAAGCATCTGGTATCTTTCAGCGGAGTTCAGCAGATTCACTGAGCCATCATCTACGTTATCTCCAAAAGAAGAGCCTTTGCACACCTTTTCAACCACTGGGATTAGGGATGCCATTTCAGCATAGGATTCAGAAAACCGGTCGTTGATTACACCCATAAGAGCGCCTTTCCAGTTTTCCGGCACAGCATGTACGAGGGCATTCATGCTTTCCGGAATTTCAGTGACAAGAACGCCTATCCTCTTGAATTGGTGAAGGTTTTTAATCAGGCCGTTTGCATTTTGCATATAGTCAAGGGTCTTACGCTGCATTTGCTGCATGCTACTCAGGAAACCGTTGGTGGCGAGTTCCTGAGATATGATTTCCTCTTGTTTGGCTTTGCGCTGTTTGAAGAAAGAAGCTTGTGAGGCGATTTGCGATCCCAGAACGCCGGCTACCAAAGGGTCGCCTCCGATAATTGACTGTGCATGCGAGGATGCTGACAGGCAGAAACAAGCGCACACGAGTATTAATATTTTATTTTTCATAAGATTTTGATTATAAAGTGAATGCGGATTTTCGAGATTGATAAAGCCTTTCATTACGGTCATGCTTTGAAACGTTCGCAGATACACGAAAGGCTTTTCCGAGCAAACAGTCGTTCCAATCTTTATACTTGAAAGGCGCGGGAAACGATTCTATATTTGCCGAAAGATTGAAGTGCTTTTTCAGAGCATCCATGGAGAAGCCGCCATCAGCGATAATAAACTGCGGCTTATCTTCTGCCGATACAATCAGTTTGTTGTTCTTTATTTCCGTGTGAAGGACGGTGCCAGAAATAATCGACGCAAGTCTGACTGCATAAGAGCGACCAACGAGGTCATTATCGAAGCAATCGACAAAGATGGCTTTAGGTAGCCCTTTCGAGAGATTTCGCACCTGATTATCGGAGAAGGTTCCGCCGAAAGAACAGAGCACAGCATTTTCAGTATCGATTTTAAACTTGTTATGCTGGTAAAACGCCATGGCGTCAAATGCGCTTTCTGTCAGATATACTTTGATATTGCCGGCATAGGCGATAGCCTCGGGGCAGTCTGCGAATCCCGGGGCGGCAATCCAACAGCAGTTGGAGCTGTCAGTGCCGGCTGCTTTGCTTTTGAACTTATTAGCGCCTCGGATTTCATATCCTTTAATCTCGTTAAACTCTAAAGAAGCAGGGTCAATATAGGGAAACCCTATGTTTGCTCCTTTGAACTGGGGCGTTTTGTTATCGGTTACAAACTTGATGAACGGTGCGAAAGCTGCGATAGTGTCGGTATTAAAACCACGCTCTTGCAGAATTGAAACTTTAAAAGAGTGGGTATTACTATTGTTCAGAGGTTCGGTAATGTATCTTTGCGGGTCAAAGACTGCCTTCCGAGGAGCATTGGCGCACGCCTCCAATTGGTCCTTGTAATTTGGTTCAGGCATGTTTGCCATTTTGCAGAGTACGCTGCCGATAGTCTTGTAAACAGAGCCGGTATGATGAACGTGGAATGCCGACAGATTCTCTTTTATCAGAGTAATGGCATCCCCTTTTGAGCCATCTCTACGGAAGAATGTCTGCGATGCCTTATTCTGGCTGTTTTTGACAATAATAGTATCCCTCTTCTCGCCGTCAACAGTAAGAACCATTTCAACATAGACGCCTACCCCGGCTTTTTTATTCAGTCGGTATCCTATGGCCAGCGCCGCATCAATAACGCCGACTTTTGATTTCAGGGCGCTAAAATCAACACGATATGTTTTACTGTTATACATCAGGAAAACTGTTGTTGCATTTAGATTGGGTCATTTAATGAAAAATCGAATCAAGCGAGAGCCAGATTTTTTTCTTTCTGACGTGTGATATTATCGAGTTGGTAAGCGAATATCTTTTCAGCTTTAAGCTGAAGGAACTTGCATTTTTCCGGCTCTTGAAGCTTGCCGATTGTTTCCCATAATGAATCTGTGATTTTTTCGGGGCACAAGCGTTGCCCCTGATACACCGCCGAGATTACATGTGAATTGTCCGGGCGTTGATAGATCCAGACGCTATCGAATTTCCCGAGGGCATTAACGTCCTGCGCCTCTGATGAGGGATTGTTTTTAGCGAGAATCGTGTTTTGTTTGAGAAGAACATTTTCATGATCGATTCTCTGAATCATAAAGTCAGAGGCTTTATTAACAGCGGCCATTACAGATTCCAGAAACTTCGGTTTTTCTTTGAGGACGGAAATCCAGGCTTTCAGGTAAGCAGCGTTATTGGTTTCGATATGCTTCGAGAAACCAAGTGCATGACAGATGACGGCTGCCGACAATTCAGCAACGAGTTCCTCTTTGGCATACTCGGCCTCACCGAAAGCGGTTTTAGTGTGTCTATTCAGTCGGGATTGATGCCCCGTAGAATGAGCCATCTCGTGAAGTGCCGTTTCATAAAAAGCTTGTCCGGCCACATATATCTGTTCCGATGAATAACCTTTCTTGTTGAATTGTTCTTTCAAGGGCACACAGATGAAATCCTCCGAGGGCTTATAGAAAGCTTTAGCAGACTCTTTAACGAAGATAGGACAAACCCATTTATCTCTGAAAATGAGGTTGTCGAGGGCTTCGTTTTTATACATGCCGGAAGTATCTGTGACATATGACGGTTTAAATCTTTCTGTTAACTTTGCCGTCAAATCCGGATTAACTTCCTGGAGATTGGTCTGAGAAATATTAAAAACATTATAGCTTTTAAGCAACGGCAAGGTTTTGACATTTGCTTTTTCCTCGATAGGCATCTTTTTGAAGTTGTCTTCAGAAATGCGTTTGCCGAACTGGTCTTTATAGAGCAATTCATAATACAGCACGGGGAAAGATTTTTCACCTTTTTTTACCTGTGCACCGACTTTCTGAGCTTGATTAAAAGTCAGAAATACCGGCGTATCATAGCCTTTAATGGCCGATAAAAGTTGTAAAAAGAACGTGTTAAATCCGGAGTATCCGCGCCCGCTAAGATTACACGGCATACCTACACCGCCCGCGGGAATCCAGGCCTTAACCCAATGGTCGGACGACATTTCTTCCATGCGCTGTATAAGCAAATTTGTGAATCGTTCAAGGATTTGTTGTCCTTGAGATTTCTGTATAGGAGAATCAGGAGATTTATTCATCATCAGGAAGATCGTTAATTGATTGTTGCTCCTCAGCAGTTAATTCGGTCATTTCAAGGTACAGTTCTGCTGTTTCAGGAAGGGGTTCAATCCCAAGGTCATTGCACCAGGCAAGAAAATCGTCGGCATCGGTGCTGTTCATAACAAATTGGAGATAGTCAATTTTGCCATCCTGAAGAAGCTGTACGCACTCGTCATAAGATAATTTAGCCATAAGAGATATAGAAAATTTAAATCGAATTAACTGCTGAGGAGCAGCCTATAAAGTGTTATACTTTCATTCCGGCAGAAGCGGAGATATTTTGTGTAGCAGCAACAGCCTTTGAAGCGAAGGCTGCAACTTCATTCGGGAAATATTTTGTTGCCAGCTGTTGTTTGTTTGCGGTTTTTGCATCGAAATATGAGCAACCGTCATGATAACTCAGTGGCTTTAAGGGACTATTTGTCCCGTCGCCCAGATTCAGTCTGATAAACCATTCTTTTTCGCCTTTCGGTTTAGTTATGCTTACGTGTTCTTTTTTTAGTTCCGCCGGGGCTTTAAACTGCTCATAATATGATTTGAGGTGAAGTTGTTCACCAAACGAGCGTTCCACCATTACCTGTGGCGAAGTGACTTTATCGAAATATTCGTTAAGGTCACGTTGTGAAGCCGGGCAGGACATTTTATTGTTTCCGATTTGGGCATAAATTCTCCACTCAGTTTGAGTAGCAGATTGCTGTGTGTCGTTTTGAGCCTTGTAGATATTAAACTTCTCAATTTTTCGGCCATCAGAGAGTTGCATGCCGTTTTGCCATTCCTCACTTGAAAGGCGCTTCATGCATTTGGTGGGATAATATTTCTCCATCAAGCGTTGAGCTTCGGACGGCCAGTTTTCTTTGTCAACAACTGAGGCTTTTGCGATGTCGTCTTGGTTGATTTTTACCGGACGCAGCTGTACGCCGTCGAGTTTTGCGGTGAAATACCAGGTCCCCGGATTTTTAGAAGACTGGAATATACGTCCATGGGTGACATGCTGGCCATTTACGGTTATCATTTGTGGTGCTCGATGGACGTTGGCGGATTCGGACTCTTGTACGACCTCGGTTTGAGATGTGCTTCCCTCGTCCTTGTCGACATCAAGGTGTCCGTCAGGGGCACTTTCAGTATTGCCGGAGATGTTCTCAACTTTAGATTGCTGTGCAGTTTCAGCGGCATAAAATGCGTCCAGATCGGGAATCTCGGAGATTACACCATCTTTCTTTGCCTTAGCAAATAGCTTGGCCATAAAAGCCTGCCCTTTGCCGGTTAACTCTTTTTGTTCTTGCGGCGTGATTAGTTCCAACTCGCCTCCGGCCATAAACCGGGCGAGTGCGACAATTTTATCCGACGAAATTTTAGTAGCCGATGCAGCGACCCGGGCCGCAGAGGCTGTTTTCGTAGGATTCTTCACTTTAGACATTGAAGGAGATTTGGAACTTGCCTTTTGAGATTTTTGAAGCTCTGGTTTTTTTGTAACTCCCATGGAAATTGAAATTAAGATGTGAAAAAATATCCTTTTCAGGAGAAAAACAGAACAAAGCATTCGAATCACACCTGACAGCGCAGAAACCTTTTATATCGGTGTTAGTCAGGCTGCATACAATGATGTGACGGCACAAAGGTATGGTAAGAGAGTTTCCGATTTTTTGGATGCAACATATTTTTTTACATTCCGATTTATTTTGCGGTTTTGCTGTTATTTAACGTTGTATGAGCGTTCATTTCTAATTAATATCGTTGAAGCGAAAAAGACAAAAGAAAGCCGGACATTTCCCAATGTCCGGCCATTCATCATGATATACCTTAATATCAACCATATGTTAAAAAACAATTTCAAGTTATTAAGTTAGGCCGTAAGACCTAACGCAACTGGGTAATTATGAAGAAACAATAAGTGTCAAAACACAAACTATTCTCATAAAATATCCTGTATTTATTGAAGGTGAACAGCCGTCAGATTTTCATGCCGGAGGATTTAGTTTGCTTAGGCGAATTTTTGAGGTTCATTGATTTTTTTCCTGACAGTTCATCAACGACCATCCGATACTCCCAGCGGTTTTGGTCGGTTTGGACGAACCCCATAAATTCCGGGTGCTCGATGTCGTAATTGATTGCCTGTTGACGTTCCCATTCTTTCATATCACCTTTTAGGGTTTTAAAATGGTTTGGATGTCGAAGGTCTACTCCGACCGTCACCTTTTCCCCTCCTACATTCAGCTCTACGGGTTTTCCCTCGCGTGCGCGCTTTTTCTGTTCAGCGCCGAGGGTTATATCGTTTATTTTTTCAACATCATTCAGTTTATCGGCAACGGCCACATCCTTAGCAGCCTTATGGAGAATATAATTGCTTTCTGGATCAAATTGCAAATAACACATTTCAGGTGAAGAAGCTCGCCCGATATTGCGAAGAATGACCTCACCATTCATGAGAAGGGCATTATCGTCGCGGGATAACCCCGGAATCACATTCAGTTCTTTATGGATGGGGAATACGAGCATCAGGGGTTGTCCATCTTGATCGCGTGTAAGTTGGATTCTTAATGGCACAAGGAATTCCCTGCCATTATCGCTTTTCATGCGAGCCTCTATAAGCGGCGTCTTTATACCGGAAAGCAGGGCGCTCCTCAACGTTTCCGGCATGGAATTGATGCCATCTTTAGTAATGCCGACCAATGCCAGCTTATCATACGGGAGATTTGCTTCTCGAAAAGAGTTTGAACGTGCCATAAGATTATATAAACATGTAAATATTGAGGAATTGATTAATTCAATGTTGCATGGGAAAATAAGAGATACAAGTAATTTTTAAATTTGCATAAATCCTATCATCCATGACAGGCACTACAAAATTACATATGGACGGAATTTCAAGAATCAAATGCAACATACTTTTTATCGTAGCCGGTATTTTATGCGTTCCAGCAAATGTCACGGCTCAGTTCATAACAATATCGGAGTCAAGTGCCATGACGGCAGAAACGCCGAATAAGGTTGCAGTAGAATCTGATGCAGAAAGACGCACTTATCAGGCGGATTCCTCCTATTATGCAAATAGAAGGAGGGCGCTGGAAGAAGTTGCTCTTGCAGATTCAATTGTTAGGCCTAATGAATCCGACGATAATCACATTTTGTACGGAAATGACTTGGAATTGCGTGCGGCATTAGCTGCTTATTTCGCCATGACGGATTCGCTTATGATGGAATATGTGAAGAAAAGCTCTCAAATCAGCATTGGCTATCAGAGTGTGATGAAGCAGGCGAGTACGCATGCAAAAAAACAGGAGGGAAAAGAATCTTACGGGCTTCCCAAAGACGAACTGTTTGCGTATACAAACCCATTGGATACCATGTCATTGACGGTCCCCAATGTTATGAGGGCAATAATTCAAGCCAATATCAAGCATCCCATTGTGGTATTGGCGCAGGCGATACATGAAACCGGATGGTTCTCGTCGGTTGTGTGTCATCGTGACAACAATCTTTTTGGTTTGACCAATCCCAAAACCAAACAATATTATCGGTTTAGCCATTGGACTGAATCGGTGCTCGCCTATAGGGACAAGGTGCAATATAAGTACAAAGGTGGCAATTATTTGGAATTTCTTGATGCGATGGGATATGCTGAGGATCCATTGTATGTACAAAAAGTTAAACGGATTATCTCTCATTATCTAATCAAGTCGCCTTTGCCAGAAGATTCAACGCAGAATCCCACAAAAAACGCCTGATTTTGCCACGTTACAATTAGGATAATCGGTAGAAAATTGCTATATTAGCAGAATATGAATAATATAATACCGGGATTCGCAGATGGCCGATGGTTTGGCGATTGGCAACGACATACAGACTGCAAGTTGAGCAAAGCTCTATTGTGGGATGTAGGAGAATTGAATGAGTTTGATTTTGAGAAGGGGAAAAACCAAGTGCTGCAGCGTGTGCTCGAACGCGGCACGACAGAGGACTTTTATGCGGCTATCAACTTGTATGGAGGGCTGGATAACTTTAAGGAAAGTCTAAAAGAGGTTTATTATTTATCTTCTCAGAGTATAAACTTTATAGAACAATTTTTCAATATCCCTAAAACAGAACTTCGATGTTATATACATGCACAGTCGAGAGCGGAACTTTTAAGCTCCTGGAGCGGCTTGCCTCCGAGCCCGTCTTGTCCGGATTCCACCTTGCCGGGGGAACAGCCTTAGCGCTACGGTTAGGACATCGAAAGAGCGTCGATATAGACCTATTCAGTACAGCGAACTTTGACCTTCAGGTTGTTCAGAGCCGTCTTGAACAGCACTATGGGTACGAGAACACGTTCCGAGCGTCCAAAACCCTCCGAGGAAGAATCCATGATGTTAAAGTTGATATTCTCGCCCATGAATATCCATTGGTAAATCCAATTGTCCGGGATTTACAGACGGGGATTCACATGTATTCAATAGCAGATATTGCGGCGATGAAGCTCAATGCAATAGCGCATAATGGAACGCGAGTTAAAGATTTTATAGACATAGCCGCACTGTCGACAAAAATGAGCTTCATTGACATGTTGACGGCATATACGAAGAAATATCCCCGCTCCAATGTTATTATTCCGATGAAAGCTGTTACGTATTATGCAGACATTGATTATAATGAAAAGGTAGACCTGATTGGGGCTACCTATAAATGGGGGAACATAGAGAAGCGTATCGGCGACATGGTAAGTAAGCCGAATCGAATCTTCTTGCAGATGCCATTTGAGGCAACTCTTGGGAAGTTATGCCGTCGTTAATCCGTGAACACATGGTTATGCGTCCGGAAGCAATTCGGAAATCATATCATCGACTTCTTTGTTGATTCTGCGGAAATTTCTGTTTAGTATAGCTTCGCGATCGCGGACACTCTTAAATTCATAGATTTTAGGAATATCAACATAGCGAGCTTCTTCCCGGGCAATAGCCTCCATGTTAAAGTGCGTTTTGCAGAAATATTTTGTGGTTTTGAAATCACGGGAATCGGCGATTTCAAATTTGGAGAACATTTTTTTCTCTGTAGGGTTAAAATCTCGTGCAGCTTGTCCGGCCAGCCATCCGGTTGCCATATCGGCAATTTTCGATGCCGGAACCAGGTAGTCCATACGTTCGGAAATTGAAGTTGAGATTTTGGTGTCGTTTATGGATATTGAATGAGAAAATTGTTTTGATTTCCCAAATATATCATTTTGTGCCCATTCGAGAGTTTCCTTATTACGTGCAGCGCCCATGAATACGTTACCACAAGTTGTGATTATTTTCTGCATTCCGTTTTTGCCATAGTCGGCTTCGAGTTGAGGCAGTTCCTGGAAGCCGAGAGTGACAGCAACTTTATTAGAGCGGGCGGTTCCGATCAGTCGGTCTATCTTGTGAAAATACAGAGTTGGCAACTCATCGACAATAATACTTACGGGCAGATTTCCTTTTGAATTTACTTTGGTGATTAATCGGTTAAGTATAAGCGCATTTAAGGAACCCATTATTTGTTCCTTTTCGGGGTCGTTAGCGATAACGAGATAAGAAGGGTGATCCGGGTCTGAAATCTTTAAATCGAAATCATCGCCGGAAAATACCCAATAAGCTTCCGGCGAAACGAGCCTTGCGGAATTAACGCGAAGGGTCCCCACCATACCTTCAAGCTGCTCCATGGCTTTATTCTTAAAGGCAGATTCAAAAGGCGCCATTAGGGAAGCTATTTTGTCATCCATCATAAGAATTTCAAACACTTCGGCGTATCCTTTACCAAGCAGTGAAAGGACGTGAGGCATATCAGAATATTGTCCGGATATAGTGTCCGGTTCAGCCACATTGCCGTCGTCATCTTCATACCATTCCTTTTCGATTCTCACTTTGCCGAATCCACCTTTTATGTCAACATATTCCAGACCTTCAAGGGGAACAAACATACCATCTTCATCAATTGCGACATTTCGTTCGTCTAAATCTCTGAATGAAAGGACCTCATCTGTGGGATCTGCGGGATTTACGGCAACTACCTCCGTAAAGCGTTTGATAACCACTTTCAGATTTCGTCCTCGAAAATGAATGAAGTGGTTGAGCTTTTTCCCGTTTTTCCATGCAACGGGTTTGTAGTTGACAAAGAAATAGATGATAGCCGCGAGAAAATTTTCTGCCGAATTGGTGAAAAAAGCCTCAGAGCCGCCTTTTTTTCCGCCATCACCTTTATTGAGAGCCGCCAATAATGTGGCAGCGGTTTCCGAAGCGGCGGCCAAATCCGGGATATATTTTTTCTGAATGGGATTAATTCTGGAGGAATATTCGACATCCGAGAAATTGATTATGTGAAAATCGCAATTGTTTGGTAGCTTGCCAACTACCTTGTTTTTAAGATATTGGTATAAAAGTTCTTTGGCAAGCGTCGGGAACTTGTAATCGTAGACCATCATAGCAAACCCTTTTGCCGAGTGTTGGCGGATAAAAGGGTCGATTATGCCGAAAGATTTACCTGAACCGGGGGTGCCGCAGACAATAGTTCCACGAAAGGGATTGATGATGTTTATCCATCCTTTGTGCATTCGTTTCTGGAAATAGTATATCATTGGGATGTTGACCGAATACTTATTGTCATCCAGTGTTCCCGATTGGGGAAATGATTCATTTTCGTAGTTGAAACGGTCATTATCCATTTCGTTCTTATAGTATTTGGCAATTGCGTCCAGACCTTGATGAATCAACACGGTGCCAAGAACGGAGCAGACCGCATACGCGATTCCCATGGGGGATACAGCGGAGTAAGGAATGCCGGGGTCTTTCAAGCTATGGAAAACAAAACAAAGGAATGTTAGGCCGGCGCCAATAATAATAGGATAAATTACCATCCGCTTCATTGAAAAATTCAATGATTTTTTTGCAGTAGTGCCTATGCAGGTTATCAGGATACATATAAACTCTGTGATTTTTGATGATGCCACAGAGTTAAATACGCCTATAGCGGAGATAATTTCCATAAATTGGCGAGCCATCGGATTCTCAGAACCGACAGGGACATTCATTATCAATTCAATTATCAGGCAGATATATATACACGAGCGGAACAGGTTATACATTTGTTGCTGCTCTCGAGTTTCTTCAAAAGGCATAGTAAAATTATTAGTTAACAATATCCCTCCTTACTTTTGCAAGTAAAGAGGGATTGGAATCAACTGTTAAGCACCAAACTTCAATCAAAATCCGAAGTGTTGTCTGTGTTGTCATCTTCGGACGAGATGGAAAAATCCTCGAAGTCGTTTGGCGCATCGTCCGGAGTTGTATCTTCCAGCCATCTTTCTGTGCATTCGCGATAAATTTCCAGTTGAATTTTCTCAATAATGGATCTGAATCCGGGATGGGGGAATAACTCTGAAAGGTTGTTAATATCGGCACTTTTTAAGCTGAACGCCATATTGCGCAGCTCATCATCCGACATATCCCTAAAGTCAATTGTTGTAGCCATAAGAGTATGAAGTTAGAGTGGAATCTTGATACCGAGGAGTAAGCCGTTTTTAAACGTATCCCCGTGGAAGAAGTTAACGGAATTTTTTTGCGTGATGGTAAAGTGCCATCCGTTTTTAAACACATAGTCATATTCAAATCCGGCTTCTGCTCCGAGGTAGTATTCTTTTACGTAAGCGCCCATGGCAACGCCTCCATAAACTCGTATCATTGAGTTTTTGAAACGTTTTATAGGGCGCTTATATAGGGCTTCGCCGCCCCAGTAATATCCCTTCCAAAACATATGGCAGGTTGGATGTTGCCAATGATTGCCGATTTCGGCCAAAAGGGCAACAGTGTTATCGTATCCGAGGTCGCGTTCATATCCTAAAGACGCGTTCAGTGTTTCCGGAAACAGAAATCCGGCATTAACGAGAATACGGCCTTGATTATCCGAGGCTTTCGCGCTTAGGAGGGCGACAGATATGAAAAGTAAAAAAAAGAGCTTTTTCATTTGTGATAAAGTGGTTAATAGGTGAAAAACTTAGCTGTTCAGAAACTCATTTCGGCGTATCGTAATAATCACGGTTCATTCTCGGTACGACAGGCGTTTTATTGAGCGAACTTAACACATCTTGATCGAATCCGTCCGCATTGAGAATGTCGTTGTATTCAATGGTGATATTGATAACACGTCCGGAAACCTGATTTTCGGAAATCTCGATTCGGAGAATCTTTTCTTCAGGGAACGTCAGTTTTTCGAGAACGATAACGTTTCGGTATGTTTTTTTGAAGCTTGGGTTAGCGTTTAAAGAATATACCGGGCGTATTTCCAAAGTTTGAGCGTTCGTAGCTTTGGTTTCCTTCTTATCGGTGAGGAATACCCTCATCTCGCTTATATCATATTTAATTTTTGTTTTGTTTTCAATGGTGTAGTCGATGAAAAAGTAATTATCGACTGCGTAAATATTGTTGACAGAAACCTTTATGCCGTTGGCCTTTGATGTTAAGCAATGAAACTTTTTCCCGGAGCCGTACACAGCCCATGCGAACTTTGCCATTTCGCTTTCAGACATCCCGACTTTGGGGTTTGAATAAGCACGTAAATCGTCATAGGTAATAAATTCCGACTGGGTTGCAGCGGCTGGGCGCTCATTGTAGAGTACGTCCAGCTGAATCATGTGCCGCTCGCCCACGAGGGTGATGGTCCCCAATAATTGACCGTTAACGAATTTGCAGATTTCCTTTCCACTGACAGAATCCAATTCGGTGTTGGGTTTAAGGCGAATCATATTGTCGGTGAATTGATTTCCTACTATGTTGTTGGTCGATATATCGACGGTCTTAATGTTTTCGGGCATAACTATGCATGTAGTCACGTCTTTGTTAAGAACAATATAGCGGGGATTCTCGGCGGCAGTTAGTGAAGTAGCCCCGAAGGCTACGAACAATGCCGTTATAAATAAACTTTTGAAATACATGGTTTAATGAATTTAAACGTGGCTTATTATTTACTTAATATACATCGTTAGAATTAATCAGATACACGATTGTGTTGTATTTGATTGTAGCCTTGTTTTTGCGCAAATTTTGAGAAAGCGCGCTCGAAGCAGACGAGTAAACGTTCTGGAGAGCCTGCAATGCCAGCATTTCGCCTGAAACGCCTTGCCCGTACCCGCCACTGATGTTGATATTGGATTGAACTGCCGAAGAACTTGCATTCTTTACAAATTCTCGGAAAGCCGATTCCGGCACATAGAAGCCTTGCATCCCGTCGTTGTCATAAACTGATAGATCTACCGTGATGAATTTATCACCCACGAGTATGCTTGTTATGTTGGCGAGCACACGCTGTTGTTTAAACCCGGTCACCGTGCCATATAGATAAGTGCCTTTTTTGAGCTTGATTTCCTTTTTATTGTTTCTGTCAGGAATCGTCACATCATCCAGCAGCTTAAACCTCAGCCGTGTTCCGTCGGAGGCCTTGGTGGTCTTGTCAATCATGGCTTTTATAAGAGCGTTATCGGCAACGGTTTCGTCCGAATTGATAGAATGAAATCTATTGGCGTTGTCAGAAGGCGACTTTAACACCATTGCAGGTTTGGGAATCTCAACCTGTTTGGGCGCTTCCGGCGCCGGTTCTGTAGCTTGCGGTTTTGTTAATCCGAAAGCTTCCTGCATGATTCGTTGCTTTGCGCGCGTTTGTTCGGCCAGTTCTTCCATTTCACGCTGATAGTCTGCCAAATCAGCTTCGGCGCTATTGTAACCGGAAGAATAAGAGGGCGATGAGTTGCTGACCAAGGATTGCCGGAACGCTTCGGCTTGTTCCTGCACCTCTTTCATGGATTTCTGATAGCTGTCATAGTCCGGATTTGATGCGGTGTTTGATCCGAGTGATGCAATGATCGCATTCAGCTCCTCATCAGTCAAATCGGCGACTTCACCATTGGCTCCCGGATAGATACTGTCATTTAAAAGAGCGGCCATATCCGCATCAGGATTGTCAAACCCGTTGTTGCGATAACGTTCCTGCATTTCATGGAGTTTGCTGCCAAGCTCCTTGTTTTTGGCATCCGGTAAAGAGAGATTCAGCTCATCTGTAGCTGCAGTGACCTTGTTCTCCTCGTTCGCGCCGAACATACTGGCGATTTGCCATGTCACGAATACAAAAGGCAACAGAACTATTAATGGGAATATGTAACGGGGTTGTTTAAAATTAATTTTTTTCATTGTTGTTTACCTTCGACATGTTAACCAATAAATCCAAAGCCTCATAGCAGTGGTATAATTGTACGGAATCCTTGTGCGTCATCTCAGGCAGGGCCGAAATAGAGTCAATTTCCCGATGGATTTGTGAGGCAACTTCATTCATTATTCTGTGTTGCTGCAAGATTTCGGATTCAGTCAACTTGGTTTTCCGGAAACCATCAAATAAACTGTTGATTTTTTCAAGCATCATGGTTCCGGAATTCGAATCGCTTTTGACGGTTTCCACATGATTTTTGGGCTTCACAACGGCGACTACCGAATACACGACAAGTCCGGACATGATTACCATAAAAATACTTATGCCCAATTTTTTATGAGCGGCGAACCATGTAATGAAAGAATCCATTCTTTCCGTTAGCCGCAATTTTGAGTTTACCGACCTCATGCCCCGGGATAGTTTGGGGCTTACAGCATCAGTTACGGCCTTCTGAGCTGCATGTATTGAGTTTCGGATTTTGTGTTTAAACTTTGCCATTGTCAGGGATTAATTTTGGTAATCGATATTCTCCATCGTTTTCCACATGTTGATTAGAAGTCCATGCGGGTTGTTTTCAGAACGTTGTACGTTAGTAAGGTACCCGGAAGTGTGCAATAATCGTTTGACATTGTTTGTGCGTCTTTTTATTATTTGTGTACCGTAGTAATCGAAGCGTTTAGATTTGTCATCAAGCACGATTGAATCGCAGACAATCATGCTTGATGAGGATGATGAAATCAGGTCAGCATAAAAATTTCGCTCTTCCATTGTTTTTTTCTGTTTAAGAGCGGAATCATCGGCCATATACAGAGCTTTCCCCAAAGACCATTTAATAAAAGAATCGTCGGGTGGTAGATTGAAAAAGTACTGATGAAAAAGCGAAATATGAGCCAACGCCTCCATATGAAAGTTCGTTTCCTGTTGCGTCCTTTCCGCGAGGAATGGGATAGAGCCGTCAAGCACATACACCTGATTGCGTTCCTGCGATACAAGATTGGCACACACAAATATGCAGAATCCGCATATACAGACACATGCGACCAAAGTACAGACAACTGTAACCATGGCGAGTTTGGTTTTGTTAGCGAGATTTTCTATTAGCATGTAATAATCGGATATTTAGGTGAGAAAAGCGTGGATTAATGAGGTGTGCCGCCGGCCATCGAAGAAAGTCCCTGCCCTGCGTTCGATCCCACGCTGGCCGCTCCGGCTGCTACAGCAGGAGTTGCTGCCCCTCCGGTAGCAGCAACAGCTGCTACGCCGGCTACAGCCCCTGCAGCGCCCAGAGTTCCGGTTATTGCGCCTGCGCCGGCTCCTGCAGCGGAGCCGCCAAGACTGGCTGATGCACCTCCAGGGATTAACCATGAGGCAAGCTCGGGCACGAATTTCAGAACATAGGAGCCGGCACAAAGAGCCATTACATAATAACATGTGCTTCCAAGCGCGTTGGAGAGAAAGACTTTAATTTGATCCGTGGAAGAAACCCCGTTGTCGATAGCGCTTTTATACATATCAATATCCATTTCAATGCAGTAGCTGAGGATATAAGACACATATATCAATGCCATCCATATTAAAATTCCCCACAACGACACGCTGACAAACTTCCCTACCCATTGCGACCAGGCGTTTTTGAATGGAGGCGCCAATGAAAGAGCGAATGCCAATGGCGCGAAGATAGTTAAGACGCGAAGAATGAACGCCTGCGCGAGAAACAATCCGAAAAGCATGAATTGGAATATCAGTTCCCCAAGGAATCGGATAAGCCATTGAACAAATTCAACGACAAGGCTCACTACCCACTGCACCGTTCCATTAACAGCCTTTGTAACGGGGTTGAGATTGTCAATTGTGGTAGAAATTTTATCAATTAAATCGTAATCTTTGTTCTTCCAAACAGCAATTACGTTGTCGACGCCGAACAGTCCTACTCTCGACTGATATTCTTGTTGTACTTCCGTCAACTCTCTGTTTTTATCGTCGATGCTTTGAACATATTGGTACGCAAGTTCTTTGCCGTCCTGCGCGAGTGCATCTCCGGGCGAGCGCAGCATTGAGCATATTTGCGGCGAAAAAGTGATGCACATAGAGATGGCCAGAATCCGGAGCAGTTTCATAACGTCCAACCCCCGTCTTCCGAGCATCATTTCCCAGCAGGAATACGCCGCGACACAATAAGCCAAAATAAGGCCTATAGCCCTCCCCACATTGAGCATTTGTTCCTCCAATGCATTGAAATGTGCTTCAGGCTTATTCATTTCGGAAATAAGACCTTCTAACGACTGGTCTATAAAACCGATTCCGAAACTACAATTAATTAAGCAGTCTATCATTGTTATCTAATTCTAATTGGCACATATGATTTCTTATTGGATGCGGAAATTGCCGCATTGGCAAGTTTCACGGCTTGTTTGGCGCAGTCCTTGTATTCTGCAAGAGCTTTTTCGTAGTATTCAGCTCGTTTTGAGTTTTCAAGTTGGGCGTCCATACCCTGCCTATGAATTATGGCAACAGATTCATTTATAAGCAATTGCTTGGAGAATATATCTTGAATGGCCGAATCATAGAAATGTTCGCCGGTTTGAGCCGCCATAAACAGATAGCTGTTGATGACAGTGTTATATTCCTCAAAACGTTCCGAATAGTTGTGATATACCATATCCACGCTACGTTCGGCGGTTTCTTGAAGTTTTGTATCGCGTAAAGTTTTCAACCGTTCATCTGTGGCTTGCGTCTTCTTTTTTCGGAGAAGCTGCTGCACAACTTCTTGGTCACGTATGGCGTTAATCCTGCCGAGTTTTGCCTTTCCCTCATTGAATTTTACTTTGAAAAATCCAAGGCTGGCGCCATAATCTCCGCCGTGTAAAGCCCAATAATACAGATTGGGGTTGAAATCCCAATCTCCATTAAGTTCCATCGCTTCATAGTGTTCGCGCAGCCCCCCTAAGCGAGATTGCCCGACCCCGATGAAACATATAAGCGAGGAGAAGAATAATAGCATTGATTTTTTCATTGCAGTAGTTTTTAATTCGTTTTTGAATTCCATTGAGCCTTAAGCTCGGTTGCTTTTTGCTGTCCGTCTTGTTGTCTTGTTTGTGTATTAGGAGCGTAATGTCTCAAAGGAAGGATGACCATAGATTTGATGCGGCATTTTGCAACTTCCACCGTTTTACGCGCTGCCACTAACGAATCTCTCAATCTCATTGACATTGTGCATTTTTCATCTGCAGATGCTTGCATTATGGTAGTGGATTGTAATCCGATGTTGGCCAACATTTTGTAGCAATGCTTGATTTCGGCTTCAACCTCAGCACTGGCTTGAGTAAAAACTTTATTGACAAAAGGCTCATGCTTGGCGGCTCTGGCTGCTACTTCTGCGAGTTCAGCACTCTCGGTCACGAGTTTGGGAATGAGGTTCAGGCAATCGTTCAGCGCCGAGATGGCTATTATAAGACTTTTGGTTCCGTCGTATTTTGAGCTGATGGTCGCATCATCGTCGGAGTATTTTGTCGCATTTGATTTTATCCCGCCGTCGAGGCCGTCGGCAACGGTGATTTTTTGCAGAGCTTCGACCTCCGCCTTGTAATATTGTTTATGTAATTGAATTAATGGTTCTATGTGGATTTGTGTTGAAAAATCCCAGTCGAAACCATGGTCGGCACATGCCTGCGGTGCGAATGCAAATAAACAATACACCAGCATCGCAAAAGACAAAGTTCTACTCATAGCCTCAGTATTTAAGATTGCGGAAATTTGTAATTAACCTGTCGGCGTTGGCTTTTCCATCGCGTATGAAATCCCCGTTGGCCCGGTCAAACACATGAAAGGTTGAAAGATGAACATTCGTATATAGAAGGTCATAGATTTTCTCCAGATTTTTACGTAGATCCGACATTCTGCCGCATATTTGGTTAGCGGCTTCCACCCGATCCTGTCTTGTCATGAGGTTATAAGAATCGTTTTGAGTAACCCCACCGGCGTCAGAAAGAGGATTATTGATTGAGCCGTTTGAGCAGATTGAGATGTATGCGCTCATCAGAGATGCTGCTTCGGTTGTCATATCACCCATCGACAAACATAATTTCAAAGTGTTTTCCCCGGTATTGTTTCGGAGAATCTTAATGATTTCAGGTGTGACAACGCCGATTTTTTTTGCGTCGCCCAAAAGTTGTTTATACATTGCAGAGTTTTCATCAAACCCTGCAATGCTGCGCATGGAGCCATGATATGCCTGAGTAAGTGCATCCAAAACCGTTGTATGCCCCATAATATTCTGTTGAGCCTTTTTAATCTCGTCCAGAATGTTATTGTGATACGCAGCATTGGCGGCTTCAGATGAAGTAACCATAGATATTATGCTTGCAGTTTTGATGTCAAATCCTGCCTGAAAAATTCCCTGAGCGGATGCAGCAGCGGAATAAATACAGAGAACCGACAGGAGGAGTCCGTGTTTGAATTTGATAGTTACCATAGCGCTTTTACTGTTTTATGAGTGTTAACCAGTCTCGCGAAGTCAAGATATTTTTTAATTCCGAGAGCCTTACGGTCATTTTCCATTTCTTCTATGGCACGTTGAAAAGAGCCATAGAAATCCCGGTATATAATACGAGCTTCTTTTTCGGCTCGTTCGGTTGTGTAAGCCCAGTAGCATTCAGGCGGTTCTTCGACGCCGAACACATCAGATTCCAACCCCCGGCAAATCCAGACCTCTTTAAAATAGTTACGGCCATCCTTGTTGTTGAGAGCGTTAATGGTGAATATCTGCTGACGTTGTACCGGTGTTAAGCCAAGAATGTTGGCTATTGCATCATAGCGGTCCTTGAACTTGGTCTGATCGAGGAGGATTTTGATGTCCGAGTTGTTAATGATTGCTTCTTTTACGATAGGAGAATCAATAACATCATTTAGCTCTTGGGTGACGACACCTGCAATGCCGTGAAATTTTCGTACCGTTTTATATAGATACTTAATGTATTCAGCCATTGTAGGTGATGCAATAGCCTTCCACGCTTCTTCTATAATCAGAGCTTTCCGCCCCTTTTTGATGCGCATTTTTTGTAGAAATACATCCATGATTATTAGCACAACAATGGGGAAAAGCACGGGATCATCCTTGATTTTATCTATCTCGAAAACGATAAATTGTTCGTCAAATAGAGATGTATCAAGGTCGGAGTTCAGCGTTGCTTCAAGTTCACCTCCTCGATAGAACTGTTTGAGGATGGCAGCGAAGTCGTGAATATCGAAATCAATATGTTCCTCTCTGGTTATTTGAGGAATACGTTCCAACGCAAACTCGTAATAGGAGTTGAACGACAACTCTTTCACTTTCAGCCTGCGCTTATTCTTTTCCAGATAATCAATTTTATCTTCGATATGTTTGAGGTAATGATTCTGCAGTATCTCCTTCCGCAGACGATTGATTGTCACAAGGGCGTTCTGACGTTCTCCTTCCGCTGCGTTTTCGTCAGCAACAAGGGCTTTCATCTTTTCTATCTGGCGGTATGTCTTGGCTTGTTTTTCAATGTTTAATGCAGATATTTGTTTGTCGGTTGATTCCTCCAACCCCCTTCTTCTCCTTTCCCGTGGAGATTGTTCTTTATCGAAATTGCGTACAAACCGGTCGAATTCCCCGTTTTTTTTATCTGTCAGCAACAGAATCTTGCGTAAATCAGCTCTTTGTTCCGAAGTGAATTTCTCAAAAGGATGGAAATAAGCATCGTAGTACTCCACGATGGTTTGATTGATAATTTTATCTTCAATCTTTGAGGGCGATTTATCACCCTTGAAGATGAGAAAAATCAGGGATTTCAGGAAGTTTTTCTTTTCTCCAAAATTCTGCTCGTATTCTTCGGTTGTCACCTTGAAAGGGTTCATTGAAATTGGCTTGTCCTTTGAATAGGTGATGTATGTGCCTTGGAAGTAGTCACAGATGCCCTGATAGGAATCGCCAGTGTCTACCATGACAACATCAGTCCCTTGTTCCAGCAGTTGGCGCACAACCGAGTTCATGTGGAAGGACTTTCCGCTGCCGGATGGTCCGATACAGAAGAAATTGGCATTATCGGTCAGTTTTACTTTTCCTTCCTTGCCAGTAATATCAATTGCAACCGGGATGCCGTTTCTATCAGTGTAGTAAGTAGTAAGTGGAGTATCCTCGCTTTCTAACATCCGCTCCTTGTAGAAGAGGCACAAAGCTGCATCGGCCAAAGTCAGGAACAGGTCATAGTCTTTGTTAAAAGAATACGCGTTTCCCGGGAAGCTGCAAGAGAACAGCTCCAGCTGATTATAGGCGCATTTTGATGGGATTATGCCACTGTCATAGAGCTTCGTTTCTATGAACGATGTAATCTGAGGCATTTTCGCAAGCGGGCAAGATACCAGGATGTTAAAGTTAGTGTAGACCATCAACGTTGCATCCAAAGCGAGCCGTTCCAGAACCGCCTCGATTTGCATACGTGATATTTGATTTGCAGCACCGGGCATAGATGCATGCCGTTTTGCTTTGGTGGTCAGTTTTGCAAGCAGTTTGCGCTGCTGCGGAATCTGCACAACTTGATTATATACTACCACATTGGCATTGGGTATATTTGAAAGGAATCCCAATATGTCCTGAGCCACATGGTAGCCATTTACAGTATCTTCCCTATAAGGAGTTATAAAAGATGGAAGATTTACCTCGTCAATATCCACCAAAGGGAAGGAGCGTATAGCCGTCTCTCCCATCTTCAGACATTCATCAGAGCTTTTGAGGTTCTGCATGGAGAAAGAGCCTTTTGTAAAGCAGAATGCCATATATCGGTGCAGATATTCCTCTACTTCCTTTTCGGATAAGCGCTGGAATCTGATACCTTTATCGCTTAGAATGTTTGCAACCTTATTGACCTTTTCGTGAAATTGTTCCCACTTTTTGGTATCGTAGGCAATGAAAGTGCTTACCTGCGGTTCTTGCGTAATGATGAGATATGTTGAAAGGTGCGTATATTCTCTGCCGTTAAAGTATTTAAAATAGCTTTGCGACAGAAAGTCAGCATTTCCGTCTATTTTATGTTCATAGGCCTGTCGGCAAAACACGTCTTGCTTCTGTAAGGCATAGCCCTCTCCAAGAGTTTGAACGATGTTGGAGAGGATTTCATGAAACGCAACGAATCCATCTGGATCCGTCTTCATTTGCTGAACAGGGTTCTGAATTTTAAATATGACGGAGGGTTCCCCGCGTTTACCGTAAAGTACGGTGTTGAGGGGATTTTTATTCTCGTCTTTCACGACCTCCAAGCCAGTGAAGAGAGCGTCAAACGGTTTTTTCTTTGAAACTGACATTATTCGATTTTAGACCTTTGCCAGAGCGAGCGATATATGAAGATACCCTTGGCTCTTTTTTTCGAATGAAGTCCTTGCTTTTGTTTGATGTATATTACAATCATGCCACCAAACGCAAAGGTCAGAGCCATAAAGGCCGCTGTTCCTGTACCTATAATCAGGTTGATGGCAAAGAAGATCAGAATACAACCGAAGATTGATATGGCCGCCAGAATGATGAATCTGCCTCGGATTCCCATAAATTCCAGCGGTTTCTGCAGCCCGCGGTAAAAAGGGTATTTGATAGCCCCCATTACATCCCGAAGAATTTAGGAAGTGCGTTGGCCAAAGCAACCATGGCGATACAACCGCCGATTGTCAGCATGATTGTTTTCTTGACATCCTGATCTCCGTTTTGCATCTTGAAATATATGTTGAAGCAACCGACGAGAACGATAACGCCTGCAATTGCATACAACAGATTTTTCACCGGGTCAAGGTAGCTCTGAATCTCTGTGGTTGCCGAATTGAACGCTCCGGCACCATGCTGGGCCGACATGACGAACGTTGAAGTCATAAAAGCTGTCATGGCCACAAATGTGAAGAAACGCCGGGAAACAGTGATTGAGGCTCGTTTTACGTGTTTGATTATTTTCATGAGATAGCTTGTTTATTTATGGTTTTGAGAGATTACATAGCTGAGTAGTTGAAGTTCTGAACCTCCTCACATAAAAAAGAAAGGTCATCCGGCAGGCTTGCCGAGTTTTGCTCTTTGTTCAGCGAGGCTTGCAAATCGTCAATCTGATAACCGCCGTCTGCCTTGGCTTCTGCGATAATTGTATTTCGGCTTCTGTTGTCCGAGATGACAATCTTTTCGCTCTGAACAAAGTTTGCATTGAAACCCCTAACTTCCTCGGATACGTCGATATCTTCATCTTCGCTTCCGACGTAAAGGTTGGGAGATGTCTTGTTAAAAACCAGGTCGTAGGTTATCATGCCGCCGTAGTACACTGCGTAGGCAATTAGCCAATACACTAATACTTGAAAGAAACTCATATATTTATGATTTTAAGTGTTTACAAACTCAAATCCCCATTCTCGCCGGATGGTCCGTCACATAGAATGTCGGGGATGAAACGTAGTCCGGCTGCTCTGGCAAAGTATTCAAGCGATTCATCCCTTATGGTATTGGAATCATAGAATACATTTATCGAGTTACGATAAATGATATACTTGCTATGTCGAAGAAGCTTTCTCAACCGGCCTTTCCACTGGCTATCCGAAACGACGCAGGGGGCATTCCCCTTATGTGGGGAATGCTGCCCTGCCTCGTGTTTGTGCAGAGCGGAAGCTTCCTCCGTGCTACGCCTAAATGCACGAGGTGAAATCCGCCCTGCGGCCGGAAAAGAAGGTGAGATATTATGTATGTTACATTCCACGTTTAAGTCAGTAATTTTTTGCGTATTTGGTTCAGTTCGTTTTTATGCGCATTGATGAATAATTGAAAAGCTGCCGCTAATGCCCGATTTGTCGGGATGCCTTCGATTCTCAGGGCAATTAGAGCGCTGATCATTTCCGGTGTTAAGGACACCCGGACAAGCCGGATGTCATGGCCTTTAACGTTTTCAGCCTCCTGCAAGAACGACAGCCAATCTTTGTCGGAACTTAGGTTTTTCAACTTCGCACCAACCTTGGCGTTCGCCTTGTCGATGCCCTTTGCTGGCTTGTCAGTCGCTTTCTTTTCGCGATATTTGGCGTCACCTTTATTTAAGCTCCTGAGGGAGATCTTTTCTTGACTGTTTGGCTGTGACGTTGTTTGTGCTTGCTGATTCCCTGACGGACTTGATTCACCGGCGGAGTTGCCCTCCGGAGCTGTATCTTCCGACGAAGCAGCCGATGAAATGCCGGGAAGATTATTGGGGTTAACTCCGATTATGTCATCCAGATTACTTAGTGATGGGATTATAATATCACGTGCCATAATCACATCGTTTAAATATCAGAACCGGTATCGGGATGCTTTTGAGCTATGCCGTCGACGGAGCGTTCGATGGTTGAAGCAGCATCATTGTCCGTAGTTTTGGCGTCTGAATCTTCAATGGGAGTCCCGTTAGCAGAATCGAATACCTCGGCCTCCGGCACGTTGGTTTCTTCGAGTGTCAGATCCCGTGTCAGGTGTTCTCGTCCGAATATGGTTTTGCCGATTTCATCGAAAGTGTCTTTGATAAACCGACGTTGACGAGAATATATGGTGAATGTGTTGATGCGCTGCAATTCGACGCTGTATAAAACCGGACTTACAACGGTCCCGTATTTGGCAAACACCGTTCTTGTATGTTCCCAAAGTCTCTTTTCTTTTTCATTACCGCCTCGAGGTGAGTAATGATTCGGAACGAAAATGAGTTGTGCTTTCATTTCCCCCGCCCCTTTGAGCTTGATGCAATAATTTATAAAGAGAGCAGTTGAGTTGATACTGCCTGGTTCATACTGGAATGGTACAACGACAAAATCGGAGTTGCACAGTACGGTTGAAAGCCCTTGTTCCAACAGATTGCCGGGAGCATCAATCAGTAGGTTGCTGTCATCTTGCGAAAGCACTCTCAGGTCGTTTGCAACAGAAGCCGCGCTGAAAAGGTTGCTTGACAACACTTCGTATTTGAATTGGTCGCTTTGCCCCCGTTCGATAATTTTTTCCGGATCTTGAGGGTTAAGATACCGTAGGTCGTCATTTCGGCGATTCCCAATAGTGTGCTGGCGGTCATAGTCCAGAACTTTAATCGGGATTCCGGCTTCTACAAGAGCGTTTGCAAACAGAGTACAGAGGGTTGATTTCCCGACGCCACCCTTTTGGTTGGCGAAAGTGATGATTTTCTTTTCCGGCATGTTCATGGCCAATTTTAAGTTGTTAAAAAATTTTTTGAGCATAAAGAGAGATTGTTAAGGCGTAAGTTGATATAAATGGTGCATTTATCGGTTCACCGACGGCAAATTTACCACGTTAATACAGGCTGTTTTTTGGATGCAACATATATTTTTAAAGAATTGTGAATTTTTCTGATGTAATATGTTTGTTGGTTGTGCAATACGTTGTATGCGGGGCATAAAGAGGCAGCCTGTCCATCGCTGAACGGGCTGCTACAGATTATTTATAACGAAGTCTATCGTCTTCGTCCATGTCGCTGTCTGATGAGATTTCCCAATCTCGTTTTTCTCCTGAATCAGCGTATTTGCCGAATCGCTTCTCCCTCCTCGTTCCCGAATGCGGAGGAATGTAATTGCGCACTGTTTGCGAGATATTGCTGCGCGGATTGTCTGGATCAAACAACAGCCCATCAGGTATACTGAGGGTCATACGGGCATTACCCCATTGGTACATTTGAGTGTTTTCGTTTAATGTCAGTCCGAATCGGCGTGACAAAAGCAGCGTAAGCCTGTCTGGCGAAATACGTTTCCCACCTCGCTGCATGTCGGCCATGTATTTGTTTATTTCTATCTCAAGTTGCTCTGTAGACTTAAACTCAAGCAGTTTTTTTATTGGAATAATATCGGAACCTTTGAATACTACTCTTGTTTTACGGTCAACAACGAAATAGCCATACGGGGAATCTTTGCTTCCGATAAATACAAGGGAAACACCGAAATTCCGATGTAGCAGCTCCTCCAAAGCTCCTTTATCAGGGGTTCTATCGCGATATTTCTGAAAAATGAACTTCAGTTGCCGAGCCCTTCGTCTGTCCTCCTCTGATAATGCGAGTGCTTTTAATCGCTCGATATGTGCTACATCCATAGCGCCTTGCTCTACTCCATCGCGTGCGAAGTAAATAGAAGTTTCATCATCGGGTTTTTGATAACATTGATACCCCTGCGATTCCATTATTGCCTTATATCCGCTTAAAGAGTAGAATCTGTAGGAGGCGGCCTCTCTGATGGAGTTGTTGAATCGAGCGTTTGCCATTTTCCCGGTTAGCTCATTGATGATTTGTCTGGAACGCACTCTCTCATATGCGTGGGATATTTTATGCCCATCTGGAGCTATCCGTGAAGTTATGAAATGGATATGAGTGTTGGCGGTATCCGTGTGAAGATACGCGAGTAGTGGCTGGCCGTCGTTTAAATACCCCATTTTTTCGAGGTATTGCATTCCGAACTCAAATATTTTCTTGGGCGTATTTTCATGAGCCTTACAGGATACGGCTACATGGAATTGAGCCTTTGAAATCCTGTCGTTTCGTGCATAGGTATAATTGGTGATATATTTGGTGAGAGAATTAATGTCGTGCTGTCTTTGTAGACGTTCGGGAAAGTCTTTCATCAGAATTAGAGAGGCATCCCCGGTTCCCACTTTATGTTCATTGTATGAAATGCCGTGAAAATTAGAGCTACTTGGCAATATCGTGATAATCATGGTTGCTGTCTTTTTGAGGCTTTGGATTTATCAGCTTTGGAGTGTTTCTTTCAACTTCGTGATGTCAGAACGGATGGCTTCTATGCCCTCCTCCATTTTATAGACCGAAGGTAGCAGCTCCTCCCTTAGCAGACTTTCTGAAGCCCGACCGGCGTTGACAAGTTCGTGAACTCGTCTTACTGACTGGTTAAGATTGCTCTCCAGAAGGGCGAGCCGCCGGTCGTATTTTTGAATTATTCCGAGATATTTTTCAATAAGATCAAGTTGAACATTGCCTTGATTTTCGTGATAATTTCGGATGGCATTTCTAACAAAAGTAGAAATCGAGGCACAGGTTTTTGCTGATTTTTTCAGCAAATCATGCTCTTGTTCTGTCAATCGGAATATAAAAGAGTGAGTTCTTTTGGCCATAAGCGAAAGAAATAAAATAACGAGTTGCGAGTTATTTTCCCCCGTTTTAACGGGCAAGGGCACTTTTCGGACAAAAATTTGGAAAAAAATTTTGTATATCGAAAAGTACAACTTGCTATGTCAGAAAAGGCGTGATTATCCATAAAACCGTGGCTTAAAAGCCACAGAAAGGGAAAACAGCGTTTTTTACACAAATTTGGGTGAGATTCCAAAAGGCAAATTGCGAAAACCAAAGGGAAAAGATTTCTTTTCGGTCCCCGGATTTATCCTTTTGCAAAGATACTTGATGGCTTGTTTATCCCTTTTGTTGTGCAACGTTGTTGGGGCAATGCGTTGATATTCAGATAAGATTTACTAACGTTACGTTGTTACTATTGCTGCGTTGTAGCTACTGTTACGTTGTAGCTACTGTTACGTTGTAGCTACTGTTACGTTGTAGCTAATGTTACGTTGTTACTATTGCTGCGTTGTAGCTAATGTTACGTTGTAGCTAATGTTACGTTGTTACTATTGTTACGTTGTAGCTAACGTTACGTTGTTACTATTGTTACGTTGTAGCTAACGTTACGTTGTTACTATTGCTGCGTTGTAGCCATTGTTGCGCTGTAGCTACTGTTGGGTTGTAGCTACTGTTGTGTTGTAGCTACTGTTGTGTTGTAGCATATATAGCAAGGTATGGAATGTGGATGCCGCCCACTCCCTCCTTTATCCTTCAATCACTTAAACACGCTGCTGAAAGAGTTTCATGAAACTCCACTTTATCTATCAAAATTATGTAGATAAAGTTATATTTCGAGCAAAAGATTGGACGGCTAAACTTCGTTGACAGGTTGACAGGATGTTCGAGAAACGGTAGCATCAAATAGCCATAGGCCTGTGAATAACCCTATTTTTCTGTCATGACCACACCTGTTACTTACACGAAAAATAACTTTACCTTCGCCATGCAACCTATTAAAAAGTTATTTTTCGTGTAAGTAACAGGTGTGCTGTACGACAAGAAGTTACATAAGTATGTGGCGGACATTTTGAGAATCATGCTAAATATGACTGAAAACGATTTGAGAATCGTATGGAATTGATTACAACAAGTCTATTTCAATGAGTATTCATCTGGAGATATACACGAAATAATACCGTAGCAATTCCAAAACACCTCATCGCGGTATTTTTTCGTGCATATTTCTATGGAAGCTTAAATTATTATCGCTACCTTTGCGCGAAATACATGTTCATGGTTAAACAGTTGATAGCTCGCCATCGCGAATGTTTGGAACTCCAAAAGGCACTTGATTCTGATGAATCGGAGTTTGTGACCGTGTGCGGACGCAGACGAATAGGCAAGACATTTCTTGTAGAACAGTTCTTTGACGGGAAATATGATTTCAAGTATGTCGGAGGGCACAACAAGAGGACAAGAGACCAGCTCAACGCATTCGCAAGAGCAATCCATCTATACAGCGGTAAACCGCAAATGCAGTTCTCAGACTGGTCTCAGGCGTTCAACGCTTTGGAAGATTATTTGTCCTCTCTCGGTAACGAGAGGCGGATAGTGATTTTCATTGATGAGATGCCTTGGATGGACACGAACAGGTCAAATTTTGTCACCGCTCTTGAATCGTTCTGGAACGGGTGGGCTGTCGGACGACGTAATGTCGTGCTTGTCGCCACCGGATCTGCAACCTCATGGATGACTGACAAGCTCCTTAAAAACAGAGGCGGTTTATACAACCGTATCCGAAGCCGCATCTATATCCGGCCTTTCACCCTTAAGGAAACCGAGGAGTACCTCGAAGCTAACTCATTCACATGGGACAGGTATCAGATTCTCCAGACCTATATGTTCTCCGGTGGGGTTCCGTTCTATCTGAAAATGCTCGACAACAAGTTAAGCCTCGCTCAAAACATAGACGCTCTCTGTTTTAATGAGAACGGCCAGATGAGAGAGGAATTTGATGAACTTTACAACGCCATATTTCCCGGAGCAGACTCCTATATTTCAGTTGCAAAAATCCTTGCTGAAAACCGCAACGGCCTCACACGAAATGAAATATCAATTAAGACCAAACTTAGCGGCACTTTCCTGACACGGGTATTGAAGAATCTTGAACGCTGCAATTTCATAGACAAGACCAATCTGTTCGGCAACCGCAAGACAGAGGCAATCTACCGAATGGTGGACTATTTCACCTTATTCTATTTCAAATTCATAGAGAGCAATCTTTCAAAGGACGAATATTGGTGGACGCATCATATAGAGTCAAGAAGTATATCCTCTTGGATGGGACTGACATTCGAGCTTATATGTTTGGGGCACCATACCCAGATAAAAAAGGCTCTCGGAGTGTCGGGAATGGCAACCTCTGTCTCAACTTGGAGGTGTAAGCCGGACGAGGAATCCGGAACATCGGGGGCGCAGATAGACCTTATCATTGAAAGAGCCGACCGCATAATTCATCTATGTGAATTGAAATTTAGTAAGGAGCCTTACGGACTCACGAAGGATTATGCTGAAAAAATCAGAAACCGCAGTTGGCTTTTCAAAACAAATACACAGACGAAGAAATCAGTTGTCAACACATTCGTGACAACTTTCGGATTGGGTGCAGGGAAAAATCACAGCATAGTCCACAGTGAGGTCACGATGGATGACCTTTTTAACTCATGATAGGAATGATGACAAATATAATAGCCCCACTTCATTACGGCCAATTCCACTCGGTCTAATTCAAATAAAATCCGAGGGGGATTGGCTGTGCCGGGAATCTTCGATGTGATGAAGGGCGGCGCGTATCTGTTTGTTTGTGTCGAGTGAGGAGGCATCACTTGTTACGTTGTTACTATTGTTGCGTTGTTACTATTGTTGCGTTGTAGTCAATGCAACGTTGTAGTCAATGTAACGTTGTAGCTACCCATCTGTGTTTTCCCTTTTGGTCTGTCGGCAGTTCTGCCGGAGTTAACCATTTCGTAAAATTATTTATAATTTCCGGTTGAAAAATAATTGGTGGTATCAAAAATAAGCCCTATCTTAGCATTACTAAAAACCGTCACAAGTGACACAAATTAGTAATAGCAATGATTATAGACCGACCGATATACCTCCAAAAACTTATTGAATCCCGCCACAATCATATGATTAAGATTGTCACGGGAGTAAGACGTTGTGGCAAGTCGTACCTACTCTTTATGTTGTACTCCGAATGGCTTAGGCAGCAGGGAGTTGATGACGCGCATATAATCCACATTGATTTGGAGGATAGGCGTAACAAGGCACTCCGCGACCCCGACAATCTTCTTGCCTATATAGACGGTAAGATGGTTGACGATTCGATGTACTATATCATGGTCGACGAGATTCAGCACGTCGTGGAATTTGAGGACGTACTCAACAGTTACCTTAAAATAATGAACGCCGATGTCTATGTGACCGGCAGCAACGCGAGATTCCTCTCTAAAGATGTTATAACCACTTTTCGAGGCCGAGGAGATGAAATCAAAGTCTATCCACTCTGTTTTCGAGAATTTATGACAGCTTTTGACGGCACAAAAGAGCGTGGGTTGGACGAATATTTGATTTATGGCGGTATGCCTCAAACTCTCGAATATACCAACGCCACGAAGAAAACGGAGTATCTTAAAGCCCTGTTTACTAATACCTATATAAGGGATATAAAGGAAAGATACAATATAAGAAACGATGAGTTGATGGATAACCTGCTCGATGTTATTTCGTCTTCAATCGGCAGTCTGACCAACCCGACAAAGCTTGCCAACACGCTTCAAAGCGTCAGGCACGAGAATGTAGGGAACAAAATTGTCAGCACCTATCTTGAATATATTTGCGATTCATTTCTCGCAGAAAGGGTATCGCGATATGATGTAAAAGGAAAAAGTTACTTTGATACACCCTACAAGTACTACTTTGTGGATATGGGGTTGCGAAATGCCCGCTTGAATTTTCGTCAATCCGAGCCAACGCATATGATGGAGAACATTATATACAATGAGCTGCGAGTAAGAGGATACAACGTAGATGTTGGAATAGTGCCGGTTGTTGTTCGAGATGCAAGCGGTAAGCAGGTGCGTTCTCAGTTGGAGATTGATTTTGTATGTAACTTCGGCAGCAAAAAGTATTATATTCAATCCGCTTACCGAATGCCGGATGAAGAAAAAATCCGTCAAGAAGAAGCATCTTTGCGAAAAGTCGATGACTCGTTCAAGAAAATTGTGATAATCGGAGAGGATATTGTCGTAAGACATAACGAAGCCGGAATCACGACATTAGGCATATACGATTTTCTGCTAAACCCCAATTCATTAGAGTTTTAGGAAGCGAAAAATCAAGGGCCGGCGGATGAGCCGACCCTTGGCGCGGAGAGGCTGTTAAGCCTCAATAATGGCGGAACGCATAGCCGTTATCGAAGTAGTAGCCGCACATGAACAAGTCGCGGGCGAAAGCCATGTAGTCGAAGTAGTTCGCGAGATTGCCGCACCCCGCCGAGGAGGAGGTCTGCGCTGCTGACACGCCTCTATGTATCAGCCGCCGGATGCAAAATTACAAATTCTCTGTGTAGTTGTCGTTTCGGTGGCACATTTGTTTGCATCCGGCGGCTGATAGGGTTGGGGAGGGAATTAGTGGTGCCGGGAATCTTCGAGGAGCGACATGAAGCGCGAGAACTGCTCCTGGTTCTGCCGGATCAGCGTGTCGATGTGCTGATGGGCGGCTCGAATCTGTTCGTCCTTTTTGTCGAGCGAGGAGGCATAAACCTGCAGCTGCTGTTCTGCCAGATGGCGCAGCTCTTTTAATTCGTTCAGCATATTCAGGGTGGCATTGGGGCATGGGGGATTATTGATATCACGCCCTGCATTCTGGCCGCTATTGTCGCCGATGGTCTGTGTCACAGTGACACAGCCCGAATTATTGTTCCCGTTGATATTCCCTGTAGTTCCGATGTTTATTGCCTCCGATTTCAGCATCTCACCTTCGCCGGTGAGAAGCCAAGCAGCACTTATGTTCAAGAAATAGTCTTGTATTTTTGTGGCAAGTTCTTTCGATATGCCGCATTTTTGAGCTTTTATATCGTAAAAAATCTGAGGGCTTTTAAGCCCGAGTGCAAATGCTAATGCTCGGGCGCTCATGCCGCTGTGTTTTAATACTTGCTCGATGCGTTGATAGTCAGCCATATAAAGGGAGGGTGCTTAAATTTATTCAAAAATAACTCTTGAAAATCTTGTGCGTTCAAGAACTGTTCGTTATATTTGCAGGGCAATCACAAAAGTGAGTGCCACGCGCACGGAAATAAATATGCTAAGTTAAAAATTAAGTGTATCACTCGCAAATTAAATAACGTATGGCAGAAAGAATCAGTTTCAAAGACCTCTACATGCGGGAGAAGGAGAAGCCGACGCCCGCGCAGGCATTCATCGACGATATAGCGTCGCTCACGTGCCGCTCGTGCACTACGGTGCGGGCATGGACGCAGGGCAAGCAGGTGCCCGATGCGCTGGCACAGCTGCAGATAGCGCAAAAGTACGATGTCGATGCTGGCACCCTGTTTCCCGCACCATAATAATCAAAAGTATCACCCATAAATCATATTCAGAGCTATGGTAAGCAGAATAACTCCGGAAATTTTAGACAGTGATGTTTTCTCAATCAAGCAGGCATGCGCCCTTTTGGGAATCTCCAAGCAGACGCTTTATAGAGCCGTGAAAGCCGGACCCCGCCGCGGAGGCATAGATGCCCGCCCGCGGCGAGACAACGGCAGGTTGCAGATAACGGGCAAAGAGATCCGTCGCTTTCAGCGGGGATAAGCGTAGGGCGTACAAGGTTCGCCGTCCCCCCAAAACCAATCCTTTCATAGTCTATAATCCTTTTACAAGTTGATTCATCATGATAGTGCAAAACAACTCAGGCGTCGCAGCCTGTTATCTGACCATGAACCAAACGCGTAAGCTTTTGTCAATAACCGACCGCCCTGTTGATCGGACGACCGTCTGGAGATATGTGAAGCGCGGGGCGCTGACAGCATTTAAAAGGGAGGATACGCCCAATAGGGTGTATTTCAGCCGCACAGAGGTAGATAAATGCTGGGGACAGAGATATAAACGTGTATGGGGCAATCCGCTATGACTACTGATCAATCCATGCAATACGGGGCACCGTCGCAAAAGCAGATGGCTTATTACAACAAATGCATCAATACGCTTGCGAATGCCTTTCATTATTCAGTGGTAGCTCCCACCGACGAGAATCCCATGTCGGGCGAGGTGTCGGCTGCCGAGCGTGAAACCGCCGAATATGTAAGTCGCCTGTTTAAGAGCGTCTATGAGCCGGGCGCCCCCAAAGAAAGCGCCTCGCAGCTTGCTGCGGCGAGCTATATAGACCCGGAGGCGGAATATCCGGATCCACCTACAATTCTTTCGTCCAACGATATCCCGGTTCTGACGCAGGGAGACTTCTCTGCTGTAGTAGGGCAGGCCGGAACGCGTAAATCGTGGTTCTGTCTGCTTCTGGCCGCCTGCTACCTTTCCGAAGGGCGATTCCCCGAATCATCGCCGTTTGAAGCGGAGATGAAGCCCCGGCTGCTGCTCTGGATTGATACCGAGCAGGGAGCAAGCAGAGTGGCGCGCACGCAGCGCCGGCTTGCCCGTGCTGTCGGGGAAACCTCCGGGAAATACATGTTTTTCTCCATGAGGGAATTTGAGGCTCCTACGCGACTTATGGCCACAGCCTACCTGATAATCCGCTATAAGCCCGCGCTTGTGATTATCGACGGCATAGCCGACCTGATGAACGATCCCAACGATGTGCTTGAATCGGCGCTTATACGCCAGTTCCTGCTCTCGATAACCTCGCGCTGCGACAATCATATAATCGCCGTGATCCATAGCAACGAGAAGTCGATTGTCGACAAAGCCCGCGGGCATGTAGGAAGTGAAGTGTCGCGCAAGGCGTCGACTATGTTTAATCTCACCTCCGAGGGGGTAAGTACAACCGTTGCATACGACAAAACCAGGGATGCTCGCCCGGAGGGATTTTCGCTGATAATCGAGAATGGATTACCCAAAATTATCGACATGGTAAGACCTACTCCTGCGGCGAAAAAAGAGAAGCTGAATCTGTTCGCGACGTACTGCAAAAATCACCCTACCGGAGTGCGAAAATCGGAGCTTTTAAGGTACTTTGTGGATGCTTCCGGCAAGTCGGCGAGCACTGCGAAAAGATTGTGCCAACTGGCGCTTGAAATGGAAATTATAGAGAAATCTGGCGAATTTTACTATGAAAAGTCTTAAAATCAGCGAGTTAACCTCGATGGGGTCAAAATGGGGTCAAAAATGGGGTCATTTAACATATTTTACGAACCTTGGGGTCATTTTTGGGGTCAAAACAGGGGTCAAAACAGGGGTCAAATGGGTCAAAAACGGCAATTTTAGCTCATTTTCCGATATATTATAATATATATTTATATAAATATAAA
>ERZ1673743.756-NODE-756-length-43654-cov-7.240556_pt1 | contig 43654 bp, 32 predicted proteins | sample MGYA00580197_ERZ1673743 | MGnify/ENA primary metagenome ERZ1673743 (study PRJEB41218, sample SAMN15661795) | gut metagenome | host: Homo sapiens | place: Canada: London | collected 2015-08-20/2019-03-30 | study: EMG produced TPA metagenomics assembly of...
ATAAACAAATACATATTATCATACAATTCCTATATAGTAAATAGGAAATTTATTGATAGTTTATTTTACTTATTTTCTCTTAACTATATAGACTTTTTTTATTTTGTATTTTAAAATAAAAATAAGTGCTTAAAATAAAAATATATTATTTATTGGCAGAAAGGAAAAAAGAAATGGAATACAATGAAAAATATTTCAAAGCAAGCGCCAACAAAAAGGCCCGTATAGTATGGATTATCCTGCTTGCCCTGATTACATTAGGCCATGCTCCACAGATTGGAAAAGGAATCTCAGCAGGTAATTTCATCATAATGATCCTTCTTGGATGGCTTCCCTATTTATTTGGACGTATCATGTGTAAACTCAACGGCGACGACTGGGCCAAATACAAAGAGGTCGTAGCGATAGGATATGGTGTTTTCTATGCCTATACTATCTGCGTATCACCTTTTAATCTTGCATTTATCTATATTTTCCCGCTTATCACAATGATGGTACTCTTCAATGATTATATTTTTCTTATTAAAATATGTGTCCTGAATGATGCCGTCCTGCTTCTGAGTGCCCTTATATTCTACATTCAGGGAACAATACCCACAGGTTACGCCAATGACCTGCCTCTGGAAATCAGTACAATCACTCTCTGTTATATAGGCTGTATTTTGTCTGTAAAACACATTACTTCCTCCAATGATGCACTGACCGGTTCTATCCAGGGTAATCTTGAACGTGTCGTGAATACTGTAAATAAGGTAAAAGGTGCCAGCAATTCCATCGTAGATGGTGTCACTGTCGTCAGGGAACTTGCAGATGAGAACCGTCAGGGTGCCAACTCTGTTGTTAAAAGCATGAACAAGCTGTCTGATAACAACAATACACTGCATGACAAGACAATGTCTTCTGTTGATATGACAACTGACATCAATACACAGGTACAAAGCGTTGTAACCCTTATTGATGAAATGGTCAAGCTGATTAATGAATCGGGACAGCATGCAGACGAAAGCAGCCACGAGCTTGTAAAAGTCATGGACACCACAAATGTCATTGCAGACCTTTCTTCCCAGGTGGAGCAGATTCTTGGAATCTTCAGTAATGAATTCCAAATGGTAAAGGATGAAACAAGTACCATTTCCGGTATCACATCACAGACGAATCTGCTGGCGCTGAATGCCTCTATTGAAGCTGCAAGAGCCGGTGATGCAGGACGAGGCTTCGCCGTTGTAGCAGAACAGATCAGGCAGTTGAGCACAGATACCAAATCTTCCTCTGAACGCATTATGGGCGCTCTTGGCAACTTACAGGAGACTTCTGAGAAGATGACTTCTTCCATTACCCAGACGCTGACCCTGATTCAGGAGCTGCTGACCAGTATGGCTGGAATTAATGAAAATGTTACTCAAATTGCAACAGATTCTACACAGCTTAACGGTAACATACAGACAATCGACCATGCTATGAAAGAGGTAGAATCCTCCAATCAGAATCTGGTCGATAATATGTCCCTGATCACAGAAGTCATGGGTGTTATGACAGACTGTGTATCTGATGCAGAAGATACTACCAAAACAATGCTCAGCAAGTATGAAGAAACCTCTGTCAATGTGGAGAATATTGAAAAAGTCGTTGATAATTTGGTCAAAGAGCTCGGTTCCGGCGGTTTCATGGGAATCCAGGATGTTACAAAAGGCATGCGCATTGCACTGTTCGTAAAGGATGCAGCCGGCCATACCAGTGAATATAACGGTATTGTCAGTGGTACTATAGATAATGGTATTCTTGCTTCCATGAATACCTCTTCTCTTAACTTAAAGGATAAAACAATTACCTATTGCATGCAGATTTCTGTGGCAAATGAAGTATACTACTGGGAACAGGCACAGGTTTCTATTCCAAAGAACAGCCCAGCCGGTACATACCAGATTACCGTAAATACCACCCCTTCTGTTATGAACAGACGTAAATATGCCAGAATGCCAATCCATAATCTGTGTACTGTAACATTTACTGACAGCAATCAGACTATTGACGCACAGATGCTCAATATCAGTGGTGGTGGATTTGCTTTCAAATCCCCGGAAAGAATCTTTATGGAATCTAAGGGTAAACACATCACATTGCATTTAAAGGCATTCCCGCTGGAGGGTCAGAGTGAACAGTCCGCTACAATCATCCGATGCACAAATGATGAAGGTACTTATATCATTGGCTGCCGTCTGGATGCTGATAACAAAGATATTGCAGCATATGTCGCTAAGAATTATAAAGAATAGACAAATGAGCAACAAAAAAGTCACGTTTTTCGCGTGACTTTTTTATTGCTATCTTTTATTTCCAAAATAGGATACCACCAGTGTACCTACGCCTGTATGCGCTCCGACTGTGGGGCTGATTGAAAGAATCATGGTCTTGGCATCCGGGTATTTCTCTTTGACCATACTCTCCAGTTCTGCTGCTTCATCCTGTGTATCAGAATGTGAAATAAATACTTCATTGACTTCCCATCCGTCTGTATTCTGTGCGATCGTATCAACCAGCATCTTCATTGCCTTTTTCCTGCCTCTGGTCTTGGCTATGTTAGATAACTTGCCTTCATCATCCATATGCAGAACCGGCTGGATATTTAATGCTGTACCAATAATCGCAGTTGATTTGGCAAGTCTGCCGCCTCTTACGAGGTGGAACAGATCTTCTACTGTAAAATGATGTACAACATGAAGCTTGTTCGCCTCAATCCACTCTGCAATCTCTTCCATTGTCTTGCCCTGCTTCTTCATTTCTACAGCATGGTAGACCAGCAGTGCCTGTCCACACTCTGCACTCAGGGAATCTATTACAATAATCTTACGATCCGGATACTCTTCCTGTAATTCTCTGCCACACATTGCTGCATTATTATAACTGCTGCTGATTCCTGAAGAAAATCCAATATGAAGAATATCGAACCCTGCATCCAACTGTTCCTTCATAACCTTCATAATATATTCGGGATTGGTCGCACTTGTGGTAGGCATCTTGCCCTCACGGATCTTCTGGTAGAATTCCTTATCCGTTAATTCTTTTCCAATGTCCTTACCGAATTCCTCTTCATCTATATAATAATGTAATGGATGTATCGCAATATTGTTTTCCTTCAGATAATCCTCTGGCAAACTGGCTGTTGAATCCGTTGAAATAACAAACTCTTTCATTTCCTATACCAAACCTTCCTGTAAAATGTAACACTTGTTGCTTTTTGTTTCTGTCTGTATTATAATTTCTATTATTTCTACTGACAACGGTCAAAATGCATGGCAATGTTACATAATATACATTTTATACACATGTGTTACTTATCTATACCGTGTTATGTATTAAAAAGGAGACTTTACATGATTTCCAACCCCACAGACCGCCGCGTACAGCGCACACAGAAAAATATACGTAATGCCCTCATTTCTCTGCTCTCTGAGAAAGAACTGTCTCAGATTACGGTAAAAGAGCTGTCCGATAAGGCAGATATTAACCGTAAAACCTTCTATAGCTATTACTCTGGAATTGATGACATTCTGGATAAAATCGAGGATGAAATTGTAGAGAAGCTGCTTGCCATTATCCGTGATTATGACTTTCGTTCCTCTGATTTTGATGCTTATGCGCTTTTTTGCAGTCTAAACCAGATCATCAATGATGATTTTGAATTATATCGAAGTCTCATATTCTCTAATAATTATGATTTTCTGCTTATAAAGGTGAAAAATACAATCAAAAAGACACTGTTGGAAAGATATGCTCCCAAAATCAATGCACAGAATAATCTGCTGGGACTTTATGCCGAATACGTAGCATCCGGTATTGTGTCCATGTACATTGAATGGTTTCATTCTGACAATAGTGTCTCTCTGGAAGAGCTTGCCAAGGCGGCAAGCGATATTACTTTATTTGGTTTTTCTTCTTATCGGAAATTATGATTTTTGAAATCTCAGAACCTGCACAGACTCTCCATCAATATGACAGGAACAGCAGCCTTGCGTAAGCTGAATTTCTTCCTCCCTTGGAGATACTTTCAATGGTTCTGCAAAGGAGTTCTCATCTTCCAGGGCAAATCCTGACATAATATAGGCAGTTCCTTTTGCCTGTTCGATGCCTTCCATATGAAGCACTGTATCTATCGGTCTCTTCTGCACATTAACCAGCTTTACAATCACATCTCCTGACTGGCGGTCAATAGATGCAGCGGTATAGAGAGGTTCTATCTTTACAGGGGCATGATGTATCTCATGAATGAGTTCGCCGTCAATATATGCCCTTAAATGTCTGCCCTCTATCTCCAGCTTCAATTCATATTCCCTGTCAGCTGCTACAGTAAAGGAAGACTGGGTAAGACAGGAATTACGTCCGGCAATATCCTGTGTCAATGCACTGTCCATGTTCTGCCAGCCGCCAATCTCCCACTGATAACGGTTCTTCTCATCCCGATTGCCATATTGCAACATAAATCCCCGTCTGCCATACAGCATTTCACCTTTTACTGTAATGATATAATGGTCAGATTCTACTGTATGCAGCAAAATATCCTCTGTCACCACTCTGGCATCAGGATCAGCCGATATGTACTGTTCTACGTTATCTCCTACGAAATATACCTCAGAGTCCTTCCAGATTGTACCATTCTGAATATCTTCAACCATAATCTGAGAATATCTGACAACCGTGTCAGGTTCTATTCTAAGTCCAAAACCACCCTTAGGATCATCCTGCATCGTTACGCTGTCGTCTATCCCTGTCATTTCCAGCTCAATCCTGTCATCTCCCTGATGATTCATGAAAAGCTTCTGTACATAATAGTTGGCTGTTCCGTATGCCTGGTGGTTATCAAACCAGATCATATCCGGTTTCCAGTTGATATAGTTCACATTACACAATAATGGTGCATAGCACGCCAGTCCAACTTTCTCACTGTTGCGTTCCATACCGGTCATATAAGATGCCTCTATGAGCGCATTATACCAGGTGTTACCCCAGCTTGCATATTCACCAAGAAATACCTTCGGACCATTCTCATCGAATGAATCATATCTATGATGGTTGGCAAGGAACCACTCCGGCGCCATATAATAATGCTCGTCTACCAGATCTGCATGATTTCTTCTGGCACAATTCCAGCCCTTCTCATACTCTCCGCCTGCCGCAAAAGGCCCACTGCTGGCAATGATCTGAATATCAGGATATTTCTCCTTGATTGCCTTATGGAAATAGGGATATCTTTCAAAGAAGCCTTCTCCGACTTCTTCATTGCCAATTCCTATATATTCCAGTCCAAAGGGTTCAGGATGCCCTAATTCACAACGTATCCTGCCCCATTGTGCAGATGCATCATCATTGGCAAAAGAAATCAGATCCAGTGCTTCCTGAATCCATTCATCCAACTGGTCAAAAGGCACTTTTCGCTGGTGATGTGGATCATATCCTGCCGGAAGTACTGGTAAGGGCTTCGCTCCTATCTCTTCACAGAAACAGAAATACTCATAATATCCCAATCCAAGAGTCTGGTTATAGCCCCAGTTATTCCTTCTTGCCGGGCGCTCTTCCAAGACACCGATTGTATTCTTCCAGCGATAAAGGGAATCCCTGTCCTCTGCATTAATAGAACCGTCATGTACAAGACAGCCACCGGGGAATCTCATAAACCGCGGCTTTAAATCTGCCAGCAAAGTGGCAATATCAGCTCTTAATCCATTTCTTTGCTGCATGAATGTCTTTTGAGGGAATAAGGAGACCATATCCAGATACAATCTGCCCACTGCTTCTATATAGATTGACAGATTGCCAGCCGTAGTAGTCTCCTGTGCTGTAATCTCTGCTTCATAATGATTCCACACAGTTCCATTAGATACCACAATATCTGCCTGTCCAAGATTCCTGCCCTCATCATTTTCCAAGACGATCCTAAGTGGCAGCTCTCCTCTTCCGTCTGTAGCAGCCAGACAGGAAAAGCGGTATTTTTCTCCTTTTTGCAGATACATTCCAGGGGTAAAGCCCGTATTTCTGACACCGGCTCCCATTCCTGTCTCAAATATTTCACACACAAGATAGTGAGGATTACGTCTGCTGTAAGGATGGGAATCCTGTATCCACCACTGCATTCTGCTGTATTTCTTCTCGATCTTCTCCCATGCCATAAGCGGATGGTAGGACGGGTTATCTACAGCGCAGAACTCAAAGCTTCTGTTCTGCACCATCTCTGCATATAATCCACCATCTGCTGCATGATTCAGATCTTCAAAGAAAATTCCATATAAATCACCTAATTGTCCTGTAACCCGGTCAGGTCTGACAGTTATTTTGGACTGCCCCATATTCTATATCCCCCTTCGTATTTTCATACTTTATATGATTAGTACACGCGAATCACGCCTGATACCTCTTTCACATCAGACATACCCTGAAATACTACCAATGCATCATTGAAATGTCTCTCTTCTACTTCATCTGTGATGATTACCAGCTCTGCCACGCCATCTTTACGGCTCTTCTGCACTACCTGGGCAATACTTACGTTATTGTTACCCAATACACTGGCGATATTGGCAAGTGCTCCTGTACGGTCAGCAGCCTGGATACGCATAAAGAATTTGGAACAGGTATCTTTAATATGTTTTACTGGAATCTGTCTGTAACATCCACAGCCGATTCTTCCTGAGGAGTGATGCATGATATTGCGCATGGAATCAATCACATCCCCCATAACAGCGCTTGCTGTTGGCATCTTACCTGCACCACGTCCCATAAACATGGCATCATCCATTGCCTGTCCATGTACAAATACTGCATTGAAGGAATCTCTGACTGTTGCCAGCGGATGATTCTCATTAATCAGCATGGGATGTACTTTTACCTCTATTCCATCTTCTCCATGTCTGGCTACGCCAAGAAGCTTAATCACATAGCCGAATTCTTTCGCATAACGGATATCTTCTGCTGTGATCTTCGTAATACCTTCTGTATATACCTGTGAAAAAGTCACTCTGGAATGAAAAGCCAGGGATGCCATAATGGCAATCTTCCTGCCTGCATCATAGCCTTCTACATCCGCTGTCGGGTCAGATTCTGCATACCCAAGCTCTGTTGCCTGTCTGAGGGCATCTTCGTAGCTCATGCCTTTTTCAGACATCTTCGTCAGGATATAATTGGTAGTACCATTCACAATACCCATAATCTCTGTGATATTGTCCCCTGCCATGCTTTGTTTCAAAGGACGGATAATAGGGATTGCACCACCTACACTTGCCTCAAAGAGCAGATCCGTTCCTGCTGCATCAGATGCTTCCAGCAGCTCTCTTCCGTCTTCTGCAAGTAAATCCTTGTTCGCCGTAACTACCTGCTTACCGGCAGCAATCGCTTCTAATATGTAAGTTCTTGCCGGCTCTATTCCACCCATTAACTCAATTACAATGTCTATCTCAGGGTCTTCCACAATATCCTTCCAGTTATCAGTCAGAATCTCCTCTGCAATCCCTTCACGCTTCTTATTCAGGTTTCTGACCAGTACTTTCTTGATCTCTAATGCAGCGCCCGTCTTGTACTCTATATCTTCTGCCAGAATTTGCGCCAGCTCATATACGCCACTGCCTACTACGCCTGCTCCAAGCAATGCTGCCTTGATTACTCTTTTATCGCTCATTTCTTCTTCTCCTCTGTTTTTTAACTCTGTAATCTGTCCGCTATATAACTGTCCATCATCTGACGAAGCTGTGCGAACTGCTCCATCGTATGTGGATTCTGTGATTGAAAATGCATCAGCTTGTCCAGATATCCCTGCTGTACCACTACTTTCACGCTGTATGGATATACCAGCTCATATACAAGAGAGATATGCCCTACAACATGATCTACGGAAGTTCGCTTCAAGGCACGAAGTGTCGCGTGCTTCTGGGCAAAGCTGTCCATTACAGCCTGTGTGACCTCCGCATTCGCCAGATCTTTACTTGTCACATTATAGATTTCCTCCAGAGGAACATCCACATTGACCTTTAAAATATCTATCTTATCTGCATCTCTCAGGATATCTGCAAACTGCTTCTCTCTGTCAGTATAATCCTGCGGTACACGATATGCGCTGTGGCATGAAATGACTTTTCTCAAAAAAAGCAGCTCATCCTTCGTAATGGCATCCCGGTCAATATAGTCCCATATCTTCTCCTGGTCAAAAAGTATCTCTGCGCCATACATTGCATGGTCTATAGACTGTGCATCATTAAATGTTCCAAACCGGCGCAGCTGCTCAAAACGCCCCACATCATGAAGCAATCCGCTAAACCATGCAATATCCACATCATCTGAGGATAAAGAAATACTCTGTGCGATCTGTTCACACAGAGCTGCGACACGATAAGTATGGTCAATCTTCAACTTGACCTTCTCATCCTGAGCATTATATTGTGCAACATAGTTTCTAAAAGCTTTACCGGCTTTATCTCTGTCGAGTTTCATGTGATTACCATGCCTTTCCATTCTTTTAGAAATATGTTACACCATGCATTATGCAAAAGCAAGTACTAGGCTAAATGAATCATATCAATCAGAACAACCATTGCCAGTCCATAGTATACAACAATGGCTACCAGGTCATTGACTGTTGTAATCAATGGACCGGATGCTACTGCAGGATCTACTTTAATCTTTTTGAAAAACATGGGAATCAGGGTTCCTACCATGCTTGATACAACCATGGCTCCGATCAGTGCAACGCCGACACATCCTGATACCAGCAGGGAATATCCCAGTGAATACTGCTTCAGGAAATGGATGTACATTCCAAGGAACAGAAATGCCATAACGCCCAGAATGAAGCCATTAAAGAATCCTACTTTCATTTCCTTGGCTACCAGCTTAAACTTCTGTGTGCCCGTCAGGTTCTCATCCATCAGAACACGGATTGTAACTGCCAGTGACTGTGTTCCTACGTTACCTGCCATATCAAGGATCAAAGACTGGAAGCACATGACAATCGGAAGTACTGCTACTACTGATTCAAACATACCTACTACTGTAGATACTCCCATTCCAAGGAACAGCAGAATAATCAGCCAGGGCAGACGCTTCTTCACACTTTCTGTAGTCTTTTCCTCCAGATCTTCCTCTGCGGTCAGACCACCGAGCTTTGCATAATCATCGCCCATTTCGTCATCTACTACTTCTACAATATCCTGTGCGGTAATAATACCGGCAATTGTACCATCTTCCAGCAATACAGGAATGGAGTCCTCTGCATAATCCTTGATCTTCTCGATACAGTCACTGATCTTCTCATGGTCAAGTACATAAGGGTAAGAACGGCTGATGATATCTTCCAGATCCTCATGTTCTCTGGCAACAATCAGCTTCTGCAATTCGATAGCACCGTAAAATTTCTCTTCATCATCTATAACATATATGGTAGAAATGTTGTCATTTTCTCCTGCCTGATTGACCAGCTCCCGCATAGCCTGTCGAATAGTCAGGTTGTTATGAATCACGATAAAGTTCGTGGTCATGCAGCTACCGATTTCCACATCTTCATAGGAAAGAAGAAGCTTCACATCCTTCACTGCATCCTGATCCAGCATGTTCACGATCTGATGCTTCGTTCTGTCATCCATATCCTCCAGAGCATCTACTGCATCATCGGAGTCCATCTCTGAAACTACCTTTGCCGCATTCTCCAGTGAAATCTCTTTGAAATAAGGTTCTGCATCATCCAGATAAGCAAAAATCTGTGCGATTCTCTGTACTCCCAGTACTGAATACAGTCTTTTTCTTTCTGATGCTGTCAGGCTGTCCAAAGCCTCTGCGATATCATTATCATGATAATCGGATAATTTATCCAGTAATTCTTCCTTAGGTAAATTACTTCTGATAATTCTGATCAGTTCATCTACATATTCCGGTCTTTTCATCATTCTTTCTGTCATTGCTGCCTCCAAATCTCTATGCAGCCCACAAAAGGGCGCAAAAAAACACCGCTTCAGAATTCCAAAGCAGACCAACAAGTTACCTGCTGTGATGTAAGGACTCTTCTGATACGGTGTTATAAAAGACACAACAACAAGAAATGCAGCTAGTCAATCTCCATAGACAGCCACACTTTCGCTATTACATTTATCGCACCGTACATTGTACTTCGTCCTGTACTATCGCAACTGTCCATGCAAATTCACCTCTGCTTTCTTAAATATAATTTTGACGTGACAAGTATATCATTTTGTATCTTCTATTTCAACTAAAAATTATAAGTAACTATTCAGAACCCCATGCGCAAAACCGCATCTTCGATGCTTATCTTTTGCTTATGTGGTTACTTCGCCATATAAATTGTGTCAAATATGCTTATAAATAAGCATATTCTGACTCAATTTGCATGGCTCTGAATAGTTACAATTATAACTGTATGCCAAATTCTTCCGGCAGGAATCTGGGGCATACATTCTCTAATGATGTAATTACAGATGCTGCGAGCCGGCTTCCTATCTCGACAGCTTCTCTCAGGGTTTTCCCATAGGTAAGACCGCTGGATACGCCTGCACAGAATGCATCTCCGGCGCCTGTGGTATCTTTTACACGCACCTTCTGGGGTGGGCAGATTCCTTTATCTCCTGTCAGGTCGGCATATACAGCACCATGGTCTCCCATAGTTACGATCATGGCTGGGATTTTGCCTAAGGTGACACGTTTAGCAAGAATCTCACAGAGTTCTTCCGGAGTCTTATCTGCATAATCTTCCATAAAGAACATGCCTGCTTCAAGCTGATTACAGATAAAGCAGTCAAAGTTCTGCAGGAAGTCTCTTCTTTCTACTGCTATGCTCATATTGCTTACAACACCAAAAAGTTTTTTATTATGTTTTTTGGAAAGTGCCACAACTTTTTTGATAATATCTCTGTCCATATCTACTTCAACAATAACAGAATCCGCATTGGCAAAGATTTCATCGCCTTTTTCCTCAAGGAGGTCAAGTATCGGCATAAGATTGGGTCTTTGTGAGATAGACCCTGCAAGATTGCCACTGTGGTCAAATACTGCAAGCCAGGTTCCCATTCCACCGGGTATTGTAAGTACGTAATCCGTGTTTACTTTATGATTGTTCAGCTTTCTGACTACGTCCTGACCCAGGGCACTGTCATCCACTATGCTGACAAATGTGGGTCTTAATTCTATATTGGCTATATCTTCCACAACATTGCGGCTTACTCCGCCATGAATATATTCTACATGTCCAACATTTCTTCCATCGGGTATATAGATATCATCCGGAAATCCCTTAATATCAACAAATACCGCACCAAAAACAACTATTCCCATACAAAACCTCACTTCTTCAGGCTCTTACAAAATAAATTCAAAGTCACGAATTGTACAATTCTGAATTCTCTAATATATACTTTCAATACCTGATTATTCATCTGGAAATATTATAAAGCATGTTGGCTGATTTGCAAAGCGAATTTGTATACTTTACATTTTGGGCTGTTATCTCAGTTTTTATATATGGCTATTTTTTCCGGGCTGCGCAGCATGTTATGCTCTGTTAATACGTTGCGGTAGCGGCAGATGCTGAGAATAAAGCCGCATAGAACTGCGTACACAACAGAATTGCAAAAGCCGTAAGCAAGGAATGGCATACATACTGTTGTAGAAGGGAAGACTCCGAGATTCATGCCGATTCCAAGCACGCTCTCTGTCAGTAGCAGCATACCACATCCAAAACCGATCATCCTGCCCAGCTGATTACCTGCTTTGGCTGTAATTCCAAAGACCTTGATAATGAATGTTGCCAGCGCTGCAATCACTGCCAGTCCACATATCCAGCCATAGGATATGACAAGCTGCAGGATCATCCATTCTCTTCCAAATGCAAAGAAACTCTGTACAGGTCCTTCTCCTCCGGAGCTGCCAAGCCATCTGCATTCAGAAAGTACCGTTCTAAGTATATTATAGAAATAACCTGAACCCTGACTATCTGATTGCGGATTAAGGAATGCAATAATGCGCACCTTCTGATAATCTGCTGCACCAAAGAAATAGAAAAATACAGCACTCAGTATGGGCAATATGAAAGCTGCAAAAGCGCACACAGGCACTGCAATCTTTCGTTCTAAGCGAAACCAGCCCTTCCAGAGTGCATATAGAATCATCCCATAGAATACAATCCAGATACACATGCTGGAAGATATGCTGCTATGCAAAGAGAAAAAGAGTGGCGGAATCATATATGCTATCGCACGCAGCAGACCTTTCATTCTGCTTCCTCTACATGTATATAATATGCCTGCGTATACCGGTATATACAGCATCGTCAGGATAGCAAAGCCACGTAAGCTGCTACCATTTACCCAAAGAGACATGCCATCCAGCACGCCTGATTGTGCTCCCCAGTATACAAATAGAAATGCTGCTGTCATTATCCAGTAGCAGGCTCTCGCATAACGCGCCAGGAAACTGTAATCCAGATAACAGATTCCAATCATAACTGCCAGTCCAATCATGGTATACAGACATTGCTTTCTTGAAATGCCCATTGCTGCATATTGAACCATAAGTCCACCCAGATTTAGTATGACAATCATAATAAAAGTTCTCCAGTCCATCCTTGGTCTGTGGATTCTGTCCAGTTCTACACCAATAGCAACAGGATCGCCCATACTTTGCACTGCAGCTGCAAGAGCCTGTTCATGTGTCATACCTTCCTGTTCCAGTGCAGCAGTCGCATCTTCAATATGATCTGTTATCTCTCTGCCTATCCCGGCTCTGGCTTTCTTACACCTTACCTGTTCAAGCAAAGCTCTGATAAATTCATCCATTTCTTAGCCCTCCATACACAGCACATTGGTAACTGCTGTCTGATATTCCTGCCATTCCTTCTTCTTATCCTTGAGATAATTTCTCCCATTCTTCGTAATACTGTAATATTTACGGGTTTTGCCATTCACCTCATTCTCATAGGAGGTAAGATATCCCTTCTCCTCCAGTGAATGAAGCAGAGGGTACAAAGTACCCGCCTTTAGGCTGAATACATGATTGGAACGGCTCTCCAGTGTCTCTATCATCTCATATCCATACATATCCTTCTCTTCAAGAAGCCGAAGCAATAACATCGAAGTACTCCCTGATACCAGGCTCTTATCAATTGCCATTTTCAATTCCTCTCTTTCTCATAATAATATATAGATTATCTATATATTATTATATGTAGATAATCTATATATGTCAAGAGCCTGACATAACAAAAAACTCCCTTCTGACTATCCAGAAGGGAGTTTATATATTACTCGTTTTCTATTTTCTTTTTCTTCTTTGGTTTTTTGGCAGGTTTGGTTTTCTGCTTCTTTCCTTTCGTTTTATACTTTCCTGTTATCTTTTTAATAAGCAGAAGCAAAAGAACAACAACTGCTGCGCTCACAGCTATGATAATGATCTTCATTGTATTGGAGCTTTCCTCTACAATGCAGAATGTACCGATTGCACCTTTCATGTCCGTCTGTAAATACTGTCCGCGCACTTTACTGTCAACCTGCTGCCATTCACCATCCAGATAGCTCCATACGGCTGCCTTTTTATATGGATTCAGAAGACGTACAGCAAGTGTGTCAGCCCCTGTTACTGTTGTATTTTCCAGAGATACCTGATATACGGTATAATCATTCTTACCTGTAACTTCCTGCGGCACTACCTCATCTGAAATGGTAGTATGCAATACTGCATCTTCCGTGAAGACACCTTCTACCAGAACAAGTGCTTTCTTGTTCTCGCCCTCATCGGATGCCAGCATGTTACTTGTGTTGTCACTTTGTACAACAGTTACATTATCCTTATATTCGCCTTCGATTACAAGGTTGCCCGTCATAACCCGGTCAGATACATCCGGCCATACTCCATAGCAGTTGTCTTTTGCAGGTGCCTGCGGGAATGTCAGCTTCGACAGACTGTCACCGTAAGCCAGCTCCTGTGTTCCCAGATACATATCATCAATCTTGAAAGTAACCTTCAGATGCCAGAAATCAGTAGGCATACCTTCTACAGCAAGCAATTCCTCATAGGTTATCGGCTCTGCGATTCCAATATAGCTGATATTATCAATACCATAGATGTCATCACCTACATAATAGTTATTCGTTACTGTAGTGGTGCTGTCCTGCTCATCTTCATCATTCAGTGCGATCTGTCCGGCAATTGCTCCATATCGTGCCTTGGCGTCTGTGATGTTTACCATAGAATAGCAGTCCTTGATATTCGTACCGTATCCGGCGATACCACCTACATTATTACCGCCAGTCAGGTTAGACAATGCATAACTGTTCCTGATCAGTGAAAGTGACTGTCCACATATACCACCTACATAATCACCTTCCGTACTTTCTACAGCACCATAGCCCTTACAATCTGTAATAACACCATACTTCATATATCCGGCAATACCGCCTGCACCATCTTTCTTGGATGTTACATAGCCCTGGTTCGTGCTGCCATTAATGATACACATTGTAGTATAGCTGTCACCCAGAGAGAAATCTGTGCTTCCTGCTGCATTATCCTCAGGATCTTCTTCATCAATCGCCATTGATCCTGCTATACCACCTACATTAATATCGCCCTGTACAATACCCTTATTTGTGCTGTTATCTACACGACCGGTCGTTGCTGTCTCAATCTCTTCATCGGAGACATCAGAGTAGAAGCTCTTCTCATCATTGATATTATCCAGGTTGTCAATCTTATCTATAAACAGGTTAAAGACTACGTTCAACTGGTCATTCACTGCTTTCAGGTCATGATTTACCTTGTCTGAATAATTCGCTGCATGATCGCTGATTGCCTTGATACTGTCTGACATACCTCTCAGCTGTGTATGCAGCGTATCCATATTATCATCGAACTCATCACCCAGCTTGGAGAAGTTCAAATCAGACTGACCATTCAGATAATTTACAATTCCTCTAGCTCCGGATGCTGCACTCTTTAAGCTGTCAATGATGCTTTGTGCGTGCTTGGAAGCCGTATCCAGATCATCATGAGCTGCACTGGCTGCATCTTTGATATATGGAGCTTCAATACTTGCGATCAATGCAAGATCACTTAAAATCTCTGATGCTGCTGTTCCTGCCTCTGATGTATAATCCATCAGATTGGATACCTCGTTCATCAGGTCTTTCTTCTCATCAGAAGTCAGGCTGTTCCAGTCCTTCACAGTACCATCATCATCTGTAATGATCTGTCGAATCTTATCTACTGACATGCTGATATCATTAGATTTACCATTGAGAGTTCCTGCATTGGCATTGATTCTGTCCAGAGCATCCTGTGTTGCATCATTCTGATTCTGCTTCTGGAATGTAATCTGTACAGATGCAGGTTCTGCATCACTCTTCAAATAGAATTCATAAGTCCATGTACCGGCAGATGCCTTACCCATGGAAATGGTATTTCCATTTTTGTCCTTCACGATAGGGGTTGAAGATACTGTATAACCGGAGTCCGGTGTTACTTTCAGTGTTACCTTCGTATCGTTACCACCTGTGTATACTGCGTCTCCTCCTGCATTGGAAGTCACCATCAGCTGTATCGGTTCATATTCTGCTGTAACTTCTACATCCTCTGCCGGCATGGTAAATGTATATCTCTTGGACTCTGTCTGATAAGATACCGTTGTACCGGATGCTGTCTTAACAGAAAGTGATTTCAGTCTGTAACCATTCCCTGTGGCACTGACCAGATATATCTCATCTCCCGGTTCTGCACTGGATGAGCTGGCTGTGATCACGCCACCAGTTCCTGATGTACAGGTAATGTCCTTTGTATCAGCAGACTTCGTGAAGCTGCCGTATACACGTAAAGCCACGTTGGAACTCTTTGTTAAAAGATATCGGTAACTGTCTCCTTCCTGTGTCATATCAGCTTTTGAAACAGACGAAAGCTGGCTGTATCCACCTGAAATTACTTGACTGATTGTTAAACAGCCACTATCAGGAATTTCATATCCTGAGTTCGGTGTCATAACAACATTATACTGTTCTCCACTGGCTGCACTTCTGGTCACTGTCACTGTACCGCCTACTGTAGATTCTGCATACACAAGAGAAGTATCCGTAGTATCACCAGAATATTCAAATGTCACTTCTACTGATACGTCTGCATCAGGCATAGTAAATGTATATTCGCCGGCATTGGCTGAGGATGCTGTAGCTGTTGATCCATTATAAGTAACTGCTTTTACCTTATAATTATAGGCTGCTACCGTATGCACTGTAACGGTATCTCCTGCTGCCGCCTGCTGGCTTTCCACGGTCACTATACCGCCAGTTCCTGACACTGGTGTCACTTTATGGGTGTTGGACTTTTTATTGAACTGTCCTTCGACAATGACCGGCTTATTCCCGGATATGTAAGCAGAACGGCTCACCGTTGCTTTGTTATTACTGTCCAGTGCAACAGAAGTACCACCTATACTTACACTGTTTCCAACCAATTCATAGCCATTATATGCTTCTGCCTGAATCTCTACCTGTCCATTGTCCTTCTCTGTTACAGTAATGTTACCACCTTCATTGGACTTCTCCAGAAATGCTCCTGTATAAGTGTAAACAGCAGATACAAGCACATTTTCTTTCGGCATGGTAAAAGTATAGGTATCAGAAGCTGTCTGATTCGTAGTGATGCTCCTGCCATTTGCATCTGTTACAGACAACCCATTCAACTCATATCCGTTATCCGGCTTTACCGTAAGTGTAACCAGTGTTCCTTCATTCGGATTCACATTATCTGAACTTACGCTTCCACCTACACTGGAGGTTACTGACAATCTGCGGTAATCTGTCTCATTATAAGTTGAAGAAGACATTTTATCCGATATATTCAGATCTTCATTGAGCTTCTTGAGTGCATTATTCAGATCAGTCAGAGAATTGCCTGCTGCATCTGTATTATCCATAATGCCAGGCAGCATATCCAGAACACTTTCCATACGGTCTGTCAGACTGTTGACCTGATCAATATTATTGTCTGCAAAGCTGGACAGTCTGTTGGATAATGTATCACTCTGGTCAATCACTGCATCTGAATAATTCTTCAATACATCTACATCATTCCGGATTACATTGGTTCCTTCTTCCATGTCATCCAGTGTCTGCTGTACCAGATCATGCAGCTTGTTCACAGCATCACGGATGGATTCTGCTGCATCAACCTCAATATATGGCTCCATCTGTCCAACGATACCACCTATGTCTTTTCTTCCATATACAGTACCATGGTTGGTACATAATGCTACAACACCGGACTGTCTGCCTACGATACCGCCTATATTGTAACCCGTGTGTTCATAACCAACCTTACCTACATTGGTACACCTCATGATCACACCCTTGGAAAAGCCGACAATACCACCAGTATCCACACCACTGGCAACCTTCACATCTGTCTCATTCTCACGGATATTCTGCAGGATATCGACACTGATCTCGTCATCCTCTTCTACCCACTGGGAATTATTATTGATATTCGCATAGTTAGAACAGTTATCTACTGTACCAAAGTTCTTACCTACGATACCACCGGTATAATAATAGCCAGTCACCGTTCCTTTGGTTGTACAGCGCTGAACCGTACCTGTTCCTTCATTAATGCCTACGATTCCAGCTGTCTCATACTTGCCTTCTACCAAACCCTGAAAAGTACAGTCACGGATCGTACCCCTGTTAATGCCACATACCGCACCAATGCATTGTTTCTCATCTTCTGAGGTCACATTACCGGACAGATACAGATTCTCAACAATACCGCCCTCTTCTACATAACGGAAGAAGCCCGTTACATAACCATTGCCATTATAGCGGTAGTTGGTTATCTTATGTCCATTACCTTTGAATACACCTCTGAATACCGGTATATTTAAAAAATCAGAACCTGCAAGATCAATATCCTGTGTAAGCTCAATGATCTTATTTCTCGACCATTCATCTATGTGGCAGTTCTCTGCCAGTTCTTCCAGATCTTTGGCAGATGATATCTGTATTGTTTCCATCTGCCCATCTGCATCATCCTGTGCCTGTTCCTCCTGTGCGGTCTTAGCCATGACAGGATATACAGGTATCAGCGTACCCGCCATCACAAGTGCCAGGGAATAGGCACATATCCTTGTGAAAAATAATTTACTGATTATCTTCTTTTTCATCAATCAGTGCCTCCTCTCCTTCTTCTATATGGGCAGCATCCGCCAGTTCCTGACCATCTAACTGCTCAATCTTGCCAATCTTGACAAGGGCATTTACATCACCTTTGATAACACCATGGATTTCACAGGAAACAATACCATTAATCTGACCCTGTACGTAACCATCCACTCTGACAAGTCCTGAGGTTTTCTCCATTTTAACCGGAACAGATACCTTAAAGGATGTACGGTCAATGACTTTTTCACCCAATAACAGAATCTGCGGCAGAACGAACATAACAAGCAAAATAGAAATAATCGTTCCCCGTCCAAGACACTGTCCGATACCACAGATAGCACCATCTGATGACATCTGACCAATCAATACACCGGCAAGTACCATCATAGAACCTGATGTTATGATAGTCGGGAAAGCAAAGTTCATCGTTTCTATGATTGCATCCTTCTTGGACATCTTATCCTTTAATTCCATATATCTTCCTGAGATAACGATTGCATAGTCGATATTGGCACCCATCTGAATAGAACTTACAATCAGGTAGCTCATGAAGAACAGGTTGTTATGCTGTAATGCCGGGAATGCAAAGTTAATCCAGATAGCACCCTGAATAACCAGAATCAGAAGTATGGGCATACCTGCTGACTGGAAGGTAAACAGCAATACGACTAATACCGCCAGAATAGATACCACATTAACGACCTTATTATCAATCTGGAATGTCTTATATAAATCATACTGGCTGGTTGAATCACCAGGAATCAGAATCGTTCCATCATAATATTTCTCAGACATGGTATGCATTTCATCCAGGAATGCAAATGTCTCATCGCCCTCTTCAGGTAATGTCAGATACACAAGAATACGGCTGTAATCCGCACCCTGCAGCTGATCCAGCGCAATCTGCATCTTCTCATGGGCATCCTCTAATGTATCATGCATATCATCATCCAATGTCACGTAACCTTCATCTACTTCATCATACAGGAACATGAACATATCAATCAGAGGCACACTATAAGAGGAGATACCATTCACAATCTTTGCATAATTCTCATCATTCACCGCATACGCCATATAAAGCAGCTCTGAAACCTCGTAATCCAGTTCCAGAAGCTCTGAGAAATCTCTTGCCGTCAGCTTATCTGTCAGCATGTAACCATCCATTGCCTCTGTGTTGGCAAGTCCCTGACAGTAATCAACCTCTGTCCTTGCTTCCAGGTCATTAATCAGCTTGCGCTCTTTCTCATAATCACCGGCAGGGATGACCAATGCTACCATATTGGTATCACCGAAACTCTCAGCAATCAATTCATCTGCAAGCTGCTGGTCATTCTGTACAGGTGTCTCAATCTGTGAATAACCATATACGAAAGGACACTTGGACTGGAATATGTATGCTACAATGATCAATGCCACAAACAAGGGAGGCACGATTAGTCTGGTATGATATGCAAATTTACCCACAAAAGGAATCTTTGGCACGAAATTCTTATGTTTCGTCTTATCCATTGCCTTACCAAATAACATCAGAAGTCCCGGCATCAGCAGGAATACTGCAATCAAGCTCAAAATGACTGCCTTGATCAGACAGATTGCCATATCACGCCCAATACCATACTGCATGAACATCATGGCAACCAGACCACCAATCGTTGTCAAAGAACTGGAGCAGATCTCAGGAATCGCCTTACTAAGAGCTACAATATCAGCTTCCCTGATAGGCAATGTCTCATGTTCCTCCTTGTATCTGTTACAAAAAATAACAGCATAGTCAATGGATAATGCCAGCTGCAGTACAACCGTTACTGAATTAGATACGAATGAGATTGTACCAAGCAGGAAGTTCGTGCCCATTGACAAAGCTGCGGCAGCAACGAAAGTCAACAGTAATACAGGAACTTCAGCGTAAGTCTGTGATGTGAAGATTAACACCGTCACTACGATGATTGCAACCAGCACACTGATCGTATTCATCTCGGATTCAATCTGCTCTGCCGATGCATCACCCATGGAAGTAGATACATAGATATCATATCCATCCAGACTCTCTTCTATCTCTTCCAGACCCTGAAGCGCCCTATCATCTGTCTCTTCATATTTAAAAGTAATGGAATACAGTGCCGAGAAATTATTGAAATAATTCTCCGTACTGTCAAAATCCAGCATAATGACATCATCTCTTGCCTCGATATCATCTGCAATATCCTGTGCTTCATCATATGTGATGTTCGCTACCATTACCTTGGCAGAACCATAAGTAATAAACTGTTCTTCCATTAAGTCAAGACCCTGACTGGTCTCTGTCGTATCAGGCAAATATGCTGACAAGGAGTTCTCTACCTTGACCCAGCCCATTGCAACAACTGAGAATATGATTAATATTCCGAACAATAAGAAGAACAGGTTTCTTCTGTCTACGATAAAGGTTGCTACCTTTATCATAAAATTACTGTCCTGCTCCAGGCTTTCCTTTTCTTTTTTAGACACGCACATCTCTCCCTTTTTACAAAATTTGTAAACTTAACCCATATTAGTGTAGCACATTTTTATTGAAAAAAACTGAAAATTATATAAATTTTATCTAAAACCGTCAATTAAAAAAAGAAGTGCCATATTACGCTTTAGCACTTCTTATTCAGCGAATTGATTTTAGCAGTCACTTCTTTGGCTGCCCTTATATGTGTCAGCTTACTTGGATGCCAGTCTGCGCCGTAGCCTGCTTCAGCGGTATGAGGTTCAATATGCAGTGCAGTAATGCACTCATCCCCTGTCTTTTGGCGATATAATTCTACTGCCTTTTGCACATACGGATATAATCTGTCTGTCATGATACCATAGACGCAAAGTATATATGCCCCCGGATTGTGACTGCGCACCTGCTGTATGAACTGTGCATAGCAGGCCGCATACTCCTCCTGCCTCTGTGCAATGTCTTTACAGTAGCTGTCATCATTGGTACCCAGATTGATCACCACAAAGTCTGGACAAAATCTGTCAAAATCCCATTTCTGCAGTGTAACAGCCACTCCATCCACCTTGCCTCTTGAATACCCGGTATCCTCGTATTTATCAGGCACAAGCTCTGTCAGCAGCTTCTCGTCTGACTCTGTATACCCTGAGATGATACCATAACCGCTATAGGACACCATACTGTAATCTGCATCAAGGCTCTGCGCTGTCAGATATGCGTAGGAAGCTGTCTCATCCTCAGTTGCCGTAGAGAAATGCTGCTCCGGATCATTATCATCCACGCCATATCCGCAGGTAATGGAATCTCCAATAAACTCAAGCTTTAACGGCTTGTCCGGTGTCGGACTGATAACATCTGTATCAGCCATTACAAATTCCTGTATTCCAACAATGGAATGCGGAGCTTCTGACAGTTTCACAATACGAACCGTAATCTCCTGTGGCTTGTCACTTCTCCAGACACAGTACGTTTTCTGCGGAACTTCAAGCCGCTCATCTATGATACGTTCATTATTCACATAGACAGCGATTCTTGCATAATCGACATCCTGCTGAGTCTTAATCTTCTCGTATTGCTGCGTTTCCAGCTTCGTCAGGTCATCCCCTGCCAATACCACATCCAGAGAAGCTCCTCTGTACGTGAACTCTACTCCGCTTCCTGATAAAGCACACCATATCGTGCCATTATCATCCGCGATCGTACGACCAATATATTTGATTTTTGCATCTGCTGCTCTCATTTACTGCTTACCTTCCCTTTCCAGCCAACTGTGAAACATTATTCTCCCGTTAAATGAACTGTTATCATGTCATGGTGTACTGCCGGAAGAAACCGTTCAAATACATCCTTCGTCCGCATCTTCAGGCTGGATGTATTAATGCATGGATGACATCCGAAATATTCTCCCTGCAATACATCCTCATCTACCAGCAGCTGCACTGCATTCTCTTTATCATTCATAAGTCCCATAATACTTACTGAACCCGGTGTAATATCCAGAAGTCTCTCCATATCCTCCGGTGATGCAAAAGACAGTCTTGCACTGTTAATCTGGCTGGACAGCTCCTTCGTCTTGAATGGTTTATCCCCTGGCATCATAAGCAGATAGAAGTTTGTCTTTTGCCGGTTGCACAGGAAAAGATTCTTGCATATCGTAACCTGTAAGATTGCATCAATCTCATTACATGCTTCCATAGTATCTGTCTGTTCATGGTCTGTTCTTACATATTCTATACCCAGTGAATCCAGCAGATCATATACTCTGATCTCTTTGTCCAATCTGCCCTGTATATTCTCCGGTCTGCCCTTATATAATTCCATTATTTTGTCTCCTTATTCAGACCAAGCGTCTCGTTCATGCTTCCCATCCGATAGCCCAGAAGATCCAGTGTCACATAGGTAAATCCATATTCTTTGAACTTCTCAGCTATAAACTTACGATTCTCTTCTTCCATCAGCTTGGAAAATTCAGATGGTTCAATCTCAATTCTTGCCATCATGCCGTGGATTCTGACTCTGACCTGATGAAATCCCATGTCCAGCAGGAGCTGTTCTGCCTTATCCACCATGCCAAGCTTCTCTTCTGTAATAGTCTCTCCATATACGAAACGGGAAGAAAGACAGGCAAAGGACTGCTTCTCCCAGGTCGGCAGATCCAGATATCTGGAAACAGCACGGATATCTGCCTTGGTAAACTGACATGCACGCAGCGGACTCTTAATCTCAAGCTCTGCTACAGCCTGTAAGCCTGGACGATAATCTCCATTATCATCCAGATTAGAACCTTCTACGATATTCTCAATATGATTTTCCTCTGCAATGGCACGGATTTTCTCAAATAATTCCTTCTTACACAGATAACAACGATTCTTTGGATTCTGTGCAAATCCATCTATATTTAATTCTTCTGATTCACAGATGAAATGAGCAATGCCTTCCTTTTTACAGAAATCAATTGCTTCATTTAATTCTCTCTTTGGAAAAGAACATGACTGTGCAGTTACTGCAATTGCTTTATCTCCCAACGTATCATGGGCTACTTTTAATAGGAAAGTAGAATCTACTCCACTGGAAAAGGCAACTGCTACAGAATGCAATCCCCTCAGATATTCACGTAAATTCTCCAACTTCCCCATCTGTTCTCTTGTTATTTCACTCATATCCTTTAACACACCTTTCGTACTTGTTATCGTTACTATTTTCTACTTTTTCATGCTTCTTGTCAATTCCATTCTTCATGTCGTTTTTCACAGAACTTACACATATAGCACAAATTTCCATCACATTTTCCAACTATACTAAGCTCATAAAATCAAACAACACATATGTGAACCAAACATAATAAGGAGACATCAATATGAAAAGAATGAATCAATTTGTTTATGCCCTGCTGATTGGCTGTGTACTGCTGACAGGCTGTGGCAGTAACACCAATACAACAGAAACAAAAGAAGAAGTGATTTCAGATTCACAGGCAAACGCCTCTACTGAACCAACTCAGAGTGAATCTGCCTCTGAGGAAGAAAATGACTCCGTTACAGGACGGATTGAAAGTATAGATGAAACATCCATTACACTCGCTGTTATGAACATGTCAGGCGGCGCAGCTCCTGATGGCAATGGTGGCGGCGAAAAACCAAGCGGTGAAGCCCCCGATGGTAACGGTGCCCCACAAGCGCCTGATAATAACGCTGAGTCTGTAACAATCACTTTGACAGACAACACACTCTTCTATGATGAATCAGGCTCTGCGATCACTATAGATTCCTTAACTGAAGGTACTACAGTAACTGTTGCAACAGATGCAGATGGTAATGCAATCTCTGTAACAATCACTACTCTTTCAGCTATGAGCGGAGGTATGGGAGGCGGTCAATCCGCCCCTTCCTCTTATGAAGCAGTGAACACATACAGCGAAGATACCTCTATCTCCAATGAAAGCATCTCCTCTACAGGTACAGATGAGAATGCCATCCTGGTAACAAATCAGGCTAATGTATCCCTCGACAATGTAACAATTGACAGAACTTCATCAGACAGCACAGGCGGGGATTCCTCCAGTTTCTACGGAGTAGGTGCCGCCTTTCTTGCTACTGACGGAACTGTTAATATTTCCAACAGTACGATTACAACCAATGCTTCCGGCGGCGCAGGTATATTCGCTTATGGAGATGGCGTAGCCAATGTATCTGATACAACGATCAATACAACGCAGGATACTTCTGGCGGTATTCACGTAGCAGGCGGTGGTACTCTGCACGCTACAAATCTGACTGTAGAGACCAATGGTGGCTCTGCTGCTGCAATCCGTTCTGACAGAGGTGGCGGAACAATGACTGTAAATGGTGGCAGTTATACTTCTAATGGCTCAGGCTCACCTGCTGTATACTGTACTGCAGATATTGATATTCAGAATGCTACACTGACAGCTACCGGTTCAGAAGCAGTATGTATTGAAGGTCTTAATTCTCTGAAGCTTACAGACTGTGATCTGACTGGTGATATGCCGGAAAATGAACAGAATGACTGTACCTGGACTGTTATCCTCTACCAGAGCATGTCTGGTGACTCCGAAGTAGGTAACAGTACTTTCAATATGACAGGCGGCTCGCTCACTTCCAAAAATGGCGGTCTGTTCTATACAACCAATACAGAAAGTACTTTCTATCTGTCTGATGTAGATATTACCTATTCTGACAGCAATGATTTCTTCCTGAAATGCACAGGTAATTCCAATGCAAGAGGCTGGGGACAAAGCGGTGCCAACGGTGCTGACTGTATATTCACAGCAGATAATCAGGATATGACAGGTGATGTAATCTGGGACAGCATCAGTGACCTTGACTTCGACATGGTAAATGGAAGTACACTGATTGGTGCTTTCGTTCAGGATGAAAGCAATGCCGGCAATGGTGGCAATGGCTACGCTAACCTCACTATTGACAAGACATCTACGTGGATTGTAACCGGTGACAGCACGCTTAGCAGTCTGACCAATCATGGACTGATCGAAGATGCCGACGGTAAGACCGTCACAATCAAGGATGCAAACGGCAATGTCCTCGTAGACGGCACAAGCAATTACACAATTACGGTAGACTCCTATACAGAGGCATAATTTCTCCCCTTTTCCCCGAAAAAGGCACGATATATCCACTTTACAGATATATCGTGCCTTTTTATACTCATATCGGGCGTATTCCAAGGGCTTTCAACCACTTGTGAGCAAGCTCATGTGGTATCACAAATTATATACTTCCGTATACTTTTTCTTGAAATAATCAATAATCGGCCGTGCGCTGACTTCCTTACCGCATACCTTCTCTATGACTTCTTTCGGTAAGCGGGTGCTTCCATACTGGTGAATCTTCTCATTGAGCCATTTGGTAATCTCACCAATCCTGCCCTCTCGCAGAATGGTGTCTACATCGCCGAGCTCTTTGGTGATTTCTTCGAGATACATACCATCATAGATATTGCCCAGAAGGTAAGATGGGAAATATCCAAAAGATCCATCTGACCAGTGCATATCCTGTAAAATACCCTCTGCATCATTTGCAGGTGTAATCTGCAGGTATTCCTGCATTTTCTCATTCCAAAGCTTCGGCAATTCCTCTACAGACACGCCATCGCGGAAAATTGCCTTCTCCAGCTCATAACGGATAATGATATGGAAACAGTAAGTAAGCTCATCTGCTTCTGTTCGAATCAGACTGTTTCTAACATGATTGATCTCATGATAGAATTCATCCAGGCTGATTTCCTTGAACTTGGGAAGCAATGCGCCAAGCTTCTCATAAATCGGTACCCAGAAATTCTTGTTTCTGCCCAGTACATTCTCATAAAATCTGGACTGGCTCTCATGAATACCGCAATAGCGGCAGCTACCGGCTATCGTGCCATCATAGGCAGGATTCACGTTCTGCTCAAAGATTGCATGTCCACCCTCATGAATCGCTGAATACATGGAACTGAGCGCATCATTCTCATAATAATGGTTCGTTACACGTACATCTCTGGATGAGAAATTAAGCGTAAATGGATGCTCTGTCTCCCCTACAGTACCAGCTTCCCAGTTGAAGCCTATATAATCCAGAAGAAGCTTCTGTACCTTCTTCTGCTCTTCTACTTTATATTTACCTGCAAATCTGGAATCATCCGGCTGTTTTGCCGCCAGAACCTTCTGTACAAAAGGCACCAGCTCCCGCTTCAAGTCATCAAAAAGCTTATCAATTGTAGCGGAGTCCATACCTTCCTCGAACTGATTCAGAAGTACATCATATACTTCTTCTCCGGGATTCGTATATCCTGCCATCTTCTTTGTCATTTCAATGATCTTCTGTAAATGCGGTGCAAAAATAGAGAAATCAGAAGCTCTCTTTGCTTCTTTCCAGGCATTACCTGACTCAGATTTCTCCTGAACGAATTCTTCATAGAAATCTGCCGGGATTCTCTGATTCTCATCATAATCACGTTTCATTCTCTTCACAATAAACTGCCACATATCATCCAGCTTATCAAACTCTTCCGGTCTGGATAACTCTTCCAGCATATCGCCCAGTTCTTTTGCTGTGGAAAGCTTGAACATTTCTGTTGAAAAATATGTCATAGCCTGTGCATGCCCTTCAAATCCAAGCTTAGGCATCACGGTCTCCATATCCCAATTCAGTAACGTAACTACATGTTCATACTGATTCATCTTTGTGATATACTCTTTTAAATTCTGTAATGTATCGCTCATCTTAAACCTCGTTTCTATACTTCCAATTTATATACCGCATGGGCTGATGCCTCATGCAGTTCACAGCCTTTCCTTGGCTGCAGATCATAGTATACCTCTTCTTCATATGGATAAACAACCAGTGTCAGATACTTGGGATATCCGTAACGCTTCAATGCCACAGTCCAGTCCTCACCATTAGAAAACCAGTCTGTCAGCAATTTACCATCCTGATACAGCTGTGCCCTGTTGCCGCCATAATTCATTGTCAGATATACATCCTGCAGATAATCTTCTGAAGTATCATCTGCATATTCATCCCGTACTTTATCATAAGTAAGCTGTAATTCATAGACTTTGCAGACATTATGTGCCTTTTCCTGCTCCAGTATACTCTGTATTGCATATGGGGGAGGCTGTATCTGTGATGTCTCCCTGGTTGCAACTGACACCCGTGTCATAATCTCTGGCGGCAGGACATACATATCCGCAGGCTCTCCTGCCTCTTCATAGATTCTCACACGCTCCTCTTCCTCACCGGCTATCAGATATAATACGCCATCCTGTTCGTACAAAGGATGTTCCGTAATATACAGTCTATTGCCAAATACATAAGCATGCTCTGCATCTTCCCTGCTCAGAACTACAATATTGTCATAAGGCTTGCCCTCATAGTCAAAATACGGCTTCTGACCATTATCATTATTATAAAAGAAATATCTGCTGCCGATTCTGGTGAGAAGTGATGCATTGGTGCTTGCCAGTCTGCTCTCTCCCATCTGCAAGCCAAAAGGAATTACAGCACACCGATCCGCCTCGCAGCACAGATCATGCAGTACAAGCGGCTCCTGACCAATTCCTGTAATCTCTACATCCAGCCCCTGGATTGGCTGCATATGGCGCAGTCTCTGATGATTGTTAATAAAGAGAAATCCACCCTTAGTCTCCTCACAATAACGCACACTTACTCTCGGCGTTGTCATATCTTCTGCATCCTGTGGCTGCTCCTCTGGGAAAAAGGCTGCTGCCGATGCCAGTTCTTCTTCAAAAGCATGAATCATCAAATGCAGCATTTTCAGCTTGTGATAACTGTCATGAATCTGTCCCGATTCACGAATGCATGTCTGGAAATCATAACTCTTTACCGGAAGATCATTGAAATATCCAGTCTCTCTGGCTTCCTGTAATGTGGTGTCTTTTCCATCAGGATTCACACCACCATGATACATGTAATATCCCAGCAGATTTGCTCCTGCCCCCAGCATACACCATGCCTGTGCCTGGATATCCTCAGGATATGGATAGGTTCTTCTAAGTGCTGTCACCTGAAGTCCTCCACCCAGCTCTGCTGTAAGATAGGGATTGTCTTCCTTGGAGAATGTACAGTCCGCGCCCTGATCAATTGCAAGATCCGCTCCAATGTTCTCATCCTGTCTGAATGACATCATCAGAAAGTTCTCACACGCCGGCATCTCATGGGTATGCCCTGCCCAGGGTGCATCCACATATCCACCCAGTACAGGCAGAGTCTCTCCCTCCAGAACAATTGCGCCACCCCAGCCGGTTGCTGTATAATATGGCACTTCATATCCAAGCTTCAAAGCAAGCCTCTTGAGACTCTTCATATGCTCTACACCACGGCTTTTATCAGAAGGACCTCCTGCATGGCAATATTCGTTCTCCAGCTGAATGCCAATAATAGGACCTCCATCCTTGCACATTTCACCTTTAATCTCCTGTGCAAGCCTTGTCCAGAACTGCTCTACATACTGCATATATAAGGAATCATTTGTTCTTGTCTCATGTTCCCTTGATGCTCCCTCTATATAGCCCAGACCATTATGTCCAAGCTCTGCTACCAGCCAATCCGGGAAACCGCCATTTCTTGCCTCACCATGTGCCCAGGGTCCGATACGCAGCCATACCGGCATATCCAGCTTCTTACAAAGCTCCAAAAACGTCCTGATATCCCTGCTTCCGCCAAAATCCCATTCTCCCTTGTGTTCTTCATGGTGATTCCAGAATACATAAGTAGCCAGAATATCTACCCCGCCTGCCTTCATTTTCAGAATCGCTTCTTCCCACTCCGCAGGCATCCATCTGGAGAAATGAAATTCTCCCATAACAGGCAGCATCGCTCTGCCATTCTTCGTTAAATAACGGTTATTGACCCCATAAACATTTCCCTGTTTGTCTTTGCCACCCATATTTGTATTTATTTTCAGTGGCTGTGTCTGTTCTATATGAATCCGCATGCCTGTATCCTTCTTTCTTTTATCCAATACTTATTCATTATAACAGATATTTAACTGATTACCACTGTATAAATTTTATATACCACTAATAATTTGAGGAATAGATTGTCACATACTTATCCTGTCCCGCATTATTCAATGTTACCGCAGCATCTCCTGTCATGGGGTCTTCGATTGCTACACGGATCTTCGCCACATCATCAGGCAGTTGTCCACTCCACTGTACTTTCAGGTTCATATCAGGCATTATATCTGAAAGATTCATATCCAACTGCTGTTTCTCTATGAAATTATTCTCTTCATCATAGAAGTACAGGTACACAGCCCAATCCTCATACATGGGTGCGATTCCCTGATTATTCCACGTAACGGCTATATCCCATATACCCGATAATCTGTTTCTCTTCACAGCTGCCTTACTGATACCAAGCTTATATCCAAGCAATTCACGGATGACTGCTGCTTCCTGCTGGTACTGTGGCGCTTCTAATGCATGGGGAACCTTAGGTCCTATGAAGCTCATATGAGACTGACGGATCAGGCTTTTGGTCGTATCCATATCTGTTACCAGCAGTTCTTCCCAGCTTCTTGCACTGGTAAACTCTCCACCTACTGCTGCCTTTTTGTAGAAATCCGGTATGGCATATAAGGTATGCGCCTTGGCAGGCTCTGTATATACGCCTCCATCATTTAACCATTCCAGCCATTCATTGGTATCCTCTGCTTCTCCTGTCATATCATTATAGACACCCAGGCCATATTCCTTTACTCCAAGGAAAGGTCTTCGCATCATAAGCTGTACATCCGGAAAAGCCTCTACATACTGGTCTACATACTGCATACAGACAGATTCCTCTGGAATGGGAACAATGCCTTCACCAGATTTCACATGCCACTCGCCCCAGTGCCCCAGACTGCCAAGCTGTACATAGCTTAAAAATCCCGGTCTTACTTCCTCAAATGCCTCTGCAATCTTCTGCAATACCTTGCCATGTGCCTCTATCAGATCCGGATTGGCATAGTTAGGGGAATATCCCTTACCATACGAAGTATCATAAAAAGTTCCATCCCTGGTCTTCTCATACAGCCACTGTGGGATATCCATATGTTCTTCCTGCCCAGGTACATCACATAACAGCCGGAACACTGCATGCTTCCCCTGACTTGCATACTCCTGTGCCTGATTCTCATTTATTAATGTTGTAAAATCATACACCCCCTCCTGCGGTTCGATATCGCTCCATGTCATACCAATGTACACCAGCGTATTCTCACCCACAGCGTCAGGATAGTCTGCACTCACCGCATATCCAATCAAAGGATTATACAGTATTTCCTGTTCATTCTCATCTGTGTATATGGATGTTTGTATGATAATTTTGTTATATACAATAATCAGGATAAGTACTGTTAAAATCAAAAATAAGATGCCTTTTCCAATATTTTTATTAACCATGGTATTCTCCCTTAAACTGAACAAAGGATGTATTTTTCCTATTGATGTCTATATAAAATATAAATAGTTACATACTTTTATATCGTCAAAATCTATGTTAAACTATATAAAAATCCACGTGAAAGAAAAGAGGACAACACTTATGAGATTACTAATTATTCGTCATGGTGATCCGGACTATGAGCAGGACTCACTGACTCCCAAGGGTTGGTGTGAGGCAGAGCTCCTGTCTGAAAGAATCTCCAAAATGAACATCAAGGACTTCTATGTCTCTCCATTAGGCCGTGCCAAGGCAACCGCTTCCTGCACATTGCATAAAATGAATCGTACTGCGACAGAATGTGACTGGCTTCGTGAGTTTGCCCCCACAATCCAAAGACCTGATGTAACCGATAAACGCATGATTTCCTGGGACTGGCTGCCACAGGACTGGACAAAGGAAGAGGAATTCTACCGTCGTGATCTGTGGATGCAGCATCCTGTCATGAAGGAAGGCAGGGTAGATATAGAATATAAATGGGTCACTGATAATTTTGACAAGTTACTTGCCCAATATGGCTATGTCCGTGAAAATGACATCTACCGTGTAGAGAAAGCTAACCGGGATACCATCGTATTCTTCTGCCATTTTGGATTGGAGTGCGTATTGTTAAGCCATCTGATGAATGTATCCCCTATGCTGTTATGGCACCATACAGCCGCTGCCCCGACTTCTGTTACTACAATCTATACAGAAGAACGCCGGGAAGGGACTGCAATCTTCCGTATCAGCAGCTTCGGTGATATATCCCACCTATATGCCAACAACGAAGAGCCGTCCTTCTCGGCGCGCTTCTGTGAGACCTATGATTCTGTCGATGAACGTCACGACTGATATACTCCCAAATATCGAATCAGGACTCCACGTAATTCACTGATATCTATAGGCTTTGACAGGAAATCGTCAAAGCCTTCTTCTATCATTTGTTCTTTCACTCCACTTACTGCATTGGCTGTAAGCAGTACAATCGGGGTTGCTGCAATCTCTCCGCCTTTTGAACGTATCTCATGCAGTGCTTCCACACCATCCATCTCCGGCATCATATGATCCATGAAAATGATATCATATCCTTGTCCTTCTTCCAGAAGAGTGATACATTCCCTGGCAGAGCGAACCGCTTCTGCCTGCATTCCAAGACAGCACAGAATACCTTTTGCCACATCACAGTTCAGGTCATTATCATCTACGACCAGTATTCTGCCAGGCTGTATCTGTATATTCTCATCATCCGGAACAATGTCCTTATCATCTGTTTTCTCTCTGTGTCCGATTCCCTGCCAGATATCCGCTATGAACTTCGTACCGCGTCCATATTCACTCTCAAAGGTAATATGACCACCCATCATTTCGACAAAGCTCTTAACAATGGACAGACCTAAACCACTTCCTTCTATCTGGTAGTTCTTCTTGTTATCGAACTGTTCAAATTTGCCAAAGACCAAAGGGAAGTTCTTTCTCTCAATTCCAATTCCCGTATCCTCTACTTCAATATGCAGCATTACATGTTCTTCTGTTCTCCCACGCATATGAATCCGCAAGGACACGCTGCCTGCCTTTGTATATTTGATACCATTGCTGATCAGATTAGTAAGAATCTCCTGGAGCTTCACCCGGTCTCCACACAGCCACTTGGGTATATCCGGTTCTATCTCGATAATCAGGGCAAGTCCGGCTTTTCCCGCCTGTGCACCCATCATGGAACTAATCTCATGTATCATATTCTCAAAGGAATAGTTCACATCTACCAGTTCCATCTTGCCGCTTTCTATCTTGGATATATCCAGTATCTCATTGATCAGGTCCAGCAATGTATTGGATGCTTCTTTGATATTCCGGAGATAATAGTTCACATCCTTTGTATCTTGGGTACGAAGCGCCATATTGGAATAACCTACGATCGCATTCATTGGTGTTCTGATTTCATGTGACACATGTGCCAGAAAATTGGTTTTGGCTATGCTTGCCTGTTCAGACGCTTCCTTTAGCTTAATCATTTCACTGGTATATTGATTGATAAATGTCATATCAAATATCCAGGCAATATATGCCTGCACATTTTCCCTGCCATGCGCTCTTCCTGTTACCTTGGAAATACGTATCTCATAATGCCTGTCATTCTGATCCAGTACATTCTCCTGTCTGCTGAACAGCTTCTCTATGACTTCATCTTTTCTATCGTCTTTCAACTGTGGCAGCAGAGTCATTGCCACCGGATTCATATATAATATCTTATCCTGCTTATCATCTACAATGATCAGACCATCCTTGGTATCCTCCAGAACTCTCTCCTGTGCAAGCTGTACAGCATCCAGAAGCCCATACCGCTTTATTGCAACCAGGAAACAGACAGACATTATAGTAGTAGCTAACGTTGTCGGGTCAAAATCAGGGAAAAATCCTGCCATGTAGATCAGAAGCAATACGATTGGCAGCAGAGCTGCCATAAAGATCAATGTACCTCGCAGTTTGGATTCTTTACTGCCTTTTAACACTCCGCCCTTCAAGGCAATGAAACAATAACCGCAGATTCCCACCAGCATTTCCGCTGCCCATGCATAGAAAAGGATTCCTTTTTCCAATTCCAGTATATATCTGCCACCCGGAAGCAGTTTATAGGAAATAGATGCATAGAAAAGAGAATGATTCTCACAGGTCATTACCGCCGCCAGTAAGATTGTATTATACAATTCCAGTGCCCAGGCTATTTTTTTATTCATGCCCACCTGGGTAAAACCGGTAACGAAAAGAAGTGCAAACAGCATAATGTGCATTTTGCCCACATATGCCATTTTAGTTGCAACTAATGCAGCATCCTGTGTTTTGGCAAAAAATTCAAGCGCATCTCCCACCGTTATGATAAAAGCACATACATTCGTCATCAACAGGTATTTCTGTCCATATGATGGTCTCTGTGCCGCAACAATCATACAGCAGGCAAAACATATATACATGCCACCCATATTTATAATTGCGTACATTAAATCCATGATTCTCCTCTTTTCTACATAACGGATTCCATTATGCTTCTCTTACGTAAGGATTTACAACACATCTTCGCGGGAAATGCCGTAAATTCTTGCTGCTGCATACAGTGCAATCTCTGTTACAGCATATTTTCCAAGCCATTTATCATCCTCGGCAGTTCTCTCATTCCTGCCTCTTCTGACGACAATATCATTGATACGTCTGAAATAGCTTATGATCTCATCATATTCACTGATCTGTTCCAGAAAGCAGTGCCCATAGGCTTGTGTCTCCAGATTTGCTGTAGAGACTGCCTGTAAGCATAGTTTACACTCTCCCGTTACATCTGAAGCTTCCATCAGTACATCCGGTCTGTTCTTGAGACATTGCGCAAAATATTCTTTTGCACCTGCTGCATCCCGCTTTCTAAAATACACTGCCATCTGCTCTTTGATTTCTCTGGTCTCAGTCTTATCCCCGATAATGGCAACCCTGCACTCCAATGCCCGAAGCCCCCTTGTCCTGACCCATACCAGAAGCAGAAATTCAGAAATAAATCCAAATACTCTCCTATGATAATCATCCTCAAAGGTAAGGTCTATCCGCTTCTGAAGTTCAAAGAGTACCGTAAAAAGCCATTCACAATATTCATCATATAATGGCTTGGAAGTGACCATAATATTCCCAAAGTATGTCTTATTGTCATGTACCAGCCTGATGAAATTATCATAATAATCCGGATATAGTTCTTTGATGATCTCTCCTGTCTCATCCAGTGTCTCTATCTTATGATGTGCGCCAAAACCATAATGATAAGAATTAGGCAGCTCTAACTCTTTGGTCGTAATGATATCATACTGCTGTAGAAGTTCCTCATACTGTTCTTCTGTAAATGCCTTGTTATCTTCATTAGTCAGGAATCTGCGATAATGGCAGATTCCCACATAATCAGACTCTGTATAATTCTTCCACACCCAGTACACACCAGACAACTCGGCATAATAACAATTCTGTTTCGATATGTTATCTCCCGTATCATCTCCCAGATAACCATATTCCTGTTCTGCATTGGCATGACCCACATGCATAGGTATATAGAGCTGTTCTGGTGGCACATCAAATTTTTTATGAGTCATAGCAAATATTCTGACTGACATAAGTTGTCCTCTTCTCCAATCCTCTGTCCGGCTTACAATAGTTACATATATTTTATAATACTGACTATTATTTAGCAACTTTATTCTGATACTACATGTTTTTATGAATTAGCGCCCATCTGGTTCAATGCTTTTCTAAACTGGAATGTAAACAGAATCGCTGTAAAAGTAACTGCAATAAAATCAGCCACAGGCTCTGCCATGTATACTGCCCTGGCTTTATCTGCGGTAAAAACAGCCGGCATAATATAGATCAAAGGAATCAGGAGCACAAATTTCCTCATGACCGCAACTATAATAGAAGAAATGGCTTTTCCAAGAGAATTAAATGCCATCTGACAGGATATCTGAATGCCGAACATAAACATCACTGCCATATAAATACGCAGTGCCGTCTTCGTATAATCAAGCAGTACCGCATCTGAAGTAAACATACCTGCAAAAATCTGTGGAAACAGCATGACAAGAAGCCATAGAAGCACAGAATAGCCAAGGCTTGCCTTCAACAACAGGAAAAAGGCACTCCTCACACGTTCTGCGTTCCTTGCCCCATAATTATAGCTCATAATAGGCTGTGCACCCTGTCCAAGTCCCTGTAGAGGCAGCATGGCAAACTGCATAACACTGGTCAGAATCGTCATAGCTCCTACTGCAACATCTCCACCGTATTTTAATAAGGAAGAATTAAAGCAGACTGAAATGACACTCTCACTTGCCTGCATGATAAACAGGGATGTTCCCAGTGCCACGCAGGGCAGAATAACAGCCCCCTGCAATTTGAGGTTTTCTTTTCTGATTCTGAGGATTGTCTTATGTCCAAACAGGAAACTCAGCACCCATATGCAGGAGCATGCCTGTGAAATTACGGTTGCAAGAGCTGCCCCCTGCACTCCCATATGACATGCAAAGATGAAGATAGGATCAAGTACGATATTGACTACTGCGCCAATGAGAACAGAATACATACCAACTTTTGCAAAGCCCTGTGCTGTAATAAAAGTATTCATTCCCAGTGTCAGCTGTACGAAAATGGTTCCCAGTGCATAGATACTCATATAGCTTACTGCATATTCAATGGTATTCTCGCTGGCTCCAAATGCCATCAGAAATGTTCTGTTACCAAAGTACATGACTATGGTCAGTATAATGGAAATCAAAATCTGCAACGCAAAACAGTTACCCAGAATCTTCTCTGCTGTCTCCTGTTCCCCTTTTCCCATCATAATAGACGCTCTTGGTGCTCCACCATTCCCGACCAGCGCTGCAAAAGCGGAAATGATCATAATAAGGGGCATACATACACCAACACCTGTCAATGCCAGTGCACCACTGTCCGGAATATGCCCGATATAAATGCGGTCTACAATATTATAAAGCATATTGATCATCTGCGCTGCGACTGTTGGAATCGCAAGACGCAGCAATAACTTGCCAATTGGCTCTTTCGCCAGAAAATCTTTGTCTTCTTTCATAGTTATAACCATGCCTTTCTTTCTTATGTAGGATATTGTAGAATATAAGAAAATATAAGTCAAGAAATCCAAAGAAAAGAACGGATTCCCCTCCCTTCATGCTGGAAAACCAAGTACATAGCAGGTCTTGCATTCTCCGGTCTCAAGTGATATACTGCAATTCGTGCATTTATCAAAATCGGATGTACCACATCCGGACTGGTTCGTGAACTTCCCAGTATAAAAAACCAAGTATCTCTATTACACATCAAATCAATTTAAAGGAGATTGGAGAATGAATGCGAAAAAAGTCATTATTGACTGTGATCCGGGCATTGATGATACCCTGGCGCTCATGCTGGCGTTATCATCCCCTGAACTGGATGTTCTTGGAATCACAGTTGTCTCTGGAAATGTCCCTGTAGAAAAAGGCGCTGAAAATGCGCTGAAGGTTCTGGACTGGATGAACCGTAAGGACATTCCCGTGTATCTTGGTGAGCCCTTGCCGCTTGTCCGCAACTATGTGGATGCCATGGATACCCATGGTGATGACGGACTGGGTGAATCCAACTATCCCACCATTACAGATATCAGACCACATACAGATGCAGTAGGCTTTCTACGTGACACTCTGCTGCACACACCACATGTATCTGTTATTGCCCTTGGTCCTCTGACCAATCTGGCACGTCTCTATCAGATATCACCAGAGGCTTTTGCACAGATTGAGGAAATGGTCAGCATGGGCGGCAATTACAAGAGCCATGGCAACTGCTCACCTGTTGCCGAGTACAATTACTGGTGTGACCCTGATGCAGCCCATATTGTATACGAAGCTTTTGCCTCCATGGAAGGGAAACTGTTGCATATGATAGGTCTGGATGTTACCCGTCAGATTGTTCTGACACCAAATATTCTGCAATATATGCGTTATACCAATCCAGTCATGGGAGAGCGCATTACCAATATCACGAAATTCTATCTGGATTTTCACTGGAAACAGGAAGGAATCATTGGCTGTGTCATCAATGATCCCCTGGCTGTTGCCTATTTTATCGACCGAAATCTGTGTCAGGGCTTTGCTTCCTACGCTACTGTAGAAACACAGGGTATTTCCATCGGACAGACGTTAGTGGATACTTACCACTTCTGGAATAAACCTGATAACAGCTATATTCTGACACAGACAGATGCTTATGGTTTCATGAAGTTCTTCTTACAGAGAGTTATAAATGCACCCGAATCTGAAATAGAACGAATATTAAAAACAATTTGAAAGGTATGAACATCATGAAAAATAATAAAATAAAACTTACTACTACTGCTGTCTGCTTCCTGGCTCTGGCCGCCGCACTGAATCTGGTGGGAGGCTTTATCGCCCTTTCCCTGCGACTGCCTATTTACCTGGACAGTATCGGAACGATGCTTGCAGCTACCCTGCTAGGTCCCATCTGCGGCATGCTTCCCGGACTGATCAGTGGTCTTGTCAGTGGCTTTACCAGTGATATCTATGCACTTTATTATATCCCCGTACAGCTTATTACCGGCATTCTTACAGGTATCGTATTTCGTAAGATGCAGCCTCGCAAATGGCGGTTGATTCCTGCTGCCGCACTGATCTCCATACCTGGAACAGTTGTCAGCTCCACTATTACTGCTGTTGTCTTTGGAGGTATTACTTCCTCCGGTTCTACGATTCTGGTACAGCTTCTCTCCCACACAGGGCTTAGTATGACTGCCAGCGTATGTGTCGTTCAGGCTCTTACTGATTATGCAGACCGTGTTCTGTCTCTTATGCTGACTGTTGCTGTCATGGCTGCTATCCCTTCTTCTGTGAAGAACTCTATCTGGAAAGGACAGACAACCAATGGAACGGTATAATCGAATTGCAAATAAAAACCAGCGTGAAATTGTCCTGTTGCAGGGTTTTCCCTGCTTCTGGGGCAAATGCCGCTTCTGTGACTATACGCTGGACAACTCCAGGAATGAAGAAGAAATGACAGCGCTTAACGCCGAAATCCTGTCCCATGTAACAGGAGAATTCGGCGTTCTCGAAGTCATCAACTCCGGGAGCTGTTTTGAAATTCCAAAGGAGACATTGGAACTCATTCGTGATATTATATATGCAAAGGGTATCAGGCGCCTGTTCTTTGAAGCACACTGGTGCTACCGCAGCCGCTTGCAGGAAATGCGTGATTTTATGGGCATTCCCATTACTTATAAGATTGGCGTAGAGACTTTTGACAATGATTTTCGTGAGAATTATCTGAACAAGCATGCCAACTTCACCTCTCCTGAGGAAGTCAGCCGCTATTTTGACTCCCCCTGTCTGCTGGTCGGTATGCAGGGACAGACGAAAGAAATGATTGATTACGATATCGCTATGTTAAAGAAATACTTCAAACTTGGAACTGTTAATATCTTCACAAATAACAGCACCGATGTGAAACGGGATGAGCAGTTAGTCGCTTGGTTCATGGACAAATATGCTGCTCTGCTGGATGATCCGACCGTTGAAGTATTATATGAGAAAACAGATTTTGGAGTAGGGGACTAAACCTCTACTCCAATTTTTATCAGCCTTTTACAGCGCCTATCATAACGCCTTTTTCAAAATATTTCTGTATAAACGGATATACACACAAGATAGGAACGGTAGATACGATAATCACGGCATATTTAACCTGATCTGCCGAAGACTGGCCATATCCACCCTGTACACCTCCATTACCGCTTGCAAATGCCTGATTCAACAGCAATATCTCACGAAGTACGATCTGAAGCGGTGCATTTTCCGACTTACTGTTAAATATCAATGCATTGAAATAATCATTCCAGTGATATACCGCATAATACAGGATCAATACAGAATTTACCGCCTTGGACAATGGCAATACGACCTTAATAAAATAGGTAAAATGTGAACAACCATCCAATACTGCCGCCTCATACAGATCCTCAGGTATGGAATTCTGGATAAAAGTCCTGGCAATAATGAGATTATATGTATTAACGGCAATAAAAATAATCAAAATCGTTTTGGTCGATATCAGATGCAGGGAGCTTACTGTCATGTACAAAGGCACCAGACCACCTGAGAAGAACATTGTAAATACAAAATATAACATTACGACATTTCTGGCTTTAAAATTACGCCTGGACAATGCATACGCTGCCGGCATGGTCACTACCATATTCAAGGCTGTTCCTGCCACCACATATAATATCGTATTGGCATAGCCCTTCCAGATACGTGAATCCTCCAGAATCTGCTGATAGCCATAGAATCTGATATCTTTTGGCCAAAAAGTGACCTGTCCTAAATTGACCAGATTAGAATTACTGATGGATGCTATCACAATGAACCACAGCGGATATGCGACGATGATAAATATCAATATACTTAGAATAATAACAGCTGCCCCAAATATTTTATCTGGAATATTACTGGTTCTTTCCTTATCCATATACCTGTCCTCCCCTACATTAGTCCTGTTCCTGTCGCTCTCTTGGACAGATAGTTCGTAAGCAATAAAAAGATGAAATTAACAACTGTATTGAACAAACCTACTGCCGCACCGAAAGAAAACTGAGAGGACTTAATACCAACCGTATATACATAGGTAGAAATAACCTGAGATGCACCAAGGTTCAGACTGTTCTGCATCAGAAATACCTTATCAAAGGAAACATTCAGTATATTCCCCATATTCATAATAAGAATAATCATGATCGTAGGCAGAATCGCAGGAAAATCAATATTCCACATTGTCTGCCATCTGTTCGCACCGTCTATTTTACAGGCATCATATAACTGCGTATCTACAGAAGAAAGTGCTGCGATAAAAATGATACTGTTCCACCCAAAAGTCTGCCATACGCCAGTGAGGACATACAATGGAACAAATGCCGATTCTTTGCCTAATATATTGGTATCCCCGGAAACCAGATGGATTTCCTTTAAGAAATTACCAACAACGCCACTTTCATTTGCAAACATAATATTGATCATGGATACCATAACCACAACAGAAATAAAATATGGTATATATACGGTTGTCTGTACTGTCTTTTTCCATTTTCTATTTCTGATCTGGTTAATGATCATCGCCAGAATAATCGGTGCCGGAAAACCAACAACAATACTTGTAAAAGCAATAACAAATGTATTTCTCAGAGTTGTTATAAACATGGGGCTTTCAAAATACTGCCTGAAATACTTTAAGCCAACCCATTTGCCCCCGGTAATTCCTGCCGAGAAATCATACTCACGGAAAGCAAGCTGGACACCATACATTGGCACATAACAAAAGATAAATATATATACCATTGCCGGCAGCAGCATGATCCACAGTTGCCAATTATGCTCCCAATATCTTTTTGCTCCTGAAAGAAATCGTTTCATTCTCATAACCCTTTCCAATTACGGAGAAGCCTGTGCCTCTCCGCATGTTGCATAACTATATCCCCGTATTTATTCTACGCTCTTTAAATATTCATCAAATGCTGCCTGGCGGATATCCAGAACCTGCTGCAAGCCTGCATCATATACACTCTGCACATAAGAATCCCAGGTTGCATCAATATCCTGCTCTCCTGTCATCCATAGTGACCACTGATTATCAATAATATTGTTGATATTTGCCTGTGTCAGTGCCATTGTGTTCTGGTCTTCTTCTGTGTATTTCATGAACATCTGTGGATAAGTATCTGATTTACCAGCCTTGGCAATGACAGCATCGTAGGTCTTTCTCTCTTCAAGTGCAAAGGTCATATCCTGTGCCATTTCAATTTCTGTGCTTCTTCTGATGTACATAGGCGCATTGTCTGCCATTGTGCTGGTCCATTTCCATGTACCGGGATCTGTATCAGGATCAAGCGGATCAAGTACCTTGAAGCTGTTATCGCCAGTCTGTTCTACACAGCCATCTGTGATACCACCAAACAATCCCTGCACACTGACTGCTGAATCATAGAACAGGTCAATGAACTTCATAGCTGCTTCCGGATTGCTGCATTTCGCACTCATACAAACTCTGTTGCCTGCCATATTTAAGCCTGTATAGTCATTTCTCCATCTTGTGTCATAGGTTCCTGCTGCTCCATCCAGATCATATTCCAAAGCTGGAACAGGAGTGTACTGTGTATACAATGTTGGTCCGAATTTATCTGTCTCTTCCCATCCAAATACACATCCTACTATGGCATCCCCATTCTCATTACCTCTTGATAAAGACTGGAATGCAGAATAGTCATTCGTTAATGCATTCTGATTAATCAGTCCATCTGCATACAGATCAGCAATGTATTTCATGAATAATTTATATCTTTCATCTACTGCATAGTTCTTCACCTGGCTGTCTTCTGCAAAATAAGCATCTGTTCCCCAGTCAGTTAACTGGATTCCAAGTGAACCGATCAGGTTAGTTAATGAATAAGCACTGTTGAACCACGCATTGTTACCGCCATAAGCATTATAATCTAATGGAATCTCATCATTAGGATCACCGTTTCCATTTGCATCCTGTTCCTTGAAGGCTGTAAGTACTTCTTTAAACTCTGTATATGTAGTAGGTACTTCTAATCCAAGATTGTCTAACCAGGTCTGGTTAATAAACATAACTGTATTTGTGCTTGGCCATTTACCCTGGAATTTAGGAACTCCATATATCTTGCCTTCAAGAGTTGTTGCAAGTACCTTTGTATCCGGCTCTTCCGTAAACATTGCTGTTATGTTAGGTGTTGTTTCTTCACTGATATAGGGTGTCAGATCCATGAACAGACCATTGTATTTTGTATAGTCAGAATCCACTGTTGCATTAAAAAGCAGATCAGGAATATCGCCAGCTGCAAATCTGGTAGATTTTACTGTTTCCCAGTCTGCTCTGATCTGTTCCCATTCGATTTCTACATTTGCCTGTTCCTCTATTTCCTGTAACCATTTCATATCTGTGACATCCTTAGTCAACGGATGAGAAATGATAAGCGCTTTCAGTTTCACCTTTTCCCCTGTTGTTTCTGTCCCGGATGTTCCACTTTCCGTCTTAGCAGATGCTGTGCTGTCAGTTGTCGCCTGACTGCTGTTGCTGCTTCCACATCCCCCTAAAACAGCTGCTGTCATTGTCACTGCAAGCAGTACAGATAATACCTTCTTTTTCATATTGACCCTCTCTTTCCTGTTTGATGTTTATTACATGAACCGCGGTTTTGTACATATTATTTAATATTTTTCAAAAAAGCTTCACTTGGTTGTGTAACTTTTCGTTTGTTTTCATAACACAACATACCTCTAATTTGTCAGAACGTAAATATCACACTTCTCGAAAAGGTGTCATTTTGGTATATCTTTCTTTTTGAAACTTACATATTCTAACTTTTTTACACCTTTTCAAACCAGCTGATACTTTAATTTACTTTTAATTTTTTTTATTGTATAATGTGTACATCATTTTGGATGATTCTATGACATTTTAATATTAATCAAAATAAAAAGTGTCGTTTTCCAACCAAGAAAAACAACACCTATTGAGGTTTCATATGAGAATTTTAAATTTACCAGCCAAACAGATATATCATTATGTATTAACAGGAAAATTCAAGGCGCCCAATGCTGACTGGAAGCATGAACATTTCTATCTCGGCGAATATGAATTATTCGTCATGACTGAAGGGACACTGTATCTAAGTTATCATGGTGACGACTTTACAGTGAAACAGGGTGAATATCTGCTTCTTCCTCCCTGTAATTCTTGGAGACAGGGATTTAAAAGTGCCTACTCCTCTTTTTATTGGCTTCATTTCTCTGTATCCGGGGACTATCCGATTGAGCAGTCCCCGGATATGGTAACAGATCCTGAAGCTTTCTTTACCATACCGCAGACCGGAAAGATTCCTAAGCCTGAAAAGGTTGCCGTGCTTATGAAACAGCTGCAGGATGAGGTAAAAAATAAATACCCTGCACTCACTCTCGATTCCATGTCTACAAGTGTACTCATGGAACTGTATGGACAGCTCTGCCTGAATACTCCTACCGGCTCCAAGACTCCTGTTCAAAAGCAAATCCACTCAGATATTATCGACTATATCCAGCGTAATATTACAACTAACCTGAAAATATCGGATATTGCAGCACACTTCGGTTATAACGAGAAATATCTGTCGCATCTGTTCGCTGAGATTACCGGCATTCCCTTAAAGCAGTTCATCCTGAGTCGCAAAATGGATGCCGCCAATTTCATGCTCACAGACTCTAATAAACCTATCACGGAAATCGCCAGAGAATTAGGATTCTCCGATAACCATAACTTCTCCAGAGCTTACCGCAATTTTACCGGACTGACCCCTACGGAGTACCGCAATGCCTTTGCAGGAAGAATGCTGTATCATGAATAAAATCATGTTCTAGTAGATTGAATAATAATTAACTGGCCATATTGGGGTTAGCTTCTTCTTCGGA
>ERZ1673743.763-NODE-763-length-43317-cov-11.962392_pt1 | contig 43317 bp, 36 predicted proteins | sample MGYA00580197_ERZ1673743 | MGnify/ENA primary metagenome ERZ1673743 (study PRJEB41218, sample SAMN15661795) | gut metagenome | host: Homo sapiens | place: Canada: London | collected 2015-08-20/2019-03-30 | study: EMG produced TPA metagenomics assembly of...
TCCCGAAATACCTGCATGACCTGCGCGCCTTTTTTACCGCGCACCCGGAATACAAGGTCATCCACGGGCATTACAGCGGCTTTGGCATGTTTTATAATGCCGTGGCCCGCCGCTGCGGGGTGCCGGTGCGGGCAGGCCACAGCCATAACACTGCCTATGAGCACAACCTGGTGGGCCAGCTGGACCGGCTGATGAGTTCCCGCTTTGACCACGACCTGACCCACCGCTTTGCCTGCAGCCAGCGCGCCGGGGAGATGCTGTACGGCAAACACCCGTTCACCGTGCTGCCCAACGGCATTATGACCGATGTGTTCGCCCTCCACGATCCCGCCGCCCGCGCCGCCCTGCGCGCTGAGCTTGGCGTGCAGGAAGGCGAAATTCTGTTTGGCCATGTGGGCCGTTTTTGTGAGCAGAAAAACCATGCCGGGCTGCTGCGCATTTTTGCCGGGGTCAGCCGCCGCATGCCCAACGCCCGGCTGGTGCTGATCGGCACCGGCGAGCTGGTTGATTCCACCCGTGCCCTTGCTCAGGAGCTTAACCTGAGCGACCGGGTAATTTTTGCCGGGGTGCGCAAGGATATGGCCGCGCTGTACCACGCCATGGATGTATTTTTGCTGCCCAGTTTGTTTGAGGGGCTGCCCGTTGTGCTGGTGGAAGCCCAGGCCGCCGGCCTGCCCTGCTTTGTGGCCGATACGGTGGACCCCGGCGCGGCGTTTGCCGGCAACATCCACTACCTGCCCTTGCAGAATGAAGCCGCCTGGGCTGATTCCATTGCCGCGGCGGACCTGACCCGTGACCCCAACGCCCAGGCCAAAGCCATTGCCGCCGGATTTGATGTACACACCAGCGCGGGCATCCTGCAAAAATTTTACCTGGAGCAGACGCAGAAATATACAAAGGAGGTGCAGCCATGAGTGAAACCGAGCCCCAGTTCAAAGGCCCTGCCATTGCCGTGGTGGTGCCGGTACATAACGGCGCTGCGTTTTTGCAGCAGTGTCTGGCATCCCTGGCTGCGCAGACCTTTGGCGATTTCGCCTGTTTTGTGGTGGATGACGGTTCCACCGATGAAAGCGCCGAGCTTGCCGCCGCGTGGGAAAGCCGGGACGCCCGGTTTGTTGTGATCCACCAGCGCCAGAGCGGTGTTGCCGCCGCCCGCGCTGCCGGGGTGCGCGCGGGGCTGAACCTGAACGCCCGGTGGTTTGCCTTTTGCGATGCGGACGACTGCTACCACAAGCAGTTTTTGGATGCGCTGTACCGCGCTGCCCAAACCACCCGCTGCCAGATTGCCTGCTGCCGGTATGACTGCTTTACCGAGGATATTCCTCCGGAAAGCCCGCCGCCCAGCCAGACCACAGTGTTTCAGCCGCCCGCCCATCTGGATGCCCTGCTGCATGACCACCGGGTGGACTTTGGGCTGTGGAACAAGCTGTACGCCCACGAGCTGATCACCGCCGAGATCATGGACAATGGCCTTGCCTACAACGAAGACCTTGTGGCCAACTGGCAGATTTTCAGCGCGGCAGACGGCTGTGCCTATGTGGATTTTGCAGGCTACCATTACCGGCAGCACGCGGCTTCGGCCAGCCACCGTGCCCTGCCGCCGGAAAGCATTGACCAGCAGCGCCAGGCCGCCGTGTTCATCCGCGAGCATGCCAGCCCGGCCATCCAGCAGAGCGCCAACGCCTTTTATTACGAAAAGCTGGTCTACCTTGCCAGCATGATTTTGCGGCGGGACGATGCCGCCGCCTACCGCGTGCAGATCAACGAGCTGGGGGTGGGCATCCGCGCCGGGCTGCAGGACCCTAACCTTGGCCGCAACCCGCGGCTGCCGCTTGCCATCCGCGCGGCGGCGTGGGCAACCATCAACTGCCCGGTGCTGTGGCGCAAAGTGTGCCGTACCATGTTAAAAGACCGGCGCTGACTCCTTTTGCACAGGATAAACACCATGCGTATTTTATTTATACTGGATAGTGTGGAAAACCCAACCTCTGCCAATGTGCTGATGGCACAGCGTTTGGCAGGGGTGCTTTGTGCTGCCGGGCACACCGTACACCTGCTGGAACTATGGGACGGCCTGCATCCCCAGCCGGAGCTGCCCGGCTGCACCGTGCACTGCCTTGCCTTTGCGGACGAGCGCCTGATGAACGCCGCGCTGGAAAACGGCCGCAGTGGCGGTTCGCCCATTCCGGTGCGGCTGGCGCGGCTTTGCTGCCACCCCACGGCGGTGGCGGCGGCGTTCCGCCAGCTGGTGCTGCACGCCCCGCGCCGGGTGGTGGATACCCGCCGGGAGCTGGAAAAGCTGGATGCTGCGTTCCATTTTGAGGTGATCTGCGCTGTTTGTGCGCCCTACCGCGCCGCGTTTGCGCTGGAAACCGCGCAGGTGCAGGCCAAAAAGGCCATCTGGCAGCTGGACCCCTATGCTTCCAACCGGGATTATCAGGCCCCCGGCGGCTACCCGCGGGAGCTGGAGCTGCTGAACCATCTGGCCGCCGCCTTTATCACCCGGCAGGCCGTTGGGGATTACGCCCCCGGCGCCCCGCTGGCCGCGGCGGCGGAAAAAGTTCATGTGCTGGATTTCCCCAGTCTGGTGCCCCCGGCGGCAGTGCCGAACCATGCAGCAGACAGCAAAAAGCGCTGCGTGTTCTGCGGTTCTTTGTATCCCGGCCTGCGGGAACCGGGCTTTGCGCTGGAACTTTTCCGTGCCCTGGGCCCGGCCAGCGGCTGGACCCTGACGATGGCAGGCGGCGGCTGGCAATACTTTGCCGCGGACGCTGCCCAGACCAAGGCTGTATTGGGCGAACAGTTTGAACAGCCCGGCCCCGTGCCCGCCGAAACCGCCCGCACCATGCAGGCACAGGCCGATGTTCTTTTGAACCTTGGCAACGCGGTAGACAACCAGCTGCCCAGCAAACTGTTTGACTACTTTGCTGCGGGCAAGCCAGTTTTGCACCTCTGCGTGATCGAAAACGACCCTGCCCTGCCCTATCTGGCCCGCTATCCGCTGGCGCTGGTGCTGCACCAAGGCCAGGCTGATGCTGCGGATATCCTGCACCGCTGGCTGGGTGAAGTGTGCGGTAAACAGCTGCCCTTTGGGGAAGTGTGTGACCTCTTCCCTGAGCTGGTGCCGCAGGCGGTTGCGGCTGAATTTGTGAGGTGGCTAATGTGAAGGTACTCTGGCTTGTCAGCATCACCATCCCTGCTGCCGCGGATGCCTGCGGTTTGCAGGCAAAAGAGATCGGCGGGGGTTGGCTTTCCGGCGCGCTGGGCGGCATGACCGCCGCACCGGACGCCCCGGCCATTACCGTTGCCAGCGTGGATGCCCGCGCGGAAACTTTAACCGTTTGCAGCAAAAACGGCGTAAGTTTTGCACTGGTTCCCACCGGAAGTGTGGAAAACTTTTCTGCCCTGCTCAAAAAGATTGCCCCGGATCTTGTCCATATCTGGGGCACCGAGTACGCTGCCGCCCGCACCATACAGCAGGCGGCCCAGGCGGCAGGGATACCGGTGCTGGTGGGCATCCAGGGCGTGATGGTTGACTGTGCCCTGCACTTGAATGACGGCGTGCCAGCACGGCTGCTGCACTCCTGCGCGGCGCAGCATCTGATTGACCGCCATGTGCCGGGCGGGCTGCTGGACGTGAACCAGGCCCGTTTTGACACCCTTGCCCAGAGCGAAGCCGCCGTGCTGGCCAACGCCCGCCATGTGACCGGGCGCACCAACTTTGACCGTTCCGCCGTTCAAAAGCTGGCCCCGCAGGCCAGTTATTACCCCTGCAACGAAACGCTGCGCCCGGAGTTTTACACCCCACCGGTGTGGCACCCCCGCACCTTTGGCGAAGCGCCGGTGCTGCTGCTCAGCCAGGGCAACTACCCGCTCAAAAACCTGCATACCGTGCTCAAAGCGCTGCCCGCCGTGCTGGCGCAGTACCCCGGCGCGGTGCTGCGGGTGGCGGGCTGGCCCCCGCTGGACAAAGGGCCGCTGCTGCGCCCGGTGATTGACTGGATGTTCCCCTACCAGACCTGGTGCAAACAGCTGATCCGCCGCCTGGGGCTGGCGGACCATGTGCAGTACACCGGCCCGCTGGATGCCGCCGCCATGCGGCAGGCTTACCTGGATGCCGATCTCTTCCTGTTGCCGTCTTACAGCGAGAACAGCCCCAACAGTCTGGGCGAAGCCATGCTGCTGGGCCTGCCCTGCGTGGCCAGCGCGGCAGGCGGCATCCCGGATATGCTGCAAAGCGGCGTGCAGGGGATGCTGTACGGTGCCGCCGGGGATGATGCCGCCCTGAGCGCGGCCATTTTACAGCTGCTTGCCCTGCCGGACCACGGCACGGCGCTGGGCACCGCCGCGCAGATCCGCGCCCGGGTGACCCATGACGCGGCCAAAAACACCGCACAGATGATTGAAATTTACCGCAAAGTCCTGCAAAGGGAGGGAACACTGTGAGCCTGCCCGCCATTGGGGTGGTGATCCCCTGCTATAAGGCCGAGCACACGCTGCGCCAGACGGTTGAAAGCGTGCTGCAGGGTGCACCGGACAATTTGCAGCTGGTGCTGGTGGAGGACGGCAGCCCGGACGGCACCGGCGCGTTGTGTGATGCCCTTGCCGCCCAGGACCCCCGCGTTACCGCACTGCACCAGCCCAACGGCGGGGCATCCGCCGCGCGCAACGCGGGGTTGGATACACTGTGCCGCAGCGGTGCCAAGTGGGTGCTGTTTGTGGATGCGGACGATACCCTGCTGCCGGGGTTGTGGCAGGCGCTGCCCGCTGCATTTGATGCGCAGCCGGGCCTGATTTTGTACGGCATGGTGCGCGCCAGCGGCCCTGCCCCCAATCCGCTGGCCCCCGGCTGCTATGCCGGCCCCGCCGCGCTGGGGGATGCGCTGGACCCGCTGCTGTTTGAAAGCGGCTACCTCGCCGCCCCCTACCCCAAGCTGTTCCGGCTGGATGTGATCCGCCGGAACAAGCTGCGGTTTGACCCACGCTTAAAAATCAATGAAGATGTTTTGTTTAATCTTCAATATTTGCGGTTTTTGCTTTTTTTACAAAAAAACTCTGCCATTTATTGCCTTGCAGGTGTATACTATAATCAGAATGATATGCTTGCGGGCAGTCTGTCCCGCTCCCTGCGGGGGGATTTGCTGGACGCCGAGGCTGTGACCCGCCCCGTGCTGGAAGCATTCTTGACGGATGCCAAGCTGCCTGCACCAGAAATTGACCGCCTGGTGCAAATAAGCCGGGTGCGTGCCGCGTTAAATCAATATGGGCTGCTGACCGGCTGCCCCGGCCGCATGCCGTTTGCCCAGAGGCGGCAGCTGTTTGCCCGCATTTTGCAGGATGCTGATGCCCGCGCGGCCCTGCGCGCCCGCCTGACTGCGGACCCCAACCGCCTGCTGGCGCTGCCCTACCGGCTGGGGGTATTTTTGCACAGCGCCTGGCTATTGGCCGCTTATACCCAGCTGAAAAACCGCTTTTTATGAGAGGAACGTTTTGCATGCCGAACCCGACCATCTCCATTGTGACAACTGTATATGACGCCAAGGATTACATCCCCCGCACGGTGCGCAGCATTCTGGCCCAGAGCTTTACGGACTTTGAGCTGCTGCTGGTGGAGGATGGCAGCCCCAACGGCTGCGGCGAGCTGTGTGATGAGCTTGCCAAAACCGACCCGCGCATCCGGGTGTTCCACAAGGAAAACGGCGGCCCGGCCTCCGCTTTGAACGTTGGGCTGGACAATGCCCGCGGGGATTACATCGGCTTTGTGGATTCGGACGACCTGGTGGATCCGGATCTCTACGAAACACTTTTGAATGCCATCCGCGAAAATGATGTGCGCATTGCCTCCTGCAATGCCGACGCGGTGGACGAACAGGAAAAGCCCGTGCCGGGGGCCGGGGTCAACATCAACATTGCCGGGCGGCACATGGCCATGGAGCTGCTGCTGGATACCTTTAAAACCGGCGGCTTTTACGGGCTTCTGTGCTGGAACAAGCTGTTTGATATCCGCCTGTTCCGCGATAAAGACGTGCATTTTGACGAAACCATGTTCTTTGGCGATGACGCCAGCGAGCTGCACCGCGTGTATGACGGCGAGTATGTTTACTGTGTGCCGCGCGTGCTGTACCACTACCGGCGGCGCGGCGGCCAGATGACCGAGGTGCTGTTTCCGCCGCGGCGGCTGGATGATTTGAAAATGTACTGGAACTGGCTGGGCTGGTTTGCCGCGCAGCCGGACAAAACCGAATATAAAGGTTATTATGAATGGGCCGTGGCATGGTACTGGAAGGTGTTTTACCTGTTCTGGTGCCAGGCCAGCGAGGCCGGAGCCATGGCAAAGCTGAAACCGGAATTTTTGAAGCACAAAAAGCATCTGGACAGCATTTTGCCGGACATCCTGCGCTGCCCGCATGTGCCCGGTGCCGAAAAAGCGCGCGCTGTGCTGTTCTGCGCCGCACCGGGGCTGACCTACACGCTGGCACACGCCCGCGGCAAGCTGCATGGCAGCAAAACGGACTGAGGAATGAGGGGGAAAAACAAGATGGAACATATTGCAGTTAGTGTGATCGTTCCCATTTACAACGCAGAGCCCTGGCTGGAAGAGTGCGTGCAGAGCATTCTGGACCAGGATTTCCCGGCCAGCTACGGCACGATCGAAGTGCTGCTGATCGATGACGGCGCAACGGATGGCAGCGGCGCTTTGTGTGACCGCCTTGCCAAGCGGGACAACCGCATTAAAGTGGTGCACCAGGAGAACCAGGGACTTTCCGGCGCGCGCAACACCGGCATTGATATGGCCCGCGGCCGTTATTATGCCTTTATTGACAGCGACGATGTGGTGCGCCCGGCGTACCTGAAAAAGATGTACGAAGCCTGCGAAGCGCACGATGCCTACATGGCGATCTGCGCAGTGGAGGACGTACAGGAGAACGGCAAGCCCCTGCCGGAGCCGGTGTTCACCCCGCCCACGCAGGAAGGTGTGTTTCGCGGCAAGGATCTGCTGAATGATTTTTATGCCCCCAACGGCACTTATTACACCGTTGCATGGAACAAGCTTTACCGCGCCGAGGTGTGGAAGCTGCTGCATTACCCGGAGGGCCGTCTGCACGAGGATGATTTTGTGGCGCACCGGCTGTTCTGGCGGTGCGATAAAGTGGTGTGCCTGCCGGATGTTTTGTACAATTACCGCCTGCGTTCCGGCAGCATTATGCGCACCAGCCTGAAACCCGGCGCGTTTGACGCGGTGGACGGCCTGGCTGACCGGTACCGCTTTTATGTCGAGAACGGCGCGGACCGTTCGGTGATTGATTCGGCTTATGCTGCCTGTTGGCGGCGGTATCTTTTCCTGTGCGCCAAGGTACGCCAGAACCCGGAGCCGCAGCTGGTCAAGGCCATCAGCAAGGAGCAGTTTCTGATGCAGGGGCTGATCAGCTACCTGCCCAACTGCCGCCACATGAAGATGACCGAAAAGCTTTCCGCCGCCCGCTGGGCCATGATGCCCGCCGAAAGCCTTTGCCCGGCAAAGTGATTGTTTACGAGAGCTTTCCAGCCTTTTTTGAAAAAAAGTCTTCGGCGAAAAAACTTTAATATAATAGAATATAAGAATAAAAATAGGGATTGGATCGCGAACGGGTAAACAAAAATCAAACACGCCAAAAATGTATTGAACCGCGTGTTTTTGCCTATAGGATCGCAGGGGCGTACATTGTGCGCCCGCCAACCTAACGTAATAACGTTTTTATCAACGGTTATACACACGGCAAACGGCCACGGGACGATGCAAGCATCGTCCCCTACAAATGGTTTTTAGGTTTGCAATAACCATTTTACGTTTTTCCCCAACGCGATAAGGGCATCGCGCCCTACGGAATATTTTGCCGCTCATCACGCACTTTCAAACATTCCAAAGCCTAATATTTCCTGAGCGGCGCTGCGCGCCGCGGTCCACCACCATTATTCTTTATTCTTTTTTAATTATTCTTTACCTACCCCATTCCTAATTAAACTCCTAACTCCTCCCTCCTAACTCCTAACTAATTTTCCGTCCACACCAAACTTTCAAACCAACGAAAAAGGGGTTGTCCATTTTGCCGCTGCGCTCGCCGAATACACCGCGCAAACCGCGCATTTTGCTGGTTCCGCCGCCGGAGCTGCCGGTTCCTGCTGTGCAGGGCGGCGCGGTGGAAACCCTTGTCACCCACCTGATCCGTGAAAATGAACGGGCGGGCAAGCTGGACCTGCTGTGCGCCAGCATCCCGGACCCGGAAGCCGCCGCTCAGGCACAAGGGCTGCAGCACACCAAAATGCTGTACGTTGCCAAGCCCCGCGGCGTGCGCCGGTATTACCCCATGGTGTTTCTGGAGCGCTGCTTTGGCGTTGCCGCCCCATATGACCCGTGGTATCAAAAGGTTCAGCTTTCCCTTGCACTGGAGCTGCCCACGCCGGACCTGATTGTGGCGGAGGGCGGCACCCTGACCCAGTGCAGCGCCATCAGCAAAATGTTCGGCAAGCGGCGTTGCCTGGCCCACCTGCACGGCCAGACCAGCTGCAGCCATGAGATGGACGCCATTTACGGCGGTATTCTGGCCCTGAGCGAGTTTATCCGCGATGATTACCTCAAAACCAGCGAGCTGGACCGCAAGCATGCCTACATCCTGCACAACTGCATTGATACCGCCCGCTTTGTGCCCGGCCCGGCGGATGCTGCGCTGCGGGCTTCCCTCGGCTTTGCGCCGGAAGATTTTGTTGTACTGTTCTGCGGCCGCCTGGAGCCGGATAAGGGCATTCACAAGCTGTTGGAAGCGATGGAGAATATCCATGACCCGCGCATCAAGCTGCTGATTGTGGGCAGCCCGTTTTTTGGCCGTACCCAGCAAAGCCCGTTTTTGCGCAAGTTGGAACAGCAGGCCGAGACCCTTGGCGACCGGGTGCGCTTTACTGGCTATGTGCCCAATGATTCGATGCCGGAATATTACCGCCTGGCGGACCTTGTCTGCGTGCCCACCTTGGTGGAGGAAGCCGCCGGGCTTGTGGCGGTGGAAGCCATGGGCTGCGGCCGACCGGTGCTTGCCACCCGCAGCGGCGGTATGCCGGAATATCTGGACGGCAGCCAGGCCGTGCTGGTGGACCGTGACGGCAATGTAGCCGGGCAGCTGAGCTTTGCCATCCGCATGCTGTACGAACACCCGGATCTGCGCGCCCAGATGAGCACCGCCGGTGCAAAGACGGCACAGCGCTATTCTTCTGCACGCTTTTATGATGATTTTGTACGCATTGTGTACGATTTTGGAGGTCACCTATGGAACAGCCCGTCATCTGTGTGATCGTTCCGGTATACAAGGCGGAAGCCACCCTGCCCCGCTGCATCGAAAGTGTGCTGACCCAGCAGCTGCCGGGCGGGCTGCGGCTGATCTTGGTGGACGATCAAAGTCCAGACCGCAGCGGCGAAATTTGTGACGCTTACGCAGCAAAGGATCCCCGTGTGATGGTACTGCACCGCAGGGAACGCGGGGTTTCCGGCGCGCGCAATGTCGGGCTACGGGCCGCCACCGGCGAGTATATTGTATTTTTGGACAGTGACGATGCCCTGCGCCCCGGCGCTTTGGCCGCCGCACTTGCGGCACAGGCCGCTGCCCCCAGCGCTTTTGTGCTCTGGCACTACACCATGCAGCCGGACGATACCACTCCTGTAACCACAGTAGCTCACCCGGCCCAACAGAGCGACCTGGCCCGCCTGCACCTGGACTGCCTGATCGCCATGCCGTGGAACAAGCTTTACCGGCGCACATACGCCCGGCAGCTTGCCTTTGACCAGGCTTATACCCTTGGCGAAGATTTGCAGTTTGTGCTGGATTATCTGGCTCTGCTGGGGCGCTGCCAGCCGGATTTCAGCTACCTTGTGCTGGAAAGCGCCCTGACCTTTTACGATTGCAGCCGCACCGGCACCCTTTCCACCAAGTACCACGCCAATTACTGCGAAATTTGGCCCAAGCATTTTGCCAAGCTGAACGCCGCCTGCACCGCTGCTGCCTGCCCGCCGCAGGATATGCTGCCGCTGCACCGCGCGGAATTACAGGTTTTGGCGGAGGGTGCCGCGGACATTTTGCGGCGGGACCCCGACGCCATGCCCGCACGCCGCACCAAAGCCCGCACCGCGCTGCAAAGCCCATGGCTGAAAAGCCTGCTGGATACAATGCGCCATGAGCACTGTTACAGCCCCTATTACCTGCCCTGCCGCTGGAACAGCTTGCGTCTGCTATGGATGTTATCCGAAGCTGCGCGCACGCAGAGCCCCCTGTTCGGCAAGCTGGACTGGGCGGGGTATTATTTGCTGCTGGGCCGCATGAAGCGCGGCTGAACCGCAGCCTGCTTTATCTCTGGTATTACAGTACATTTCCCCCAGGCAGCGCCGCTGGCTTGCCTGGGGTTTTGTTTTTGCATCGTCAGGTTTTTGGGGTTGTAGATTGTATTCACCTGCTTAACATGGTATAATGGGACAGAATTATCTCTTTGTACTATTTTTAACACATTTGGGAGAATTATTTAAGGCAACCACTGCAGCGGCACTGCTTTTATGTGTTTGGCCGCTAAATCTGTTTTGGAGTGTTTTAGATGATGTTTTTATCGCGTGCAGAGTCCTCTTATCTGCACCAGCACCTAAGCGTGGTGCGCCATGTCACCCTGGACCCGGAGGGCCCCGGTGTGCTGCGCATTCACCTGCTCCCTTGCAAAAAAGCACGGCGCAATGTGCCGTTTGTTGCACTTTTGAACGGGCAGGATATTTTGCCGCTCAGCGTTTCCTGGGCCATTCTGCTGGCAGGGCTGATGGACGCCTTGCAGCCTTTTGAGGGCAAGGAGATCACCGAGGACCAGTGGGCCGGCATTGCCGCCCAGGCTGTGGAAACCGCCGCTGCTGTTTACCCGAAAACGGCTCCCGACCAGATCCGCGCGGATTTGAATGCCATGCTGACCTCCTTCCGCGCGCTGACCGCCGGGCAGGAACCGCCCGTGCATGTGCAGCCGATGGACCTGGGCGCTTACGCCCGCTATATGGCAGCCCCCCACCGTATGGACCTGATGGTAAGCTCCATGGAAAAGGACGGTGCCTGGCACTGCAACCAGAAATGCCTGCACTGTTACGCCGCCAACCAGCCCCTTGGCGCGGTGAAAGAGCTGGATACCGACCAATGGCTGGCTGTTATCCAAAAATGCCGCGCGGCGGGCATTCCGCAGCTGACCTTTACCGGCGGCGAACCCACCATGCGCAATGACCTGGTCAGCCTGGTGCATGCCGCACAGTGGTTTGTTACCCGGCTGAACACCAACGGCCGCATGCTGACCAGCGCCCTTTGCCGGGAACTGGCGGACGCCAGCCTGGACAGCGTACAGGTCACCCTATATTCGGCGGATGAAGCGATCCATAACACGCTGGTGGGTGCCCCCGGCTATGCGGACACCATCAGCGGCATCCGCAATGCGGTGGAGGCGGGGCTGAATGTCAGCATCAACACCCCGCTGTGCAGCCTGAACCAGGATTACACCGCAACGCTGGCGCTGGCCAACTCTCTTGGCGTGCGCTATGCCACCTGCAGCGGGCTAATTCCCACCGGCGGGGCCGAAACCGACCCCAGCAAGGCCACCCGCTTAACGCCGGAAGCACTGACCGCCGTGCTGCGCCCCGCGATGGCCTATGCTGAACAAAACCACATGGAGATCAACTTTACCAGCCCCGGCTGGCTGCCGGATGCGGTACTGTTGGACCTTGGCTTTACCCAGGTGCCCAGCTGCGGGGCCTGCCTTTCCAACATGGCCGTTGCGCCGGACGGCACCGTTCTGCCCTGCCAGAGCTGGCTGCGGGAGGGCGCTGGCCTGGGCAACATCCTGCATGACCCCTGGCACAAGATCTGGAATGCCCCCGCCTGCCGCCGTGTGCGGGAAGAAAGTGCGAAAATGGAACACATCTGCCAGCTTGGCACAACCGTTCCCGCACAGGGAGGTTTGTGATGAAACAATCCGTTTTACGCTTTGCCGCGCAGCTGTGGGCTATGCTGGCCGTTCTGCTGCTGTTTGTTGCCGCCGCCCTGCCCGCCCATGCGGATGACGGCGACATGGATGAGATCACCCACTATACCGTAACAGTGGACACCCGCGCCGATGGCTCCGCCGATATCACCTATGAGCTGGACTGGAACGTGATCGGCGGCAGCCTGGATGAACCGCTGACCTGGGTGCGCATCGGCCTGCCCAACAGCCACAACGACAGCCTGGTCAACCTGACGCCGGATACAGTTCTTAACGTAAGTTCCGTGGATGACGGCGGTTCCTTTGCCAAGGTTGATTTTATCAACGCCTACTTCCCGCCGGATATTGCCGCCACCATCGGCGCACAGAGCAGCGTACACTTTGCGTTCCAGGTACACCAGTCCCATCTGTTTTTGCTGAACGAGGACGGCAACGCCGACTACAGCTTTACCCCCGGCTGGTTCGATGATTTGTGTGTGGATGAGCTGACCATCCGCTGGGTGGCGCTGGACGGTATCCAGGCCGATAACGACAGCCAGGACGGCAACTATCTTGTGTGGAACTTTGGCCCGCTGGACCATGGCGAAAGCGCCACGGTGCATGTCAGCGTTCCCGCCCATACAGCACAAAACTACTCCCCCGATGCTGCCGCAACGGACAGCGAAATGTATTATGACGACAGTGACCAGGTACTGGTTTTCTTCTTCGTGCTCCTTCTGGTCATTATCGTCATTGCTCTGATCACAGTTTCCGTTTCCCGCACAAACGGGATCTGGAACGGTGGTTTTGGCGAGGATGACCCCGACGACTGGTACTGGTATTCCAACGGGCACACCCATATCCATGTTGCCCGTAATCTGCCCCCGCCAGAAGGCTACCATCGCGTTCCCCCACCCGCAAACTTCAAGGCCGGGGGCGGAAAGACCCGCGGCGGTGGTGCCGGGCGGCGCAGCGGCGGTTCGGATCACTCCAACCATTCCAGCTGCGCGTGTGCGTGTGCCTGTGTTTCCAGCTGTGCATGCGCCTGCGCGTGTGCGGGCGGCGGCCGCGCCGGGTGCAGTACCAAAAACTTTTATAAAATTACCGTGAAAAAAGCCGACTGATATAACGGAGGGCAAAGCCATGAGCCTGGAAGATCAATACGATGCCTGGGTGCGCAGTGTGACCGGTACAGGCCGCCACAGCGCTACCAAACAGGACCGCGATGCCGCGCAAAACAGTCTGAACGCCATGCAGGCCCAGCTGGACGCTTTGGCCGAAAGCCAAAAACGCCAGAAATCTGCCGCGGACGCCCTGAACGCCGTGCAGCGCGCCGGCGCCGCCACCGCGGACAGTGTGCGCCGCATGAGCAGCGAGCTGACCCAAAGCCTGCGCCAGGACGGCCTGCTGGGCGGCAAAACCGCACAGCCTGCCCCCGCAGCAGAACCGGTAAAAGCCGGCCCGGAAAACTTTAATGGCCTGGCCGACCGGGTGCGCCAGCAGGTGCTGGGGCAGGATGCCTTTGTGGGGCAGGTGGTCAAGGCGTTCCGCCGCCCCTTTGTGATGGGCACCGCCGATACCGCCCATGCCCGCGGCAGCATGCTGCTGTGCGGCCCCACCGGTACCGGGCGGCACTATGCCCTGACCTGCATTGTGGACGAGATGGCAGGCCGCGGACTTTTGCACAGCGCCCTGATTGAAACGATGGATCTGGCCCTGTACCCCGGCCCCGCACAGGAAAAGCTGTTTTTGCAGGACCTGTATGCCGCCTTGCAGTCTGACGCCGAGGTTCTGGCCTTTGACCATTACGAAAGCTGTGCATCCAATTACCTGAACATGCTGGCAACGCTGGCCATTGACGGCACTCTGCCGCTGACCAGCCGCTATGTATTGCAGCGCGGCATTCTGGTGGATGTGGGCACCGCCCTGGCCCCCGGCGCGATCGGCGAATTGCAGGCTGCCGGCAAGTATTTTGTATTTTTCTCCAACCGGGACGAAACCGCCCTGGCGGACAAGTTCGGCGCGCGGTTCGTGGACGCGCTGGAGGGGGACATCTGCCGCACCCAGGCGTTCACCCCCGAAAGCCTGGCCGCCATTGCCGCGCGGGAGCTGAACCACCTGGCCCAGCGGGTCAAGGCGCAGTGCGGCCTTGTGCTTGCCATGGGCAGCGATGTGCGGGACCTGGTTGCCGCGCAGTACGGCAAAACCAGCGGCATGACCGCCATGCGCGATTATGTCGACAGCATCTACCGCGCCTTTGCAGAGTACGTTCTGGATGCGGACGACATTCCTGCCGCCGGAACGCCCGCCAAATTGACGGTGGACGGCAGCCGCCTGATGGCCGCCATTGGCAGCGGTGAACCGTTTGACCTGCTGGCCCTGCTGCCCCGCCAGTACCGCGGCGATGTGGATGCCGTGGAAGCGGAGCTAGATGCCATTGTGGGCCTTGACGAAGTAAAGGATTTTGTGCGCGGCATTGCCCAGAACGTGCAGGCCCAGCAAAAGCGCAAGGCCCAGGGCCTGAAAGTTGCCGATGTGAACATGCACATGATTTTTACCGGCAACCCCGGCACCGGCAAAACCACGATTGCCCGCATTCTGGCCAAGTATCTGAAAGCCATCGGCGCACTGCGCGGCGGCCAGCTGGTGGAAGTGACCCGTGCCGACCTGGTGGGCCGCTATGTCGGCCACACGGCCCCGCTGACCAACCAGGTGATCCAGAGCGCTTTGGGCGGCGTGCTGTTCATTGATGAAGCATACAGCCTGTACCGCGGCGGCGAGGACAGCTTTGGGCTGGAAGCCATTGACACCCTGGTAAAGGGTATTGAGGACCACCGCGATGACCTGGTGGTGATCCTGGCCGGGTACAGCAAGGAGATGGCGCTGTTCCTGACGGCGAACTCCGGCCTGGCCAGCCGCTTTCCGAACCAGATTGAATTCCCGGATTACACAGGTGCTGAGCTTTTGGCGATCACCCAGAGCATTGCCAAAAGCAAAGGGTACCGCCTGGACGATGCCTGTGCGATGCCGTTGGTGGCATTCTTCGACCGCCGCCAGTCAGAGAACGCCGCCGAAAATGGCAACGGACGCATGGCCCGTAACACGCTGGAAAAAGCCATCCTGAACCAGTCCAAGCGCCTGGTCGCGGATGCTGATGCCGCGCTGGACCTGCTGCTGCCGGGGGATTTCGAACTGGAGTGATTCCTTACGGGAGTTTTCCGGCCTTTTTGAAAAAGGCCTTGGCGAAAGACTTTAATGGGTATCGCATAAATCACATAAGCTAAGGTGTATCTGAAAACAAAGAAAATAACGGATATTTCGCAAAATCCCGCTGTGTTTGTAGAAATAGACTAAATTTTCGACTTTTCAGATACACCCTAAGAAATAGGCATGCGGATTCTCGGTAGATACGAGGGTTCGCATGCCTTTGGTTTTGCGGGGGATCGGTTTGGAGTCTGGGATTTTGGTGCAAAAGTTCGCAGTGCGGCAGGGTTCCGCGGGACGATGCAAGCATCGTCCCCTACAAATGTTTTTAGGGCAATACCGCATGATTCTAAGTGCCGCCGAAAACTCCTCTCTCCTCCCTCCTAACTAAAAAAATCCGCCCCATCCAGAACAGCTCTCACCATTCTAAACGGGGCGGACAAAAGTTTGATTTACAGTACCTTGGACAAAAACGCTTTCAGGCGCGGATTGTCGGGGTTCTCAAAGAACTCCTGCGGGGGCTTATCGACCTTGATAACACCCTCATCAATAAAGATCACACGGTTGGCAACCTCGCGGGCAAAACCCATTTCGTGGGTCACCACCACCATGGTCATGCCATCGCGGGCCAGTTCTTTCATCAGTTCCAGAACTTCGCCTACCATTTCGGGGTCCAGCGCGCTGGTGGGCTCGTCAAACAACAGCACTTCAGGGTTCATGGCCAGTGCACGCACAATGGCAATGCGCTGTTTCTGGCCACCGGAAAGCATGTTGGGGTAAACATCTGCCTTATCGGCCAGGCCAATGCGCTCCAGCAGCTCCATGGCCTGCTTGTCGGCAGCAGCCTGGCTCATACGGCCCAGGCGCACCGGAGCCAGCGTGATGTTCTTTTTCACCGTCAGGTGGGGGAACAGGTTAAAATGCTGGAACACCATGCCCATCTGGGCGCGGGTGGCATCAATGTCGCGTTCGGTGATCTCTTTGCCGTCCAGCATAACCGTGCCGCCGTCCGGTTCTTCCAGGCGGGTCAGGCAGCGCAGAAAAGTGGACTTGCCGCAGCCGGAAGGCCCAACCAGGCAGACAACATCGCCCTTATTGATGGTCAGGTCAATGCCCTTGAGCACGTCCAGACCGTTATAGTTCTTTTTTAAGTCCTTAACGACGATCACTCTTCGCCAGCCTCCCTTCCAGTTTGCCAAGCAGCCAGGTAAAGATCATAACCAGAATCAGATACATCAGCGCCACGCCGAACAACGGGAACATCGGCTCGTAAGTACGGTTCATGATGCCCTGTGCAGCGTACAGCAGCTCCTTGCCGCCAATAACGGTGATGAGTGAGGTATCCTTGAGAAGGACGATGAACTCATTGCCCAGGGCAGGCAGCACCGAGCGGATGGCCTGCGGAATCACGATCAGCACCATGGTTGTCATGTAGTTCAGGCCCAGGCTGCGGCCGGCTTCCATCTGGCCGGGGTCAACGGCCATCAGACCGCCGCGGATGATCTCCGAAACATACGCACCGGAGTTAATGCCCAGTGCCAGCGCACCGACCATGGTAAAGTTGCGGCTATTGGCAAAGATAACCATGCTCATAATCAGCATCTGCACCATCATGGGGGTGCCGCGGATCACAGTGGCGTATAGCTTGCATACAGCGTTGGCAACGGCAAGAGCCGGGTCGTGGTGGCCGCGGCGCTGCTGGTCATGCGCAACACGCACCAGGGCAACCACGCTGCCCAGCACCACGCCGATCGTCAAAGCAATTGCCGTTACATACAGCGTGGGGATAACCCCTTTGAGGTATTGCTGCCAGCGGTTTGAGGCAATAAATGCCTGGTAGAATTTGACGAACAGATCCTGCCCGAAATCCAGCTTTGTACCAGCTTTCGCCAGCTGGGTCAGCATTTCGTATTGTGCGGCCATCCGCATTCCACACCTTTCCTGTGTTCCGGCACCAGGGCACCGGGCGTTTATTTTACGGTCTTGCCAACAAAAGGGAGGCGCCCCTGCGGGCCACCTCCCTGTGGCACTTGTGAAAAAGCTGCTTTATTCAGCAGTGATGTACTTGTCCACGATAGCCTGCAGGGTGCCGTCTGCCTTCAGCTCTTCCAGAGCGGTGTTGATGGCATCCTTCAGTTCGGTGTTGCCCTTACCAATGCCGATTGCGTAGCTTTCTTCCACGTAAGCGGTGTCCAGCAGCTTCAGGCCGGGGTTGGCAGCAATAAATTCCTTAGCGGGAGCGTTATCAATAACAACGCAGTCAACCTGGCCGTTGTTCAGCATCTGCACGGCAGTCAGGCCGTCGTCGTAAGCAACAACGTTCTCATCGCCAAAGTCGTCAGAGCAGTACAGGTAGCCGGTGGTACCGCGCTGGGTGCCGATTTTCTTGCCAGCCAGGTCATCCACGCTGGCAATATCGGAATCTTCCTTGACGATGATGGACTGGATGCCGGTTGCGTAAGAATCGGTGAAGTCCATCACGTTCTGGCGCTCGTCGGTAACGGTAACGCCAGCCATAACCATATCGGACTTGCCCTGCTGTACAGCCAGCAGTGCAGCGTCAAAGTCCATATCATCGATCTGCAGCTCCAGGCCCAGCTTGTCAGCAATAGCCTGTGCGGTCTCAATGTCGATGCCCTCAAATTCGCCGGAATCGGTGGTCATCTCGTACGGGGGGAAGGCTGCGTTGGTGGACATGATCAGCTTGCCCGGCTCAACGGTGGACAGCTCAGCAGTTTCAGTCTCGCTGGCTGCTTCAGAGGAAGCAGCCTCGGAAGATGCAGCATCGCTGGAAGCGGTCTCGGAGGAAGCGGCTTCGGAAGATGCAGCAGAAGAAGCGGTGGAACCGCAGGCAGCCAGGCTCAGGACCAAGGCAGCGGCAGTCATCAAAGACAATGCTTTTTTCATTACAATATACCTTCTTTGTTCATGGTTCTCTGATTTTCAAGGCGTATCTGAAAACAAGGAAAATGACGGACATTTCGCAAACACAAGCAGGATGTAAGGCAAAGAGCCGCAGGAATCCTTTCTGGATTCCAAGGGCAACACCGCACAATTCCCGCCTTACGGCTTAAGCACCGCTTCGGCGGCTGCGGCACGGCATCTGCGTTGCCAAAATGCTCGATAATGTCGGGTTGCGGTACCCGCATCGTGCTTCGGGGGCAAAAGCCCCTCGCACTCTGCGACCGCTGCCCCTGCTTCGGTTCGCTGTTTCCGCCACTGGCGGCGCTCACCTTTGCAGCATCCAGTATTATCTGCGCTTTTGGCTTAGCAGCTGCCGCACCTCACTCGCCGTATCGGCACTTAGAATTATGCGGTATTGCCCAAGGCTTTTTAACGCAAAATCCGGCTGCGTTTGTAGAAATAGACGATACTTTCGACTTTTCAGATACACCCTAGCGCAGCGGCGGAACTTTCCCTCTTTCCGGAGCTGCATCAGGATAAATTCTAGTATAATACATAAATATTCAAAGTCAATGCATAAATATTGGATTCAGCATTTTGCGGCAAGATGGCTGCCCGCCCCACCAGAAATTGTGCATTTTTCAAGCCTGCATTTCACAGTTTTTCCTGATATATTGACGCCGTAAGTTAAACGTGGTAAACTTTACGCGTTCATGAGCGAAATTCATGCCATTCAGTCGAAATAAACCGGCTTGCATTACCTTGCCGTACAAAAAAGAGGAATCAATATGCTGACATTAGGTGACCTGCACATTGGGCAGGATGCAATCATCCGCGTGGTAGGCGGTGAGGGCGAGCTGCGCCACCACCTGCTGGATATGGGGCTGACCCCCGGCACCGAGGTAACGCTGCGCAAAACGGCCCCCATGGGGGACCCCATTGAAGTGGAGCTGCGTGGTTATGAGCTGACCCTGCGCCTGGCCGATGCGCAGAAAATTGAAATTGACAGCGTGCACGCAACGGACCGCGCCGCCCCCAGCGAAGAGCGCCACAAGGTGGTAGCCCACCCCGGCGTTGGCGAGCTGGACAAAGCCGCCAGCTACCACGAGCGCAAAGCCGGCGCCCCCATTGCCGCCGGTGCACCGCTGACCTTTGCCCTGGCCGGCAATCAGAACTGCGGCAAAACCACGCTGTTCAACCAGCTGACCGGCTCCAACCAGCATGTGGGCAACTTTCCCGGCGTTACGGTGGACCGCAAGGACGGTGTGATTCGCAACCACAAGGAAGCCACCGTAACGGACCTGCCGGGCATTTATTCCCTGTCCCCTTACTCCAACGAGGAGATTGTCACGCGGGATTTTATCCTGAGCGAGCACCCGTCCGGCATTATCAACATTGTGGATGCTTCCAACATTGAGCGCAACCTGTACCTGACCATGCAGCTGATGGAGCTGGATACCCCCATGGTGCTGGCGCTGAACATGATGGACGAAGTGCGCGCCAACGGCGGCACCATCATGGTAAACCAGCTGGAAGAAATGCTGGGCATTCCGGTTGTTCCCATTTCTGCCGCCAAAAATGAGGGCATTGACGAGCTGATCGAACATGCCATCCATGTGGCGCGCTACCGGGAGCTGCCGGGCCGCATCGACTTCTGCACGGCAGGCAGTGACCCAGCAGACCCCAGGGGCGCGGTGCATCGCTGCATCCATTCTGTCGCACATTTGATTGAGGACCATGCCGCTGCCGCCGGGCTGCCGCTGCGCTTTGCCGCCACCAAGCTGGTGGAGGGAGACACCCTGATTGAAAAAGCCCTGCAGCTGAACCCCAACGAAACAGATATACTGGGCCACGCCATTGCTGAAATGGAAACCGTGACCGGGCTGGACCGCGAAGCCGCCCTTGCGGACATGCGCTTTACCTTTATTGAAAAGCTATGCTCCGCCACGGTGGTGAAGCCGGGCGAAAGCCTGGAGCATAAGCGCAGCGTTGCCATTGATAAGATCCTGACCGGCAAATACACTGCCTTGCCCTGTTTTGCGGGCATTATGGCGCTTGTTTTCTGGCTGACCTTTGGCGTAGTGGGCTCCACCCTTTCGGACTGGATGACCCTTGGCATCGACTGGTTTACCGGCGTTGTGGACCGCGCCCTGACGGCGTATCAGATCAACCCGGTGGTGCACAGCCTTGTGATCGACGGCATTTTTGCCGGTGTGGGCAGCGTGCTGAGCTTTTTGCCCACGATCGTTATCCTGTTCTTCTTTTTGTCCATCCTGGAAGATACCGGTTATATGGCCCGTGTGGCCTTTGTGATGGACAAACTGCTGCGCCGCATTGGGCTTTCGGGCCGCAGCTTTGTGCCCATGCTGGTGGGCTTCGGCTGCTCGGTTCCCGCCATTATGGCAACCCGCACCCTTTCCAGTGAGCGTGACCGCCGCATGACGATTTTGCTGACCCCGTTCATGAGCTGTTCCGCCAAGCTGCCCATTTATGCGCTGTTCACCGCCGCGTTTTTCCCGCGGGTATGGCGCGCACCGGTCATGATTTTCCTCTATCTTTTCGGCATTTTGTGTGGTATACTGTATTCGCTGATCCTCAAGCAGACCTGTTTCCGCGGTGAACCGGTACCCTTTGTGATGGAGCTGCCCAACTACCGCCTGCCTTCGCCCAAAAGCGTCGGCCAGCTGATTTGGGAAAAGGCCCGTGATTTTATTCAGCGTGCCTTTACAATTATCTTTGTTGCAACCGTCGTGATCTGGTTCCTGCAGACGTTCGACACCCGCCTGAATGTTGCTGCCACCCCGGATTCCAGCCTTCTGGCTTTGGTTGGCAGCCTGATCACCCCCATCTTCAAGCCCCTTGGCTTTGGCGACTGGCGCATTTCCACTGCGTTGATCACCGGCTTTACCGCCAAGGAAAGCGTTGTTTCCACCCTGACCGTCCTGCTGGGCGGCGATACCGGCGCGCTGAACATGCTGTTCACCCCGTTTACTGCGCTGGTTTTCCTGATCTTTACGCTGTTGTATACCCCCTGTGTTGCAGCCATTGCCGCTGTCAAGCGGGAACTGGGCGGTGGCCGGGCTGCACTGGGTGTGGTACTGATGCAGTGCGGCATTGCCTGGGTTGTGGCGTTTACCGTGCACTGTGTAGGGGTTTTGCTGGGGTTGGCATAAGGGCAGCGCATTCACCTGGCACTTTGTTTTCGCTTAACCCATAGGGAGGTTTTTTCCATGTCACTTCAAAGTATCCTTGTTCTGGTTATTATTTTTGTTCTGCTCGGCGTTGCCATCGGTTTTATTGCCAACAGCGAAAAGGGCTGGCACGGCGGCTGCACCGGCAACTGCGCCAGCTGCCAGGAACACTGCAATGACAAACAGAAGAAGAACCCGCCCAAGCAGCAGTGATGCCCAGACCGAAGGAGACCGCCGTATGACTGCTGTTCAACAATCCGCCGCTCCGCACCCTGCCGTGCGCCAGCGCATTGACTGGATTGATACCGCCAAAGGTCTGTGCATGATTCTGGTGATTGTGGGGCACACCCTGCCCTACGGCAACCTGATGCGCAATTTCATTTTTTCGTTCCACATGCCGGCCTTTTTCTTTCTGACCGGCTATACGGCCCGCCGCCCGGATACCTGGCAGGGTTTTGCCCGCCGGGTCAGGAAGGACTTTGTTGCACTGATCGTTCCCGTGCTGGGTGTGGTGCAGGTGTTCAACGTTTTGCTGAACTTTTTCCTTTCTGATGACAGAAGCCTGACCAACCTGTGGGATATTGCCCGCTACAATGCCATCACCCTGTTCTGGGCCAGCGGTAACCCTGCCGACGGCATTCCCAGCTGCGGCATGCCATGGTTTTTGTTTGCACTGTTCTGGGGCAAGCTGATCTGGGAGCTGCTGGGGCTTTTGTTCCCCAAAGGGGATTTTGCCATCAGTTTCATTGTCATGCTGTTCGGGGCATACATCGGGCAGGTACAGTATCTTCCCCAATGTCTGGATGTTGCAATGGTCGTTGTCATGTACCTCACATTGGGGCAGCTGTTCCGCCAGCATCAGGCACTGTTGGACCGTTACCGGGTCCCGCTTTTCCTTGCCATGCTGATCCCCTGGACATGGTGCTGCCAGCAGGGCATTTATATTGAACTTGCTTCCCGCACATACTCCAATTACATTTTGTGCGCTTCCATCAGTGTATGCGGCATTTGGATCTTCTGCCATCTGTGCCGTGAACTGAACGCCAATAACGCTTTGCGGCCGGCGCTCAGCTTTTTGGGGCGGCACAGCCTGTGGCTGTTCTTTGTGCACCATATGGATGTGTTTACCAGTGCCATCTGGCAAAAAGACCGCCTTCTGTTCACGCTGCCCTGCCGCATCGGGTGGGACATCCTGCTTTCCCTGCTGCTGCTTGGCTGCTGGACATTGCTGCGCACCGGCTGGCGCAGGCTGACCGCAAAATAAACTCTTTGAACCGTTCTGCATCCCCTGTTCCGGGCCTGCAGGGCGGCTTTTGTTTTGGCAGCGCTTTCTGCACAGTGCAAACATTGTTTTTTACCGCGGATTATGGTACAATGAATTGTCTATAAGTATGTATCGGGGATTCCCCTGAAATATCTATTTTTGAAAGGGCTTTTTATGGCAGAGCAACGCAACCAGACCCCTGCCGGGGATAACACGCAATGGACCACCATCATTCGGCCGCGCACCGGCTGGTTTGATGTGGACCTGGAAGAACTGTGGCGCTACCGTGACCTGATTGTCATGTTCGTCAAGCGCAACTTTACCGTCATGTACAAGCAGACCATCCTGGGGCCGCTGTGGATCATTCTGAACCCGCTTATCACCACGGTGCTGTTCAACGTGGTGTTCGGCGGCATTGCCGGGCTTTCTACGGACGGTACGCCGAGCTTTTTGTTCTACATGGCAGGCAATACGGTGTGGACCTTTTTTGCCTCCTGCATCAACGGCACGGCCAACACCTTTGTGGCCAACAGCCAGGTGTTCGGCAAGGTGTATTTTCCACGGCTTACCACCCCCATCAGCCAGGTATTGACCAGCCTGATCAACTTCTTTATCCAGTTTGTCATGTACATTCTGTTCTGGGTCTACTTTGCCGTGACCGGGTCCGGTGTACACCTGACGGCCTGGGCATTTGCCGTGCCGCTGGTGGTGCTGGAAGTCATGCTGCTGGGCCTGGGCGTGGGCATTATCGTTTCCGCTCTGACCACCAAGTACCGTGATCTTGCCATTGCTGTGAGCTTTGGCGTGCAGCTGTGGATGTACATTTCCCCTGTGGTCTATCCCCTTTCCAGCTTGGAGGAATCCCCCCGGCTGCAGATGCTGATGCGCTTGAACCCGATGACTGCACCGATCGAGGTGTTCCGCATAGGCACCCTTGGCACCGGCACCGTGGAAGTGGGCAGCCTGATCTACAGCCTGATTGTTACCGCAGCCGCCCTTGTGCTGGGCGTGGTGCTGTTCAGCCGCATTGAAAAAACCTTTATGGATACCGTGTAAGGAGGGGCGCAGATGGAAAACCAGACACATGCACAAAACCAGCGCGTACCCGTCATTCAGGTATCGGGCTTGAAAAAGCAATACAAACTGGGCCAGATTGGCGGCGGCACTTTGACGCATGACCTGCAAAGCTGGTGGGCCCGTGTGCGCGGCAAAGAGGACCCCAACACCGTGATCGGCACGGATGCCCGCCTGTTTGGCAAAACCTTTATGGCACTGAACGGTGTGGACCTGACCGTGTACAAAGGCGAAGCGCTGGGCATTATCGGCCGCAACGGCGCAGGCAAATCCACCCTGCTCAAAATTTTGTCCCGCATTACCGCCCCCACCGAGGGCGAGATCCGGCTGCGCGGGCGGGTGGCTTCCATGCTGGAAGTGGGCACCGGCTTTAACAACGAGATGACCGGCCGCGAGAACATCTACATGAACGGCGCTATTCTGGGCATGACCCGCGCCGAGGTCGATTCCAAGATTGACCAGATCATTGAATTTTCGGAGTGCGGAGATTTTATTGATACCCCCGTCAAGCGGTATTCCAGCGGCATGTTCGTCAAGCTGGCGTTTGCCGTTGCCGCCCACCTGGACAGCGAGATCATGGTAATGGACGAAGTACTGGCCGTGGGCGATATGAAGTTCCAGCAGAAATGCCTGGGCAAAATGAGCGATGTTGCCGGGCAGGAGGGCCGCACCGTCCTGTACGTCAGCCACAACATGAGCACCATCCGCCAACTGTGCACCCGCTGCGTGGTGCTGGACCAGGGCCGCGTGATCTTTGACGGCGATGTAGAACAGGCCATTGCCGTGTATATGGAAACCACCGATGTGAACGTGGTCCACTATGACCTGCTGGATGTTTCCCGCATGAACGCCAGCGCAGGCAAGCGGATGCGGCTGGAAACGCTGGACTTTGTGGGCAAGGAATCCAGTGTGTTTGCGGACACCGAAAAAATTCGGGTGCGCATTACCTGGCGTGTTTCGGAGCCGTTTGCCGGGGTACACTTAAAGCTGAACCTGCATTTCCGGGATTCGACCCCCGTGGGCATTACCCACCCGGTCAACCTGGGCGCCGCCGTGCCCGGCAAGCTGTATACCACCGAGTTTGAGTTTGACCCCAGCCTGCTGGGCGAAGGCCAGTATTTCTTCTATGTGGATGTGTTTGACGGCGTGTTGACCCAGGCTGTCTGCCTGGACAAGCCAGTGACCGAGTTTGCGTTTGAGGTAACCTCCGGCGATTTGACCATGCCGGAATGGGCACCGGGCTGGGGCCGCATCCACTTCCCGCCGGTCAAAGTGTTGGAGAATGGATACGATGGGTGATATTTTCATCTGCCACACGCTGTATCATGTGTTAATCGCGCTGGTGCGCGCGCTGCGCAGCCGCCCCGGCAAGTCCACCCTTGTGCTGAGCACCTGTGTGCCGGAAGCCGAAACCCTGCGCGCTAAATTGCTGGACGCCGCGCCGGATCTGTGGGACGCTGTTTTGATCGTGGACGAGGAAAAGCTGGACGCACAGAACAGCGAAAGCGACTTTTACCGCCTGCGCCACCCGTTCCGCAAGCCGTATTTTACGCTGCCCAAGGGGCATGTGTACATCAGCAATGACTGGAGCGCTTTAGGGCGCTACCTGCAGCGGGAGCGCCGGGTTTATACCCTGTGCGAAGATACCTTTGGCGGCACGTTGGACCCTGACCAGCACCTGCTGGACGAGCAGCGCACCAACCCCCGCGGCCCCTACCGCTACTGGGGCGACAGCCCCTGCTGCCGCACGGTGGAAAGCGAAGACGCCGCGCGGTGCAGCATTTTTGGCGTAGACAAGCTGGTAACGGTATCCAAAGCGCAGCTGCTGGAAAGCCTGATGGAGGAAGAAAAAGCCATCATCCGCCGGGTGTTTTTGGCCGTTCCCCTGCCGGAGCATGTGCAGGGTGCCTGCCTGCTTTTGCCCCGCAGCTTTGTGCTGGACGGCCTGATGGATCAGCCCACCCAGGACGCCATGTTTGCGGCTGTTGCCAAGAAATACTGCACAGAACCGCTGTTTATCAAAACCCACCCGCGGGATACCACGGATTATTCCAAGCTGTTCCCTACTGCTGTTATCCTGCCCCGCACCATGCCAAGCGAAGTTCTCAATTTCTGCCTGCCCTTCAAATTCCAGCGCGCCGTCACCGTGCAAAGCTGGGTCCTGCGCGGCTTTACCGCCGCGGAAGAAAAGGTGTTTGTAGGGCTGGAAGAGGCAGAAAAGTTGGTGCAGGGGTAACGTCTCCCCTTGAAAATACCTGTTCAGGTGATTCCATGGAGCTGAAACAACGTAAAAATCTGCGGCTGCAAAGTTTCGATTATTCTTCCGCGAAGTATTACTTTGTGACCATCTGCACCAAAAATCGCGCCCGTCTGTTTGGGCAGATTGTAGGGAACGGTCTTGACCGTTCCGCCGCCATGGAATTATCCTCACTTGGAAAGACTGCCGAGAAAATGCTGTTGGAAGTTCCTGTGCATTTCACTTCCACTGCGCTGGATGCTTATGTCATTATGCCAAACCACATCCACTGCATTTTAGCAATCGGCTGTAACGAGCTTTCGGAACGGTCGAGACCGTTCCCTACACTGCCAACCATAATTGGGCAATATAAGTCCGGGGTGTCTCGCGCAGCAGGGTTCCCCGTATGGCAAAAATCCTACCACGACCATATTATTCGCAACCACTTTGACTATGAGGAAATCTGGCTTTATATTCAACAAAATCCCCAGAAATGGTTGAATGACCTGTTTTACACTGAATTTTGATATAAAGAAGGTTACTATATGAAACTTATCGGCGTTATTCCCGCCCGTTATGCCAGCACGCGGATGCCGGGCAAGCCGCTGGCGGATATTTTGGGCAAGCCCATGATCTGGTGGGTGTACCAGGAAGCCAAAAAGTGCAAAAAGCTCGATGATGTGTTTATCGCCACCGATGATGAGCGCATTGCCGAAGCCTGCCGCACCTACGGCATGGAATACTGCATGACCAGCCCCGACCATGACACCCCCACCGGGCGCATCTGGGAGGTTTCCACCAAGGTAGAAGCCGACCTGTATCTGCAGATCATGGGTGACGAGCCGCTGATCAACGTAAAAGCGTTTGATTTGATTCTGCCGGATACCCTGCCGGAGGACCCGTATTATGTTGCCGTGCTGACCAACCGGATGGAGCACCCCGCGGATGTGATCGATTTTTCCAACCAGAAGGTCGTGACCAACGCCGCACGGGAAATTTTGATGATCTCCCGCAGCCCCATTCCCTACCCCAAAGGCACGCTGGATTTTGAATACGAGAAGGTGACCGGCATCCAGCTGTACTCCCGCCGGGCGCTGGCGTTCTACCACGAAACACCGAAGTCCATTCTGGAAAAAGCCGAAGAGAACGATATGATGCGCTTTGTGGAAAACGGCCACAAGGTACATGCCATCGTCAGCCCGTACAAGACTGTGAGCGTTGACACCCCCAAGGACCTTGCCCTTGTGAGCGAAATCCTGAAAGGAAAAGAATAAATGCCCGATATTAAACTGTTGGACTGCACCCTGCGTGACGGCGGCTATGTGAACAGCTGGAACTGGGGCTTCGCTGCAGCCAAAGATATTATCGCCTCGCTGACCCGTGCCGGGACTGACATTGTGGAAGTGGGCTTTCTGCGCAATGTGGATGGCTACAACCCCGATGTGACCGTCTGCAACACCATTGAAGAGCTGAACAGACTGCTGCCTGCCCACACCGGCAGCACCATGTACAGCGGCATGGCCATGCGCTCCAATTATGATATTGCCAAGCTGTCCCCTTATGAGGGGCACGGCATTGAGATGCTGCGCATTACCGCCCACGATTACGATATCCGCGAAGGCATGGATTTTGCCCGCGAAGTCAAGGCCCGCGGGTACAAGCTGTCCATCAACCCCATCAACATTATGGGCTATGCCGACAAAGACTTGCTGTGGATTTTAGACCAGGTAAACGAGATTCACCCGTACCAGTTCTCCATTGTGGATACCTTCGGCAGCATGCGGCGGCGTGACTTAGAGCGCATCGTCAGTCTGGTGGACCACAACCTGGCCCCGGATATCCGCGTGGGGCTGCACCTGCATGAGAACATGGCGCTCTCTTTCTGCCTGGCGCAGGAATTTCTGGACAAGCACCTGGGCCGCGATACCACTGTGGACGGCAGCCTGATGGGCATGGGGCGCATTCCCGGCAACCTGCCCATTGAGCTGATTGCCGACTATATGAACGAGACCCTTGGCTGCCATTATGACATTGACGAGATGATGGACGCCATCCAGGACCATATCGCCCCGCTGAAAGGCGAGACAGCCTGGGGTTACACCCCGGCTTACTTCCTGAGCGCACGGTACAACCTGCACCGCGATTACGCCGAGCATTATCTGGACAAAGGCGATTTGACCAACCGGGACATCAACCATATTCTGGCCGGTTTTGACCGCAGCAAGGCCACCGCATACGATAAAGACTATGCCGACCGCCTGTACCGCGAATACCAGAACCGCGCCATTGACGACACCGCCGCGCTGGATACCCTGCGCACCGCGTTTAGCGGCAAGACCGTGCTGGTGCTGGCCCCCGGTGCCAGCCTGGCGGACGAAACCGGGCGCAGCGCTGTGGCCGCCGCCAAGGCGGACTGCATTGTTTCAGCCAATTTCTGCCCGGAATTCTGCCAGCCGGATTACGCATTTTTTACCAACAGCAAGCGGTTTGAAAAGCTGGACCTTGCTTCCCTGCCCTGCCCTGTTGTGCTCACCTCCAACCTGCGGCCGCTGCCGCAGGGGGCTCTGGCGGTCAATTATGACCGGCTGGCTGCCCCGGATGTGCAGAACGCATCCCTTGGCAGCAACAGTGTACTGATGCTGCTGCGGCTGCTGCGGCTGTGCGGTGCCAAGGCTGTGCTGCTGGCCGGGGCCGATGGCTACAAGCCCGGTACCCCCGCCTATGCCGACAGCCTGCTGCACGCTCACACCGGGCGCGGAGCTGCGTTCAACACCGCCATGGCAGGTGCCATCAAAGCCTGCGGGCTGGATGTGACCTTTATCACCCCCAGCGAATACGCAAAATAACGAGGTTTGCCCATGATTCGACTTTTGGTTCTGGATGTAGACGGCACCATGACAGACGGCGGCGTGTACTATGATTCCACCGGCAACGAGCTGAAAAAGTTTGCCATCAAGGATGGGGCCGGGATCGTGCTGGCCCGCGCGGCAGGGATGCAGGTTATGATCTGCACCGGGCGCGAATGTGAAGCCGTGCGCCGCCGTGCCCAGGACCTGCACATTGACTATCTGTTCCAGAACGTACACGACAAAGCCGCCTTTTTGAGCAGGTTTATGGCTGAGCACAGCCTGACCAAGCAGGATGTTGCCTATTGCGGCGATGACCTGAACGATTTGACCGCCATGGCCCTGTGCGGCTTTGTGGCCTGCCCGGCCGATGCCGCCGGCCCTGTGCTGGGGCGGGCGGATTTCATCTGCCGCCAAAAAGGCGGCGAGGGCGCTGTGCGCGGCACGGTGGAAGAGATCCTGCTGCGGGACGGCCGCCTGCCTGCCGCCGTTAAAAAAGCCTTTGGCGCAAAGATTTGATGGGTGCGGCTGAAACGTTAAATATTCCGGTGTTTGTTTTGGACACCCCCTGAACGCTGAACCACCAAAACCGGGAGGAGCCCGTATGAGCAAAATAAAGGATTTTCTGAAAAGCCCGCTGGGCACCGCCTTGTGCGCCGCTGCTGCCTGCCTGCTGGCCGTGGTGCTGGTTTGGTTGGCCGCGGTGCGCCCCAACAATGACAAGAGCCTGTCGGAGCGCATCAGCGATGATTACAGCCAGTACAGCGCCGAGCTGGACGAAGCCAACGGCGCTGCCCAGACCTTTGATACCGACAATGACCTGCTGGCCATGGCCTTTGTGTTTGGCACCAGCAACGGCCAACCCACCGGTGAGCTGCACCTGGAACTTGCCGATGCCGACACCGGCGAGGTGCTGGCCCGCTCCACCGGCGATATGGCGAACATTGTGGCCGGGCAGTACACCGGCATGGGGCTGGATACCCCCGTGACCGGCAGCGCAGGCCGCCGCTACCGCGTGACCCTGAAACCGGAGTATACCGGTTCCGGCCGGTTGACCGTGGGCTGCAGCAACGGCGCTGTGCTGTGGAACGATAGCTTTACCGTAAACGGCGAAGCCGTGGACGGCACGCTGGCGCTGCTGGTGACTTACAAACAGATTGGCGGATTTTTGACCCGGTTCTTTTTGCTGGTCGGGCTGCTGGCCAGCGTTGTGGTGTTCCTTGGCATTTATTTTGCCATGCGGGGCCGCATGCCGCTGCACCGGCTGGTGTTTGTGCTGGTGCTCTGCTTTGGCATGCTGTACAGCTTTGTGCTGCCGCCCTATGCCGCACCGGACGAAAAATACCACATCAACCAGTCTTTTACTTTAGCCTGCAAATGGGCCAACGTGCTCTCGCCGGATGAATGGCGGATGGGCAATGTGCCGCTGGATATGACCTACCGCCGCGAGCACGACTTTGACCCCCTGCTGCAAAACGAAAAGACCACCGTGTTCAGCTGGCAGGAACTGAGCGAGAACCTGTTCACCACCACCCCTGACAGCTTTGACAGCCACACTGCGCTGGAAGAACTGCAGACCGACCGCAATCCCACGCTGTATCTGTTCAGCGCGGCAGCGGTGTTCCTGGCATATGTTTTTCACCTTGGCTTTGTTCCGGCGCTGATGCTGGGGCGCACAGCAAATTTAATTGTGTTCGCTTTGTTAGCGGCGCTGGCCGTTAAAGCCGCGCCGTTTGGCAGGCGGGTATTCGCTGCGGCGGCCCTGCTGCCCATGACGCTGCATCTGGCGGCTTCTTTCAGCCGGGATTCCCTGCTGCTGGGGCTGGCGTTTGCCTTTACTGCGCTGTGTATGCAGGCGATTTTTGGCTGCAAGGACGGCACGGTGCTGCCGGGGCGGCTGTGGCTGCCGCTGGCGGTGTTCGGCATTCTGCTGGCACCGGCCAAACTGGTTTACCTGCCGCTGGCAGCGTTGTTCCTGCTGATTCCCAACAGCCGCTTTGGCCAGAGCGCCGCAACCAAAAAAGCCGCTTATCTGGCCGGATGCGTGCTGCTGGCGCTCAGCATCAACCGCGCTGTGCTGGTCACCTCGGTGGCCGGTTCTGCCGGGTTTGAAAATCAGACTACCCAGGCGGAAACCACCTCCGCACAGGGTTCTACCCCGGCTGCCGCGGTTTCTTATACAGCAACAGAGACAGCTGACAATCGTACCCTGCATGCCGCCCCTGCCGCGGGTGACGGCAAAACCTCCAACCGGTTTGCCAACATGCCTGCCGAGTACCGCGAAAACACGGCTTCCAACTTTGTGCGCCGCCTGTATTACTGCGTGGAGGGCGTGACCGAGATCCCGCAGAAGGAGCTGGAGTTCTGGGTGCAGGCCTTGCAGGAGGGCGATGTGACCGCCGCCGTTCTGGGCCAGAGCTTTTTCTTCAGCCCGGAGGAAGTGGAGCATTCCAGCCTGACCGATGATGAATTCATGAGTGCGGCTTCCCTGGTTTACCTGGACCGCGACCTGATGACCACCGACGCCGAAATGTGCCGGGAACGGCTGGCCAATGCTGACCGCCGAGACTTTTTCAAGTCCATGTTCAGCAGTGATGAATGTGCAGAGCTGCTTTCCGCCTGCCAGATCTACCCCGGCGTGGAGGATGACCGCTACCCGCTGGACCGCAATGTGCTGATCAAAGAGATCGAAGCTGTCCGTACCGTGCGGGACAGCCAGAGCACCCCCAGCGAGGAAGACCAGACCACCTTTACCCCCGGTTACATTCTGCACAATCTGCCCGCCGTGGCTATGCTGCTGGTACGCAGCGTGGTGCAGGATGCCGACAACTGGGTGCGCGGCCTTGTGGGTGGCAGCTTAAGCTACAGCTCGCTGGACCTGGCCTGGTTCTGGGTGTTGGCGCTCTACCTGCTGCTGTGGTATGCCGCCGTTCCGGCGCAGGATGTTCCCGTGCCGGGGCTGCCCCAGGGGCGCTACCGGGTGTGGTGTGTGCTGGCCGCGCTGCTGTGCGCCGCGTTGGCCTTTGCCGGCTGCCTTGTGTGGACCCCGACCTACTACCAGATCGTTTACGGCTTCCAGGGGCGGTATCTTCTGCCCGTGCTGCCGTTGTTCCTGCTTACCTGCCTGCCCCGCCGGGTCCAGGTTGCCAGCGGCAAACAGTCCGCCTGTACCCTGGTCTGCTGCCTGTGCGTAATCAACGCCGGGGTATTGCTGAACGCCATGCTTGCGGTGATTGCCCGATGACGATTTGTTATTTTTCTGCGCAGTACCTGCCCACGGTGGGTGGTGTGGAGCGCTACACCTGGAACCTCGCCCGCCGCACTGTTGCCGCCGGGCACCGCGCCATTGTGGTTACCAGTGCTCTGCCCAACCTGCCGGATCACGAAATTGACGGGGACGGCATTGAAATTTACCGCCTGCCCGTCTGGCCTGTCATGAACGGGCGCTTTCCTGTCATCAAGCCGGGGGCGCGCTTCCACGCGCTGACCGCGCAAATCTGGGCGCAAAAGCCCGATTTCTGCGTGGTGCAGACCCGCATGTACACCCAAAGCGTCTGGGCTGCCCGCGCGGCCAAGCGCCGCGGTATCCCCATGCTGGTTATTGACCATTCCACCGGATACATGCCGATGGGCAACGGCCTGCTGGGGGCCTGCGGGCGGCTGTATGAGCAGGTTGCCTGCCGCCTGGTGCGCGGCACCGGCGCGCCGTTCTATGGCGTTTCCGCCGCTGCCTGCCGCTGGCTGCACACCTTTGGCATTACGGCTGCAGGAACCATGCCCAACGCCATTGACCCCGCTGTTTTGGAACAGGAAGCCGCCCACGCGCCAGACTGGCGCGCCAAGCTGAACCTTGGCGACCGTAAGATCGTGCTGTTTGTGGGCCGCCTGATTCCCGAAAAGGGCGCCGGATTATTAGCCCAGGCCGTGGCCCAGCTGCCGGGCGTTGTTCTGGTGGCGGCCGGCAGCGGTCCGCAGCAGCAGGAACTGGCGAACCTTGGGGCCGTTACCCCCGGTGCCCTGCCGCATGATGCGGTGGTTCAGCTGCTGCGGCAGGCAGATGTATACTGTCTGCCCACCCGGTATGCCGAGGGCTTTCCCACCACCTTGCTGGAAGCCGCGGCCTGCCGCTGCCCCATCGTGTGCACCCGTACCGCTGGAACAGAGGAGCTGCTGCCGGACGATACCCACGGCATTGTGCTGCCCGGCCAGCCACAGGACGCCACGGTGGAAACCATCCGCGCCGGGCTGCAGACCCTGCTGGATGATCCCGCCCGCGCCCATGCCTGTGCCGAGGCGGCGTACCGCAATGTGTACGCGCACTTTACATGGGATGCCGTATTTGATAAAATGATGGGGATCATAAACCAAAGCTGACATCTGCCCGGTGTTTGCCGGGCAAGTGGATAAGGAACATTTGTTATGTCAAAATTGCTGATTGTTATTCCTGCATATAATGAGGAAGCCAATATCGTCAAGGTCGTCAACGGCATTGTCAAGAACTACCCGCAGTATGACTATGTTGTAGTCAACGATGGCAGCCGTGATAAAACCGCGGCCATCTGCCGGGAACATGGGTTCCGCTTGATCGATCTGCCGGTCAACCTGGGGCTGGCAGGTGCATTCCAGACCGGGCTGCGCTATGCCGCCGAAAACGGGTATGACTGCGCCATGCAGCTGGATGCTGACGGCCAGCACCGGCCGGAATATATCGCCGCCATGCTGGAAGAGCTGGAAAGCGGGGCCGACATCGTGATAGGCAGCCGCTTTTTGACGGTAAAAAAGCCCAAAAGCCTGCGCATGCTGGGCAGTTACATCATCAGCTGGTCCATCCGGCTGACCACCGGCCGTGCCATCTGCGACCCTACCAGCGGCATGCGGCTGTTCAACCGCGCCATGGTGGAAGAATTTGCCCAAAATTTGAACTATGGCCCGGAGCCGGACACCATCAGTTACCTGATCAAAAACGGCGCTGTGGTACGCGAAGTACAAGTTACGATGGGCGAGCGCGAGGCCGGTCAAAGCTACCTGACCTTTTGGCGCAGCATTGAATATATGGTCAAAATGTCCATCTCCATTTTGCTGATTCAGTGGTTCCGCAAGCGGGACACCGAAACGCCTTACCCGGAAAGGAGCCTGTAAGCCATGTTTGATCAGCCAATTATCCGTGTATGCCTTGTGTTGGGCAGCCTGATCACCGCAACCTATATTCTGCGCCGCGTGCGTTTGGCTAAGGTGCAGATCGAAGATACCATTTTCTGGCTTCTGTTCAGCGGCATTCTGCTGATTTTGGCCATCTTTCCCGGCATTGCCTACTGGGCGGCGTATCTGCTTGGGTTCCAGAGCCCCATCAATTTTGTTTATATCGTCATCATCTTTTTGCTGCTGGCCAAACAGTTTTTTATGTCCATCCGGCTCAGTCAGCTGGACAGCAAGGTGCGCATTTTGACCCAGCGCGTTGCCTTGAACGAAGAAAAGATCGAACGCGAAAAATTAGATTTGTAATCCCCTATCTTGTATGGTATAATATTTTTTATTGATTAAGGTGTAGCTGAAAACAAAGAAAATGACGCATATTTCGCAAACGCAAGACGGATTTAAGGCAAAAGCCGCCGGGATCCTTTGTGGATTCCAAGGACTTTTAACGCAAAATCCGGCTGTGTTTGTAGAAACAGGCTATATTTTCGGCTTTTCGGATACAACAACAGCGAAAGAAGGTTGTAAGAGATGGCTTTTACCCCCAGTCTGACCTATAAGGGCCGCCCGCTGGTGCGCTGCGGCAACGATATTTACTATGGTTCTATGCATGATCCCTATGTTGTGTACCTGCAGGTACTGACCACCAAAAAGGAAGGCAATGCCGACGTGGCCGATAAGGTTCACATTGTATTGCTTTCCACCGATGAAAGCAAGCCTCTGCCGGCGCGCATTGTGCGCCAGGCCAACAAGGCCGGCGGTTTGTTCAACGCCCTGACCTTTGGCGATATCATGCTGCGCAACCAGCTGAAGAACGAGAAAAAGTAAACAGGAACCCACAATGCCCGGTCCGTTTGGACCGGGCTGTTTTGTTGTACTTCATCCCTGTGCCGCAGGGCGTTGCTACCTGACCACGCCGGAGCTTTTACATCATTGAGCATCACAAATTTTATAATGATATATTGTCTTACGGTTTCGGAACGGTCAAGCATCGTCCCCTACACATCGTCTACAGGTTTATGGCAGCGTTTGCAACCTCGCTGCAAATTCCTTTCTTCCCCAATAATCAAAAAATCACCCCTGCGGCCAGAATAATCCGGCCACAGGGGTGATTTTCTATCTGTTATTCTATTTTGTGCACTTAACCGCTTACTCGATGGTCACATCGGTACTTTCGGCTTCTGCATCGGCGGGCATCTCGGCATCGTCGGGCAGAACTTCCACATCGAAAGCTGCGCCGCACTCTGCGCAGACGATCTTATCGCTGTCCATCAGGGTGTCTTCATCCACAATGTTGACGGTACCGCAGTTGGGGCAGGTGACTTCATAGCTGGTTTCAAATGCGCCGTCGTCATCCTCGTCCTCATCCTCGTCCTCATCTTCGTCCTCATCGTCATCGCCGAAGATGTTGTCCACCAGATCATCCATATCTTCATCAATGGCGTCCAGCTCGTCAAAAGCCTGATCCAGGGCATCGTCATGCTCGCTCACAACATCGGCCATCTCTTCCAGCAGGTCCATCATTGCAACAATGATCTTGCCTTCCTGGGTGGTGGGGTCAAACTCCATCCCTTTCATCATACCGCGGATGTAAGCGGCCTTTGCATTCAGATCCATAGCCATAAGGGAAAACCTCCTTCACGCACTGTAAACAGGGTGTTTGTTTTTGCAATTTTCCAAAAAAGCCGGGACGCGGCAAAAACCACGGCCCGGCCATTTGTTTTAAGATCAGACGCGCTCCATATACTCGCCGGTGCGGGTATCGATGCGGATCTTGTCGCCCTCGTTGATGAACAGGGGCACGCGGATCTCGGCACCAGTCTCAACCTTAGCGGGCTTCAGGGTGTTGGTAGCGGTGTTGCCCTTGAAGCCAGGCTCAGTCTCGGTAACTTCCAGCTCGATGAAGTTGGGGATTTCAACGCTGAAAACCTTGCCCTTGTAGGACAGCAGTTTGCAGATTTCGTTTTCTTTGCAGAACTTGAAGTTTTCCGGCACATCGGCAGCGGCAACGGGGATCTGCTCGTAGGTTTCATTATCCATGAAGTAGTACAGGTCGCCATCCTCGTAAGAGTAGGTAACCTCACGGCGCTCAATGAAAGCCTGGGGGAACTTAGCGGTCGGGTTGTAGCTGGTTTCAACAACGGAACCGGTAATCACGTTCTTGGTCTTAGTGCGCACAAAAGCAGCGCCCTTGCCGGGCTTAACATGCTGGAACTCAACGACCTGAAGGACCTGGCCGTCCTGCTCAAAAGTTACACCGTTACGAAATTCGCCTGCAGAGATCATATAGGAACTCCTCCATAATTTTAGAATCGGGCCTGTTTGAAAAAGCGGCCCCGCCGCCCATCAAGCAATGCCATTGCATTGTCATACCTGTAAGTATTTTACCCGAAAAGCGCCAGTATTGCAAGAGGTTAGCGGGATTTTCGGGTGATATTTTGGTTTTTTTCAGCTTTTGTTGGCTGTTTTTGGGCTTTCTCAGCCCTGTTCATACAGTTTTTTCAGCGCCGCCGCATCCTCGGCCTGGGTTCCTGCGGATTCACAGATAATGGTGGGCGCCAGACCACGGGTTTTCAGCAGCTGCATCAGCGGGGCAGGCGGCGGGCCAAACTCGGTATCCGCAAAAGTCAGGTGGCATTTTTCCCCACCCTTGGTGTAGGCAATGCGGGAAAAATGCGCGTGGAACTTTTTGGCCCGCTCCCCCGGCAAGGCTGCGGCAATGGCATCCAGGATGGCGGCGTAATCTGCCGGGGCGGTCTCATCGTTCAGCTCGGTGCCCTGGCTGCGGGCATACAGGTGGCCAAAATCCACGCAGGGAATAATGCGTTCATCCACACTGCAAAGGGCCAGCACTTCATCCAGCGTGCCCAGCTGGTTCACCTTGCCCATCGTTTCAGGGCAAAGGATACAGTCGCCATAACCGGCTTCATCCACGGCCTGAACGGCGCGGCGCATGGTGTCCAGCGCCTTTTCCAGTGCGGCTTCCCGGCTCTGCTTGCCGCAGCTGCCCGCGTGGAAGATGACCCTGCGGCCGCCCAGTGCCTTGACCAGTGCGCAGCTTTGCAGCAGGTAGTTCACGCTGTTCAGCCGCTTGTCCTCCTCCAGGCTGCTCATGCTGATGTAGTACGGCGCATGGACCGAGAAAGTGATGCCTTTTGCATCAAACGCTTCTTTTAAGGCGGCGGCTTTATCCAGCCCCAGGCGCACACCGCGCCCACACTGGTATTCAAACGCCGTCAGCCCAAAGGAAGCCGTATACTCCGCCATGGCCTGCGGGTCAAAGCTGCGGACACGGTAGCTGTCCGAAAGCCCAGCCGTGCCAAAGCGCGGTGCTTCACTCATACAGGCGGCCCCCTTTTTGGTAATACCGGTCCAGCCAGTAGGGTTCAAACCTGCGCTTGAACTGCACACCGCGCTGGTGGTCGCCCCCACGCGGCATGGTATACAGGCAGGAGATGCCGTACAGCCCCGCGGCAAGGCGGTCCGTAAAGATCTGGTCGCCCACCATGGCCATCTGATTTTTGCGAACGCCAAGGCGGCGGCGGGCAACGGCCAGGCCGACCGGCAGCGGCTTGCAGGCCAGCGGCACCCAAGCCAGGCCCACACGGTCCGCAAAGGGGCGCACGCGGGCGGCGGTATTGTTGGAAACAATCGTCAATCGCACACCTGCGGCACGCATAGTATCCAGCCATTGCTGCACGGTGGCATCCAGCTGCTGGCTGCCATCCCCCGTCAAGGTATTATCCACATCCAGCACCAGGGCGGTGATACCGTGCTGGCGCAGGAACTCCGGCGTGATGGCCTCAATGGCACGGAAAATATATTCAGGGGTAAGAAGCATAGACAAACTACCTTATTATAAGCGCGGGGCAGCGGGCAAGCGCCACCCCGGTTTTTAGATATAAAGAAAGAACAGGCCCGCATCTCTGCGAACCTGTTCTGCCGTTCCTTTGGGTAAACACGGTTATCGAAAACGGCGGCATAGCCGCTGCGATGGCTCCGGATTACTTAAACTTGCGCTTGCGGGCGGCTTCGGACTTCTTCTTGCGACGCACAGACGGCTTCTCATAAGCCTCGCGCTTGCGCACCTCAGCAAGAACACCGCTGCGGGCAGTGCTGCGCTTGAAACGGCGCAGGGCGCTCTCAAGGGATTCGCCCTCTTTGACACGGATCTCCGACATCTTTTTCCCTCCCTTGGTCTGAGACAGGAGTTTGCCGGTCAATCAAAATTACAATCAACCAGTAACTGAAATTATACTATACTTTATAGGCTCCTGTCAACCACGATTTTACACGTTCTGGCCCACTTTTTGAAATTTCATAAAAAGTTCAGTTTTTTGCCCTCATATGCGGGGTATGGGCAATAGTTTATACAAAATAATAATGAATAAAGAATAATGCTGGTGCGCCGCCCGCAGCGGCGCAAATAAAATAGGTTGGCTGCTCTGGCTGGAATGCTTTTTGCCGGAGCAACTGACTTGGTTAAAATGTGACGCCGTGGGCGGCACACATCCATTATTCATTATTCTTTCTTCTTTTTTCTTTACCCAAACTTTATGCCAACCCCAATGCGTGCAGCCCCAGCAAAGCACCGTAAATCACCGGCTGGTGCAGCATATAAATCAGCAGCGTGCGGCTGCCCACGGCGCACAGGGGGCGCAGGGCTTTGGGCGGCAGGCCGGGCTGCGCGGTGCAGCGGGCGCGGAACCACCGCGCAAAAAAGTACCCCACCCAATACAAAAACACCCACGGCAAAAGCGGGAAATAATCCGATGAGGAAAACACCGTCAGATCTGGCAGACCCAGCCAGAAAAGATTCGGCTTGTACCAGGCGGCGGGTAGGGCCGCCAGGTGCGTTCCCTCAAACCCCAGCCAGCCCTGCGGCAGCTGGTTCAGCAGGGCAAACAGCACCGCGCTGCCCGTAACCCCTGCCAGCGGGGGCAGCTTTTCCAGCGCGGGGTGCAGCAGACAGGTCAGCAGGGCCGCACAGCCCAGCAGGTGCAGCACGCCGAACCAGATGACTTCCTCCGGCATGGCAACGGCAGTTGCCACGGTCAGCACCACCGCGCAGGCCGCCGTGAGCAGGCCGTTCTTAAGCGGGCGGCGGGATAGGGTAAAGCTGTAACCCGAAAGCAGAATAAAGCTCCAGCAGATATACTGCTGCCACACATGGCAGTGCGTGGAGCAGATATCGTACCAGCCGCTGGCATGGCCAAAAATATACACCCAGTCATACATAGCATGGTAAACCAGCATATTCAGCAGCGCCAGCCCGCGCAGGGCATCGATCTGCCAAAAGCGCTGCCCGGCTGCCGCACGCAACGATTGTTGTTCGGTTTGCATCGCGTTCCCCTTCCCTGCCCTGTGCCAATATGCAAAGGGCTGATGTCACTTTACCATACTTGGCATAGCAAATGCAAGGCGCCCTTGCAAAATGACCGAAAATGCGCTAAAATCTTTGGTGAAATATAACAAAGGAGGGGTCCGTTATGCCCGATATCCGTCTTGTTGCATTGGATCTGGACGGCACCGTATTCAATGATGAAAAAGAGATCACACCCCGCACGCTGGAAGCCATCCGCGCTGCCATTGCCAAAGGGGTTGATGTCATCCCCGCAACGGGGCGTGTGGCATCGGGTGTGCCGGAAGCGTTTTTGCGCATTCCCGGCGTGCGGTATGCCCTGACTTCCAACGGGGCCAGCGTGGTGGAGCTTTCCACCGGCAAACCGCTGGTCAACCTGCCGTTTGATGCTGCCCTTGCCAGCGACATTTATGATATCGTGGCCGCAATGGGCGGTGCCATGGGCATTTTTATCGACGGCAAAGCCTACACCGATTATTTTGGTGCCAATGACGGCCTTGCCCTGATGCCCCCTGCCCTGCGCCGCTACCTGCGCGACAGCCGCATTGTGGTGGATGACATGCACGCAGTGTTCGCCGCCCACCCGCACGAGGTGGAAAAGTTCAGCATCACCTATCGGGACAATGCCGCCCGCGATGCCGCCTGGCAGGCTGTTGCCAGCCGGTTTAATGTTGAGATTACTTCCAGCATTCCCAACAACATGGAGATCAACGCCCCCGGCGTGACCAAGGGCAGCGGATTAAAAACGCTGGCCGACACTCTGGGCCTGGCGATGAACCAGGTGATGGCCTGCGGCGATTCCGGCAACGACCTTGCCATGATCCAGGCTGCCGGGTACGGCATTGCGATGGGCAACGCCACACCGGATGTTCTGGCCGCCGCCCGCTATGTAACGGACGACAACAACCATGACGGCGTTGCCAAGGCCATTGAAACCTATGTGTTGAAAGGATAACCCCCTATGCCAAATATCGTTGACCGCTTTGGCCAGCTGGTGGATGACGCCATTCCCAAGCCGGAGCTTGCCCGCCAGCTGCTGCTGTTGGGCTACCGCGCCAAGGATGTGCAGCTGCTGCTTGCCCCGGAAAAAGAGCTCACCCCCGCGCGGCAGTATGCGGCACAGATCGCCATGGACGCCATGATTGCGCCCCTGGCCCACCCGCAGCGGGCGGCGCTGGTCAATATCTTTATGCCCTGTGAACTGCTGCACGCCTTCCACCTGCTGCCGATGTTTGCCGAAGCCACCGCCTGTTACCTGAACGGTGCCGCAGCCGAGCGCGGCTTTATCCATTATGCCGAGAGCGCAGGCATCAGCCCCACGCTGTGCAGCTACCACAAGGCTTTGCTGGGCATGGGGCTTTCCGGCACGGCGGGCAAGCCGCTGTTCACTGCCTGCACCTCCATTGCCTGCGATGCCAACAACCTGACCTTCCGGCGGCTGGCGCAGCATTACGGCATCCCCCACTTTTATCTGGATGTGCCCTATGACCACGACGAGTACGCTGTGGCCGAAGTTTCCGACCGCCTGCGAGAGTTCGCCGCCTTTTTGGAGGATGCGACCCACCAGAAGCTGGACGAAGCGGCCCTGCAGCAGGCAGTCGCCCACAGCGGCCGCACGCTGGAACTATTGCAACAGGCACAGGCCGCCAAGGCCGGGCGGAACCTGCACAACGATGTCACCTCCGAATTTTACGAAGTGTTTGTGACCCATACCATGCTGGGCACCCCGCAGGCTGAACAGTACGCCCGCAAGCTGCTGGCGGATATCGAGGCCAGCCCCATGGGTGGCGGCACCCGGCTGCTGTGGGCGCACGCCGTGCCGTTTTATCAGGCGCCCGTGCGGGAGCGGCTGAATTTCTCGGCAGAAAACCAGCTTATTACCTGCGATATGAACGCCGATACCTTAGGCTGCTACATGGACCCGGACAAACCGTTTGAGAGCATGGCCGCGCGGCTGGTGAACAACATCTTTAACGGCAGCGCCCAGCACCGCATCCAGCGCGCGCTGGAGCTGTGCCGCATGCAGCAGATCGACGGGGTGGTCTACTTCTGCCAATGGGGCTGCAAGCAGACGATGGGGGCCGCACAGCTGTTCAAGAGCGCACTGGAAGCCGAGGGCTACCCGGTGCTGCTGCTGGACGGCGATGGCTGCGACCGCGCCAACACGATGGACGGCCAGACCGCCACCCGGCTGGATGCTTTCCTGGAGATGCTGCACAGCAAACAGGAGGCGCTGGTATGAGCAAAACGATTTATTATGCCTGCAAATACGCCCCGCTGGAGCTGTTTGCCGGGTATGGGGCCACCTTCTCGGCGCTGGATCCGCTGGCGGAAAGTTTTTCCTGCGCGGAGCGCTGCGCCCACGCCAACCTGTGCGGTTACGCCAAGGCTGTGCTGGAACAGGTGGAGCAATCCGGCATCCGGGCTTTGGTGCTGACCAACTGCTGCGATGCCATGCTGCGCGTTTACGATGTGCTGGCTGCCAGTGGTAAGATGGAATTTTTGCAGCTGCTGCCCGTCCCCCACCAGAGCACCCCGGCCACCCGTGCCCGCTTTGCACGGGACCTGCGCAGGCTGGCGGATGCCCTGCAGCGGTACACCGGGCAGGAATTCGACGCCCAGCGCGCCCACGCCTTTTTTGTGCACACCCCCCACGCCAAGGGTCCGCATTTGACCCTGCTGGGTGCCCATGGCGGCAGCGTGCTGTATGATACCGTGCAGAAAGCCTTTGCCCTGCCCGTGGTGGATGCTACCTGCACCGGCAACCGTGAGCTTGCCGATGTTGCCCCCGCCGCACTGGAGGACTTTTTGCCCGGTTACGCCGCCGCCCTGCTGGGCCAGATGCCCTGCATGCGGATGGATGCCCCGCTCAGTGAGCGCGCCGCCCTGGTGGACGGTCAGACCGTTGGCATTGTGTACCACACCGTGCAGTTCTGTGATTATTACGCCCCCGGCCTGACCGCGCCGGAGCAGTTCCATCTGCCGGTATTAAAAATTGAAACCGACTGTTCCCGCCAGACCTTTACCAGCGGCGGCGGGCAGCTGAGCACCCGCCTGGGCGCATTTGCCGAAAGCCTGAACGCCGTTCCCGATACCGAAAACAAGGAGGCCCCCGCCATGAACACCAACGCACAATATGCCGCCGGCATCGACAGCGGCTCTGCCAGCACCGATGCCGTGATCCTGGATCGCAGCGGAAAGATCTGCGGCTGGGCCATTGTGCCCACCGGCGCCGGGGCTGCAACCGGCGCCCGCCAGGCACTGGAACAGGCCCTGACGATGGCAGGCATTGCCGAAAGCGACCTGGGTTCCAAGGTATACACCGGCTACGGGCGCGAGTTTCTGGGCGATGACGGCGCAGCCGTGACCGAGATCACCTGCCATGCCCGCGGGGCTCATCATCTGGACCCCGCCGTGCGCACCGTGATCGACATTGGCGGGCAGGATTCCAAGGTGATCCGCCTGAGCGAAAGCGGCGCTGTTGAAACCTTTGCGATGAACGACAAATGCGCCGCCGGTACCGGCCGTTTTTTGGAGATGATGGCCCGCACCCTGCAGATGAAGCTGCCGGAGATGAGCGAGCTTGGCCTGGACTGGCACAACGATGTGACCATTTCCAGCATGTGTACCGTGTTTGCGGAAAGTGAGGTCGTCAGCCTGATTGCCCGCAGCACCGCACCGGCGGATATCATCCACGGCCTGAACAAATCTGTTGCGGGCAAAACCGCTGCCCTGGCCCGCCGCACCGGCGGCGTGGCCCCCTTTATGATGACAGGCGGTGTAGCCCGCAACCGCGGCGTTGTGAAAGAGCTGGAAACCGCCCTGAAAGCCCCGGTGGAGGTCAGCGAGTACAGCCAACTGTGCGGCAGCCTGGGCGCAGCGCTGTTTGCGCTGGAAAAAATGGGCGTGAAGCTGTAAAACCTCCGGTGCGCAAAGTACTTGCTTTAAGTCGTACTTTCGTGTACACTAGGGTGTATCATATTAAGGCAACACCGCATAATTCTAAGTGCCGATACGGCGAGCGAGGTGCGGCAGTTGCTAAGCCA
>ERZ1673743.765-NODE-765-length-43287-cov-116.654400_pt1 | contig 43287 bp, 30 predicted proteins | sample MGYA00580197_ERZ1673743 | MGnify/ENA primary metagenome ERZ1673743 (study PRJEB41218, sample SAMN15661795) | gut metagenome | host: Homo sapiens | place: Canada: London | collected 2015-08-20/2019-03-30 | study: EMG produced TPA metagenomics assembly of...
CAGAGCGTCTGCCTTACAAGCAGAGGGTCGGGGGTTCGAATCCCTCAGCGCCCACTCAAATTCCCTGAAGCGCATAAAAGCAGTCATGGAGGTGATTGCAGCGCTAAAGTTAATGATTGGTTTCCAATCCCGCCGACAGCATTACTAATCGGGCGCTTAGCTCAGCTGGTTCAGAGCGTCTGCCTTACAAGCAGAGGGTCGGGGGTTCGAATCCCTCAGCGCCCACCAACCGATTAAGCAATCAGGCTGCGATTCAATTTAGCTTTGAATCGCAGCTTTTTTGTTTCTGTCAACCTTGCGGAGCCGTCGGTTGTTATTTTAAGGAAAGAAGATTTGCGTATGAAAATGAACATTATGATAACGGCGGCGCTTACCGCTCTGCTTTCGGCAGGTGAGGTCTCCGCGCAGTTCAATCTCGGCAGTGCTGTAACAGCAGCCGCCGAAGGTATTCAGGCGTTGTCGGTGAGCGATGCTGAGATGGCAGCCTACGCCCATCAGTCAGTTGAGCAGATGGATGCCCAGAATAAGGTAGCGGCGCCCGACAGTCCTTATACGCGCCGGCTGAATCAGGTCACCGCCGGACTTGCCGACGTAAATGGAACCCCTTTGAATTTCAAGGTTTACATTACTAAGGATGTCAATGCATTCGCTTGTCCCGACGGATCGGTCCGTGTCTACTCCGGACTTATGGATATTATGAACGATGATGAGTTGCTCGGTGTAATCGGTCATGAAATCGGACACGTGGCGAAAAAACATTCAAAAAAAGCTTTCAAGCAGAAACTGCTCACGTGTGCGCTTGTCGACGGCGTGGCATCGGCCGGAGGAACCGCGGCTGCCATATCGCAAAGCGACCTCGTGAAGCTCGGCGAAGTTTTCTCGAGCGCCACCTACTCTAAAAAACAGGAAAGTCAGGCCGACGACTACGGCTACGACTTTCTGAAAAAACACGGAAAGAATCCGTGGGGAATGGTCACCGCATTTCAGAAACTCGAGAATATGGAACAGCGTTCAGGATCGGAGCCCAGTGCCCTCCAACTGATGTTTTCGGACCATCCCGACACGGCGGCCCGCATCCAGCGAATGGCGAAACGCTGCCGGAAAGACCGTATAGCCCCGCCTTCAGGAACAAACACTTCTTCGCCCTCTTCCGTTCCGGTTCAGAAGTCGGAATCTTCTCTTCCGTTCACTCTTACGCCTGCCCAACTGCCAACAAGAAAGTGACAGCCATTGAGGCTAAACAGCGCAAGCGGATGTCTGTATTTAAATGCGGTCAATAGTAAACGCCGGTTGAAATGTTAAAAATTCGCGTGCCTTGGCTCACGCCGGTTTCGAGGCGTCGCGCCCTCCGGGGCTCGCCTCGAGTGTGGAGGGGTGACGGTCTGTCCCACAGCTCCACAATGGGTTAAGTTATATCGCCCCTCCGGGGCTTTTACGGCGTTTTTAACAACCGCATTTTTACACTGTTCCCTTTCTGTCTCTACACAAATGTCGGGATGTCCGGTTTTCGATTCAGCGGCCTGTTGTGTCAGAGAGGCTGGTACGGTTTCTGTTTCAGTCTGCAGTTCTGCGATTTTTTTCGCGGTTTCCTTGCGGCGCGCTGCGGCAGCGCGTGCGGTAGTGGAGCGGCGGATGGCGCGGTCGAGGTCGGGGAGCAGGCGGTCGAATATCACTTTTGCTTTTTTGCCCAGACCGGTCGGTTTCCCCTCAGGTTTGAGATAGTGGCGCACGGCAGTCACTACCTGCTTGAAGGTGAAGGGGTCGATTTTGCATCCGGTCATAGAGTCGATAACGTCGGAGATGATAATACGGTAGGCGCGGTCTGATACGCGGCTGCTTGTTTCTTTCGTAGTGCTTTTCATAATGTGTGTTGTTTTTTTCGCAAAGATAATACAGCATTGTTCAGAAAACATTGCGATAATGTCGCTTTTTTCAAATCAGGGTGAAAATTTTTGTGGACAGGAGTACGGGAGGAACAGTAGGAGGTGAGAACATGAGAGGAATGTTTAAATAGAATAAAAAGTTGATAATCAATATAATAACGCAGCTCGTAAAGACCGTGCTTTTAGCGACATACAATATGAATGCATATACGATTGCGGACGCTAAGTATAGCGCCCCAATGCTGTTTACTTAAGATATAATAAATCTCTATCACGGCGGCGTAGCCGCCAATAGCGCTGCATCGCAGCACCTCAACGATAGCCGCATGCAAGCGCTCCGTAGGTGCGCGCAGCTTGCGGATTTACAGGCTTTTAGAAGAAAAACGGCTGCGTAGCTGCCGGTCTTTCCGTCAGAGAGAGCGGCAGCTAAACGCAGCCGTAATGGTGAGGGGGGAGGCGATGTACCCCAAGCTGCGCGCACCTACGGAGCGCTTGCATGGGGCTATCGTTAAGATGCTGCTACGCAGCATTATACGCGGCTACGCCGCTTCAAGGGGAGTTCTTAAGTAAACAGCATTGTATAGCGCCCCTACTGCTAATCAGGTGATTAGCGTCAAACTGTGATCGGAATTGAGATGGAACAATAGCAAAAGTCGGTTGAAATGATAAAAATTCCCGCGCCAAAAATTCATCTTCGGAATTAGAAAAGCGACATTATCGCAGTGGTCTTTTGTTTATTGCATATTACCTTTGCCGAAGAAATAAAAAAGCGTCCGGAACCGGAGGGTTTCGGACGCTATAGGGTGATAAATAAGATGTCTTATTTCAGTGTGCCTGCTTCTGCCTGCTGGATCATAGTCTTGTCGGCAGTGATGTAGATTTCCACGCGGCGGTTCTGAGCGCGGCCTTCGGGAGTAGCGTTTGATGCTACATAATCCTGCATAGGAAGACCTTCGGCACTCAGACGGCTTGCCTGCACTCCGCTGTTGAGCAGATAGTTGCGAACAGCGTCGGCACGGCCGGTCGATACTCTCTGGTTTACCTGGAGCGTGCCCGTATCGTCGGTATAACCGTAGATCTGCACGTTGGTGTTGGGGTTGCTGATGAGCGAGTTGGCAAACGCTGTAAGATCGTTCTTGGCGTTGGCGCTGAGAGTTGTTCCGTTGGTGGGGAAGAGGATTCCGCCGTTGAAGGTGACCTTGATGGCCTGCAGACCGTTCTGGTCGGTGGTCTGCTCTACGGTAGCCTGCTGCTTGAGCTGCTCCTGGAGTTCGGCCTGCTGTTTGTCCATCTTCTTGCCGATGAGAGCACCTGCGCCTGCGCCGACAGCAGCACCGATGGCTGCGCCTATACCTGCGCCTTTGCCTCCGCCGATGAGTGCGCCGAGGCCTGCGCCTACGCCTGCACCGCCGCCGCCACCGATAAGGGCGCCTTTACCTGTGTTTGACATAGATGAACATCCGGTAGTGAAAAGGAGTGAGAGCGAGAGTGCCACACATCCGAAAATCTTAAAAAGTTTCATCTGTTTATAAAAATTTAAGTTATAATATTAATGCAAATGTAATCTAAAATTCCGATTTAAGCAATAATCTGCATATTATATATACGAATACGCGGTTTTTTTGTTCAATCGAGCATTCATGCAAACAGTGCGCGGAACGCTTCTTCAACTTTCGCTACCTCGGTTATCCGGATAGAGAATCCGGTGGTGTCGGTTCCCTTGAGGTTGTTGCGGGGTATGAGAATGGACTCCATTCCGAGCTTTTCGGCCTCAAGGATTCGCTGCTCTATGCGGGTGACAGGACGGATTTCGCCCGACAGCCCGACTTCGCCGGCCATACATACCCGGCGGGGAATGGTCATGTCGACGTTCGACGACAGTATGGCGCATATCACCGGGAGATCGATGGCCGGGTCGCTCACCTTGAGCCCGCCGGCAATATTGAGAAACACGTCCTTCTGGGCAAGTTTAAAACCCACCCGTTTTTCGAGCACGGCAAGGAGCATGTTCATGCGCTTGGAGTCGAATCCGGTGACGGAGCGCTGCGGTGTGCCGTAGGCGGCGGTGCTGACCAGCGCCTGGATCTCGATCAGAAAAGGCCGGATACCCTCCATTGTCACTCCGACGGCTATGCCCGAGAGTTCTTCGCCGGCCTGCGTAAGCAGCATTTCCGAGGGGTTGGTGACCTCCCGCAACCCGCGCTGGCACATTTCGTAGATGCCGAGTTCGGAGGTGGAACCGAATCGGTTCTTTATGGAGCGGAGTATGCGGTACATATGCTGACGGTCTCCTTCGAACTGGAGCACGGCGTCGACAATATGCTCGAGGACTTTCGGCCCGGCTATGCTGCCCTCTTTGTTGATATGGCCTATCATCATCACCGGCACTCCGGATTCTTTGGCATATTTCAGAAGCCGGGCGGCGCATTCGCGCACCTGGCTCACGCTGCCCGCCACGGATTCGATGGCGTCGGAAGCGATGGTCTGGATGGAGTCGATGACGAGCAACTGCGGTGAGGTGGCGCGGATATGCTCGAAAATAGTCTCGAGCGATGTCTCGCAGACTATCAGCACGTTTTCGTTGAGTTTTCCCAGACGGTCGGCGCGCATTTTTAGCTGTTGCGGACTTTCCTCACCCGATACGTAGAGCACGCGGCGCGATTTTATCGACAGCGTGTTCTGCAGCACGAGCGTTGATTTGCCGATACCCGGCTCACCGCCGATCAGTACCAGGGAGCCTGCTACGAGGCCACCCCCGAGCACACGGTTAAGCTCGCCGCTGGGCATCCGGACGCGGGTCTCTCCGGTGGTTTCTATCTGCGAGACCGGCACCGGTTTGGAGCGTGTTGGGCCGGAACCGACGGCGAGTGAGCGCGAGCCTTTCGAGGCTGCCACGCGCTCCTCTACCATAGTGTTCCATTCGCCGCAGGCCGGGCAGCGCCCTTCCCATTTGGGCGATTCGTTGCCGCAGCTGTTGCAGAACCATACGGATTTGTATTTCTGTGACATGGCTGTCTTTATCTTCTGAACATTGCGAGGGTTATTGCGGTGGCTATGGCGGCGTTGAGCGACTCGGAGGTCTGCCGTCCCGGAGGATACGACGGAATGGTGAGACGGCGTGTGACGGTAGCACCCACCGCTTCGCTGATTCCGTTGCCCTCGTTGCCTATTATGATTATGCCGGCCGGAGAGAGTCGGGCATCGTTTATGTTTTCGCCATTGAGGTAAGTGCCGTATACTTCCGGCGCATCCGCTTCGGCAATCATTGCCGGAAGGTCACCGTAAATCACCTTCACCCGCGCAATGGCGCCCATGGTTGCCTGGACGGTTTTGGGCGAGAAGATGTCGGCGGTCTCGCGCGAGGCAAGGATGGTGTCGACCCCCATCCAGTCGGCCACGCGCACTATCGTGCCGAGGTTGCCGGGATCCTGGATGGTGTCGAGAGCCAGCACGAGGTTGCTGTCTGCCAAGCCCTTTATGACTATGCCGGAACGGTCGGGGATTTCGTAGACGGCAACAACCTGAGGTGGCGTTTTCAGGGATGATATCCTGCCCATCGAGCCGCGGGGCGCGCAGTAGAGCGATTCGGGTGGAAGAGTACGCTCAATACCGGGGTTTTCGTCATACCACTGCCGGGTTGCCACGAGGCAGCGTAGGGTAAAATGCCCGAGGGTGTCGAGCACGCATTTCGTACCTTCGGCTTTGAATATCCCGAGTTCAGTCCGGCGCTTGGTCTGATCGAGCGAATGGATTGTCTTGCAGAGTGCTGATGTTATATCCTGCATAGGAGTCGTTATAAAAAAGCAACGCCGCGCCTGCCGGCACGACGCTGCCTGAAAAATTTTAAGGAGTATCAGAGCCCTTTGCCGTGGCAGTTCTTGTATTTCTTGCCTGAACCGCAGGGGCAGGGATCGTTACGGTTTATGCGCGGCCCTGCCTTTACGGGCTGGGGAGCCTGGCGGTTCTGCGGCGCAGAGGCTGCGGCGCGCTGGTCGGCTTCGCCCGGCAGATTCTCGCGCGAGGTGCGCAGGTTGGAGTAGTCCTGACGCTTCTCCGGCATTGCACGCTCCACCTTGGGAGCGGGTTTCGGAGCCTCGGCGGCCTGCGATTCGGAATCCGATGCGGGAGCCTGTGCTGAAGGCGCGGGCGCCTGCTGAACGTAGATTTGCCCGCGCATGAGGGTCGACAGAGCCTTCACGTTGAGTGTATTGAGCATCTGTTCGAAGAGGTGGAACGACTCGACTTTGTAGATTACGAGCGGATCCTTCTGCTCGTATGAGGCGTTCTGCACGCTCTGGCGCAGCTGGTCGAGCTCGCGGAGATGCTCTTTCCAGAGTTCGTCGATGGTGACGAGAAGCACAGCCTTATGCCATTCCTTAACGATGCTGCGGCAGTTGGAATCGTATGCCTCGTTGATGTCGACCACGAGGTTGAAGAAGCGCTTGCCGTCGGTCATAGGAACGGCGATTCTGCCCTTGAAACCGCGGTTTTCAACGCAGTCCTTTATCACCGGTTCGGCAACCTCGAGGATTCTCTGCGATTTGCGGCTGAATGCCTCGTTGGCCGCCTCATGGATTTTCTGTATGGCGTCCTCCTTTTCGAGGTTGCGGTATTCCTCGGCGGTGAAGGGGGGCTCGATGGTGAGCACGCGGAGCAGTTCCATAGAGAGGTCGTCGAAGTCGGCCGGGCCGTAGTTGTTGACGAGGTTCTCGATCACGTCCCACATCATGTTGGCGATGTCGATGCCGATTCGTTCGCCCAGCAGGGCGTGGTGACGGCGGCTGTAGATGTAGGTGCGCTGCTTGTTCATCACGTCGTCGTATTCGAGCAGGCGCTTGCGGATACCGAAGTTGTTCTCCTCCACGCGCTTCTGGGCGTTGCCGATGGCTTTCGTGACCATTCCGCTCTCTATGCGCTCTCCCTCCTCGAGTCCGAGGGTGTCGAGCATTTTCATGACTCGGTCGGTTGCGAACAGACGCATAAGCTGATCTTCGAACGACACGTAGAACACTGACGAACCGGGGTCGCCCTGACGTCCGGCACGACCGCGGAGCTGGCGGTCGACGCGGCGCGACTCGTGGCGCTCGGTGCCTATGATGGCGAGGCCACCGGCTTCCTTAACCTCCGGGGTAAGCTTGATGTCGGTGCCTCGGCCCGCCATGTTGGTGGCGATGGTGACAGTACCTTTGCGGCCGGCGTTTGCAACGATTTCAGCCTCTTTCTGGTGAAGTTTGGCGTTGAGGACGTTGTGGGGGATATGGCGCATGGTGAGCATTCGGCTCAGCAGCTCGGATATTTCCACCGAGGTGGTGCCCACGAGCACGGGGCGTCCTGCTTTCACGAGTTCCTGGATTTCCTCGATAACGGCGGCGTATTTTTCCTTCTTGGTCTTGTAGACGCGGTCGTTCATGTCGATTCGTGCCACCGGTTTGTTGGTGGGGATGGTGACTACGTCGAGCTTGTAGATGTCCCAGAGCTCGCCCGCCTCGGTTTCGGCGGTACCGGTCATACCGGCGAGCTTATGGTACATGCGGAAGTAGTTCTGCAGGGTGATGGTGGCGAAGGTCTGGGTGGCGGCCTCGACTTTCACGCCCTCCTTCGCCTCGATGGCCTGGTGGAGACCGTCGCTGTAACGGCGTCCCTCCATAATACGACCCGTCTGCTCGTCGACGATCTTGATTTTGCCGTCGTCGATTACGTATTCAACGTCTTTCTCGAAGAGCGTGTAGGCCTTGAGCAACTGGGTGACGGTGTGGACTCGCTCCGATTTAACGGCGTAGTCCTGCATTAGCTCGTCCTTGCGGGCCTGGCGTTGGGCGAGGTCGGGTATGGTCTCGGCCTCGCTGAGCAGTGATGCGATGTCGGGGAGCACGAAGAAGTTGGGGTCGTCGGTCTTTCCGGTGAGTTCGTCGATACCTTTGTCGGTGAGCTCCACGCTGCGGTTTTTCTCGTCGATCACGAAGTAGAGCGGGTCGGTAACCACCGGCATCTCTCTCTGGTTGTCCTGGAGGTAATAGGCCTCGGTCTCGAGCAGCTGGTTCTTCATGCCTTCCTGCGAGAGGAACTTGATGAGGGCGCCGTTTTTCGGCAGACCCTTGTAGGCGCGGAAGAGGAGCAGGGCGCCTTCCTTGCGCACCTCCTTGTCGTCGCTGGCGAGCTTGGTCTTTGCCTCGGCCAGGATTTTAGTGACGAGGCGGCGCTGGGCTTCCACTACCTTTTCAACATTGAACCGGTACTGGTCGAAGAGCTGGTCGTCGCCTTTCGGAACGGGGCCGGATATGATGAGAGGGGTACGGGCATCGTCGATGAGCACGGAGTCGACCTCGTCGACGATGGCGTAATAGTGCTTGCGCTGCACCATGTCGCCGGGTGTCATCGCCATGTTGTCGCGCAGATAGTCGAAGCCGAATTCGTTGTTTGTTCCGAAGGTTATGTCGCAGTTGTAGGCGGCGCGGCGCTCGGGGGTATTGGGATCGTGCTTGTCGATGCAGTCGACGGTAGAGCCGTGGAACATATACAGCGGGCCCATCCACTCGGAGTCGCGTTTCGACAGGTAGTCGTTGACGGTTACCACGTGGACGCCTTTGCCCGAGAGCGAGCGGAGGAATACGGGGAGGGTGGCCACGAGGGTTTTACCTTCGCCGGTGGCCATTTCGGCGATTTTGCCCTGATGGAGCACGATACCGCCTATGAGCTGAACGCGGTAGTGAACCATGTCCCATTTAATCTCATTGCCGCCTGCCATCCAGTGGTTGCGGTATATGGCCTTGTCGCCGTCGATGCTCACGAAGTCCTTGCCTGCTGCGGCGAGGTCGCGGTCCATCTGCGTGGCTGTCACCTCGATGGTCTCGTTGGCGGCGAAGCGCGCTGCGGTCTCGCGGATAGCAGCGAAGACCACCGGGAGATTTTCGTTGAGTTTGTCTTCGATTGTGTCGAGAATAGATTTCTCGTTCTGGTCGATTTTGTCCCAGAGAGGCTGACGCTCGTCGAAGGGGAGATCTTCCACCTTTGCCTTGAGTTCGGCAATTTCCGTCTCGTAGGGTGCGACGGCTTCCTTTATTGAGGTGCGGACGTCGGTAATTTTCTGTCGGAGCTCATCGTTGGTCAGGGTTTTCATGCCTGGACCCTCGGCTTCGATTTTCTTGACGATAGGTTCGATTTCTTTCAGGTCGCGGGTGGACTTGTCACCGAATATCTTGGTCAGAAATGATAAGAATGACATTTATATATGTGGTTTTATTTTTTTAGCTTGGTTTTGTATAATATAAGGGTAAAGAGGCCGATATTGTTTACCGGAGCCTCACGGGAGCGGTTGCCGCGGCGTTGGGCGACCGAATGCGGAGTATCCGCGCCACTGTGGGTGCGATGGAGCGGGCGTCGACGGGGATGTCGATGCGCTGCGATTCGATTCCGGGCGACAGAATGTAGACCGGAGAGGTGGTCACTACGTTTCTTACCACGGGGCCGTTGGCCGAAGCGGGGTTGATTTCGCCGTCTTCGCCGGTGTTGTCTGTTATTTCCCATCCGGGATTCACGAGCACGAGCAGATCGCCGGCATGGTTGAGCGAGGTGTTGCGGCGCAGGGCGTAGCCGTTGTCGCCGGCGCGGCTCGAGAGTATGTCGTCGATGGTGAATACTTCCGAAACTCCGGTCATGCGGGTGAGCAGACGTGCCGCTTCGGCGCGTATGGCTGCCGGGTCGAGGTCGCGCTCCTTGAGGAGAGCATTGTTGAGGTAGAGATAGCCGTTGTGGAATCCGCTCACGTAGTCACCGTTGCCGTGAAGGGCGATGAGGTACATGTTGAGCAGCGAGATTGCGCGCCGGGGCGAGAATACGCCGTATGGAATGTGCCAGCGTTCCTCCTCGCGCTTGGAGTCGGTGGGGGTGGGGGTGCCGGCCACAAAAACGAGCGTATGATCCATTCCGGGGCCCTTTTCAATCGCCTGAAAGAGGTTGGAGAGGTCGGCGTCGAGGCGCAGGTAGGCGTCCATGGTCTCTATGCGGTTGTCGGCTTCCCTGCCGTACTGATAGGGAGCGAGTGTGTAGCTGAGATTGACCATGTCGGTCACGTCTTTCTGCCCGAGTTGCATCGAAGTGATGTAGTCGATGGCGAGGGAGGTCACTTCGCGGTTGGCCGGCGCCGAGGTCTTGAAGGCTTTGAAGCGGTTTGGGTCGCGGGCCGGGAAAGTGTGGCGGAAGGGGTATATCTTCTTGTATTCCGGAAGGTCGGGATAGCGGTCAAGTGGAACCGACGGAGTCCAGCCAAGGGTGTCGAGCCGCGAGGCAAGCGGGGAGAAATGGTTGCGCTTCGACACGGGCTGTGGCGAGTCGCGGTAGAAAGTCGACGTCACCCATTTTCCGGAGATGTCGCTGATCCAGTATGCGCTGTTGCCGGCATGTCCGGCGAGGATGATGGCAATCTGAGCGTCGGGGGCGATGGCGTGAACCTGTCCGATGCCGCCGTCGGCTATGCGGATTTCGTCGCTGAGGGTGGAAACGAGCAGCGGTTCGGGGGTGAATGCGGCGTCGGAGTAGTTTCCGATTTTCGAGGCGCTCAGAAGCACCGGATGGTCTGCTTTTTTCTCTACGCTGTAGACTCTGGCGGCGGGTATTCCGTTGACCGACGGGGCCGAACCGGAGATGAGCATTGCCGTTGCGGCGGTGGCGTCGATTCCGGGACCGAAGTCAACGTTTTCAATCGAAACTCCGGAGTCGAGAAGCCTTTTGAAGCCTCCTTCGCCGAAATTTCCGCGGAGAAGGTCGAGGCAGTCGCTCTGCAGCCCTTCCACGAAGATGCCTACCACGAGGGTGGGACGTTTCGGCAGCCTGAGGTCGGGAGCTGTTGCCGCAGTGATGCCGAGCGACACCATAGAGGCTACGATGGCACACGCTACACGGGCTGTTATTTGCGACTTTTTGACCATTTTATAACATAAATATTGGCTGATGAGCGGAGGATGTCGGCTAAAATCAGCGGATAGAACGCAGCGTTTGCGCTCTGCAGGCCGAAAGCGAAGATGCCCGTCAGCACAATTAGGGATGCAAAGTTAAAAAAATGATACCACAAAAGCAAGTTTTCAGCCTTTTTTACCCACGGCAGAACGGCCCCGAGCAGGCAGAGCGGATTGAGCCACAATATCACCCAGTTGGGCGAGGTGGCTTCGTGAACCGACACGAACACCAGAAATGCGATAAGGCAGCCGCTGAGACCCTGAGCGCTGAAAAGCACCGTGTCGAACCATCGGGTGAGGTGCCGGCGGCGGATGTCGCACACGCTTAAGAGCGCCGACAGCGCCAGGATGACAACCGCGAATGCCATCGGTGTGGCATACCACGGTGTAGGCGGAAGCACCGCGCTGCGGCCTGCGGTGTCGATGATTTTTTCTTCAGAAGTCACGACCTTCCGGGTGCCGGCGGTGGCTCCGGAGAGCATTCCGCGCAGCACCACGGGGGCGAATGCGTATTCCCGTCGGGTGAGCTTGCTGTCTATGCCGCTTCCGAGAGCGAGGTCGATTCCGAACTGATACCACGGGTAATTACGGTGGTAATATGCCATTACCTTCCGGAAAGTATCTGTGTTTTCGGGAAGTTGCGGGGCTGCGAGGGCGATGGAGTCGCCCAAAGCGCGCTCTACGTATGCGAGGGCGCGGGTAGAGCAGTTGTCGTAGACGTAGTTGTAGCGGTAGGTGCGGTTTTCTGGGCGCAGGCAGTCGGATATCAGGGTTATCAGGGTGTCGGTTTCGGCTGACGTGAGGTTGAGCCGCTGTGCGGTAACTTCGCGTCCGGAGCCGGCGTATTGCATAAGAAACAGTTCGGTGGGTGCGACACCCGACTTATAGTCAGTTTCTCCTTTTACGAACCTGTACACGAAAAACGGTGCGCTGAAGTCGAACAGACCCCAGTTGACAACGCAGTCAGTGCCGGTGCGTGGATCGGCTATACGCAGCGCCGTGTGGCCTTCGAGTTCGTAGATGTCTGACCCTTCGGCACACGTCAGGAACCACACCGATGCACTGTCGGCAGGTTCGGCTGCCGCGCAGCCAAGTGCGGACAGCAGGAGGGTTATGATATAGGTGAGATGCCGGAGTTGCATGGGAAAATGGGATTGTCAGTTCAGCATGCGGCTGATTTCGTCGGCGCCGAGAACCGCAAATACTTTTTTGCCGTCGGGGGTGAGTCCCGGAGAACTGAGTCTGAAAAGGTCGGCGAGGATTGAGTCCATCTCTTCGGCAGAGAGTCTCCGGCCGTGTTTTATGGCGGCGCCACGGGCCATTGACCGCGCTACCCTCTCGCGCAGCGAACTTCCGAACTCTTCGCCAGATTCTGTAACATTTTCAATCAGTTCGAGGAGCACGTCGCGGACACCGGAACCGCCGAGCACGGCCGGGGCGCCGTTGACGCTCCAGGTGTTTCCCCCGAGTGGAGCGATATCGAATCCGAGTCGGATCAGGTCGTCGGCAACAGAGGTCATCACGGCGTTCTGAGCGGGGGAGAGGTCGAGCACGTCGGGAAACATCGAGCGCTGCGAGGCAAAAGAGCCGGATGCCGCCATCTCAAGATAGCGGTGGTAGAGTACGGTAAAGTGAGCGCGGTATTGGTCAACAATCATCATCCCTCCACGGGAAGGGGTGAGGATGTAGGACTCGTTCAGCTGCATCACCGGCGAACTCTGCTTGCCGAGGTCGAGACTGAGCGCCGATTCGTCGGTTTCGGCAGGGACGAAGTCGTTGATGGAACTGCCTACGGTGGAGGTGTACGATTCATTGCGCTTGCGGGTGAAATCGTCGTAGAGTTTCTCCCAGTCGCGGGTTGCGGAATTGAGTGCGCTATGGTATCTGCCTTCCGATGGGAAACTCCGGTTTTCGTGGCGTGGCGCAGGGCCGGGCGTTTCGTCAAAAGGATTATAGGCGGGATCGAGATCCACTCCGTGGACGGCTGTCTCATCGGGGTTGAAAACAGGAATGTCGGGCCGGTCGTCGGTCTCGAAGTCTATGCCCGGCACGGCGCTGAACCGTCCGAGCGATTCGCGCACGGTGGCAGTGAGGATCTGCCATATGGCCTGTTCGTTTTCGAACTTGATTTCGTTTTTGGTGGGGTGGATGTTCACGTCGATTGTCTCGGGGTCGACTGTGAAGTTTATGAAATAATTCGGCTGCATGTCGGGGGCAATGAGCTGCTCGTAGCACTGCAGAAGCGCCTTGCGGAAATACGGGTGAAGCATATTGCGGCCATTGACCATGAAATATTGCAGCGGGTTGCGGCGGCGGGCGTTTTCGGGCAGACCGATGAATCCGGAAATCCTGACGATGGAAGTGTCGGTTTCCACCGGGATTATCTGGCGGTCGAGCGATTTGCCAAAAAGGTCGACGATACGCTGCTTGAAAGAGGTGCCGCGCAGAGAATGGAGAGTGGTGTCGTTGTGGATCAGCGTGAAGTCGACGGCTGTGTTAACGAGTGCGAGACGCTCGAATTCGCGCATTATGTTGCTCATTTCCACTGTGTCTTTCTTCAGGAATTTCCTTCGGGCAGGCACGTTGAAAAAGAGATTCTTCACCATTATGTTTGTTCCCGGCACGCAGGCCTCGGGGGCCTGGCTCTCTACGGCCGAGCCGTTTATGATGATGCGGGTGCCTATGGATGCGCCTTTGAGCATGGTGCGCATGTCGACCTGCGCCACTGCGGCAATCGAGGCTAGGGCTTCGCCGCGGAACCCCATGGTGTGGAGTGTGAAGAGATCGTCGGCGCGTGCGATTTTCGAGGTGGCGTGGCGCTCGAAAGCGAGGCGGGCGTCGGTGTCGCTCATGCCGGAGCCATTGTCGATGACCTGAATCAGTGTTCTTCCGGCATCCTTGAGCACGATTGTCACGTTGGTGGCACCGGCGTCGATGGCATTTTCCACGAGTTCCTTTATTACGGACGCGGGACGCTGGATAACTTCACCGGCGGCAATCTGATTGGCCACCGAGTCGGGCAGAAGTCGGATTATGTCGCTCATTGTTCTTTTTCTTCATCGTTTGGAATTACAGCCGGCTGCGGCTCGGGCAGCGTGGCACCGGATCCGTTTCCGTCGGCGGGGTCGACCGGTTCGTCGGGAACCGGCATCTCAGACTCCGGGAGTGCGAGCGAATCGGGCATCAGTGTCGTAACGGAGTCGGGGAGCGTGAGCGAATCGGGTGACAGGACTGTGGAATCAGCCGGAATGGAGTCGGACGGCACTGCTGTACGCGGCTTTACCTCAGGCAAATCAGGCACTTGTGGCTTCGGTTTTCCCGTAGCGGTTCCGCGCACTTTCTTTGCCTCGGGTTTCGGAACGCCGAGAAGCGTGGAACTCATCAGTTCGCCCATCTGATCCGGATAAATGAACACCTCGTCGGGCGACATCGGGCGCAGCGACTCGTACCACCTGAATTTAGGCAGGAAATACGACGATTTTTTTGCGAGATAAAGCGGCGTGACCTTTCCGGTGGTCTCGGGCCACATTTTCACTTTTTCGAGCTGTCCCTCGTTGAACTGAGCATCGAGGTAGCTGCTCTCCACAAAGGCAAATTTGTTGTAGGAGGAGTCGTTTTCCATCGGAAACATGATCACCTGCACGTTGCCCTCGGCATAGACGCGACGGATAGTGGTGTCGTTGAGCCACGCCGTCATATCGCTGCCGGTCATCTGGTTGTAGCAGTCCTCGGCTATGTGTTCGGAGACGAGTCCGGTTTCGGGCAGACGTGCCCAGTCGGCCGTGGAGTCGGTGAAATGCACGTAGATTATGTTGCCGGCAATCTGCCGCTGACCGCTCCACACCAGCGGATGGTCGTACATATATAATATGGAATCGCGCTCCACAATACTCATGGAGTCGCAGAGACCCTGGATGTCGGTGCGGAAAAACCTCACTTTGCGGAAAGCATTTGTCACTCTCGAAGAGTCAGGGAGCATAAATCCGTTGATGGTGTCGCCGTGAAGGTAAAGCGTGTCGGATTCGGAGTACTGCATGGCGAGGGCGTTGCCGGTTACGAAAGAGCTGTCGGTAAGCTCGTTGTAGAATCCGTAGTCGCCCATGAGAATCGACTTGTTGGCGGTGTCGGTCAGAATCATGTTGCCGAAGGCCTCGCCGAATCCGGCGTTGCGGTCGTAAAACAGAGTGTCGCCTGTAAGGGTATTTCCCTTGTTGGTAATCACCATTGACCGGCGGTAGAGGTCGGCGATGTTGGTGCGGGTGTCGTAAAAACCGTCGGACGAATGGATTTCGCCGTCCTTGTTGACGATGCGGGTAGGGCAGAGCAGACGTGCTATGCCGCTCTGGGTATTGTAGGTGAGGGAGTCGGTATACATCTTCAGCGTGTCGGCAGGCCGCGGGCCGGTCAGCTCGACGTTGAGATAGAAGAATGCATCTTTCGTGGCAGGATAATAGTAGCCCTGCAGCGACTCGAGAGTATTTGTGCGGTCGGAGAGGGTGCCTCCGGTCTCGTAGTAGCCCACATCCTCATACATATCGTAGAAAAACACGTCGGTCTCGAGTTTGACGTCGCGGTTTATCAGGCGGACATTTTTACCGGGATATGCGCGGAGTTCCGCAAGCTCGTCCTGACCGTCGTAGTACAGCTCGTCGCCGTAAACGAACAGGGTGTCGCCCTGCTCCATACGGACATTGTTGAAAGCGTCGAGCGACCCTGTCTTTTCGTTGAAACGGGCGCTGTCGCAGTACATGAACATGTCGGCTTTCCGGAACTGGACGTTGCCTGTAAGCACCTGCACGTCGGAGTCGCGGGCAGCGTTATGGCTCAGTGCGTCGGCGTGGACGAGAATCACCTTTCCCGGTTCATGGGGATTGGTAGAGGGCACGGTGGGGCGGATTACGGGCGGCTTCGGAGCCTGAGGCTCTTTGGCGCGGGGATTAACGGCGAGCATGGCAGGCAGCGACACGAGGACAGCCATGAATATCGCGCATACAGCGCCCCTGCGGCGGCGCAGCCATCCGGTAAAAGAATTGAAAGCCGACAGCACTGAGCTGCCGGCCTTGTGGGGTCGGTATGAACCTTCGGAGCGCATCATTTCTGCGTGGTTGAACTGTCTTTAATCCATCCCTTGTGGCGGAAATCGCAGTTACGCCATCCGTCTTCAATACGGATATAAGTATCTTTGATCTTTTTTTCGAGCCAGTCGGCGAGAATCTTGTCCTGGCGCGATTTCTCATACATATTCTTTATCATCTGGTAGTCGTCGGAAAGATTAGCGCGGTGGGCGGGAATCCTTTCGGAGAGTTTGACGATAGCCACGACCTCGCGGTGGAGCTTCGGGTCGGTCATGATGAACGCTTTAGAGATCTGTCCGACCTGCAGAGTGTCGACCACCTTCGCTACCTCCTGAGGGAGCTGCGACATTTCGAAGCGAGTGGTTCCGGTCTCACCGTTGACCATGTTGCCGCGGTTGTTGCGGGTGTCCTTGTCCTGAGAAAGCACGCCTACAGCTTCTTCGAATGTAAATTTACCGGCGAGCATGTCGGACTGTATTGAATCAAGACGGTTTACGGCGTCGGTGAGATCCTTGTCGTTCACGTGGGGGCGGAGAAGGATGTGGCGGACTTTGATGCGTTCGCCGCGTTTTTCAATAAGCTGGATAATGTGGAAACCGTATTCCGTCTCCACGATTTTTGATACTTTCTTGGGGTCGTTGAGGTTGAACGCCACGGCCGCAAACTCGGGCACGAACTGCGCTCTTCCGGCGAAATCCATCTCACCGCCGCGGCTCGCGCTGCCGGGATCCTCGCTGTAGAGTATGGCGAGGGTTGAGAAATCGCTTTCTCCGCTGGTTATACGGTCGCTGTAGTCGCGCAGACGCGCTTTCACATCCTCGATTTCCTGACGTGGTACCGCAGGCTTGAGGGTAAGAATCTGCACACCTACCTGAGTGGGAACGTAGGGTATGCTGTCCTTTGGAAGCTGGTCGAAATAGCGGCGCACGTCGGCCGGGGTGATCTTTAGATCTTTCGTGAGGTTGCGCTGCACCTGGGCAACGCGCGAGCGGTTCTTCACAACCTCAATCTGCTGTTCGCGGAGCACGGGGATCGGCTTCCGGAACACCTGCTCCACTTTCTCTTTCGAGCCGAGGTTGGCGATGTAATAGTTCATCATGGCGTCGACCTGCTGCATCACCATATTGTCTGAAACTTCCACCGTGTCGAGTTCCGCCTGATGGAGATATAGCTTCTCAATGGCGAGCTGCTCAGGGATCACACAGTAGGGGTCGCCGTCGATAGGGGTGCGCTCGTAGAGCATCTGCTGATATGCCTCCTCGATTTCAGACTTCCATATGGGCTGGTCGCCCACGACCCATGCCACCTCTTCCGCCACGTTGTCGTTGGCGGCCGTGACGGCGGCAATGCCGAGCACTGCGGCTGAAGCGAGGGTTATGAAGGATTTGGATTTCACTTTACTTATTTGTTAATTTCTTTATGGCTTTCTTGTTGAGCTTCACGGGATATTTCTTGTGGAGTCCGTCGACCCAGCGGCGCTCGAGCAACTGCTGATAGTCGGCGCTTACGGCTCCGCGCACGTCGGCAGCCTCTTCGGGGGCGGCAATGGTCTTGCCCTGATAGCCGAACCAAGCTTTCCAGTTGCCGGGAGCAGCCGGTTTTTCACCTCCGAAAGCGATGTTGTCGACGATGGCATTGTCGCCTTTTGCGGCAACCACCCTCTCAACCTTCACCGTTCTGCCGAAATTGGCGCGTAGAGTCTTTACGAGCGAATCGCGGTCGATTTTGTTGTCGGCAAGGAATTTTTTTGCGACACCGGCTATCGAATCGTTTGTGGCGAACACTACGTAGCCTTTGTATCTGGGTGCATCCCACTTGTAGTTGCCGCGGTTCTCGCGGAAGAAATTCTCGAGTCCCTCTACGTCGCGGGTGGAGCGATCCCATACGTTGCGGTTGCTGATTTCAAAGAGCAGTATGCCGTCGCGATACTCGTTGACGAGGTTGCGGTAATCGGGCTGTTCGACCACGAGCCGGCTGCGCGCATGGTCGAGGGTCCGGCTGTCGAGCAGAGCTGTGGCTGAATTGTAGAATGCCGTATAAGCGTCGGGGGCGCCTTTGCGGACGTTCTGGGGCATCGACGCCATGACGTCGGCGGCGGTTATGTCGCTGTCGGCCATGCGTGCAACTACGGTCTTGTCGTTGTCAAGACCGTCGAGTGCGGTCTGAGGGTCGGCAGCGGAGGCAACGGTGGCCTTCACCTTGTCGAGACCCGGTTCAACCAGCACGGAGCGATACTGCTTCTTAAGCTGTTCGAGGCGTTTCTTCTCGGGATATGTCGACCGCTGGTCGCGGGCGATGGCTTTTTCAATCATCGGGCGGGCTTCCTCGAAAGAATCGTTGCCTTTGTGCTCGATGCGCTGGATGATATGGTAGCCGAAAGCTGTTTTGAAAGGTTTTGAGATTTCCCCGTCGGAGAGGCTGAATGCCACCTCCTCGAATTCGGGCACCATCTGTTTCACCCCGAAAAATCCGAGGTCGCCGCCGTTGGCAGCCGAGCCGGGATCGTCGCTTTCGGTTCTGGCTATCGACTCGAAGTCGGTGTTGCCCGATGCGAGCAGCGCATAGATGGAGTCGATCTGAACTTTCTTCGCTGCGGCCTGCTCCTCGGAGAGGCCGCGGGTCATCTTGAGGATATGGCGTGCATGAACCTTGCCGGGATTGGGCTTTTCAGCCTCAACGCGGATAATGTGGTAGCCGTAGGGGGCGTCTTCAATCACGGGTGATATTTCTCCCACCGGCGTGGAGAATGCTGCTTTCTCGAAGGGGTAGGGATACATGTTGGCGAGGATGAATCCCATGTTGCCGCCGTTGGTTCTCGCGGAGCGGTCGGCAGAGAAAGAGCGTGCCATTTCGGCGAAATCCGCGCCGCCAAGGATTGCTGTCCGGATCGAGTCGAGGCGGTTGCGGTTTTCCTCCTTCTCCTGTATGGTGGAGCCGAGCGGCAGAAGTATATGGCTTACATTGACCATGCGACCCATGCGGTCGTAGGCTTCTCTTACGAGCTGCTCCTCAACGAGCGAATCGCGCAGATACGGACGTGCGAGTTCGGCGCAGTAGCCGTTGTATTCCTTTTGGAAAGCGGCGGTGGTATCAATGCCGGCAGCTTCCGCGTCGGCCACTTTGAGCTTGTAGGTGACGAACATGTCGACATATTCGTCGATGCTCTGGGGCTGCATCTGCTGGCGGTTGTTTTTATTGTAGAGATATTCAAACTCGCTCTGACGGACGTCTTTGCCGTTGACGTTCATCAGCACGGGATCGCTGTTTTTAGCTGCCGTCGCGGAAATCACCGCGGCGATTGCGAGTAAAGCCGGAATGAAATGCTTTTTCATTTTTAAGATGACAACTGTGATAAATCCAAAAAAGTGCCCCGCGGCCGTCAGGCATGTCGGGGACACTCTTTTAATAACGTTGCGGCGTCGGATTTATTGCATTATCGGGCCGATGCGCTATAGTTCGGAGCCTCGCTTGTGATGGCCACGTCGTGAGGATGGCTTTCGAGAATGCCGGCGTTGGTAATGCGGGTGAACTTCGCGTTGTGGAGCTGCTCGATGTCGGGAGCACCGCAGTAGCCCATGCCGGCGCGCAGACCGCCGAGCATCTGGTAAACCACCTCGTAGAGCGAACCCTTGAAGGGGACGCGGGCGGCAATGCCTTCGGGCACGAGTTTCTTGGCATCGGTTTCGTTGGCCTGGAAATAGCGGTCTTTCGACCCTTTCTCCATAGCCTCGAGCGAACCCATTCCGCGATATGACTTGTATTTACGGCCGTTGAATATGATTGTGTCGCCGGGCGATTCCTCCACTCCTGCGAGCATGCCGCCGAGCATCACGCTGTAGGCGCCGGCCGCGAGAGCTTTCACGATGTCGCCCGAATAGCGGATGCCGCCGTCGGCGATGAGCGGAACACCCGTTCCCTTGAGTGCGCTTGCCACGTCGTAGACGGCTGAAAGCTGCGGAACGCCCACACCGGCGATAACGCGGGTGGTGCAGATCGAGCCGGGGCCGATACCAACCTTGACGCCGTCGGCGCCGTTCTCAACGAGATAGCGTGCAGCCTCGCCCGTAGCTATGTTGCCTACGACCACGTCGATACCCGGAAATTTCTCCTTTACGGCCCGGAGGACACCCACCACTCCCTTGGAGTGGCCGTGGGCGGTGTCGATTACGATGGCGTCGACGCCGGCCTCTACAAGCGCCGTGGCGCGCTCGAGTGAGTCTTTGGTTACGCCGATGCCGGCGGCCACGCGCAGGCGTCCGAGTGAGTCCTTGCAGGCGTAAGGTTTGTCTTTCGCCTTCGTAATATCTTTATAGGTGACAAGTCCGACGAGACGGCCGTCGCTGTCGACCACCGGAAGCTTTTCTATTTTATGTTCCTGAAGAATCTGTGCTGCTTCCTCGAGATTGGTCGACTGGTTGGTGGTGACGAGCCCCTCGGATGTCATCACCTCGTCGATGGTGCGGTTGAGATTGCGTTCGAAACGGAGGTCGCGGTTGGTGACGATGCCTACGAGCTTGCGGTCGTCGTCGACCACGGGAATTCCGCCGATATGGTATTCCTCCATCATCTTCAGTGCGTCGGCCACGGTTTTGCCGCGTCGGATAGTGACAGGATCGTAGATCATGCCGTTTTCAGCACGCTTCACGGTGTGAACCTGACGGGCCTGCTCGGCAATCGACATGTTTTTGTGGATTACGCCAATACCGCCTTCGCGGGCAATGGCGATTGCGAGCGCAGCTTCCGTCACGGTATCCATCGCAGCTGAGACGATGGGCACGTTGAGGGTGATGTTGCGCGAAAAGCGGGTGGAGAGATTTACGTCGCGGGGAAGTACTTCGGAATAAGCCGGAATAAGGAGGACATCGTCGAATGTCAGTCCATCCATTTTAACTCTGTCTGCAATAAATGATGACATAGATGGTTTTGCTATGATTTTATTGCACGCAAAGATACGAATTTTTTGGCGAACCTCATCACATATTTCACGAAAAAATTCCGACGGTTTTAAATATTGTGTATTAATGTTTGTAATTATTAATTTAAATTGATATATTTGCAAAAAACAATAAGTCTAAACCTTAATAATTATGCAAATACCAATTAAAACGGCTATTTTATCGATGATGCTGTGAAAGCTATGTTGACTACAAATCGTTAAATGGCTTGAATATAACCCATTAAGTAAAACAATTGATATTATAAATAATTAAACTTTATCAAAAATGGAAAAGCTTAGGTTTAGAAAAATCGTTCCAGTCTTGGTATTTTGCATAGCTTTGTGTATTAATTTATCTTCATGTAACGACTCTGGATTCGTATCATTAACTGAAATTGAAATCGAATTTATACCTGAATATTTCTCTCCAGAACGTAATATGTATTCGTCTATATATGTGAGAGCGAACTGTAACCGCAAGAATTTTTATAGATACGATAATTATTTGTCTGAAAAAATTATAGGAATAGAGGTGATGAATACAATTACAGGAGAAAGTCTTGACTCGATTTTAAGGTGTCCACCAATGCCGATTACAGAATGGGATATAATTGGCATACAGCCGTGTTTTACTTCTCCTCTTTCCCCCGGTAGATATAAATTTCAGTTATCTTTGGTCTTGGACGATGGCCGACGACTAACAGATGAAACCGACGAGATTGAAATTACAGCCGTCCCGGAAGAGTGAGCTACATTTCCGGCGATTCAGAGTAGGGCTGTAGCGCAGCCTTTATGTATCGTATTTATATCCCCGTAAATTTTTTTGGAGGGGTTTGTTGATGAAAATTCGCGAATTGTCACTAATTTTGTATCTGCCATCCTATAACTTAAACCGAAAAACATGGAGCAGCATAACCTTTCATCCCAGCAGGAGGAGCAACTGATACAGCATGAGTTCGACGATCTTCTCAACGGCTATCTCCACAGCAACCACCGCAAAAAGGTGGAAATAATAGAGCGTGCCTTCAAATTTGCCAAGGACGCCCACGCCGGAGTGCGCCGCCGTTCGGGCGAGCCCTACATACTCCACCCCATAGCCGTGGCCAAGATCGCGAGTCGCGAAATAGGCCTGGGGTCGACCTCGATATGTGCCGCGCTGCTTCACGACGTGGTGGAGGACACCGATTACACCGTAGAGGACATCGAACAGCATTTCGGAAAGAAAATCGCCCAGCTCGTGAGCGGTCTTACAAAGATTTCGGGAGGCATTTTCGGTGACCGTGCCTCGGCGCAGGCCGAGAACTTCCGCAAACTTCTGCTCACCATGAGCGAGGATATCCGTGTGGTGCTCATCAAGATGGCCGACCGTCTGCACAATATGCGCACTCTCGGTTCGATGGCACCCAACAAGCAGTATAAGATAGCCGGCGAGACATTATATATATATGCGCCGCTGGCTCACCGTCTGGGACTCTTCGCCATAAAGACCGAACTCGAGGATCTCAGCTTCAAATACGAGCATCCCGCAGCCTACGCCCGCATAGCCGAGCAGATCCGCAACTCGGCGGCCGGCCGCGAGGCCGTTTACAACAACTTCGCCAATCCCATCCACGAGCGTCTCGACCAGATGGGGATAAAATACGAGGCAAAGGCCCGCCTGAAATCCGTCTATTCCATCTGGCGCAAGATGGAGACAAAGAAGATACCTTTCGAGGAGGTCTACGACCTCTACGCCATGCGCATAATCTTCGAGTGCGACGACCCTGCCGTGGAGAAGGAGATGTGCTATAAAATATATGTGGCGCTCACCGATCTCTACCGTCCGCATCCCGACCGCACCCGCGACTGGATCACCACCCCCAAGGCCAACGGCTATCAGGCGCTCCACGTGACGCTCATGGGTCCCGACGGCAACTGGATAGAAGTGCAGATCCGCAGCCGCCGCATGGACGAGATTGCCGAAAAGGGCTTTGCGGCACATTGGAAATATAAAATAGGCGAGAGCGACGAGGAAAGCGAACTCAACGTGTGGCTCAGTACTATCAAGGACATCCTCGACGATCCCACGCCGAGCGCCATCGACTTTCTCGATACTCTCAAACTCAACCTTTTCGCCTCCGAGATAGTGGTGTTCACTCCCAAGGGCGAGCTCATTACCCTTCCGGCAGGCGCCACGGTGCTCGATGTGGCTTTCGCACTCCACAGCGAGATCGGAACTCATTGCATAGCCGGAAAGGTGAACCATAAACTCGTGCCGCTGAGCCAGAAACTTAACAGCGGCGATCAGGTGGAAGTGCTCACTTCGCAATCGCAGACACCCAAAACCGAGTGGATGAATTTTCTGGCCACCGCCAAGGCCAAAACCCGTCTGCGCAAGGAACTGCGCAAGGAGCAGCAGCCGGTGGTGGAGCGCGGGCAGGCCATTTTCGACAAATTCATAGCCGACAACGGCATCACTCTCAACAACGATGTGATGACCAAGATACTCGGAAAATATCACGCCTCAACGCGCGAGGAGCTGTTCACCCGTCTCGGAGAGGGCGTCATTACGCTCGACGAATATGTCAGCTCCGGCCCGTCAAGCACCGCCCGCTCGCTCCTTTCGAATATATTCCGCATCGGCGCCAACCGCAAGAGCAAGCCCTCGGAGGAACCGGAGCAGAAACCGTCGGAGCGTCAGGTTATAAATACAAAAGAAACCTACGTGCTGAAATTCAACGAGAAAGGCGCCAATTTCAAGTTTGCGGAGTGCTGCCGTCCTATTCCCGGCGATGAGGTGATGGGCTTCATCAACGAAAACGGCGAGGTTGAAGTGCACGAACTCACCTGCCCCCGCGCGCAGGTGCTCAAAGCAAGCTACGGCCCGCGCATCGTGGCCACGAAGTGGGACGACGTGACCGGCCGCTTCCCCGCCACTGTGATTATTGAAGGCATCGACCGCCACGGAATCCTGCAGGAACTCACCCGCATGATTTCCACTGCTCTCAACATCGACATCCGCCGTCTCAACATCGAGGCGCAGAACGAAGTGTTCACCTGCGACCTCGGGGTGATGGTGAGCGACACCAAGGCAGTCGACACGCTAATACGCAACGTACTGAAGATTAGCGGCGTGAAGAAAGCACGCCGCGCAAAATAACTCACCTTTGTCATGAAGAATCCGAGCAAGACCTACATACGTATTCTGGCATTCCTCGCAGTGGTGGCCGTGACGGTTTATTTCCTTCCCCGCAGCGGCGAGAATCACTACACTTACGAGGTGAACCGCCCGTGGAGCTACGCACTTCTGACGGCGCCGTTCGATATCCCCGTGCATCTCGACTCAGTGAGCGCGCAGCTCGTCCGCGACAGCGTAGACCGCGATTTCGAGCCGGTCTACAAGCGCGACGTAGCCACCGAGAAACTCGTGATTTCCGACTACGCCGTGAAGCTGAATACCCTGCAGAACTCAACCATCACGCCAACCGACAAGAACCGTCTGCTCGCCGAACTTAAGAAAATTTTCGACGACGGAATAGTAGACCGCGACACCTATACCAAAATCGCCGAAGGACGGCTCCCCGCCGTCAGGTTCATCGTGGAAAACATGGCGCTCTCGATGCCTACCACCCGCTACCGTTCGAGCCGGAGCGCCTATTCGCGCATCGACTCGCTTTTCCGCGACCCCGGAATCCACAACGCCATCATGGTGACGAAGCTCGCCGAGGTGCTTCAGCCCAACATAACGCTCGACACCGCGGCCACCAAGCGGCTTTACGACGAGACCATGCAGAAGGCCATGGCTCCTGTCGGGGTCATCCAGCAGGGCGAGAGGATTATTGACCGCGGCGACATAGTGACGCCGCGTCTCGACGCCGTGCTCTCCACCTACGAGGAACTCGCCGACGAGCGGGGCAACGGCAGCGTAAACAAACACTACTATCCTATCGTGGGGCAGGCTCTGTATATGCTCGTGCTCATGTCGGTGCTTTACATCTACCTCTTCTTCTTCCGCCGTGACTATTTCAACGACTTACGCACCATCTGCCTGATACTCTCGCTGATAACCATCTTCGCGCTGCTTACGTTCGCACTCCACGCCGGGTTTGCCAACGGCGGCCTTTACCTCGTGCCGCTTACCATTCTGCCGATTATGCTGCAGGTGTTTCTCGACTCCCGCACCGCATTCATGGGCAATCTCATCGAGGTGCTCACCTGCGCGCTCATCGCATCTTTTCCCCTCGAATTCATTTTCCTTCAGACCGTGGCAGGTATGGTGGCCATTACGTCGCTCAAAGACCTCTCGCGCCGCTCGCAGCTTATCCGCGCCGCAGCGTTCGTGTTTCTGGCCTACGGACTCTGTTATGTGGCAATCGAGGTTATCCATAGCGGATCCATTGAGCGGATATCGACCCGGATGTTCGGCTATCTCGCTGTAAATGCTGTATTTATCTCGTTCAGCTATATTCTTATGTTCTTGTTCGAGCGCGGTTTCGGCTTCACCTCGAGAGTCACGCTCGTGGAACTGTCGGACATCAACAATCCTCTTCTGCGCGAACTTTCCGAAGAGTGTCCCGGCACTTTCCAGCACTCCATGGCGGTGAGCAACCTCTCGTCGGCGGCCGCCCACCGCATCGGCGCCAATGTACAGCTCGTGCGCGCCGGCGCTCTCTACCACGATATCGGCAAAATCAAGAATCCGGCTTTCTATACTGAAAATCAGCACGGCGTGAATCCTCACGACGCGCTCAATCCCATTCAGAGCGCCAGGGTGGTGACAGGCCATGTAGCCGAAGGCATCGCGCTGGCCGACAAAGCCAAACTTCCGGCCATAATAAAGGATTTCATCCGGGAGCATCACGGCGCAGGCCGTGCACGCTACTTTTACACCACCTACTGCAACTCGCACCCCGGGGAGCAGATCGACGATACTCCTTTCCGCTATCCGGGTCCGAATCCGCGTTCGCGCGAAACCTCGATTCTGATGATGGCCGACGCCGTAGAGGCGGCCTCGCGCTCTCTTACCGACCATTCTCCCGAGGCGATTTCGGCGCTTGTCAACAAAATCATCGACTCGCAGGTTGCCGAGGGTCTCCACAACGATTCGCCGCTCTCGTTCCGCGACGTCAAGGAAATAAAAGAAGAGTTTGGCCGCCGTCTGCGCACGATGTACCACTCGCGCATATCGTATCCCGACCTTAAGACAGCCCCCGCGCCGCAGGCTGCCGACGGAGAAGTGCGTATTGAAGACGCCGACAATACCGGAAAGAACGAGTCTGGAAACAACGGCTCACCTCAGGTGAAATGACCCTTTTGCTCCTAAGATTGTTCATAATACAGAACCTCTAATAATGTATGATATGGCACTTGTCATTACAGGTATAATTCTGCTTGCCCTCTCGGTTGTGCTGGCGTTCGTCCCCATCAGGTGGAGTGCGCCGGTGGCGTGGTGCGGTCTGCTGCTGAGCGGGTGGGGGACGGCCGTGGAAATCGGTACCGGAACCTATGTGTTCTGGGCGGTGGCCGCAGCCATTGTCCTGGTTATAAGCTATCTGCTGCCGTCTGAAATAGCCCGGTCAGGCAAAGGCAACGGCTATATTTGCGGTGCCACTCTTGCGGGCGCCCTCGTGGGACTCGTGATTTCCCATGCAGCCCTGATAATAGGGGCTGTGCTCGGCGCTTTCTGCGGCGCGCTTGCCTATAGCCGCACTCCGGCCGGCGCTGCGCTCGGATTTCCGTCGCCAAAATTTCTGAACTACCTGTGTGCCAAAGGTTTGCCCGCAGTGGTTACAATGTGTATCGTGGGGCTGGCTGTCGGTGCGCTCACCGCCATCTATGGCCCGCAGTGAAAACCTCTAAACTGATTGCAATGCGAAAAATATTCCTGCTCATAATTCTCGTCTCGGCCGCGGCATTGTGCGCCCCTGCCCAGGTTCTCCCGCATCTCAAACGCGAGAAACCCGACATCGAAAAACTCAAGCGTGAAATCAACGACCGCACGTCGCCTTATTATTATCCCCGCCTTATGGAGGAGTATAAGAAGAACGACACGCTGATGAAAATCGACAAATTCCGCCACCTCTATCTCGGCTACATGTTTCAGGAGGACTATACCCCCTACCGTTCCGGAGAGCACCCCCTGCGCTTTACCCGGAAGAACGACGACAGAGACAAACTCACCAGGCAGGAATGCGACTCCGTGATTGCATACGCCGAGCGTGCGCTCGACGACAATCCCTTCAACCTTCAGGAAATGGTGCTTCTGATCAACGCCTTAAGGGAAAAAGGAAAGAAAAATCTCGCGAATATATGGCAGTATAAACTCAACTACCTGCTTATGGCCATAGTGTCGACCGGAACCGGTCTCGACGAGGAAAATGCCTGGTATGTAATTGAGCCTCAGCATGAATACGTGCTCCTTAATATGATGAATTATACTGTCGACGACCACGTGTTCTACGACCCTTGCTACGAGTATATCACCGTGCGCGACCGCGACGGGAAAACCGCCGGCGGCTATTATTTCAATATCGGCAATCTTCTCGAGGAGTATTACCGCAAGCATCCCGACGAGCAGTGACCGATTTTGCTAATTTGTTGGTCATTATATCCACGATTGTTCCGCTATTGGAAAAGATACTGTAATTTTGTTGACAGAAATAACAGTATCTTCCAATATGGGACAAATAGTGAACCTGTCGCAGATTTCGAATTTTGTCAAGCACTCCACTGAATTTTCCAATTTTGGCGGAGAGTACGTCTTTACACACGTGACTTCGGCAAATCCATTCCCCCGGAACCAGAACGGCCCGTTCAGGGTCGACGGTGCCATATGGATGCTTTGCGTGGAGGGCGAGTTTGAGATTGAGGTGAACCTCCACCGATTCTCCATAGGCCCCGGATCCCTTGTGGTGACCACACCCAATTCCATAGTGGAGATAAAGTCGGTGGCCGACAGTGATTTCGACTGTTACTCGCTAATCGTCTCCACCGGTTTCCTGCGCGACATTAACTTTGACCTCAACATTCTCTCGAGCATAGATCTCAAGAACCACGACCGCCGCAAGCCGGTCATAACCCTCAGCGGTGAGGATGTTAACCTGCTGCGCCATTACTTCGATCTCATACACCATAACACCACCGCGAACCCCGACGATATGTATGTGCGCAGCATATCGCGCTGTATAATCGCCGCTCTCAGCTATCAGATGATGCAGATGGCTGCGAAATATTATGCTTCCGTTCCGGAAGAAGCATCCGAATCATCCCGCTCCCGTTCGCGGCGCTTCACCTATGAACAGGAATTCATGGCGCTCGTCCACCGCTACCATACCAAAGAGCGCTCGGTTGCCTTTTATGCTGACAAACTTTTCATTTCGCCTAAATATCTTTCGCTTATTATCAAGGAAGTAACCGGGCGGACTGCGGCCGAGTGGATCGACGAGTTCGTTATCCTCGAGGCGAAAAACCTCCTGCGTTTCTCGGGCAAAAACATCCAGCAGATTGCCTACGAACTCAACTTCCCCAATCAGTCGTCGTTCGGAAAATATTTCAAGCATCTTACCGGGATGTCCCCCTCCCAGTATCAGCGTTCCTGACACCCCGGCCTGCCAATGTTCGGGTGAGCAGTTTACACTGAACCCTATTTCTGGCTTTTTGGAGCCGGTTTCTCGCAAATAATCGCTATCTTTGTGGTTACAGAAACCAATCAACCACTTCACCGCGATGAACGAAGATGCTCTAAGCCAGCTATACCTTAAGGATACCGCCTTTCAGGACCTCATGCAGAGGCGTATTTTCAACGTACTTCTCATTGCCTCCCCCTACGACGCCTTTATGATGGAGGAGGACGGCCGCGTGGAGGAGCAGCTGTATTTTGAGTATGTGGCGCTCAATCTGTCGTCGCCGCCCCGCGTGACGCAGGTGCGCGACACCGCCGAGGCTCTCTCTGCCATGTCGCATAAGAATTTCGACCTCATCATCACCATGCCGGGCAACGATATTTCCGAAACTTTCTCAGGCGCCCGCGAGATTAAGGCTGTGCACCCCGACATTCCCATCATCGTGCTGACTCCCTTCTCTAAAGAGGTTTCGCGCCGTTTGGCCAAAGAAGATTTTTCGGCTGTCGACTACGTGTTCAGCTGGCTCGGCAACGTCGACCTGCTGCTCGCGGTAATCAAGTTGCTTGAAGACAAGATGAACGCTGAGAAAGACATCAACGGCGTCGGTGTTCAGATGATTCTTCTCGTGGAAGACTCAGTGAGATTCTATTCGTCGGTGCTTCCGTTGGTCTACAAATTCCTGCTCAAGCAGTCGCGCGAGTTTTCTACCGAGGCGCTCAACGAGCATGAACAGATGCTCCGTATGCGCGGACGTCCGAAAGTGATGCTTGCCCGCGACTACGAGGAGGCTATGGCGCTTTACGACAAATACAGCGAACACATTCTCGGGGTTATAAGCGACGTTTCATTCAAGCACGAAGGAGTGAAAGATCCTAAGGCGGGCATAAAACTCGCCCGCGAACTCAGAAAACGTGACCCGTATCTCCCGATGATAATAGAGTCGTCGGAAGTAGAGAATTCCCACGACGTAAAGGAACTCGGGGGAACTTTCCTCGATAAAAATTCCAAGAAATTCCCCGTAGACCTGGGCGAGGCGATAATGAACAACTTCGGTTTCGGCGATTTCGTGGTGCGTAACCCCGACACCGGAGAGGAAATCAAGCGGATCCGCTCTCTGAAAGATATGCAGAACAGCATCTTCGATATTCCGGCGGAAGCGCTATACTGGCATGCGTCGTTCAACGACATTTCACGCTGGTTCTATTCCCGAGCCCTGTTCCCTATTGCCGAAGTAATAAAACGCCACCGGTTCAAGTCGATCGACGACGCTCCGGCCGTCCGTCAGCTTTTCTTCGACCTCATAGTGAAGTACCGCAAGATGAAAAACCGCGGCGTGGTGGCTGTGTTCCGGAAGGACCGGTTCGACCATTACTCCAATTTCGCCCGTATAGGGCAAGGTTCGCTCGGAGGCAAGGGCAGAGGTCTCGCTTTCATCGACTCGATAATAAAGAAAAATCCCGTGTGCGACCACTTCGGGGGGCTGAGCATTATGATTCCGCGCACTGTAGTGCTCTGTACCGATATTTTCGACGAGTTCATGCTTACCAACAAACTTTATCCCGTGGCCCTGAGCGATACCCCCGATGAGGAGATTCTCGAACATTTCCAGCGGGCCAAGCTCCCCAAGAGCATAAAGGAAGATCTGCTTGCGCTCTTCGACGTGGTCGACGGACCGCTTGCCGTCCGCTCGTCGAGTCTGCTCGAGGACTCGCACTATCAGCCGTTTGCCGGTATTTATTCCACTTATATGGTGCCGAAAGTTGCCGACCGCGAGAAGATGCTCGAATCGCTTACGGCAGCCATAAAAGGCGTGTATGCATCGGTGTTCTATTCCGACTCAAAGGCTTATATGACCGCCACGTCAAACGTTATCGACCAGGAGAAGATGGCGGTGATTATCCAGGAGGTGGTGGGCAGTGAAACCGACGGATACTATTTCCCGTCCTTCTCCGGAGTGGGGCGCTCGCTCAACTATTACCCGATAAACGACGAGCAGCCCGACGACGGCGTGGCCGAAATTGCCGTAGGACTCGGAAAATATATTGTTGACGGCGGCCTCGGTCTCCGTTTCTCTCCGCGTCACCCCGACAAGGTTCTCCAGACATCAGAAATGGAACTTGCCCTGCGCGACACTCAGACCCGCATGTGTGCCCTCGACATGAAGAATGCCGCCGAAATGACCACCGACGACAGTTTCAACATTGCCCGACTCCGGGTTCAGGATATGGCCGAGAAAGGGGCGCTCCGCTATATGGTCTCGACCTACGATTTCCGCGACAACGTGCTCCGGGATTATGAGGGCGGCGAGGGCCGGCGTGTGGTTACGTTCAATAACATATTGAAACACCACGTATTGCCCGTGGCTGAGGCGCTCGATTTCATGCTCACCACCGGCGCCCGGGAAATGAGTCGCCCCGTGGAGATTGAGTTTGCCGGAATGATAAATCCCGCGCAGAAGGCTCAGGATGTCACGGGTCGGCTGTATTGGCTCCAGATCCGTCCGATTGTAGACCGGAAGGAATCGGTCGACGACCATATAATGGCGACTCCCGACGACAAACTGCTGCTCAAAAGCGACAAATCTCTCGGCAACGGCACCGTAGAAAATGTAAAAACTATAGTATACGTGCGCCCCGAAAGATTTTCTTCATCAAATAATTCAGCGATTGCACGCGAAATTGAAAAAATAAATCGTAACTTTACAGCTCAGGGAGAATATTATGTGCTCATCGGCCCCGGTCGCTGGGGTTCGAGTGATCCTGCTCTCGGTGTGCCGGTGAAATGGCCTCATATTTCATCGGCGAAACTGATAGTGGAATCCTCGCTCAAGAACTACCGTATAGAACCGAGCCAGGGCACCCATTTCTTCCAGAACCTCACGTCGTTCGGCGTGGGATACTTCACTATCGACACCGAGGCAGCTGGATCGGAGGCGATCTGCGACTTTGATTTCCTCAACAGCTGTCCCGCCGAGTATGAGAGCGAAAATGTGAGAATCGTACGTTTCAGCCAACCTCTCGTAATCGGCATAAACGGCCTGAAAGGCACCGGCGTGGTAGTGAAACCTGAACTTTAAAACATTTACAAGTCTTATGGCATTCTGGAATAGCGTAAAGAAAGCGTTTGGCTTCTCGGCCGACGAGGAAGATGAATTTGAGGAGGAATACGATTCTTCGCTCCCGACCTATGCGGCGGGCAACCACCGCGGCGAAGCGGCCGAAACAGCGGATGCTTCCGTATCCGCAGCCGAACGGCGCGAGAGTACTGCCGCGGTTCAGACTGAAGAAAACCGCCCTGCCCCGGCAGCCGGCGGCGATCCGAGCCTCCCCGGCGATATCTTCGACGCCGTAATCGCCCTCTTCAACGAGACGTTGCCCGATTTCGTGAAGGACTGCATCTCTACGGAGCAGCAGCGCAAGTACATATACAACTCTCTCGACGAGTCGCTTCGCCGCCGTCTCGAGAATGCCGTTGCCGGCGCTGCCGGCGCCGATGCCGATAAACTCTCCCGGCAGGTGGAGGAACTTACGGCGTCGCTTGAGACTATGAAGCGTGAGTCAGGCAGGGCGGAGACCCTCAAGCAGGAGATGAAGCGCATACAGCTCAGCGCCGACCGTCAGAAACGCGCGCTATGCGACCGCGTCAACGATCTCGAGCAGCAGGTGTCTTCCCTCCAGGATGAAAAAGAGCGGATTCTTACCCGGCGTCAGGGGCCTGACGGTGCCGGACTGCGCAGGCAGATAGAGGCTCAGGAATCTGAAATTGAGAAGCTGAAGGCAACGGTTGCCGAACAAGCCGCACGCATCGAGACTCTTTCCGCGCAGCCCGAGGCCGAACCGCAGCCCGACCGCTCCGAAGAAATTGAGGCTCTTAAAAAAGAGGTAGAGCGGCAGACTACATTGCGCGAGCAGCTCGAGATGAAGGTTAAAATGTCCGACGCCATGATCAACGACCTCCGTTCGAAAGCCGCCGAAGCCCGTCAGGAACTCGAAAAGGCAAACGAGGATCTCGCCGTTGTGAACGAGATTCAGAGCCGCCTTGAGGAATTTGAAGAAGTGAAGAAACGCAAGGACGAGCGAATAGCCGAACTGCAGGAAGCACTTAAGACCGTGAAATCCGAGGCTGAAAGTGCAGCCGGAGAGCGCGAAAGCGACCGGGAGCGAATTGAAAAACTCTCCTCCGAAAACGATTCCCTCCGCCGCACCATCGAAAATAATCTCTACAATCAGGCTAATTCCGAGAGCCGGCTCCGTCGCGAGATAAAGGAACTTCAGCAGCAGCTCGCTTCCTCCGGCAGCCGCGTAGCGGCGGAAGCCGAACCGCAGCTTCCGCAACAGAAATCGCGCCGCGGACGCCGTCCGAAAAATCGTGTTGACGAAAACCTTGACAATACCGACTGGCTCGCCTCGCCTCGGAAAACCGACTCGGATTTCGGCTATCATGAGCCGCCCCATACTCCCGTAAACACAGACGATGCCCAGCTTTCGCTCTTCTGAACAATCTCTTATTTTGAACATTGTAACGAAATGACCAAATCTGCATTACTGATTCTTGCATCCGGCATAATAACTGCATCGGCTTTTGCCCAGTCGGTAGAGCAATATAAGGATATGGCTCCATATGTATATCCGTCCAATGCTCCCGCCGAAGTAAGCGCTCCGAATTTCATGCCCGACGGACAGTCCTATCTCTCCCTGACGGACGACGGTAAGAAAATTGTCCGCCACGATCTCAAGTCGGGCAACGAAATCGAGACCGTGTTCGACGTCGCCACTACCCGCGAAAACAAAATATCTTCCGTCGAGGGCTTCCAGCTAAGCCCCGATGGGTCAAAACTGCTCGTCTACACCGGAAAGATCATGATTTACCGCCGCTCGTTCAAGGCGCAGTACTATACTTACGATTTCCACAGCCGCATACTCATGCCGCTGAGCGCAAAATTCTCCGTGCAGCGTTCTCCTCTTTTTTCGCCCGACGGCAGAATGGTGGCTTTCGTAGGCGACGACAATAATATTCACCTGAAGAAAATCGATTTCAATACCGAGGTCGACGTAACCCGCGACGGCGCCCTGAATTCCGTCATTAACGGCGTACCGGACTGGACCTACGAAGAGGAATTCACCACCTCCTGCTCCATGACCTGGGCTCCCGACAACATGACCCTCTGCTATCTCAAATACAATGAGTCAGACGTTCCTCTCTACTCTTTCCCTCTCTATGAAGGCACCTGCGACCCTATGACGCAATATGCGCTTTATCCCGGTCAGTTTACTTACAAATACCCCGTTGCGGGCCAGCCGAACTCAGCAGTGTCGGTTCACAGCTACGACGTGGACAACCGCAAGACGAAAGACATTACCCTCCCGGGTGTGTCCGCGGAATATATACCGCGGCTGGAGTATGCCTACAGCCCCGACCGGGTTATTGTAACGACCCTCAACCGCGCCCAGAACCGCATGGAGCTTTTCGCTCTCAACCCCCGCTCCGGAGTGGCCAAGTCGCTGCTCGTGGAGGAAAGCAAAGCATGGATTGAGCCCGAAACCTACGAAAATATAAAGTTAAGTGAGACAGGTTTCGTTATCCTATCCTCCCGTTCCGGATTCAGTCATGCCTACCGTTACTCCTATGCCGGTGCGCTCGAACGCCAGATTACCAAAGGCGATTTTGACGTGACGGCTTATTACGGCGCTGATGCCCGCGGCAACCACTACGTGCAAACAACGGAAAACGGCGCGATAAACCGTGTGATTTCGCGCATAGATCCGAAAGGAGCAAGCCGTGTGATTACCCCGGCCGAAGGTACCTCGTCGGCGGTGTTCAGTCCCGACATGAGCAGTTATCTTCTTTGCTACAGCAATTCCTCGACAGCTCCGGTCTATACGCTCTACTCAGCTCCGTCAGACAAGAAACTGCGTGTGGTTGAGGACAACTCGGCATACGCCGCAAAATATTCTTCCGCTCCGGCCAAGGAATTCATCACCCTGCCCGGCGAAGGCGGGGTAAGACTCAATGCCTATATCATCAGGCCTGCCGGATTCAGCGAGTCGAAGAAATATCCCGTCATACTCTATCAGTACAGCGGTCCCGGTTCCCAGGAGGTGCTAAACCGCTGGCGCATGGAGTGGACTTATTATTATGCGATGAAAGGTTACGTGGTCGTATGTGTCGATCCCCGCGGCACCGGTGGCCGTGGACGCGAGTTCGAAACCGTAGTCTACAAAAATCTCGGCCACTACGAGACTCTCGACCTTCAGGCAGCCGCCGATTACATAGCTTCGCAGCCATATGCCGACCCCTCACGCATAGGAATAACCGGATGGAGTTACGGCGGCTACGAAACCCTTATGGCTGTTTCCACCGGCAGACCAAAATTCGCGGCCGCTGTTGCGATTGCCCCTGTAACGAGCTGGCGCTACTACGACACCGTATATACCGAACGCTATATGCTTACTCCCGGGGAAAACGAAGACGGTTATGATGAAGCATCGCCGCTGAGCCACGTGTCAGGCATGAACTGCCCGCTGCTGATAATCCACGGAACCGCCGACGACAATGTGCATCTCTTCAACACGATGCAGTATGTTTCGGCTCTCGAGAGCAACTACCGCGTGTGCGACATGATGCTGTTCCCCAACATGAACCACTCAATCAACTACTGCGACGCCCGCCTTATGGTTTATGCAAGGGCGCTCGACTACTTCAACCGCCACCTCGCAAAGTAATATGGACGAAAATCAACAGAAAATAGCCACCGAAAAGGGTATTTTCTCACTTTGGTACAACTGGACTCTCTCATCCGGCGCTCTGGTGCTGTTAGTGATATTGTCGCTGTTCATATCCAAGCTCTGGCTCCCGATAGTAGCGCTTGCCCTGGCCGCAATTATGTCGGTTTGGATAAGGCTCAGCTCCCAGTCAAACGGAAAAGGACAGTGCCGGCTGATACCTTGGATGGTTATGAAAGTGCTTTTTTACTCCGGCATATTGATGCTGATCATCGATGTGTTTTATTTCCGAGGGTTCGCCAGCCGGATGTTCGACGACGAATTAATAAACCTCATCCACCCCTATATTACTGTCCTTGTGCTCGGACCCGTGGCGGTGGTGGTGAGTCTGGTGGCTATGATCCGCGAAAAGGATTGCGGAATATGTCAGGATTGCATAATCCGCTACGGTACTGTCATTGAGCGCGGATATATAGGCCGTATCCTCACACAGGAAAGCCGCTATCAGCTCAAATATTTCTTCGGACTATCCCTGGTGATAGCGCTTGAGTCATGGATCTATTATGTGCTGTTTTACATAAATGTAAACCTCAACGGCAACGACCACTTCTTCTACCACTGGCTTCCGGTCATAATCTGGGGTCTGTCGGTTATTTATATGGGCACCCGCTATTTAGGTCTATGGGGGTATTATTACGGTACCTCAAGCCGGAGTGAGACGGTCAGCCGGACCATCACCGATGTGCGGTTTCTCGTCATGACGAACGACTCTATTTTCCTGGGGCGCAGCGACGAGTTTCCCGACAATCCCGTTGAGTCGATGATCGACACTCCTACCACCGTTATACTTTCGTCGGGCGGTAACGTGACCCTCGGCGAGGCCACGAAAATGTTCGAGAATCTTACGGAAGTCTCCGGGAAAGATTTCAGAATCCGTACAATGTACGAAAGCCGCGACATTACCGGAATTTGCAGACTCTATCATTTTATCGTCACGCTTACGGATCCGGCGCTTATGGAAAAATCATCGCTCAAGGGGGAATGGTATACGATCCCTCAGATACAGCGCCTGATTGCAGCCGGCGAACTTTCGCCTATGCTGTCGGCTGAAATCGACCGGCTGTATACCATAACCATGATGTGGAAAACTTACTCCCGCGAGGGTAAGCGCCTTTATAAGATAAAGAACTACAGCCCGAATTTCCGCATTGACGGCATACAGGACTGGGATGTTGATTTCAACGACCCTCATTGGCTTTACGTGGCGCGCATCAATGAGGACAAACCGTTTTTCAAACTGCGACGCTGGTGGTCCAAATACATCACCGGATCCAAATATCGCTGAACCATGACCGCGCGGACTTCACTTATAGTGGTTACCGGGCCCACTGCGTCGGGCAAGACCCGGAGGGCTGTTGACATAGCCCGGGCTGTAGGAGGCGAGATTATAAGCGCCGATTCCCGGCAGATTTACCGCGGCATGGATATAGGAACCGGTAAAGATCTCTGCGAGTACGGCGAGATTCCGGTTCATCTTGTGGATATATGCCCCGCCGGTTACAAATACAATCTTTTTGAGTATTTGCGCGATTTCGCAGAGGCGCGCGCCGATATCGAGACGCGCGGCCGGATGCCCGTACTTTGCGGCGGCACGGGTCTTTATGTGGAGAGCGTTCTTAAAGGACTGCAGTTGCCGCCTGTTCCCGAAAATCCTGAACTCCGTACCGCACTTGCCGGGAAGTCACTTGCCGAGCTGACTGAAATTCTTGAGGAAATGAAAACCCTCCACAATGTGACCGACGTCGATACTGAAAAGAGGGCTGTAAGGGCAATCGAAATCCAGACGTATTACCGCGAACATCCGGAAGCAGCCACTGCCGCACGGCCTAATCCGATAGAAGGAGCGCTGGTGATTGGCGTTGACGTTGACCGCGAGACCCGCCGTGAACGCATTTCAGTCCGTCTGCGTCAGCGCCTCGAAGATGGAATGGTCGACGAAGTGCGAAAGCTGCTCGACAGCGGAATTCCTCCCGAGGATCTGATTTATTATGGTCTGGAGTATAAATTCGTGACTAAGTACGTGATTGGTGAACTTGCTTATGAAGAGATGGTGAGTCAGCTCGAAATTGCCATCCACCAGTTTGCAAAACGCCAGATGACATGGTTCCGGGGTATGGAAAAACGCGGGTTCCCCATACATTGGCTGTCGGCGTCGCTCGGCAGTCGGGAATTTACTTCGAAAGTAATCGGAATGATGCAATGAGAAGTCTGGTTTTCGCTATATTTACCGGTTGCGTGCTTTGGGCAAATGCCGTCGACTATCGGTATTTTACCGACTCTGTGAGGCCTGACGTTGCCGTTACGCCTCTCGTCGCCGATTTCATGCGATATGACAAAATTTCTATTGATGCCCGTGCGGCGGTAAAGAAGATAAAAGAGGAGAAAGCCCCGTCCGCACCTGAATGGGGACTGCGCATAGCTGTTGATTCTCTCGGAAGAAGCTATACGGCCGGTCTGGCTCATTCTGCTGAAGGATTCGGGTCGCCGTTCGACAGCCACACTCTTACCGTGGCCGTATGGCTCGGCGACAGTGTGATTCTTACCCGGAGCTTTGAAAAGGATTTTTCGCTCGTTTCCGGCGGCGAAAATACTCTTATGGCCGACATTGACAGCCGGAGGCGTACGGTGACGCTTTCCGGAGGCAACCGCCGCCCGGTGGAAATCGGTTCTTTCGCATATTCCGGCACCCTGGCACCCGCTTTTGTGGCGTCGGTGCCTGTAGCTGTAAGTTCTCTTTCCGCCCGGCTCGAATCCGATCCGGCATCGCTTGCCGCAACACGGTGGACGGCTGAAACTATCGCCGATTATCTGAGCGGCACCGGCAATCCCGTGGAGGGTTACTGGTCGTATCTCGACAGGGAAAACGATCCGCAGTATGCCACCGTAGGAGGCCGCTACCGGCTGGCAGTTGTAGCCGACCCCGACTGCCGCGGCGCTTACGATATATTATATGTGGAGGGTGCGGAGAAATTTCCCGGGTCATGGCACGCGGGCATGAAGAAAGGCCGGCTCACCCCCACACGCTTTGCAGGTCACTATGACCTTGAGTGGAACGACGCATCCTTCCTTCCGATCAGGCACGATATCCACGCCCAGTTCAGTGACGACGGCGCAATCCTCACCCTCTCTTTTCCTCTATACCGCACGTCGGTGAGGTTCTTCAAGGAAATTGTAAGAACCAATTAAATCCCGTATGTGTTTTAAATAGAAAAGAATATGTACGAAATAGTTCTAAACATAATAGGTTACGCCGCTGCAATATGCATGGTATGCGGTTATCTCCCTCAGGCGATCTACACAATCCGTACCCGCGACACCGACGGCATAGCGCTGCCCACTTTCCTTCTTTTAGGACTCGGCAGCATTCTGTTTGTTGTTCAGGGATTCATGCTCAGCAACTGGCCTCTCATAATAACCAACCTCATCACAACAGTAGCCAGCGCAATTATTTTCGTAATCAAAATCCATAACGATTATTTCAAGAAAAGAGACTGACATTTTGCTGTATGGCAAAGAAAAAGACTGAGACTAAGCTTTCCGACGCACAGTTTCTCCGCGACAAAGTGAGAAAACTTCCGTTGGGCAAGTGCTATGCTTCTGAATTCGATCCTGAAAAATTCAAACGTAACCTGATAGTTACGCGCATTCATCCCAACGGCAACATTACCGCCGGGCTTTATACCGTTGATTTCGGCTTCACGGGAATTCCCGACGCCGAAGCGGTTGTCTGCATGCCGCCTACGAGGTTCGAACGTATGGTCAAGGAGTGCGGATTTGCTGAAATTCCTTATGCCGAGGCGCACAATATGATTTATGGTGCCCTCGGATTTGCTGAAGATCGGGGCGTGTGTCCGGCGTCGGCGTTCGCGTCGGCCCGTTACGTACTCGAACCGGATACCGACGATATTCCTGTGATAGAATATGAATTCGGTCAACATAAGGAGGATTTCAAGAACTCGAATGTGTTCAACACGTCGTATAACGAAATGACGGCGGAGACTGCAAGGCACCCGCGCGAGCTGTTTGCGTGCAAACACACCAGAACCCGGAAATTCACACGCTTTCACTTCCCGTCAATGGTTGCTGCGCTCACGGATCCCGCCAATACAGCCGGACTGCCATCCTCGCGGATTACTGAATTCATTTCGCTTCCGCGCGAAGAGGCTGCCGAAGACCTGCGCCGGCTTATAATAAACACGATTACAGACACCTGGAAGCCGATAGCGGAGAGCAGCGCCGAGGTGTATGAAAGCGCGGGTATGATACTTTCATTCATGCTCCTGCGCCGTTTTCACTCACCGGCAGCGCTCGACGCCGTGCTCGAAACCATGAAGCAGAGTCCGGAATTTATAGAATACCATTTCGGCGATTTTGCCGAGGCTTTTATTACGCCGGCATTATACAGCTGCGGAAGGGAGTGTATAGGAAAACTTATTGCGTTTCTCGATGAAAAGGGCCACGATGCCTGTATGCGGGGAATGGTTTACTCTGTATTGGGAATGACAGCCGTATACGAGCCCGCGCGGCGCGGCGAGATTATAGATGCTTTCCGGAAAATCATCACCGGCATGATTCCGAGGATAGTCCGCACTGACCGTTGCGACGGGATGTGCGCCGGGTTGCTGACAGCCCAGCTTGTCGTAATCGGAGCAACCGAGCTCACCGGGGAATTGAAAGCTCTGTATGAAACCGGATGCGTGGATCTTTCCATCTGCGGAGACTTCGGCAACGTACTCACAGCGATGAAGGATAATGCCGTAAACCCGAAAGGTCTTTTGTATAATGCTTACCGGGCCGATGTTTTCGAGGCGAACAGAATGCTCGCCGAGGCGATGGCAGAGTGAGCTGACTTGAACCGGATAAAAAAAGACTGAGTCCATAAAATGGACTCAGTCTTTTTTGAATATTGCTTGTTATGACTTTTTCTGCGGAATCAGTCCTTGTTGAGGTTGACACGCTTGAAATCAACAGCAACGAGACCCTTGGAAGTGTTTTCGAGGAACTGACCGATGGTCACGTTTCCGTCCATAATCGATTCCTGCTCCATGAGGCAGGATTCTTTGTAGAACTTGTTGACGCGGCCGTTGGCGATGTTCTGAATCATAGCCTCGGGGAGGTTAGCGGCCTTGGCGGCTGCGGTTTCGGCTGCGATCTTGCGGGCTTTGTCGGCCTCTTCCTGGGTGAGCCAGCCTTTTGCGATGTTGGATTCGATGTGGGCTTCGCTGTCGACGAGGTTGGGGTTGATGCCGGCTTTCTTGAGAGCTGCCTCAACAGCTTTGCGAACCTGCTCTTCCTTAGTCTTCTCGACGGCTACCTTATACTCTGTCTCTACGATCGAAGCGGGAACGCTTTCGCGGTTTACAGCGATGGGGTTCATAGAAGCAACCTGCATTGCCACTGTGCGGGCAACCTGGTTGTCTACGTCGGGCTGGTTGAATCCTACGATGGTGGCGAGCTTGTTGCCGAAGTGGGTGTAGGCAACGGTAGAGGGAGCCTCGAGCATTTCGTAAGCGCCGATTTCCATTTTTTCGCCGGTTTTGCCGATTTCCTCAACGATGAGGTCGGTGATAGAGCGGCCGTCGATCTGGAAGGCCTTGAGCTCGTCGGCTGTTTTGATACGATTGGCTACGGCTGCGTCGAGAATCTGCTGTGTGAGAGCGACGAATCCGGCGTTTTTGGCAACGAAGTCGGTCTCGCAGTTGAGAGCGACGATAGCAGCAAAGCCGCCGTCGTTCTTAGCGAGCACGCAACCTTCGGAAGCCTGACGGTCTTCGCGCTTGGCGGCTACCGCCTGTCCTTTCTTGCGAAGGATCTCAACGGCAGCGTCGATGTCGCCGTTGGTCTCTGCAAGAGCTTTTTTGCAGTCCATCAGGCCCGCGCTGGTAAGGTTGCGGAGCTTGGTGATTTCTGCCATTGTAACTGCCATATTTAATTCAGTTTTAGTCGGTTAGAAAATAGGGGATGATTATTCCTCGGTAGCGTTTTCTGCTTCGGGAGCTTCAGCAGTTTCAGCTTCAGCTTCGGGTTCGCTCTTGCGGGCTACGCGGCGGCGTTCGCGCTTGGGAGCTTCGCCTTTTTCGGCGTCGGCGTTAGCGTCGGCTTTCTCTACCTTGCGCTCTTCGAGACCTTCGCTGATTGCGGAGCAAACGGTGTCGAGGATGAGCTCGATGCTCTTGCTTGCGTCGTCGTTGGCGGGGATTACGAAATCAACGTTGGAGGGATCGGAGTTGGTGTCGACGATACCGAACACGGGGATACCGAGACGGTTTGCCTCTGCAACTGCGATGTGCTCTTTGTGAACGTCGACAACGAAGAGAGCCGAGGGAAGGCGGTTGAGGTCGGCGATTGAACCGAGAGTTTTCTCGAGTTTTGCGCGCTGACGGGTGATCTGAAGTTTCTCACGCTTCGAAAGGTTGTCGAAAGTGCCGTCTTTGGTCATCTTGTCGATGGAGGCCATTTTCTTCACAGCCTTGCGGATAGTGGGGAAGTTGGTGAGCATACCGCCGGGCCAGCGTTCAACCACGTAGGGCATGTTTACGCTCTGAGCCTTGTCGGCGATTATTTCCTTGGCCTGCTTTTTGGTGGCAACGAAGAGTATCTTCTTGCCGCCTTTGGCAACGCTGCGGAGAGCTGCGGCAGCTTCGTCGAGCTTGGCAGCTGTCTTATAGAGGTCGATGATGTGGATACCGTTGCGCTCCATGAAGATGTAGGGCGCCATAGCAGGATTCCATTTTCTTTTCATGTGGCCGAAATGGCAGCCTGCTTCGAGGAGTTGGTCAAATGTAGGAGTTGACATTTTTTTTGTAAGGTTGTTTACGTTCTTTTGAAAATACAATCAGGGAGTAGGGAACGTGTCCATCTCGATGATTTAGATACTAAACACAGACTTCCGGAGGTGTGCCGGATCCGGCTCATGCGGCCGGCAGGAACGGAAGCGAAAAAATATTAACGTTTCGAGAACTGGAAGCGCTTGCGTGCTTTCGGACGTCCCGGTTTCTTACGCTCGACAGCGCGGGGGTCGCGGGTCATGAAGCCCTGGGCGCGGAGAGCAGCCTTGTCGTCGGGGTTGATTTTGACGAGAGCGCGGGCGATGGCGAGGCGAAGAGCTTCTGCCTGACCTTTGTAGCCGCCTCCGTTGAGGTTTACGTGGATGTCGTACTTTTCGGCTGCATCCAGAGTGTTGAGGGGCTGCTTAACAATATATTGGAGGATTGACGAAGGGAAGTATACGTCAAGAGCCCGCTTGTTGATAGTGATCTCGCCTTTGCCTTCTTTGAGAATTACGCGGGCTACGGCTGCTTTACGGCGGCCTACTGCATTAACTGATTCCATTCTTCAATTATTTTATTTTTTTAATATCGACAACAACAGGATTCTGAGCAGCGTGGGGGTGCTCTGCGCCGTTATACACATGCATGTTTTCAATCAGACGACGGCCGAGGCGGTTTTTGGGGAGCATGCCCTTGACAACCTTGATGAAAAGGGGATGGTAGCCGGGTTTGATGTGCTTGTTCTCCGATTTCTTCATGAGGGTCTCGGGCGAGAAGAAGCGCTGGCCGCCGGGATATCCGGTGAAGCGGATGTATTCGCGGTCGGTCCATTTTTTGCCGGTGAGGCGGACTTTGTCGGCGTTGATGACAATAACGTTGTCGCCGCATTCTACATTAGGCGAGAATGAGGGTTTGTTTTTACCGCGCAGAATCAGGGCGATTACCGCGCAGAGACGGCCGAGTACCTGATCGGTCGCATCGATTACCACCCACTTGCGGTCAACTGTCTGAGCGTTGGGAGTGAGGGTTTTGTAGCTTAAAGTATCCACGTTAGATGTTTAATTAATAGATAGTTACTGTTGACGGCTCAATGCTTCGGCTCGGCCAAAAGCCCCGGCACCTTGCAGTCGGAAAATATTAATTGGACATAATCGGACTGCAAAGGTAGTAATTTTCAATGGAATAAACAAACTTTTTCAGGTAAACTTTGAAAGGTCGGCAACGGCAGAGTTTGGCCTACTCTCAACTGGCAAGTGCAAAATTATAGATTTGTCGGAAGAATACACATA
>ERZ1673743.766-NODE-766-length-43177-cov-22.164371_pt1 | contig 43177 bp, 36 predicted proteins | sample MGYA00580197_ERZ1673743 | MGnify/ENA primary metagenome ERZ1673743 (study PRJEB41218, sample SAMN15661795) | gut metagenome | host: Homo sapiens | place: Canada: London | collected 2015-08-20/2019-03-30 | study: EMG produced TPA metagenomics assembly of...
TCGGCAAGGTGGACGAAGCTGCCGCCCAGTGCGCCGGGATGCTGGGGCTGGCGTAAGAGTCAACCTCTCAGGCGCTCCCGCGCCAGCTCCCCCAAAGGGGGAGCCTTATACAAGATGATGCCATAAAAAAGGAAGTGACCCGCTATGCCTGCTTTTCGCCTGCCTGTCCGCCAGCTGGTAGAATTTTTGCTCCGCACCGGCAGCATCGACAGCCGCTTTACCGGCTTCGACCGCGCCAACGAGGGCGCACGCATCCACCGCAAGCTCCAAAAGGCCGCAGGCGAAGGCTACGCCGCCGAAGTCTTCCTCTCCGGCGAACGGGAGGCGGCGGGCATCCCCTTCACCATCGAAGGCCGGGCCGACGGCATCTTCACCGACGAGGCGGGCGTGACGGTCATCGACGAGATAAAGACCACAGCCGTCCCCGCCGACGACATCGCCGAGGACATGAACCCCTGCCACTGGGCGCAGGGAATGGTCTACGGGGCGCTGTATGGCCGTCAGCAGGGGCTGGAAAAGCTGGACGTCCGGCTCACCTACTACCAGATCGACACCGACGACATCCTCCGCTTCGTGCGGCATTTCACCCTTGAAGAGCTGGAAGCGTTTTTGCAAGATCTGCTCGAGCAGTACGCCCCCTGGGCGCAGCGTCAGCTGGCGTGGAAGGAGCAGCGGGGCATAAGCCTTTCGGCGCTGGATTTCCCCTTTCCGGCCTACCGGCCCGGGCAGAGGGCGCTGGCAGGCGAAGTCTACCGTGCCTGCACTGCCGCGCCGTCTAAAAGCGGCGTCCGGCTCTTCTGTCAGGCCCCCACCGGCATCGGCAAGACCATGAGCGTCCTCTTCCCTGCTCTGCGGGCCATCGGCACCGGCTGCGGCGAGAAGCTGTTCTACCTGACGGCCCGCAACACGACTCAGTCCGCCGCCGAGGATGCCATTGCGCGGCTGCGGGCGTCTGATTCCAGACTGGCTCTGCGCAGCGTGACCCTGACAGCCAAGGAGAAGGTCTGCCTCCACCCGGATGCCGAGGGCCATCCCGCCTGCCTGCCGGAACTCTGCCCCTACGCAAACGGCTACTACGACCGGGTGAACACGGCCCTGAAAGCCCTTCTGGACGACGGCACCGGCCGCTTCGACCGGGCCGCGCTGGCTGACGCCGCAAAGCAGTTCACGGTCTGCCCCTTCGAGCTGGGGCTGGATCTGAGCGAGTGGTGCGACGTCATCATCGGCGACTATAACTACCTCTTCGACCCCGTAGTGCATCTGCGGCGGTTCTTCGACAGCGCGGGCGACTGGCTCTTCCTCGTGGATGAGGCCCACAATCTGCCCGAGCGGGCGCGGGCCATGTACTCGGCACGCTTCTGCAAGAGCAGCCTCACCGAGGCAAAACGCGCCCTCGGGCGGGGCAAAAGCACCCTCAAGACAGCTCTGAGCAAGGCCGACAAAGCCTTTTTAGAGGGACGGAAAGCGGTCTCGACCCTCGCGCCCCGCCGGGGCAGCACTGCCGCCGAAGAAGACGACAGCGGCCAGACCTCCCTGCTGGGATCTGCGGAGACGCCCGCCATCGAGCTGCCCGCCGCCGACTACGCTCAGGACGGCACGGTGTTCTGCAAGGAGCTTCCCTCAGCCCTGCTGGCCCCGCTGCGGGCGCTGACGGCTCCCTTGCAGGACTGGCTGGAAGACGATCCCGACGCCGAAGCCCACGCGGCCCTGCTGGATCTCTACTTTGAGGTGCAGGACATCCTGCGGGCGTCGGAGCGGTACGACGAGCATTTTGCCGCCCAGCTCACCGCCCGGGGCAGTGACCTTGAATTGCAGCTGCTCTGCCTCGACCCGTCCCCCTTCGTGGACGCAAGCCTTTCGGCAGGGCGGGCGGCGGCGCTGTTCAGCGCGACGCTGACGCCGCCGGGCTACTACCGCACCGTCCTCGGCTGTCCCGAGGCCCGGGCCGTGGCGCTGGAAAGCCCCTTCCCGGCAGAAAACCTCGGGCTCTACTGTCTGCCCTCCATCTCCACCCGCTACCGCCAGCGGGACGCCAGCATCCGGCCCATCTCGGACGCCCTCGCGGCGCTGGCGTCCAGCCGGGTGGGCAACTATCTGGCCTTCTTCCCCAGCTATGCCTATCTGCGGCAGGTGTGGGAGGACTTCACCGCCCGCTACCCGGACATCGGCACACTGGTACAGGAGAGCGGTCTGGACGACGCCGGGCGGGCGGCGTTCCTCGAGCGGTTTTCGCCCTGCCCGGAGAAGACGCTTCTCGGCTTCGGGGTCATGGGCGGCATCTTCGGCGAGGGTGTGGACCTGGCGGGCGACCGGCTCATCGGCTGCGCCATCGTGGGCGTGGGCCTGCCGCAGGTAAGTCCCCGTCAGGAGATGCTGCGCCGCTACTACGACGCCCAGAACGGGGCGGGCTTCGACTACGCCTACCGCTGGCCCGGGATGAACAAAGTCCTGCAGGCCGCCGGGCGGGTCATCCGGACGCAGGAAGATAAGGGCGTGGTGCTGCTCCTCGACGACCGCTTTGCCCAGAGCGAGTACGCCCGGCTCTTCCCGAAGCATTGGAGTCATCTGGAGTATCTGAGGGATACGAAGGAGCTGAAGAAAAAATTAGCGGAATTTTGGGGGGAATAACCTCTCCGTCAGCATCCTTGCCCTCTCAGGCGCTCCGCGCCAAGGCCGGGTTGCGGCTCCCAGCGTCTGCTTCGCTGTCGCTCGCATCCTGCTGGCCGCAGCCCCAACAGCTCCTCCCTGTTTCCGCCACTGGCGGCGGTCGTCGCCGTTGCTCCCAAAGGGAGAGCCCTTGGCATATCGGTCAAGTTTCCCCTGGACGAGCAAAGTTTATCTGTTTCGTGGACTGTAGTGCCCTGCTGTCCAGGCCAGCGGCAGCTTGACAAAGTGCGTTGTCCGGAAGCGGCTGCCCTCTGTAACAAGGCCCGCCCTTTTGCGCCATATTGCGCCTCAAGCGTCCAGCTCAGAGCTGCCCGGCCTGCCAAGGGCTCCCCTCGGCAGGGGAGCTGTCTGCGAAGCAGACTGAGAGGTTTTTCCCACACAAAAAAAGAGGCAGACTCGCATCTGCCTCTTTTTCCATGCACTTATCGCTTTGCTTTCGCCGTCTTTTTCCGCATGATGTCCCACGAGGGCATCTGGCTGCGCAGGGTATCCCACGCCGTCATCCGGACGCTCGTCCGGGTGCGCAGACCTTCGAAAGCCTCATCGAGGTACTGCATCTCAGCCACAGCATGCATCGCGTGGTCGGAGACGCAGAGACGGCCCAGCGGGGTCTTGCAGAGCGCCAGGACCATGGCGTCCATCTTCCGGCGGCCGGGCGTACCGGCACGGTAGCAGTCGGTGTTCTCCTTGTCGTCCACGGGGATGTGGGCGGCTTTCAGCATCTCGCAGGCCTCCCACGCGGCGTCGAGGACCAGGTCACGCTGCTCCTTCGTCGCCTTGGAGAGGTCGCCGCTGCAGGCGTAGCAGAGATAGCAGGCCGGCAGGATGAGGGCGAGGTGGCACTTGAGCCATCCGTCCATGTCGCTGACGAAGGTCAGCTTGTACTTTGCGCCCTCGAAAGCCGTCTTGACCCGGTAGCGGAAGACGCCCGAAAGGGGCGCGGTAGCCCCGCCGATGGTCATATCCACACCAACGTGGGCGCTGACGACCTTATCGACATCCCGGTGGCCGCCGCTGCTCTGGAAGCCGAAGGCGATCTTATCCGCCGGGCGCTGCATGGCCTGCATGACCTCCACGGCGTGGGGGTCGTTGCCCACGAAGACGAAGTATTCGCTCCTGTTCTGCTTGAGGATGGGCAGCACGTCGGGCAGCTGCCCGGCCTGCAGCGTCACGAAAACGAGGTCGTAGCAGTCGTCCGGGGCCAGCGTGTCGATGGTGGCCACCCGATCCACCGTGGTGCGGCACTGCGCCCAGTGGCGGATGACGAGGCCCCTTTGGTCGAGCCTCTCCTTCCACTCGCCCCGCGCCAGCATGGTGACGACATTCTTTTTGTTCTGCAGCAGACGGTGGGCCAGCTCACAGCCCTGCACGCCTGCACCATAGACCAGTATCCTCATCTCTGCCTGCCTCCTTATATAGGCCCCTCTCCGGGGCCGGAAGTCATCAGTGCTTCAAAAACGAGAAGAATCCCTTCTTCTCATACGGCTTTTCCTCTGCGCCGGTCACGGTATAGCCCGTTTCGGCAATGGCAGCCTTCAGGGCCTCGATGTCCAGCGGCTGGGCCGAGACGATGACCGTCTCTCCCTTCGTGTGGGAGGAAGTCACCTTCTCCACCTGCGCAGTCTTGCGCACCACCTCGTTGACGTGGCTCTCGCACATGCCGCACATCATGCCGTCTACTTTCAGCGTCGTCTGAACCATTGGTCAGTACCTCCTAAGGATCGTCATCCACTGGGCAGACTGCACAAGCCGCCCGTGTGTTTTTCGTCATTTTGTTAGTTTTGCCTAACTTTTTATGGGAAACAAAAGGCCGCCGGCCCCGCGCACCCCTCCGCGCCCGAGACAAAAGACCCTGTTTCTCTGTTTCCGTCTTCATCATACCACACCGGTATGGTAATTGCAAGCACCGGTTTCTCACAGTACATGGGTGTGGTATATTTCTCCCGTCTCTACGTCTTTCCAGTAGAAGACGCCGTTTTCCAGGATCATATAGCTGTGGGGACTGTTTTCCTTCGGGATGCTCAGGGAGCCGGGGTTGAGGCAGACGTTCCTCTGCCCGAACTCCGTCCACGCCGGGACGTGGGTGTGGCCGTGGATCAGGATGTCCCCTTCGGCCAGCGGCGGAGGGTTCTTTCCATTATAGATATGCCCGTGGGTGGCATAAATGAGCTTTTCGCCCGCCGGGAGGATGCAGTAATCCGCCATCACCGGGAGATCCAGCACCATCTGGTCCACCTCGGCCTCGCAGTTGCCCCGGACGCAGCAGAGTTTGTTTTTCAGACCGTTCAGCATCGGGATGACCTCTTTCGGCGCGTAGTCCCGGGGCAGGTCGTTCCGGGGGCCGTGGTAAAGCAGGTCGCCCAGCATCAGCAGCCGGTCAGCCCCCTCCCGCTCAAAGGCCTCCACCATCTTCTTGCAGTAATAAGCCGACCCGTGCAGGTCAGACGCGATCATCCATTTCATGGCGCTTTTCCTCCGTTTCTGTCTGGCTTTATTGTATCACGAAATGGCCGCTTGAAAAGCCTTTTGTGAAAAGTCATACTTTTTCCTTGACAATCCGCCCGTTTCGTGGTATCCTATCGCAGGCCGGTCAGAAAGGCTCTTCCTGTACTGCCCTTTCCGGCCCGCATCCCGGTGCTGTCCGGCGGCGTCCCGTAACGCCGCTTTTTCGATGCACCGTATTTCTCAGCACTTCAATAAAACCCGTGTGGATTTTTACAGCATAGATGTTTGCTACTTTTCGCCACACAATGGCCCGCTTCAAGCCGCCGTTGTGTGGCTTTTTTTGTGCGGAAATTTCAGGAAAGGAAGCTTTTGCCCCCATGAACGATACTTTTATGAAAACAAAGCCGGTGTTCCCGCTGCTGGTGTCGATGGCTCTGCCCAACGTCATCTCCATGCTGGTGAACTCGCTGTACAACATCGTGGACAGCCTCTTCGTGGCCCAGATCAACGAGCAGGCCATGACGGCCCTCTCCCTCGTGTTCCCCATCCAGAACTTCGTGAACGCCGTTGCCATCGGCTTCGGCATAGGCATCAACGCCCTCGTCGCCCTCTACCGGGGCGCAGGCGACTACGACAGGGCGGACGCCGCCGCCACCCACGGCATGGCCCTCTCGGTGCTCCACGGCATCCTCTGCACGCTGGCAGCTACCGCCATCATGCCCGGCTTCCTGGCCCGGTTCACCGCCGACGGTACCATCGTCTCTATGGGCGTGACCTACTCCACCATCGTCTTCCTGTTCGCCACCGTGAACATGGCCAGCCTCGCCTTTGAGAAACTCTTTCAGGCCGTGGGCCGGATGAAGCTCACCATGATCGCCCTCATCTCGGGCTGTGTCTGCAACATCCTGCTGGACCCCGTCCTCATCTTCGGCCTCGGCCCGGTGCCTGCCATGGACATTGCCGGCGCGGCGCTGGCTACCGGCATCGGACAGGCCACCTCTCTCGTCATCTACCTCGTGGTCTACAGCACCACCGAGTCGCCCGTCCATCTGCGCCGGAAGGCCCTGCGGCCCGACCTCTCTCTCGAAGGCCGTCTCTACGCCATCGGTGTGCCTGCCATCCTGAATCTGGCCCTGCCCTCCCTGCTGGTCACCTTCCTCAACGGCCTGCTGGCGGCCTTCTCCGAAAGCTATGTGGTGGTGCTGGGCATCTACTATAAGCTCCAGACGTTCCTCTATCTGCCCGCCAACGGCATCGTGCAGGGAATGCGCCCCCTCATCGGCTACAACTACGGTGCAAAAGAGCACGCCCGCGTGGCAAAGCTCTACCAGCTCACCCTCGGCATGAGCGCCGTCATCATGGCGGCAGGCACCGTCATCTGTATGGCCGCTTCCGCGCCCCTCATCGGCCTGTTCTCCTCCAACCCCGAGACCATCGCCATCGGCCAGACCGCCCTGCGCATCATCTGCCTCGGCTTTGTGGTGTCGGCGGTGTCCACCACCTCTTCCGGCGCGCTGGAAGGTCTGGGCAAGGGTGCGGCCTCGCTGGTCATCTCCCTCTGCCGGTACGTCATCTTCATCATGCCGCTGGCGTGGCTGCTCTGCCGCCAGCTCGGCCCCACCGGCGTCTGGCACGCCTTCTGGGTCACGGAAGTGCTGTCGGCTGTCATCGCCTTTGCGGTGTATCGGAAGAGCGTTGTTAAGAAGTAACCTGCCCACAGGCGAAAGCCTCTCCCTTTGGGAGAGGTGGCTGCGAAGCAGCCGGAGAGGGCAAGCCCGTTTTCCAAGAGAATCCACACAGCGATAAGCATTGGCTTTTGTCAGAGCGACGCCATCGCCGTGTCTGCGCTTTTCCGTCAGCATCCTTGCCCTCTCAGTCACCTTCGGTGACAGCTCTCCCAAAGGGAGAGCCACTGGCGAGCCGGTCAAGCTTCGTCTGGCCGAGCAAAGTTTCATTTATCGTAAACAGTAGTGCCCTGCTACAGAGGGCAGCAGCTGCGGAACAACGGTTCCTTGTCAAGCTGCTGCTAGTCTTGGTAGCAGGGCACTATCTTTTACGCCATATTGAACTTCCGGCGGGCAGCTCAGAGCTGTCCGACATGCCAAAGGCTCCCCCCTTGGGGGAGCTGTCACGCCTACGGCGTGACTGAGAGGGTTACTCTTCCGGCACCAGCGCACACACCAGCCGCACCATCCACGGCAAAAAAGGCAGCCAGAGCAGGGCGCAGCAGACGTTGAAGGCGGTGTGGGCGTTGGCGATCTGCCGGGAAATGACTTCCAGCTCCGGGCCTTTGGGGGAGATAAGCTCCACCAGCCAGACGAACCAGGGCAGCAGCACCGCCGCCAGCAGACTCCCGCTGAGGTTGAAGCAGCTGTGGGCCAGCGCGGCGCGGGCGGCGTCCTTCCCCTGCCCGATGCAGGCCAGCAGGGCCGTGACCGTCGTGCCGATGTTGTCGCCCAGAAGGACCGGCACCGCCCCGGCAAGACCCAGCACGCTGTGGATGCCGTCCGGCCCGGCCTGACGGGCCACGTTCTGCAGCAGCGCGATGGTGGCCGAACTGCTCTGCACCACCATGGTCATGGAGAGGCCCAGCAGGATGCCCAGAAGCGGCGACTCCTTCACCCGGGTCATCCACTCGAGAAAGACCGCCTGCCCGGCCAGCGGCTGCAAAGCCCGGCCCAGGATGTCGATGCCCTCGAAAAGCAGCCCGAAGGAGAACACCGCCTCGCCCACGGCCTGCCAGCGGGGCCTGCGGGCCGCGAAGTCGAGGAGGAAGCCCAGAAACAGCACCGGGTATACCAGCGTCTGGACATCGAAGGCGATGAGCTGTGCCGTCATGGTGGTGCCGATGTTGATGCCGTAGATGACGGCCACCGCCCGGGGCAGTTCCAGCAGCCCAGCGCTGACGAAGCCGATGACCATTACTGTGGCTGCCGAACTGCTTTGGAGCACCGCCGTCACGGCCAGCCCGGTGAGGACACCCAGCAGCGGCGTGGCCGTCAGCCGGGCCAGCAGCCGCTTCATGGCGTCGCCCGCCGCCCGCTGCAAGGCGCGGCTCATCCTGTCCATCCCGTAGAGGAACATCGCCAGCCCGCCGAACAGCGCAAAGAGCATCTCCATCCCCTGCTCCATCCGCACACCTCCTTGTCCGTCAGTGTATGAGGGGTGGACGGGCGGTATGACGGGAAGCCTCTGGCGAGCGAATGCGAGACTGAGAGGTTATTTTACAGCAGCCTGTATTTTTGATAAGGGTAAAGCGCTCCGACTCAGATCACAGCTGGCTCTTGTACAGCTCCACGATCTCCTCCACGCTGGCGTCGCGGGGGTTGCCGGGACGGCAGGCGTCCGCATAAGCGGACTCGGCGAGGAACTGGATGTCCTCTTCCTTCAGGATGCCGTTCAGGTTTGCGGGGATGCCCACGTCAGCGCTCAGCTGCTTGACAGCGGCGATGGTGGCATCTGCGGCCTGTGCGTCGTTCATCTCGTCGATGCCCTTCACGCCCATGGCCTTGCCGACGGCACGATAGCGCTCACCGGCGACCGTCTTGTTGTACTCCAGACCGATGGGCAGCAGGATAGCGCAGGCCACGCCGTGGGGGGTGTCATACAGAGCGGACAGGCCGTGTGCCATGGAGTGGACGATGCCCAGACCCACGTTGGAGAAGCCCATGCCGGCGATGTACTGGCCCAGAGCCATGCCCTCGCGGCCTTCCGGAGTGTTCTGGACAGCGCCGCGCAGGTTCTCACTGATGAGCTTGATGGCTTCCAGATGGAACATATCGGAGATGGTGCAGTGGCCCTTGGTGATGTAGCCCTCGATGGCGTGGGTCAGAGCGTCCATGCCGGTGGCGGCGGTCAGGCCCTTGGGCATGGAGGACATCATATCGGGGTCAACCACAGCGATCTCGGGGATATCGTTGGTATCCACGCAGACGAACTTGCGCTTCTTCTCCACATCGGTGATGACGTAGTTGATGGTGACCTCAGCAGCAGTACCGGCAGTGGTGGGCACTGCGATGGTGAACACCGCGTGCTTCTTGGTGGGAGCAACGCCTTCCAGAGAGCGGACGTCCGCAAACTCGGGGTTATTGATGATGATGCCGATGGCCTTTGCGGTATCCATGGAGGAGCCGCCGCCGATGGTCACGATGCAGTCAGCCTCAGCAGCCTTGAAAGCGGCCACGCCGTCCTGCACGTTGGCGATGGTGGGGTTGGGCTTGATCTCGCTGTAAACAGCGTAGGCAAAGTTTGCAGCATCCAGCAGGTCGGTGACCTTTTTGGTAACGCCAAACTTGATCAGGTCGGGGTCGGAGCAGACGAAAGCCTTCTTGTAGCCGCGGGCGGTCAGCTCGGGAACGATGTTCTCGATGGCGCCGTGGCCATGATAAGAAATAGTATTCAGAACGATACGATCAGCCATTGGTAAAACCTCCTGATTTTGCGCCCCGCCGGGCGGCGGGTACGACTCTCTTTGCTTTTACTTTACCACTTCGTTAAAACATTTTCAATGTCGTTTCTTATGATTTTCATGAAATTTTTATACTTTTTTGAGTTTTTGCAGAGAAAGTAGACAAAATCAAAGGTTTGTTGACAGCAAAGCGCCCTCCGGCGCGGGCCGGAGGGCGCTTTGAATCGTTCTTTACTTTCCTGCGCCCTCGCCCGCGAAGAACTCCTTCGTGAGCTTTGCCACCGTGCCGGACAGCAGGAGCAGGGCCATGAGGTTCGGAATGCTCATCAGTCCGTTGAAGGTGTCGGCGATGCTCCACAGCAGGCCCAGATCGACCGTCGCGCCCAGAATGGACACGAAGGAGTAGACCACGAGGAAGGGGCCGACCACTTTGTCGGTGTGGAACAGGAACTCGATGCACCGGGAGCCGTAGAGACCCCAGCCGATGATGGTGGAGAATGCAAAGCTGCAGAGCGCCACCGCCGTAAAGATGGACGACCAGCCGCCGTAGGTGGCCGTGAAGCCGGAGATGGTCAGTTCTGCGCCTGCCGCACTGCCGTAGCCCACCGGCACGCCGCTGCACAGGATGACCATGGCGGTCAGGGTGCAGATGACGATGGTATCAGCGAAGACCTCGAAGATGCCGAACATCCCCTGCTTGACGGGCTTGCGAGTATCGGCGCAGGCGTGAGCGATGGAGCCGGTGCCGAGGCCGGCCTCATTGGAGAAGATGCCGCGGGAGACGCCCTTCTGCATACTGAGGAAGATGCTGCCGATGGCACCGCCGGTGAAGGCCTGCGGATTAAATGCACCGCCGACGATGGAGGCCAGCACCGCCGGGAAGCGCCGGTAGTTGATGACCACGACACCCAGCGCCAGCACCACATAGAACAGCGCCATGAACGGCACCAGCTTTTCGGTGACACTGCCGATGCGCTTGACGCCGCCCAGCAGCACCATAGCCACCATCATGGCCACCACCACGCCCACGACGAGGTTGACCGTGGGCAGGATGCTGTTCAGGCTGCTGCCGTAGGCCAGCAGGGCCGAGTCGATGGCTGTGACGATGGTGTTGACCTGGGTGGCGTTGCCGGTGCCGAAAACCGTCAGCACGCCGAACAGCGAGTACAGCACCGCGAGGAACTGCCACCGGCTGCCGAGGCCGTTTTTAATATAGTACATGGGGCCGCCCACCAGCTCGCCGTTTTTGTTCCGCTCGCGGAAATGCACGGCCAGCGTCACTTCGGAGAACTTGGTACACATGCCCAGCAGAGCCGAGCACCACATCCAGAACACCGCACCCGGCCCGCCGATGGCGATCGCGCCCGCCACGCCGGCGATGTTGCCGGTGCCGACGGTAGCTGCCAGCGCCGTACACACTGCCTGGAACGGAGTCATCGCGCCATCGGAGGCATCCTTTTTGCGGAAGATGCGGCCAATGGTCGTTTTGATGGCATAGGGGAATTTCCGGAGCTGCAAAAAGCCTGTCCGCACACTGAGCAGCAGGCCCACGCCGATGATGCAGACCATCGCCGGGATGCCCCAGATAAAGCTGTTGACCGCCTGATTGACGGCTGTGATGGTTTCGAGCATACTTTTACGCCTTTCTTTTTCACTTTGACACAACGAAAATTATTTTATCGTATTTTAAGCGGCCTGTCAATTTACTTTGAACGTGAAATCTGCACGTCCCGGCTGAAAGTTTGTTAAAATAGCTTCACCTTTATTTTCTCTACTTCTTTGCCGCTTTTTTGCCCGCCAAAGCCCTACACAAACCGCGCGGGTTGTGCTATGATAAGGGTGAAATTTCGGTTTGGCACTGCCAACCGCAAGGAGATGTCATAGATGTCTGAAACATCTGCTCTGATGGATACGCTGCGGCAGGAAGGGATTTCCCCCGACCTGCTGCGCGCTGTGGAAGAATACCGTACCGCCCACCCGCTGTCGGAGGCCCTGCGCCCCCGCATCCCCTCCCCTGCCTTCGTCTACTACGGCAGAGAGGTGTGGGAGCAGGCGCTGGCCGCCCTGCTCTGCGGCGAAAACCTGCTGCTGGCGGGCGGCAAGGCCACCGGCAAGAACGTGCTGGCCGAAAACCTCGCCGCCGCCTTCGGACGCCCCGCGTGGGACATCTCGTTCCACGTCAATATGGACGCGGCGTCCCTCATCGGCATGGACACCTTTGAGGGCGGACAGGTCAAGTTCCGCCCTGGCCCGGTCTACCGCTGCGCCCAGAGCGGCGGCTTCGGCGTTCTGGACGAGATCAACATGGCCAAAAACGAGGCGCTGGCCGTCCTGCACGCGGTGCTGGATTTCCGCCGCGCCATCGATGTGCCGGGCTATGAGCGCATCCCGCTGGCCGAGGAGACCCGCTTCATCGCCACCATGAACTACGGCTACGCCGGCACCCGTGAGCTGAACGAGGCCCTCACCTCCCGCTTCGTGGTCATCCAGATGCCCACCATCACCGAGGAGAACCTCGAAAAACTCCTGCGCACCCAGTTCCCCGATTTGAACAGCAGGTACGTCAGGCAGTTTGCCCTGCTCTTCCTCGATTTGCAGAAAAAGTGCGACAGCGCAGAGATCTCCACCAAAGCTCTCGACCTGCGCGGTATGCTGGACGCTCTGCGCCTGATGCGCCGGGGCGTCGCTGCCGGGGCTGCGCTGGACATGGGCATCACCAACAAAGCCTTCGACTCCTACGAACAGGGCCTCATCCGGGATGCCATTGCCGCCCGCATCCCGGCCCAGCTCACCGCTGCAAAGCTCTTCGATTAAAAAAAGGGGCGTTTTTATGGAAGCGCAGAGCTACACCGCCGAAGAGCGGCGGGCCGCCAATCAGGTGTGGGCAGCGGCAGGAGCTTACGGCTTCGAGCCGCTGTTCCTCGCCCGGAACACCGACGGCACCATTGATTTTTACATGAACTGCGTCGTGGGGCTGGTCCACAAATACTACGGCGACGAGCTGGTGCGCAGCCTCTTTGACGCATGGGAGGGCGACATCCGGCAGGCCATGCTGGACGATCTGACCTGGCTCTACCTCGAGAGCGCGGCCTACGCGCTGGAACTGCCCCGCCGCCCGGTGCTTTCGGCCCTCCGCCGCGCCCATGCGGACTACTTTTTCGGCATCCAGTACAAGCTCTCGCGGCAGGAATGGATGGCGAAGAACCAGCTGGTCTACTCCATGCAGGCCGCGCGCTGGCGGGCTGTGCAGGGGCGCACGCCGCCGGTCATGACCCCCTACGAAAAGGCTCTCGACGCCGCCCTCAGTCCCGAGACGCCCCCCAAGCCGGACGAGCTGAAAGCCGCGCTGCTGGCCGTCTACGCCAAATTCGGGCTGTTCAACGGCACCGTGCATCAGAAGGCCGGGCTGCATCTCCATCTGGACGGCCTGCTGGCGTCCCTCATGACCCGCACCATGCCCACCCAGATGATAAAGACCGACCGGGTCACGGTGGAGCATTCCGGCTCGGTGGACGCCTCCGGCAGCGGCATCCACGCCGACAAGCGACTGGCCCACATCACCCTGCGCCAGCGCGCCGAGGAAGACCGCGCCTACATCGAAAGCTGCTTTGGCCGGTCGCTCTACCCGCCAGAACGGCTGCGGAAGGCTGAGCAGGAGCTTTGCACCGGGGAGCATCTGGGCTGTCACCTCTGGTTTGCCTCCGGCGTCCCCAGCCCGGAGCAGGCCCCTACCCCCGAGGCAAAGCACCTGGCCGAACAGGCCCAGCTTCAGGCTGAGCGGAACCGGGCGTACTATTCGAAAAATCTCGAGCTTCACCGCAGCGTCGTGCTGCGGCTGACCGAACAGATACGCAACTGCATCCTCGTCCACCAGCAGCCCAACGCCCGGGTCGCCCGCAGCGGTAACCTCGACCCGGAGCGGGTCTGGCGCACCGTCATGGACGACGACCGGGTGTTCCGCTGTGCGGAGGAAGAGAACCACCCGTCCTTCACCGTTGACCTGCTGCTGGATGCTTCGGCTTCCCGCCTCCACTGTCAGGAGGTCATCGCGGCGCAGGGTTCTATCCTCGCCCAGAGCCTCGCGGCCTGCGGCATCCCGGTGCGGGTGAGCTGCTTTTCCAGCCTGCGGGGCTACACCGTCCTGCGGGTGCTCAAGGGCTTCAAGGAGAAGAGCTTACAGGGCATCTGCCAGTATTTCGCCTCGGGCTGGAACCGGGACGGTCTGGCTCTGCGGGCAGCAGGCGACCTCATCGACTTCGACCCCGGCCCCGCCGCGCGGCATCTGCTCATTCTCCTGACTGACGCTTCCCCCAACGACAGCCGCCGCATTCCACCCTCTCCCGATGACCCGCTGGGCCGCGACTACGGCGGCAGCGCGGGCGTGGAGGACGCCGCCGCCGAAGTGCGGGCGCTGCAGCGGAAGGGTCTGCGGGTCTCCGCCGTCTTTATGGGCGAAGACGCCAGCGCCGCCGACGCCTCCCGCATCTACGGCAAGAACATGGCCCGCATCCGGGGCATGGACCAGCTGGCCCGGGCCGCAGGCCGACTCATCCAGAACGAGATACGGGAGCTGGGCGACTGAATCATAATAATGTACGGGACCGCTGTGCAGTTGTATCTGCTGCCCAGCGGCCCCGTATTTTTGTTGTCGTTCACAACCATCTTGTTTTGCATTGTAGAAGAATCAAAAAGTTTTTTGGTTTATTTCCAAACTTATAGTTGTATTCTGGCGCAATTTATGATATACTACAACCAACGAAGGGCCGCACACCTACACATCACCCCGCGCCCACAGGAAGGAGAACCGCTATGGATGCCGCACGTTATTTTGAAGAGATGCATCTTGCCATGTCCAGCCAGAAGCCTGAGTACCGCCTTGTGCTCAGCGTCAAGGTCCAAGACCTCGGAGGCGCAGACGCTTATCTCGAGCTGCGGCAGGAGCCGGTCAGCGGCAAGGCCCGGGTGTTCTATTCCACGATGGGACGTCAGAAGCTGAACTTCCAGCTCGTCCGCAAAGGGTGGCAGAGCTGCCACAACGCCTCGGGCGAGCTGACGGGGCGCTTCCCCGCCACCGCCGACGGTCTGCTGGCCCAGACGGATTTCTCTGCTTTTGTCCGGGACGACGCCCTCGACAGCGGCCGGATGGCGCGCATTCTGGACGTTCTGGCCCATACTGCCGGTGGTTGTGGAACGGTCTCCCCCTCTGCTGCCCGGGAGGGTGCGCTCATCACGGTGGAGCGGTTCGTGGGACGTCACGCCCATTGGAGCTATTGGAGCACCCGCGCCGCAGAGCAGCTGAACATCGCGGCCATCCTCTGCTGGCTGGGCGACTACCTCGCCGGGGCCGAGCGCCGCACCCTGCAAAGCTGCCCGGAGGCCATGCAGCTTGCCGCCGCATGGCAGGCCGCGCTTTTCGCTCCCCTGCCCCAGACGGCTCAGCGGCCTCAGCCTGTACAGTCCCGGCCCGTCCGCCGTGCGCCCGCCGTCGAGAACAAGCGCTGGCAGAGCATCCTCGCCGTGCTGGCGACGGTGTAAAAGAAAAGCTTCCCGCGAGGGGAAGCCAGTTGCCGTATTCGGCGTATATTCGTTTATATTTTCAGCTTTGAAAAATCTGTGCAGAGATATTCATAGAGCTTGTCAACGGCCTGAAATCCCATCTTCGCATACAGTTCCTTCGGTGTATCCTCGGAGTCAGCGTGAAGATACAGGATCTCTCCGCGCTCCTGCGCCTTTTCGGCAATATGCTTCATCAGGGTCATGGCGATGTACTGGTGCCGGAAATCCTCGTCCACCAGCAGGCCGTCCATGCAGACATACCCATCGGATGCGAAAATATAGCAATCACCCACCAGCTTCCCGCCCAGATACGCTCCAAGGTAGGTCAGCTTTTCCTGGAGATGCCGGTTGTTCCGCACGGTGAAATCTTCCCCGTACAACGGCCCGTAGTATTTCAGCTCGTGCTGTTCTAGTTGGTCAACGTCCGGGGTTTTGATCGAGACCTCCGGATTCGCTTTCCAGCCGCTGATGTCTGTTCCCTTCGGCAGAACCATCGTCAGAGTCTCCTCGCACTCCATGCCGAATGCATCGGCCAGCGGCTCGTACCCTTCCAGCTTGAGGAAGGTGTCTCCCCGCTCTTTCTGGTAGGCCAGCGCGGCCCGGACTTCATCTGCCGAGGGCTGGCTGTAATAGCAGAACGCGTTGTGGTCGTATTTATCGCGCAGCTCGCTGTCCTCCCGCTTGGTCAGATGCTCTGAAACGGTGTGAGACGCGGAAAACAGCCGGTAAAAGCTTTCATCGGTCTTTCTTGTAGGGTTCATTGCGCTCCTCCAAAACTTATCGCTCACTTCCACCCCCGGGCCGAGGGGTCGAGCATTTCGGCGGCGGAGTAGATGAGGGCGTTGCAGATGGCCGCAGCGACGTTGCTGCCGCCCTTGCGGCCCATCGCCACGATGGCCGGTACATCATGCTTTTCGCAGACGGCGAAGAGCCGCTCCTTGCTCTCCACCACGTTCACAAAGCCCACCGGCACACCGATGACCAGCGCGGGCCGCAGGCCGCTTTCGATTTGTTCTGCAATCGTCAGCAGAGCCGTGGGCGCGTTGCCGACGGCGAGGATGGCCCCAGGATGCTCCTGCGCTGCCTTTTTCATCGCTGCGACGGCCCGGGTGGTGCCAGCCTCTTTTGCGGCGGCGGCCACCTCAGGGTCAGCCATATAACAGCAGGCCGTGCCGCCCAGCTTCGCCAGACCTGGCTTGGTGATGCCGGCCAGCGCCATATTTGTATCGGTCACGATGACGGCCCCGGCGTGGAGGGCCTTGACGGCCTGCTCCACCGCGCGGGGGGTGAAGCGGAGATTCCGCGCATAGTCGAAGTCGGCGGTGGTGTGGATGACCCGCTTGACCACGGCTTCGTGCTCGGGCGGCGGGGTCAGGCCCATCATTTCCAGCTCTTCGGTGATGATGTGGAAGCTCGTCCGCTCAATGTCAGCAGGTAAATGATGCTGCGGCGTCAATATTCTATCCCCTTTCGTGCTTTTATCCCCTTCTGGTAGGGGTGGCGGCGGCATTTCATCTCGGTGGAGTAGTCGGCGGCGTCCAGCATCCACTGGGGCGGCGTGTGGGCCGTCAGGACGCACTCACACCCAGCAGGCCGCTCCAGAACGGCCTTTTTTAATAGATCGACGTCCACCATATCCAGCTCTTCTGCGCTCCCGGCTTCGTCCAGTATCAGCAGGTCGGCAGGCTGCGCTATGGCGGCGGCGAGGTTCTGGTTTTGCAGTTCCCGGGTCGCGGCCTTTTCCTCCGGCGTCATCTGAAAGACGAATTTCTGCCCAGCCTTGCCCCGGTAGATCTCCGCGCCAAGCTGGGCCAGAAGCGGGATCTCGCCGCTGTTCCCGCCCTTCAAAAACTGGACGATGACCACCCGCTTCCCGGACCCCAGCGCACGGAGCGCAAGACCCATAGCGGCGGTGGTCTTCCCCTTTCCGTCGCCCCAGTACAGATGCAAAAGTCCCTGTTCCATTCAGCTCCTCTCCATTCCCATCGCGGCATACACCGCGTCCATATCCAGCGCCCCGCGCACGCCGTCGGCCAGGATGTCGAACTGCTGGCGGCGGTACTCTTCCATCGGGATGAGGGCCGCGTCGGAGGGGTCGATGCCCTTCCGGCGGCAGAGCCAGCCCGCCAGCGCCTCGGTCAGCGTGCCGGTGTCGAACAGACCGTGGAGGTAGGTGCCGAACACATTGCCCTGCACGCAGCCTTCCCGGCCTCCGTCGGGGTAGTGGGCGAAGGGTTCGCCCTCCGCCTCGGTCACGCCGGTGTGGATCTCGTAGCCTTCCAGCTCTGCACCCGCAAAGGGGGCGGCGGCGACGGTCGCTTTGACCTGTGCGCGGCGCTTCTGCTCGCTGAACACGGTCCGGGTGGGCAGCAGACCCAGCCCCCGCAGAGTCTGCGGCCGGCCGCTCTCGCTGCCGGTGGGGTCGTCGAGGGTCTGGCCCAGCATCTGGTAGCCGCCGCAGACGCCCAGCACCGGCGTGCCCTTCGCGGCCAGCTTGAGCAGAGCCGTTTCCAGCCCGCACTGCCGCAGCCAGAGCAGGTCATCCACCGTGTTTTTCGTCCCCGGCAGCAGGATGAGGTCGGGTGCGCCCAGCTCATGAGCGTTCGAAACATACCGCACGCCCAGCAGCGGGTGCTGTTCCAGCGGCATGAAGTCCGTAAAATTGGACAGATGCGGCAGACGGATGATGGCCGCGTCCAGCGGCTTTTTGCCGTCCCGCATCTCGAGGCGCTGGCTCAGGGAGTCCTCGTCCTCGATGTCCACCTTCAGGTACGGTACGACGCCCACCACGGGCAGATGGGTCTTTTCTTCCAGCATCGAAAGGCCGGGGCGCAGAATTTCTACGTCTCCACGGAATTTATTGATGACGAGTCCCTTGATGCGCCGGCGTTCTTTTTCTTCCAGCAGCTCCACCGTGCCGTAGAGCTGGGCGAACACGCCGCCCCGGTCGATGTCACCCACCAGAAGCACCGGCGCGTCCACCATCTCGGCGAGGCCCATGTTCACGATGTCCTCGCTCTTGAGGTTGATCTCTGCCGGGCTGCCCGCGCCCTCGATGACAATGACGTCAGCCTCCTCGGCGAGGCTGTCATACGCCTTCAGGATGTCCGGCACCAGCTGCCGTTTCGTGCGGAAATACTCCGACGCTTTCATCTGGCCCCGCACCTCGCCGTTGACGATGACCTGACTGCCCACGTCACTGCTGGGCTTCAGGAGAATGGGGTTCATCCGCACGTCCGGCTCGACACCGGCGGCCTGCGCCTGCACCACCTGCGCCCGGCCCATCTCGAGGCCGTCTTTGGTGACGAAGCTGTTCAGAGCCATGTTCTGGCTCTTGAACGGCACGGCGCGCAGGCCGTCCTGCGCAAAAATGCGGCAGAGCGCCGCGCAGAGCAGACTTTTGCCTGCACCGCTCATCGTACCCTGCACCATGATGCATTTTGCCCTGCTCATCCCAGCACCTCTTTCATAAGTTCCAGCAGCCGGGCGTTCTCGGAGGCCGTGCGCACCGCCGTGCGGTACCACTCCGGCCCGAGGCCCGGATAATTCGCGCAGCTGCGCACCTGTGTTCCCAGAGGGCGAAGCCTCTCGTTCAGGTCGGCGGGCGCGCGGAAGAGCAGATAGTTCGCCTTTCCGTCGATGACCCGCAGGCCCAGCGCCCGCAGGCCCGCCGTCAGAACGGGCCTCTGCCGGGCGATAAGGGCGCGCACCTCGTCCACATAAGCGGTTTCTTTCAGGGCCGCGACGCCTGCCGCCTGGGCCAGACTGGACACGGCCCACGGCTGGCCCGCTGTCTGCATTTTTTCCAGAAGCGCTTCGTCGCCGCAGAGGCAGTAACCCAGCCGGACGCCGGCCATGCCGTAGAGCTTGGTGAAAGCTTTCAGGATGACGAGGTTCCCACTTTCCAGCAGAGGCTTCGCGGTCCACCCGTCGGCGTCGGGCAGAAAGTCCAGAAAGCACTCATCTACGGCCAAAATCGTGTGGCACTCCCCGCACCGGCGCAGCAGCTTTTTCACCAGCTCGGGTGAGGCCAGCTGCCCCGTCGGGTTGTTCGGCTGGCAGAGGAACACCAGGTCGATGCTCTCGTCCACGGCGTCCACGAGGGCGTCCGTCGGGGCGAAATCATTCGCTTCATCGAGGAAGAAGCGTTTCACTTCGCACCCCACCGTATCCAAAGCAGAGGTGTACTCTGCAAAAGTCGGGGCTGTCACCAGCGCCTTATGGGGCTTTACGGCCCAGACCAGCCGGAAGATGAGGTCCGCCGCGCCGTTGCCGCAGAGGATCTGCTCCTGCGGCACACCCTCGGCCCGGCTCAGCGCCGCCCGCAGGGTGCGGCAGAGGGGGTCGGGGTAGCGGTCGGCCAGAGGCAGAGCGTCCCGGATGGCCTGCGCCACCCCTTCGGGCAGACCGAGTGGGCTAACGTTCGCCGAAAAATCCAGCGCGTCGCGGCCAAAGCGTTCGCGGTAGCCCATCCAGTCACCGCCGTGGACCAGTTGTTTCATCCCAAGAACCCCCGTATCGCACATCCAAACGCCAGCGCAAACCCGCTGGCTACATACATCATCCGATCTGCCCGCAGAATATCCTCCGGCTCGATGGGCCGCAGCGGGTCGCCGATGGTGGGCTTCGGGTAATACTCCCCGAAATAGTAGGCCGGCCCGGCCAGCTGGACGCCCAGCGCACCCGCGCAGGCGCTCTCAGTCTGGGCGCTGTTGGGGCTGGCGTGATTGCGGCGGTCCCGCCGCCAGATACGCCACGCGCCCTTGGCGTCATTGCGGGTGAACGCCGCCGCCATGATCCAGAGCAGCGCCGCCAGACGGCTCGGGATATAGTTCGCCACATCGTCCAGTTTTGCGGCGGCACGGCCAAAGTAGAGATATTTTTCGTTTTTGTAGCCCAGCATACTGTCCATGGTGTTGATGGCCTTGTAGGTCAGGGCCAGCGGCGCACCGCCCAGCAGCATATAAAGCAAAGGCGCAATGACGCCGTCGCTGGCGTTCTCGGCCACGGTCTCCACCGCCGCTTTGGTCACGCCCTCGGCGGTCAAGGCTTCCGTGTCGCGGCCCACGATGCGGCTCACAGCCTTCCGGGCGGCGGGTAAGCTGCCTTTTTTCAGCTCGGCATAGACCTTCGTGCTCTCCTGCACCAGTCCCTTTGCGGCTAGCGCCTGCCCGCACCAGAACATCTGGACGGCCAGCCCCAGCAGCGGGTGAAGCATCGCCGCGCCCCAGCAGACAAGGCCCGTGAACAGCAGCGTCCCCACCGGCAGACAGAACGCCACCACCGCACCGCCCAGCAGCTCGCCCTGAGGCGTTTTGGGCAGGCGGGTGCGGAGGAATTTTTCCAGCCGGGAGATGGCTTTTCCCATGTACACCACCGGGTGGGGCAGCCACGCCGGGTCGCCGAAAATGGCGTCCAGCACGAAGCCTCCCAGCACAGCCCAGGAGGCGGTCATCATACGCCGGCCTCCGCGTCTTTCGTGTACTGCACGGTCTTCACGAGGCGGAGCTGGCGCTTCTCGGCCCAGTCGGCGGCATCCAGCACATAGCCGCCTGCGTTGGGGCCGCACCACGCATAATAATCGCGCCTGGGCAGGGCGTACCGCTCCATGGCCGCCATCTGGGTGCCGCCGTGGGCCAGGATGACCAGCAGCTCTTCGCCGTCGGCCAGCGCCTTGTCCACCAGAGCAGAGAAGGCATTGCAGATGCGGTTCGAGAAGTCGTCCTTCCGCTCACCGTCGGGGCATTTGCTCTCGCAGTTGGCCTGCACCCACGCCTGATAATCGGCGTCGTGCTCCATCTCGACGTAGTTTTTGCCCTCGAAGCTGCCGAAGCACATCTCCTGCAGGTCCTTCACGACCACAAGCTCTGCCTCCGGGAAGAGCACCCGGGCCGTCTGGGCCGTCCGCTGCAGCGGGGTGATATAGACCACCTTCGGGTCGATGTCGGCCCGGCGCAGCTGGCTCAGGCCCTCCGCCGAGAGCGGGATGTCGCGCTGGCCCTGATAGCGCTTCTGGGCGTTGTATTCGGTCAGGCCGTGACGCAGCAGATAGATCAACATTGGGGTAATTCTCCTTTCAATACCGTCGGGATGCCGCAGAACATCTGCACCACGCAGTCGGCGCGCTCTGCCAGCAGGCAGGCCAGCCGTCCGGCGGCCTCCCGCCCGGCGCGCTCCTCAGCATCCATCGGGACAACACCGCCGCCGACCTCGGTGGCGATGACAATATCATATTCCGCCAGCTCCCGGGCCAGCGTTTCGAGCTGCTCCGGGGTCTGAGTCTCGGCGGCGGCGTCCTGCACATCGGCAATGACGCTGCCCCGGAAGTTCCGCGCAAAGGTGCGCTTGCCGCTGTAGAGCGGCCCTGTAATGAACATCATTTACAGCACTCCTCCCCACTGGCTGACGGCCAGCGCCGCCAGCATCCACAGCTCGGCCCGCTGTAAAAACCACCCGGCCAGGTCGCCGGTGATGCCGCCAAACTGCTTTTTTGCCACGGAATTATAGCGCCACAGCGCCAGAAGCGCCGCTGCCACCAGCCCGCCGCCGCCCAGCGCCGTCAGCGCCAGGACAAGCAGAGCCGACAGGCCGCAGAGGAAGCGGCGGACGGTCTGCTTGTCGGCCGCTGTGGCGAAGGTATGGGCGAGGCCGGTATCCTTCGCCAGCGGGAATGCCGCTACGGCAAAGCCCGACAGCGCCCGCTCCAGCACCAGCGCCAGCGTCCAGCACAGGCCCGCCCGGGGCGTGAACCGCACACTGCCGCAGAGGCCGAAGTAGGCCACAAAGTAGCAGCACAGCCGGATGACAGCGAAGGCCCCACAGTGGGAGTCTTTCAGGATCTCAAGCTTTTTTTCGCGGTCGCCGTAGCTCGAAAGGGCGTCCGAGGTGTCGGCGTAGCCGTCGAGATGGATGCCGCCGGTGACGGCCACCGGCACGAGGCAGAACGCCGCCGCCCGGGCCAGCTCCGGCAGGGGCAGGACGCCGCAGAGGCACCACAGCCCGCCGCACACCAGCCCGATGAGGGGGAAGGCACACATGGCGTACCGCATATTTTTTTCGTTCCACTCGAACTGCGGCACCGGCAGGGCCGAAAACATCGCAAAGGCCACCGCGATGGTCTGCAAAACAGTCACAGCTTTTCTCCCCCTTTGTAGTACACCGGCAGGCCGCAGACCACCCGGCAGACGTTGTCCGCCCGGGCGGCGAAGGCGTTGTTCACCTGCGCCAGCGCCAGCAGATACTGGTCGGTGTCGCCCGCGTAGTCGGCACCGCCACTGAACACCTCGTTCGATACGACGATGAGGTGATCACACCCGGCGGCGAGGCGTTCCAGCCCGGCCAAAACGGCCTCGGCGGTGTGCTTTCCTGCCCCGCCGGGGCTGTAAAGCTCGTTGGCGACGAGGTTGCCGAGATCTTCCAGCAGGACGGTCCCCCGGCCGGGCAGAGCCAGACGGTCGAGGTGGAGCGGGCATTCCAGCGTTTCGAACTGCTTTTGCGCCCGCATTTTCCGGTGCTTTTCCACCCGGGCGGCGCACTCGGCATCCCAGACCTGCATGGTGGCGAGGTAATAGCGGGGCAGGCCGGTCTTGAGCACAAGGCTCTCGGCGCAGGCGCTTTTGCCGCTGGCCGCGCCGCCCAGCACCAGCGTCAGCATCCCGCACCCCCCTGCGGCGTGTAGGCTTCGATGCCGCCCTCTTCAAAGGAATAACAGCCATCGTAGACGGCCAGCGCCATGTCCCACAGCGGGATGGCAGCCACCGCGCCGGTGCCTTCGCCCAGATGCAGGCCCGCCGTGATGAGGGCTTTTTTGTTCAGAGCGTCCAGCACCAGTTTTGCGGCCGGCTCGGTGGAGCAATGGCTTGCAAAAACAGCCTTGGCCGCTGCCGGGCAGAGCCGGACAGCGCAGAGCGCCGCCACACAGCTGATGAAGCCGTCGGCCAGCACCGGCACACCTTCCAGCGCACCGCCGAGGAAGACGCCGCAGAGCCCGGCAATATCGAAACCGCCCAGCTTCGCCAGCACGTCCAGTGCATCGGCAGAGTCGGGCTGATTTTTTGCGATGCCGCGATGGATGGCGTCGATCTTCCGGGCAAGACCCTCGTCCGAAAGGCCCGCGCCCCGGCCCGTCATCACTTCGACGGGCTGGCCCAGCAGCACAGCGGCCACGGCGCTGGATGTCGTGGTGTTGCCGATGCCCATCTCACCGGTGGCCAGCAGGCCGACGCCCGCTTTCTTTTGCTCCTGCACCAGCCGGATTCCCCTGCCGATGGCCTCCACGGCCTGCTCCCGGCTCATGGCCGGGCCGAGGGTGAAGTCCGCTGTGCCGGGGGCGATGCGGCAGTCGAGGACGCCCGGGACCGGGTCGCCCGCGATGCCCATATCCACCGGCACCACCTCGCACCGGGCGGTCTGTGCCATCCGGCAGACGCTGGTGCGGCGGGCGGCGAGGTTCTCAGCCACGGCGCGGGTCACGCTGCTGTCGGTCTGGCTGACGCCCTGGGCCACCACACCGTTATCGGCGCAGAGCACCAGCACCGCCCGGCGGGAAATATCCAGCTTTGCGCTGCCGATGAGGGCGGCGGCATCCTCGATGGTCGTTTCCAATCCGCCCAGCCCGCCCAGCGGCTTTGCAAGGCTGGCCCAGTGGGCGTGCGCCGCCGCCCGGGCGGCTTCGTCCGGCGGCGTGATGGCCGCACAGAAGGCGGCGAGTTCTGTCTCAGTCATGGTCTCTCCTGTAATTTTCAGCCGCGGCGGCAAAGCGCTGCGGCAGGGGCGTACCCGCCCAGTACAAATGCGGGAAGCCCGCATAGAAATGCTCGTCTATAAATCCGCACCGCCACTCTGCGCCGCCCACCGGCTTTTTTGCCGCGAGGGCCGTGCCGTTGGCGGTGGAATCCCAGTGGTGGAATTCGTGGACGGGAAAGCTTTCTCCGGCCCGGAAGAGCATACTGTCCGAGTCTGCGCTCAGCGCGGCGTAGCCGAAGCGGACGAGACGTCCGGCATCTTTTGCTTCGCCCGGCAGAACGCCCGCCATCGGCCAGCTCTGCCCCTCGGCGTCCGTGAGGCTCTGCCCCAGATAGAGGAAACCCCCGCACTCTGCCGCCGTGGGCAGACCGGACTCGATCTTTTGCTTTATCTCGCGCAGAAGCGAGGTATTTTCACTCAATTCTCTTGCGTGAAGTTCCGGGTAGCCGCCGGGCAGATACAGCCCGCCGATGTTTTCCGGCAGAGCCGTGTCGCGGAGGGGGCTGAAAAAGACCACCTCTGCCCCGGCGTCCCGGAAGGCCTCCAGCGTCTCGGCGTAGGTAAAGCAGAACGCCTCGTCCTGCGCCACGGCGATGCGGACGCGGGCCGGAGGGGTCTCCGGCTGCACCGGCAGGGCGGGCGGCTCCTTTTCGCAGAGGGCCAGCAGACGGGGCCAGTCGATGTGCTCCTCTGCCGCGTCGGCCAGAAGGGCCAGCTTCTGCTGTAAATTTTCCACTTCCGCCGCCGTGTAGAGGCCCAGATGGCGGGAACCGATGACGGCCTCCGGGAGTTTCGGCAGAAAGCCCAGCACCGGCAGACCCGTCTCTTTTTCCAGCATCGGGGCCAGCAGAGCGTGCATCCGGGCCGTGCAGTTGTTCAGCAGGATGCCTGCGATGTGGCTGGGAGTGCGGAAGCTTTTCAGCCCGCTCAGCTCTGCGGCCAGCGTCAGGCTCTGACCCTTCGGCTCCACCACCAGCAGCACCGGCAGGTCCAGCGTGTCGGCCAGATGCCACGCGCTGGCCCTGTCGCTCACGCCCCCGAGGCCGTCATAAAAGCCCATGGCCCCCTCGCACACCGCCGCACCGTGTCCGGCGGCACCCTTCGCGTAGAGGGTGCGCACCGTCTCGGGCGCAGAGAAAAAGAGGTCGAGGCTGCGGCTCTCCACCCCCAGCACGGCCCGGTGGAACATGGGGTCGATGTAGTCCGGCCCGCTCTTGAAGGCGCAGGGCGCACAGCCCCGCCGCTTCAGCGCCATGAGCAGGGCGCAGGTCATGGTGGTCTTGCCGCTGCCCGAGCGGGGCGCCGCCAGCAGAAACTGTATCATGTCATTCTCCTGTGATGAGGTAGATGGGGTTCTGGGCCATCATCAGATGCAGCCCGCCCACGACCTTGGCCCGGCTGACGGCGATCTGGCTCACCTGCACGGTCCGGCCTTTGGCCGTCAGCGCGGCCACCGCCGCCGAAAGGGTCTCGAGGGCGATGGCCGACGCACAGATGCGGGCGTCGGGGTTCTTATCCAGCGCTGCGTCCACGATGGCGGCAAGGCTGCCCTTGCTGCCGCCGATGAAGACAGCGTCCGGCGCGGGCAGGTCCGAAAGGGCGTCGGGGGCAAGCCCCTCCACGAGGACGAGGTTCCGGGTCCTGAATTTTTCGCGGTTGGCTTTGATGAGCGCACAGCCCTCCGGCCTGCACTCCACCGCGTAGACCCGGCCCCGGGGCGCGGCCAATGCCAGCTCCACACTGACGCTGCCCGTCCCGGCCCCCACGTCCCACAGGATGTCTTCCGGGCGGACGGCCAGCTTCGCCAGCACAGCGGCCCGGACTTCCTGCTTGGTCATGGGGACGTCGCCCCGCTCGAAGGCTTCGTCCGGCAGACCCGGGGCGCGGCGGGGCAGCACCTCCGCCGCCTCCACGAAAAGGACGCTCAGGCTGTTGAAGCGGCCTGCGGCCAGCTCTTTGACGCTGCCGCGGAAGAGTTTTTCTTCCGGCGTGCCGAGGCACTGGCCCACGACGGCCTGCACGTCCCCGAAGCCCTCTGCCGCCAGCTGGGCGCAGAGGGTGGCGGGGTCTTCGCTGCCGCCGGTGAGGAAGAAGGTGGGTCTGCCCTGCATACACTCGGCCACCGGGTCACAGGTGCGGCCATGGGCCGAAACAAGGTTCCACCCCTGCCACGGACGGCCCAGCGCCGCTGCCAGCAGCTGGATGCTGGAAAGGCCGGGCAGCACCCGGGCGCGGACGCCGAGGGCCTCCAGCTTTTCCATCATGGAGGACGCGCCGGAGTAAAAGCCGGTGTCGCCGCTGTAGACCAGCACGGCGTTCTCCGCGCCGGAAGTCTGCAGCAGCTCTGCCACCTCGTCGGGGCGGTAGGCGGCGGCGCGGTTCTCGGTGCAGCCGGCAGGCAGAACTGCCAGCAGACGCCGTGCGCCCAGGATGAGGTCGGCCTGCCGCAGTGCGGCCAGGCCCTGAAGGGTCAGGTTCTCCGGCTGGCCGGAGCCCATGCCGATGAGTGTCACGTTCATCTTATCATCTCCTTGCAGCGTTTCAGCACCTCGGAAGCCGTCTCGCCCTGCTCGGGCGGGCGGCGGATGACCACCAGCTGCGCCCCGGCGGCAGAGGCGGCGGCGGCTTTTTCGTCGAAGCCTCCGGCTGCGCCGCCGTCCTTTGTGACGAGCCAGCGGATATGGAACTGCTCCATCATGGCCTGATTGAGAGCAAAGCTGAAAGGGCCCTGCATGGCGATGATGTTGCGGTGGGGGATATTCGCCGCCTCGCAGGCCGCGATGCTTTCCAGCGTGGGCAGAACACGGGGGTAGAGCCGCTCGGGCGGGACGGCCGCAAACTGCGCCAGCTCCTTGGCCCCGGTGGCCAATAGAAGGTTCCCCTCTTTTGCGGCCAGCGCCTCGGCTGCCTGCTTTGCGCTCTCAAAGACGAGACAGTTTTCCGGCAGCGGACTGGCCGGACGCAGCAGGCGGAGATATTCCACCCCGGCCTTCTCTGCCGCTGCTTTGATGTTTTTGGTCGCCTCCACTGCGTAGGGGTGGGTGGCGTCGATGCAGAGGGCGGCATCCCCCAAGAGCGCGGCCATCTCATCGGGCAGGAGCCGCCCGCACCGGACGGTGACGCCGGGGGTGCTTCCCTGCTCTTCCTGCCCCAGCGGGGTGGCCACGCTGACGGTGACTTCGATGCCCAGCGCCGCCAGCTGGCGGGAAAGCTCCCGTCCCTCGGTGGTGCCGCTGAAAACGACGACGTTCATCGGCGGTACCCCCTCGGCGTGACCATCCGCCCGCTCAGCGCGCGGGTGGCGGCGTTGCCCACAAAGACGGTGGTGAACATATCCACCTCGGTGTCCCGGAGCTGGCTGAGGGTCAGGATGTGCTTTTCCTGCCCTTCCCGGCCGATGTTCCGCACAGAACCGCAGAGGGTGTCCGGGGCTTTGCCGTTGGCCAGCAGGACGTCCACGGCCCGGCGCAGATAGTCCGGGCGGCCCTTGGACGAGGGATTGTACAGCGCCAGTGCGAAATCGCCCTGAGCGGCGCAGGCCAGACGCTTTTCGATGACCTCCCACGGCGTGAGGCGGTCCGACAGCGAGATGACGCAGAAATCGTGGGCCAGCGGCGCACCCAGCACCGCCCCGCCGCTGAGGGCGGCGGTCAGGCCGGGGACGACCTCCACATTGACATCCGGGTACTCTTCGGCCAGCTCCAGCAGCGGGCTGGCCATGCCATAGACCCCGGCGTCGCCGGAGCAGACCAGCGCCACGTCCCGACCCGCCCGGGCGGTGTCCAGCGCCCAGCGGCAGCGGTCGATCTCCCGGGTCATGCCGGTGGTGTAGCACTCTTTTTCCGGGTAGAGGGGGCGCACAAGGTCGATGTAGACCGTATAGCCGCACAACACCTCGGCCTGCTGCAAGGCGCTCTGCGCCTGCACGGTCAGAAACTGTCCGCCGCCGGGGCCAAGCCCCACGACGAACACGGTCTTTTTACTCTCACTCATTGCTCTGTCCTCCAATCGGGTGCAAAGGGGCGGACGGCCAGTGCCAGCGTCACGCCGCCGCCTGCCGTTTTGGGCAGAAGGAGCATCCCGCCCGAGGCTTTTACCGCCGAGCGCTCACAGACGTTGTCCACGCCGGTGACACTTGCCACAAAGGCTGACGGGGTGAACTGTCCCGGCACGACCCGCAGTTCGTCGGCCGGATAGAACGTGATGGGCCAGCCGTGGACTTTGCAGAACGCTGCAAGCCCCGGCTCATCTTTTTTCAGGTCGATGCTGGCAGCTGCGCAGACCGCCGCCGGGCTGAGGCCGGACGCGGCACAGAACGCTGCAAAGGCTTCTTCCAGCTGCTGGGCCGTCGTGCCGCGGCGGCACCCCACCCCCAGCACCCCGATGCGGGGGACGAGGTGGAGCGCCCCGCCCTGCGGCGTGAGGGTCAGGGCGAAGTCGGCGGCTTCGGGTGCGTCAGCCTTTTTCACGCCGGCGGGGGTCTCCCCCGCCACCGGCCACGGCGACCAGTACCGGACCGTCTGCCCGGCCAGCAGGGCGCCGCTGACGCGCTTGATGCGCTCCGGCTCAAGGACAGCGCAGTTCTGGGCCTTGGCCCAGAGGTCCACGGCGAAGAGGCCGTTGACGTCGGTGGCCGTCGTGATGACCGGCACCGCGCCGCACGCTTTTGCCAGCGCCCGGGCCAGCGCGTTGGCACCGCCCAGATGGCCCGACAGGAGCGGCACGGCGAAGTTCCCGCCCTCGTCCACCACCACCACCGCCGGGTCAGCGGCCTTGCTCCTGCAGTGGGGTGCGATGGCCCGCACCGCGATGCCCACAGCTCCCACAAAAATCAGGGCCTCATCCTGTGCAAAATGCTCCGCCGTCCAGCCTTTCAGGGTCACGTCTCCGCCGCAGCGGCTCACGCTGCCGGGCAGAGCTTCCGCCAGCCGATGGGCCAGCGCCTCGCCCTTTGCCGTAAAGGCCAGATATGCCCGGCTCACTGCCCGGCCTCCGTCCCCTGCCGGAACTCGGTGGTAAAGGCGGGGTCATAGAGCTTGCTGCGCTCGTAGTTTTCGCCCAGAAAGTCGCCCACGACGATGAGGGCGGTCTTGGTGATGCCGTTTTTGCGGGTCTCCTCGGCCAGTGTGGAGACGGTGCAGCGCACCACCTTCTGCTCGGGCCAGGTGGCCTTATAGACCACGGCGGCAGGGGTATCGGGGCGGTAGCCGCCGCTCTCGAGAAGGGCCTGCTGGACTTTGTCCACCAGCCCGATGGAGAGGAAGATGACCATGGTAGCCCCGTGAGCGGCCAGCTTTTCCAGCTGTTCGGCCTCAGGAACAGGAGTGCGGCCCTCCATCCGGGTGATGATGACGGTCTGGCTCACGTTGGGCAGAGTGTACTCGGCACAGAGTGCCGCCGCCGCGCCGCAGAAGCTGGACACGCCCGGGGTGTCGTCATAAGGGATGCCGTCAGCATCCAGCGCGTCCATCTGCTCCCGGATGGCCCCGTAGAGGCAGGGGTCGCCGGTGTGGAGGCGGACCGTGGTGCCTCCGGCCTTTTCGGCGGCGCGGATGGTGTCCAGCACCTGTTCCAGCGTCATCTCGGCGCTGTTATAGATGGCACAGCCGGGCTTCGCCAGCCCCAGCAGGGCCGGGTTGACGAGACTGCCCGCGTAGATGATGCAGTCGGCATCGGCCAGCAGGGCCGCGCCCCGCCGGGTGATGAGGTCGGGCGCGCCCGGCCCGGCTCCTACAAAATGGACCATATCTTACCCCTCCTTCACCAAAATCGTTGCGAAATAGCCCGCCGACCTGGCCGGGTCGTAATCGGCCAGGTCGGGCCAGACCTCCTCGTTCGGCAGGCCGCAGTTACAGACCATCGCGCTCCGGCTCAGAAGCCCGGCGTCGGCCAGCGCGGCCAGCGTCTCGGGCAGCTGACGGCCCGATTTCATCAGCACTTTCGCGCCCGGTGCGGCCAGCACCTCAGCGGCGCAGCGTCCCGGGGCGATGGTCAGCGGCTGCTCCATGCCGCCCGTCAGGGACTGGCCCAGCCGGGCCGCAGCGGCGCAGAAGCTCGTCACGCCGGGGAGCATCACGGTCTTGTAACCCTCGGCCTCCAAGATCTCCTGTAAATAACCGAAGGTCGCGTAGACGGACAGGTCGCCCAGGTTGAGCATGGCGACATCCTGCCCGGCGTCGAGATATTCTTTCACGGCCCGGGCCGCCTCGATGTGGGCGGCTTTCTGCACCGCCGGGTCAAGGCTCATGGCGGAGCGCAGCGGCAGGATGGTCTTGCCGCTCAGATCCACCGCACCTTTTGCGATGTCCAGCGCCAGCATCCCGCCCTTCGGGGTCTGGGGCGCGGCGATGACCGGGCAGTTTTCGAGGCGGCGGACCGCCTGCAGGGTCATGAGCTCCGGGTCGCCCGGGCCGACGCTGACGCCGTAAAAAGTGCCTATCCGTTTTTCCATTCGTCCAGCAGCTCCTTTGCAGTCTTGGTCTGGCCCAGCGGGCCGTATTGGTTCGAGAAGAGTACCGCGCCCACCCGGAACGCCCCGGCAGCGCGGCGGTCGAGGTGGAGCTGGATGGCGTCCAGCAGGCTGGACAGCACCGGCTCTCTCATCTCTGCTCCGTCTAAGATCTCCATGCAGGCGTCGGTGGTGGCCGCGTTCATCAGGGCCGCGCAGACGTCCCGGGACGCGCCGCAGAGGGCGGCGTGGGCGCAGAGCAGCTCGGTGCGGCAGTCGGCCGTGCGGGAGTGGGTGTTCATGACGCCGCCCGCCAGTTTGACCAGCTTGCCGATGTGGCCCACCAGCACCACCTCTTCGAAGTGGGATGCCGCCGCCATATCCATCGTATCCCCGATGAAGTTCGAAGTCTTGACCACCGGGATATTTTTCAGTGCCGGTAGATTTTCGTGTAAATAATCAAGCCCGTAGTTGCCCGGGGCGAGGATGAGCCGCCGGGGGCTGACCGCCCGGAGCGCCGCCTGCCCCATTTCCAGCTGGATGGTGTCGAGGATGGCCTGCTGGCTCATGGGCTCGACGATGCCGCTGGTGCCGAGGACGCTGAGCCCCCCTTCCACGCCCATGTGGGGGTTGAAGGTGCGCTTCGCCGTTTCGGCCCCGCCCTCGATGGAGATGATGACGTCAAAGCTGCCCGCGTACCCGGCAGATTCGGCCTCCTTTTCCAGCGCTTCCTTTATCATGGCCCGGGGGACGTGGTTGATGGCAGCTTCGCCCACAGGCTGGTCGAGACCGGGCTTTGTCACCCGGCCCACGCCCTCACCGCCGTGGATGCGCACCTCGCCGGACAGCTCGGGCCGGAGGGCGACACTGGCGATGACCGGCAGACCGGTGGTCACGTCCACATCATCGCCGCCGTCCTTCCGGATGGCGCACTCGGCCCCCTCGCCGGACAGGCGGCAGAAGATGGGCTCTACCTCCACCACGATGCCCTTCGGGGTGCGGAGGGCCACCGTCTCGGGGGTGTGGCCGGTGAGCAGCAGCCGTGCCGCGCCCGCCGCGCCCAGCGCCGCACAGGTGCCGGTGGTATAGCCGCAGCGCAGGAGCTTCTGGCCGCTGCGGACGTAGTGCTCAAAGAGCGGGCGCTTTTCCTCCGGCGCTTTTTCTTCGCCGTAGAGAAATGCGTACTGCTCATCGGTCAGAGCATAAATTTTGCAGATGTTTTCCCGGGCAAAGGCCTTTTCCGGCGTCATGACGTCCGAGACGCCCGCCGCCGAGACGCAGACGACCTTGTCGGAAACTTTCTGCGCCAGCTCCAGCTCGTGGAGGCTCAGGATGACGGCCATCTTTTTGTCTCGGGCGAGGCTTTTCAGGATGGCCAGCAATTCGGCCTTTCCCTTGATGTCAAGGAAAGACGTAGGCTCGTCCAATAGTATCAGCTCCGGCTGCTGGCAGATGGCCCGGGCCAGCAGGACGCGCTGGCGCTGGCCGTCGCTGATGCGGTTGAAGTCCCGGCCCGCCAGCGCCTCGGCCCCCACGAGGGCCAGCGCGGCATGGACCTGGCGCTTATCTTCCGCCGAGAGGACACCCAGCCGCCCCGTGTAGGGGTAGCGCCCGGCGGACGCCATCTCGAAGCAGGTGGTCAGCTCGGTGCGGCAGGTGTGGGGCACCATCAGAGCCATTTTGCGGGCGCGCTCCGGGCCGGAGTAGTCCGCGAGATTTTTGCCGTCCAGCAGGACAGCGCCTCCCTGGGGGGCCAGCTGCGCTGCCAGCGTCTTGAGCAGGGTGGATTTTCCCGCGCCGTTGGGGCCGATAAGAGTGAGGATGGTCCCCTTCCCGACGCCGAGTCCGATGTGCTCCATCAGGGGCGTTTTGCCGTAACCGATGGCAAGGTCCTCGGCGCGGCAGTAGAATTTCGGATCGCTCATTCCCGGCCCTCCTGTGTCTGGCGGCGCACCAGCAGCCAGATGACCACCGGCGCACCGAAAACCGCCGTCACCGAGCTGATGGACAGCTCAGTGGGCGCGAACAGGCTGCGGGCGATGAGGTCGCAGAGCAGACAGAACGCTGCCCCGCCCAGACAGCAGCCCGGCAGGACATAAAGGGGCTTTGCGCTGCCCAGCAGGTTCTTGACCAGATGCGGCACCGCGATGCCCACAAAGGAGATGGGGCCTGCAAAGGCCGTCACGCAGGCGGAAAGCAGGCTGGAAAGCAGCACGAGGGCCGTCGAGAAGGCCCGCACCGGCACGCCGACGCTCCTGGCGTAGCTCTCGCCCATCTGGTAGGCTGCCATGGGCTTCGAGAGCAGGAACGCCGCCGCCAGCGCGGGCAGCACCACGCAGGCCGCTGCACCCACATTGGCCCAGGTCATGCCGGAAAAGCTGCCCATCGACCAGTTGTGGAGGTTGACGATGTTGGAGTCCTGAGCGAAAGTCACCACGATGTCGGTGACAGCCGAACAGATATAGCCGATCATGATGCCGCAGATGACGAGGATGCTCATCCGCGGCACCCGCCGGGCCACCACCAGCACAAAAGCCATCGCCGCCATCGAGCCTGCAAAGGCGGCGATGATGAGGGTGGCCGAGCCGGTGAGCAGCCCCTGTTGCAAAAACACCACCATCGTCAGGGCCACTGCCAGCTTTGCGCCGCTGGACACGCCCATGACGAAGGGGCCGGCGATGGGGTTGGCGAAGAAGGTCTGCAGGAGGTAGCCCGCCGCCGAGAGGGCCGCGCCCAGCAGCACGACCATGACCGCCCGGGGCAGACGGAGCTGGAGCACGATGCCCACGGCCAGCGCATCTTCGCCCCGGCCCAGCAGAGCCGCCGCCACCGCGCCGGGCGTCAGGGACACACTGCCCCAGAACAGGTTGAGTGCAAACAGCACCGCGACCCCCGCCGTGAGGGCGAGGTATGCGAGGCTGAGGCGGCGGGTGGTGGTCATGACAAAGCTCCTTTTATACGATGCGCTGTAAGAAACGGAGGGACGCCGGGTCGGGCGAGCCCTCGGTGAAGACGAGGTTCATATCCGAGATGAGGTCGGCCAGCTCCATGCTCTGCTGGAAGAGGCTCTGGGCCGTACACCAGCAGTCGCCGGACTGGACGGCCTTGAAATCCGCCAGCATCGGACATTTTTCGATGAGCTGGTCACGGGTCTCCATCACGCCCTCGATGGTGCTGTTGTAGATGAGGACGTCGGCGTCCTTGGCCCGGGCGTAGAAGGTCTCCAGCGGCAGTTTGATGGTGGACTGGGCCGACGTCTCCCCCTCGAGGTCGTCGAAGATGTAGACGCCGCCGGCCATCCCCACCATCTGGGCCACATAGTCGCTGGTGCGGCGGACGGTGATGAGGTTATTGGTGGTGATGGAGAAGAAGGCCGCGGTCTTGCCGGTGTTCTCCTGCTCGAGGATGGGGGCCACCTGCTCCACCTTCTGGCGAAAGACCTCTTCCGCCATCTCAGTCTTATTCAGCAGGATGCCGTAGAGCTTGAGCCACTCCATCCGGGCCAGCGGGCCGCTCTCGTAGCTCGAGCGCTCCACGAGGACCGGCACGCCGAACTTTTCCAGCTGCTCTTTGACCTCGGGGTCGTGGAGCACCATGGTGTTCTCGATGGCGAGGGTGCAGCCGGCGGCAAGGATGCGCTCATAGTCCGGGGCGCTGTACTTGCCCGCGTAGGCAATGCGGCCCTCCTGCATGGCCTGTCTGGCCTCTTCCACATACCAGCCCTCGGCCTTCGTGCCGGAGAGGGCGATGCTGTCCAGGGCGTCCAGATGGACGAAGAGGTCCATCACCGAGGTGGAGACGAGATAAATATGATCCAGCGGTTGGCGCAGCAGAACGACATCTTCGGGCAGGTCGTCCACCTCGGCGGCCCCCTCGGGGACGACGAGGAACCGCCCGGCGTCCGGGATGTCGATCATCACATAGCCGCCCTCATAGCAGTCGGCGGAAAACTGGGTGGCATAGTCCAGCGGATAGCTGTGGTCGAACACGAGGGATGCTGTATTGGCCGGGGCGGTCTTGTGCTGCCCGCAGCCCGCAAGGGTGAGGGCGGCGGCAGGCAGGGCTTTCAGAAAATTGCGGCGTTTCATCGTTACTTTGCCTCGATCAGGGATGCAGAGGCGAAGGTCAGCGTATACTCGATCTCATGCGGGGTGCTCATGGCGACGGTATCGCCCACCACATCCAGCGGGGTGTCGAGAGCAGTGACGGGGATCTCGAAGGTAGAGTTGCCCTCGGTGTTGGTGGGCAGATACTTTTCGCCGTCCACCAGCATATAGTCGTAGTTGGGGCTGGACCAGACGATGGTGGCGGTCATCCTGCCGTCGGCCACGGTCAGGGCCGCAGGGCTTTCCACGGTGGCACGGCCGGAGCCGCCCTCAAGGGTCACGTCACAGGTGTAGGTGCCGTCGGCAGGTACTTCCGCCGCAGCAGGCTGGGCGTTGGCGACACGGACGGTATGGTCGTACCACTTGCCCTTGGTGCCGAGGATGGCCAGCTGGAAGTCCTCGTCCAGAGCCTCCACCGGGATGTCAAAGCCGTAGACCTCATCCGAAGTGCCGTCGCTGTAGGTGACGGTGTCGGTGGTGGGCTGGAGCCAGTCGGCCTCGTGGGCCTCGGCGTCAGCGGCCATGCCGACGTAGAGGTTGACGATCTTCTTGGAGGCGAGGCTGACGTGGAAGGTCATCTGACCGTCCTTCACGGTCAGGGTCCCCTTGCCGTCGTTGGCCTCGTTGGCATGGAACATGGAGCTGTCGGTGTCAAAGTCGGCGGTGTAGACGCCGTCGGGCAGAGCGGCCTCTGCCGCCGGTTCGGAAGCAGCCTCGCTCACGGCAGAGGAGGCCGCAGCCTCAGAGGAAGCGGCAGAGCTGGCCGGGGCGCTGGATGCACCGCAGCCGGTGAGAGAACCAGCCAGCACAGCGCCGGCCAGCAGAAGAGCAAATTTATGGTTCAGTTTCATGATGATATACCTCGAAGTCTCTATTTTACAGAAAAGATTATAACACGCAATGGCCCGAATTCAAAGCAGGCCGAAAAAGAAATTGCCCGAAAAGGCACTCCTTTCCGGGCAATCATAAACTTATGCTCAGCCGTTCAGGGAATCGACAGCGGCCTTGGTGTGTGCGACGTAGAGCTGCTGGATGTCAGCGACCTCGCCCAGACCGGCGATCTGGCAATCGACAGAGTCGAATTCGCCGGAGGCCTCGAACTGGCTCTTCCAGGAATCCTCGTCGTCGCCAGCCATATCGTTGTTGGCGTGGTCGCCTGCAACGACCATCAGGGGACGCAGGACGACCTTGGTGTAGCCAGCGGCCTTGACAGCCTTGATGACGTTCTCGCAGGCAGTCTCCTCCGGCTCGCCCTCGACGGTGCCGATAAAGACATTCTTGTAGCCCAGAGCGTTCATCTGAGACTGCATCTGGCTGTAGCTCACCTTTGCGGTGTGAGAGGTGCCGTGGCCCATGAAGACGAAGGCGGTGCCGTCCTCAGCAGCGGCGTCCAGACTGTCGAAACCGGCGGTCTTGACGGCCTCGGCGGTGATGGCCTTGGCGACAGCTTCCTTGTCGGCGTTGATGACGGTGGCATCGCTGCCCACCTCGCCCAGCAGAGGCTCGGCGACAGCGACGGACTCGAACTTGTCGCGGTAGCTGTCCACCATCTCCATCATCTCGTCGTACTCCGCGCCATGCATCAGATGGGTGGGCTGGACGACCAGATTCTTCACGCCGTTGGCAACAGCGCGCTCCAGAGCCTGCTCCATGTTGTCGATCTTCTCGCCGTCACGGGCCTGAACATGGTTGATGATGATCTGTGCAGTGAAGGCACGGCGGACAGACCAGTCGGGATATGCGGCCTGAATGGCATCCTCGATGCCCTTGATGTCCGCTGCGCGGCTGTTGTTGAAGGAGGTGCCGAAGCTGACGACCAGGATCTCGTTGTCGCCGATGTTGTCCTCATTGCGGGCGTCGTCCTTAGAGGCGTCGCCGGTGTCGCGGCCAAAGTAATCGGGGTCAGCCTCTTCACCCTCGACCAGCTCCTTCTGGGCGTCGGTCAGGGCGTCCCATGCGGCCTTTGCGGCCTCGCACTGGGCGTCGGTGTTCTCGTTGCGCTCCTGCACATAGATGGCGTCGATGAGGTCTGCCACGTTCTTTGCTGCCATTTCATCGGCCTCCTCGCTGCTCACCTCGCTGGCGGCAGCAGAGCTTGCTGCGGCGCTGCTGGCGGCAGTGGAAGAAGATGCACCGCAGCCGGTGAGCACACCGGCACACAGGGCCAGTGCGGCGGCAGCGGCGGTGACGCGCTGCCAGTTCTTGTTGGTTGCCTTACGCATTGTTTGAGTCCTTTCTGTTGTGTGGAATGTACGTTTCCGATAGAAAGGGTACGAAACGGGGGCCAGCTCAAACGAAAAAAGAGCCTTTTCACCGCGCGGAAGGCACAGCAAAAAGACCCTTTGAACGTTCGGGCTTTTTGGTACGACCAATTCCTCGTGATCCGGAGCCGGACGCTCCTGTACCAACAGCGGGCAGGTTTCCTGACTGAAAGCTCACCGCCCGCTGCCGCCTTCCCAGAGGCAAAGCCTCCAGTGACCGGCGCTGAGCGCCAAGGCAGCGGACTCCCTTATCACAGTGACGAGATCGCGCGGGACTCGCACCCGCTTCCCTTTTACCCTCCCGGCCGGGGACGAAGCCCCGGCGGCAGGCACCTGCTGTTTTCTATTCAGACGAGGTGAAGTATACCACACTCCGCCCTAAAATGCAATATCTCAGCCCTCCTGCGGCACGGTCCAGACCATGCCCAGCGCTTCGAGCTTTGCGATGCGCTCCGCCGTCAGCTTTTTCTCGGCACAGGCGTAGTTTTCGCGCATCCGGCGGACCCAGTCGCCGAGGCAGAAGCCGTCTTCGGTCTTATAGTTCACCGGCACCAGCAGATTGCCGTGGGCGGCGCAGTACTCTTCGGCACGGCGGAACGCCCCGGCCCACTTGGCCTCCCGGGCGTCCCACTGCATCCCGATGGCATCCAGCAGAGCGATATGCTCCGGCGTCACCTGGAACGAGCCGGGCCGGGCCTTGCGGGCAGCGCGGAGGTTCGAGATCCAGACGCCCAGACGGAAGCCGTTCTCGTCCACATATCCGGCAGGCACGAGGAGACTGCCCTTCTTCTCGGCGTAGAGCCTGGCGCTCTGGTAGTTGTCCAGCCAGTTCTGCTCCCGCACGCTGCACGCGGGCGGCACCGGGGCGCTGAGGCGTCGGCCTTTTTCGCCCTTGAACAGCTCTTTCAGGGCCGCGCGGCGCTCGGCGGAGAGCTTTTTGCCCTCCCGCAGCATCTGCTTCTGACGGGACAGCCAGCTGCCCAGCCAGATGCCGTCCTCCGTCCGGTACTGGGCCGGAACGGCCAGACTGCCGTGCTCCTTTTTGTATTCCACGGCCAGCTCGTAGCGGTGCTGCCACGAGTCGGTCTTTTCCCAGTTCATGCCCAGCTCGTCCAGCAGGGCTTTCCGCTCCGGCGTCACCCGGGCGCTGCTGCGCTCGGGGTTCTGCCATGCGTACCGCTGGCGGGACACCCACTTGCCCAGCAGGATGCCGTCTTCGTCGGTGTACTCGGTGGGGACGTCGAGGTTCCCGTGGGCGGCGTGGTACTTCACGGCGGCTTCATAGGCGGTCTGCCACTTGCGGTCGTTCCGGTTCGTCCAGTCCACTTCCAGCGCTTCCAGCTTTTCGATCTGGGCGTCGGTCAGCACACCTTCTTTATAAGCGGCACGCTGACTGCCCAGCCAGACGCCCAGCGCCATGCCGTCCGGCGTGACATACTTGACGGGAATTTCCAGCGTGTGATTTTCCAGATAATACTGGACGGCGGCGGCATAGCTCTTCTCCCAGAGGATGCTGCCGGTGTCCCACACCATGCCCAGTGCCTCGAGGCGTTCGACGCGGTCTGACGGCAGGTTCCCGCTCAGATAGCGCTGGCGGTTGTAGACGATCCACTCGCCCAGTGCAAAGCCGTCCTTATCCTTATAATGGACCGGCACCAGCAGGTCGCTGTGGCTGCCGCGGTACCGCCGGGCCGAAGCACAGCCGTTCTCCCACGCCAGCTCGAGCCGCTTTTTCCAGTTCATGCCGATTTTGTCCAGCCGGGCGGCCTGCTCGGCGGTGAGACGGCCCTTTTTCTTTCCGGCCCGGACAAGGCGCTGGTTTTCCAGCCAGCGGCCCACGGCCACGCCCCCAAAGCGGTAGGAGCGAGGCACGTCCAGCGTCTTTCCCTCTGCCGTCATCTGCTTTGCGGCGGCATAATAGCGCTCCCAGTCGGAATCCAGCGCGCGGCGGAGCTGCCGGTAAGCCCGGCGGCAGGCAGAGAGAGGCTCTTCCAGCGGGAAGTCTTCTGCCCCCGCCGCGCTGCACTCCTTCCGCAGCTGCTGCACACAGGTCAGCGCCTCAAAGGCCGCGCTCAGCTCTGCCACCGGCACACTGCCGCAGGCCGCAAGGGCGCGGGCCAGCATCTGCCGGTATGTGGCCGGTCCAGCGCTGCGGCGCACCAGCACCACGCCCGAGATCCCGGCCAGAGGAGCCTGCACCGCCGGGCCGTTGGCACAGACCAGCAGCCGGAGGGTGGCCGCTTCATCGGCCGCAAAGCCTTCTGCATCCTTATAAATATGCGTTCCTGCACCAAACAGCTTCTCGGCCTGCTCTGCGGTCTGCGCCGCCGCTGCATCATCCTCGCAGAGGACGAGGCAGCGCCCGGCAGCATCCGGGAGCCACTGCGCCAGCAGCTGTTCCACCGGCGGAAGCTTCTCTACGGCGAGGCTCAGAGCCTGATATTTCTCGGCGTTGGGGTCAGGGCAGCCCGGCAGATGGAGGTTCTTCACCTCAGCACGGAGGCGGGCCATCGCATCTTCCAGCGGCCAGAGCAGAGCCGTATAGGAGGCCGGCATGGGCAGCAGGCCCTCGGCCATCGCCCCGCCCAGCGCCAGCGGCTCCACGATGGCGTTGGCCAGCATCTCCTCGGCGGCACGGCAGCTGTCGCCCGGGGCGTCCGGCTCCCCCAGAGCCAGCAGCTTTGCCCCCGGGCAGAGGCGGAACAGAGGCTGGACACAGTCGGTCCAGTCCTTTGCGCTCATCTCCCTCCAGCCGTCCAACACCAGCAGGCCGGGCCGGAACTCAGCCAGCGCCACCCAGCCCAGCGCATTCTGCACGGCCAGCTGCTCGCAGCTCATCAGCCGCACCCGGCCGCCCAGCGTCCGGTCCAGCCGCTTTGTCAGGGCGCGGCGCAGCTCCAGACGGGCAGCGCAGGACACCACCCAGAGCACGCGCATCTCGGGGTGGGCGTCCAGCAGCTCCCACACGATGCAGCCCTTGCCCGTACCCGCCGGGCGCACCAGCGCAGCACAGTTTTTCTGCTGCAGTCCAGCCTCCGCTGCACGGCAGGCTGTTTTATTTGAATCATCTACCAAAATCGACATATCTTATCCTTTCTGCCCCTTCCGAGGGTTCAGAAATTCGCTTTTTCTGCAAAAAAGAAACGCGCCTGCGCAAAGCTGGCTTTCCTGCCTGCGCTGCGCCTGCGTTTTTCTGCAAAAATGTTACTTTCATGCTCTATTTTTATCATAAAAGTTTATTTCTTGTCAAGATGATTTGCACAGATTTTTCCAAATAATTTTACATTTCCTTTTTCCGGAAATTCCGGGACCGTTCCCTGCTGGCCGTTGACGGCGGGGACAGTTGGTGGTAGACTTTTTTCATCGGCTCCCCTTTTGGCGGGAGACTCCCCTATTTATGATATGTGAGGTAATCGATATGAACATCATCAGCACCGAAAAAGCTCCCGGCGCCATCGGCCCCTACTCTCAGGGCTACACCGTGGGCGGTCTCGTCTTCACCTCCGGCCAGATCCCGGTAGACCCCGCCACCGGCGCAGTCGCCGAGGGCATCGCCGCACAGGCTGACCAGAGCTGCCGCAATGTGGGCGCTATCCTCGAAGCTGCCGGCGTGGGCTTTGACAAGGTGGTCAAGACCACCTGCTTCCTGGCCGACATCGCCGACTTTGCCGCTTTCAACGAGGTGTACGCCAAGTATTTCACCTCCAAGCCCGCCCGCAGCTGCGTGGCCGTGAAAGACCTGCCCAAGGGCGTGCTCTGCGAGATCGAAGCCATCGCTGAGGCCTAAGCCGCCTTTTCAGCACAAAGAGGGGCCGTCTGCACTCCATTCCGGGTGCGGACGGCCCCTTTTGTCTGTCTTCGATTCCAGTTTTTCATGCTGACTAGCTTTCTTAGCCGGAGAAATTGACTTCGTTTTTCGCTTTTGTTACAATAGAATCAAACTGTTGTAAAAGATTTCCGGTCAAATTTGAAAGAGAGGTCCCTGCCCATGTCCAATTCCCGTGTTGAAAGCCACAGCCGCGCCGAATTGCGCAACAAGATCATCAGCGCAGCCACCCTGCTCGAGATCCTGTTGTCCGGCCTCGTCCTCATCGGCCTGCTGCTGTCGATGGTGCCGCTGCTGCAGTGGATGCCCGGCCTGCTGTTCGACGGCAACGACGTCGAGGTGAGCACCTTCTTACAGCGGGCGCTGGACATCGTCATCGGCATCGAGTTCATCAAGATGCTGGCCAAGCACAGCCCCGGTTCCAGCCTCGAAGTGCTGCTCTACGCCATCGCCCGCCACATGGTGGTGGGTCACGAATCCGCCATGGAGAACCTGCTGAGCGTGAGCGCCATCGCCCTCATCTTCATCGTGCGGAGGTTCTTCTTCGTGCCGGCCTTCGGCGCTCATCTGCCCGACGGCCACCCCGCACCCGACCTTTCCCCCAGCCAGAGCGGCATCCCGTCAGAGGAATTCGCCTCCCGGCTGCGCAAGCACCTGCATCATGACGACACCGACACGGAGCTTGAAGTCGCCATCGAAGACCCCAAGTACGAGGACAACACCGACACGCTGCTGGAAGCAGACCCGAAATGAGCCTAACAAGTAAAATGCCCCGCAGGACGCTCGTCGAGAGCTGCCTGCGGGGCATTTTTTATGCTTAGTTGCTCTTGTGCTTCTGGCCGAAACGGTACTCCTTGCCGTCCCGGATGCGCTGGATGTTGGAACGGTGCATCCAGATGACCATGCCGCCCATGATGGCAGCGCCGACGGTGCAGACCACCACGTCCCGGGTCGGCAGGCCGCGCATGAGGCTGTACACCAGCGTCAGCACCGGGTAAGCCGCGGCCATGGTGATGCTGCCCAGCGACACCATGCCGGTGGGGACCAGGCAGACAAGGAAGATGAGTGCCAGCACCGGCAGCAGCACCGGCTGGACTGCCAGAATGGCACCGGCAGCCACCAGCACGCCCTTGCCGCCCTTGAAGCCGAAGTAGATGGGCTTGGAGTGGCCCACCACGGCGAGGATGGCGGCGAGGTAGACGCCCAGATAGGGCGAGACGGCAGCATCGGCGGGCAGATGGCCGAACAGCCACCGGCCAAGGCAGACGGCCACGACGCCCTTGAGCACATCGCCCACCGCCGTGAGGGCAGCGGCCTTCTTGCCGAAGGTGCGCAGCATGTTGGTCATACCGGCAGCGCCCGAGCCGTGGGTGCGGACGTCGTCATGGTACAGATACTTGCTGACGAGGATGCCGGTGTCCACGCTGCCCAGCAGATAGGCTTCGGCAGCGACCGCCAGCACAATGAGAAATGCGGTCATCGAACCAGTCTCCCTTCCTTATACGTCCTTCGCGCCCACCTCGCCGGAGCCGCGCTCACGCACGACAAGGCGGATGGGGGTGTGCTCCAGACCAAAGTTCTCGCGGATCTGGTTGATGATATACCGCTGATAGCTGAAGTGGAACAGGTGCTTTGCGTTGACGAAGGCCACGAACGTCGGCGGACGGGTGGAAGCCTGGGTCAGGTAGAAGATCTTCAGGCGGCGGCCCTTGTCGCTGGGCGGCTGCATCCGAGCGGTGGCGCGGGCCAGCATCTCATTCAGCACACCGGTGGGCACGCGGGCACCGTTCTGGCTGTCCACATCGCGGATGAGCTGCATCAGTTTGTTGACGTTGTAGCCGGTCTGGGCCGAGATGAAGATGATAGGAGCGTAGCCCATGAAGCTGAAGCACTCGGCATAGCCCCGGCGCTGCAGTTCCATGGTGTTGGTCTCCTTGCCCTCCACGGCGTCCCACTTGTTGACGACGATGATGCAGGCTTTGCCCTGGTCGTGGGCGTAGCCGGCCACCTTGCTGTCCTGCTCGGTGAAGCCGACGGTGGCGTCCACGAGGATGAGGGCCACGCGGCTGCGCTCGACAGCGGCCAGTGCGCGGACGACCATGTAGCGCTCGAGGCCGTCGGTGATGTTGCTGCGCTTGCGCAGACCGGCGGTATCGGTGAAGATGAACTTGCCGTAAGCGTTGTCCACGGGGGTGTCGATGGCATCGCGGGTGGTGCCGGCCTCGTTGGCCACGATCATGCGGTTCTCACCGAGGATGCGGTTGGTCAGGCTGGACTTGCCCACATTGGGGCGGCCGATGATGGCGACGGGGATGCGGTCTTCCTCCACGACGGTCTCACTGAAATCGAGGTGGGCGCAGACGGCGTCCAGCAGGTCGCCGGTGCCGTGGCCGTGGACGGACGAGATGGGCATGACTTCGTCGAAGCCGAGGTTATAGAACTCGTAGAGCTCCATGGGGGTCTCGCCCACATTGTCGCATTTGTTGACGGCGAGGATGATGGGCTTGTGGCTGCGGCGCAGCATATGAGCCACGTCCTCGTCGGCGGCGGTCAGGCCGTTGCGCACGTCCACCACCATGATGATGCAGTCGGCGGTGTCGATGGCGATCTGGGCCTGCTCGCGCATGTGGGCCAGAATGCCCTCGGTGGCCTTGGGCTCGATGCCGCCGGTATCCACCAGCAGGAACTCGTGGCCGCTCCACTCGCAGTTGGCGA